>ENA-UOOE01001978-UOOE01001978.1-fermentation-metagenome-genome-assembly--contig:-NODE-1978-length-15730-cov-56.146156_pt1 | contig 15730 bp, 14 predicted proteins | sample MGYA00245776_ERZ724021 | MGnify/ENA primary metagenome ERZ724021 (study PRJEB28704, sample SAMN03018321) | fermentation metagenome | biome: anthropogenic terrestrial biome; feature: soil... | reverse complement strand
CACAACGACTCAACGAATACCCAACCGATTAAGGAACTTTTAGAACCGTCCCCAAAGTTCCAAAGTTCCTAAGGCAGTTCAGGAGTAACGGTGGTCATGACCGGATCTGTAAAGTACTTCTGCGCGACGCGTTGGACGTCTTCAATTTTCACTGCCCGCACGGCGTCCGCGAATTTTTCAAATCCGTCGTAACCTAATCCGGCGCTTTCGAAAAACGCCATGTATATTACTTGACTGGTGTTTTCCTGCATAATACGGTACAGGCTATTGATCACAGTGGCCTGCCCTCTGGCCAATTCGTCGCCGCTGACCGGTTCGTTCCGGAACTGTTCAGCCTGCGCGCGCATTCCTTCTTGCGCTGTGGTCACCTTCTCCGGCGCGGTGCCGATGTAGGCGTACAGCATGCTCGGATCGGTGTAGTCCAGCCATTCATAAGAAGAGAAGCACTCATATGCCAACCCCTGTTTGGAACGCAGTTCCTGGAACATACGCGATCCGAGTCCACCCTGACCCCAGATGCTGCTTAACACGGCAAGTGCGGGACCATCCTGATGCGAAATACCCGGCACACGGTATCCGAGATAGATGTGGGCCTGCTTGCTAGTCCCACGCTTGATAAAGTCAACGGCACCGGAAGCGGCTTTGCTTTCCCATGGCTGCGGCGGTTCCGGTCCGGACTTCCAAGAATCAAAACACTGCGCCACATAAGTTTTGGCCGCTTCTGTTTCAAAGCTTCCACTAATAAACAGAACAGCGTTGTTGGGGATGAAATAGATCTGATGATGCTTTCGATATTTGGACCAGCCATTGGTACTAATTGCTTTGCCAGTGCCTTCCGCATTATGGGCATAGGGATGTTCCCCAAAAATGCCTTCCTTAAGTTTGGTGAAAGCAATCCCGCGATCATCAGTATTGATCGAATCCACATAGTCGCCCAGAGTTTGCAGGGCGCCGACATACACTTCATGGATCATCGGGTTACGCACCACGTCGCTAACTGTATCCAGCGCTGTAAAGAAATTATGAGAAGTAACTTTAGAGTAAAACAAGGTAGTCGAGGCCATCGAAGCAAAACTAACCGCACCCCCGGTTTCTTCCACAGGCCGTAATACAGCATTCATGGAAGGCCGGCGATTGGTGCCCATCATCATAATAAACGCGGTCCAAAAATTGAGCCCGTAATCCTCTGGCTTTACCTCCAGGTCCTGACCGCACTTAAAAGCCATTGCCACAGTGACAATATCCTGTTCTCCGCTTTGCCGGAGGACAACTCTTAGGCCATTATCAAGCTGGTAACTCTGAATTTGTGCCGCAAGATCCCCGGCAGCAGCCGGAATAAGCGTCAGTGCCAATACAGCAGCCAAGACAACCAATGCTGTCAAAAATCTTTTCACTAAAGCCCCTCCTTCTATTTAGCTCGCCGGGTTGTAATAAATCACCAGAATGTAAGACTTGGGATCAATATATTTCTTAGCAATATCCTTAACTTCGGAAGCTGAGAGATCATCGATCGCCTGCAGATACTTCTGATAATGCTCAATATCGCCGTTGATTTCAGCGGCCCCAATCATATTGGCCATGCCAGCCAGGGTTTCAGCCGCAAAAGCAACCCATGTCTCCAATCTTTGCTTGGCGCTTTCAAAACGGCTCTTCTCAACTTGGTTAAACAGCCGGCTCACACTGGTTTTGAGATTACGCTCAAACGAACTGATCTTACTCGCCGGGCCGGAAACATCGAACATAAACATCGCAGCCCGTCGAAACTCGTAATAAATGCAGTCAATTGAAGAAATATCCTTTGAAGAGGCATAAGCTTCCTTAAGTATTGAATAACTTCCGCCGCAATACGCTTCTGCCAGCAGATCCAGCGCAGCTGATTCACGTACTTTAGTCCGAGGGATGTAAAAGACCATCTTCGCCAGTGCAGTTCCGGGCTCCAGATCCGCGCACTCGACTTTCAGTACGACCGGTTTAGGCGGTATCACCACATTGGCCTCGGGCGCAGCTGGCACTTCACCGGCGGCAAAATCTCCAAAGACTTCTTTAACCAGCGGCATGACCTCCGCGGAGTGAACATCTCCGGTCAGTATCAAAATCATATTATTAGGCAGATAATACCAACCGTGAAAATCTCTAAAGGCCTGACTGTCGCAGTTCCCAACAGTCTCATTAGTGCCGCCAATTGATCGACTATAATTGGTTCCTTTGAAGATCTCCGCCATCGTAGCATCGAAAAGCTGCTGTCCGGCATTGTCTTGCCCGCGCAGGATTTCTTCCTCAATCACCGGGCGCTCTTCGTCAATTTGATCTTGGGCAAAAGTCGGCCGAAAACACATTTCAGCGATCAGTTCCAGCATTTCGCCCAGATCGCCGCTACCGCCCTGAATATAATAATTGGTAGTGTCATAGCGGGTGGAGCCGTTTTGTTCGCCGCCAATGCGGTCAACTGCCCTCGGCAGATCGCCAGGAGCAATGTTTTCCGTACCCCGGTTAATGACCATATGCTCCAAAAAATGCGCAATCCCGGAGTATTGATCCTCTTCATAGTAAGATCCAGTGCGGATCCACATGTTGACCAAGACTTGTCCACCGGAGGGTTTGTTTTTGACTATTACGGTTAATCCATTGGCCAGGGTGTAACGCTCCGCATCCAAATAGTGCCCCGGGGCTTTTTCCGCTAAAACTTGTACAGCAGTAAGTACAAGGATCATAAGTACGAAAAACAACACTCTAAAACGGCAACTTTTTCTCAATCACTAAACCTCCATCCAATTGATAATTACATTTGAATTGCAAAAATGCGTAATTATGGATCATGATTCCATGAAGCCTGTCAGAATCCTTCCATCACAATGGCCAAGCCTTTTCTAATAGCAACCACGCCACATTACAGCTTTCTTGCCTTAATACAAAAAGAAAGGGGAAGCATCTTAGCCTTTTTGGTTTTATCGCTGACATCTCCAACTGCTTCCATTGTTTCTTTATCAGATTGTTCAGCCATTTGCTCAACGACAAACCCTGCTTTTGCTAAGGCGTTGATATACGTTGATATTTTTCGATTGCATAATATTATTTCACTTCCATCAACAGGAATGCTAGTGTATGATTCATCAAAATAGCTTTTATTAAAGATCAAGGTATCGTCTTCTATACCATCTTTGCATTCGTTGCGTGACCAAGCCACGCAGTAGTTCAATGTATGATGCCAACTGAAGATAAATATGCCGTCTCTCTTTAGATAAGACGCTATCTTTCTGAATGTACTCTGCAAGTCTGTTGTCCAACCAATTCCATATATAGAGTAAACAAAATCAAAATAATTGGCTGGGATATCTAATTCTGCTTCCATAGGTGCACAAATAAACCTTGCTGTATATCCATACTCTTTCAAATACGCATCCGCATTTTCGATTTGCTTGTGAGAAATATCAACTCCCCATAATTCAGCGGAACCTCTATCCGCAAGGTATTTTAAGGAGTGACCACTGCCGCAACATATATCTAGTATTTTTTTTCCAGAAACATCACCGAATAAATGTAAATCGTCTTCCGTCACAAATTTTACTCCATATGTTGGGAGTGCCGTAGCCCCAAACCATAAATCTGCATTTGAATCCCAATACGTCTTGTTAGTTTTTAGTATTTCGTCTCTGCCCATCACATGTACCCCTCCTAGTATAGATCAGCTCAGTAAGGCGTCTATCAATGGTCATACAAAAAAGCCCGCAAACGCGGGCTTTGGCTTTTCTACCTTCAAAGTTGTTAATCCTATCCTGTTGCCGCCTTAGCCAGCCTAGCCAGCTCAGTCGCCTTAGCCGGCTTAGTCGGCCTGCGGACGCATGACCGGGAAGAAGATGACGTCGCGGATCGAAGGCGCATTGGTCAGTAGCATCACCAATCGGTCGATTCCGATGCCCAGGCCACCCGTTGGCGGCATCCCGAACTCGAGCGCGGTAATAAAGTCTTCGTCATACGCCAGTGCCTCGTCATTGCCTTGTGCTTTTTCGCTGGCCTGTTGCTCAAACCGTTCACGCTGATCAATCGGGTCATTCAACTCGGTAAAGGCGTTGCCAAATTCCCACCCATTGATGAACGCTTCAAACCGATAAGTCAATTCTGGATTATCTTCACGTTTCTTAGCCAGCGGCGAGATTTCGACCGGATAATCGGTCAAAAACAGCGGCCCCTGCAAATGCGGCTCAACCAGTTCGGAGAAAACCGCATCCAACACCATACCCTTGGTCATCTGCTCGTCTTTGAGCTTAATCCCAAGCGCTTTGGCGGCCTGAACAGCACTACGGTCATCCGTAATCGTCGCCCAATCCAGATTGGCATATTTCTTAATGGCATCCGTCATCGTAATGCGAGTCCAAGGCGGAGTGAGGTCAAAAGTCTTCCCCTGATACTCCACGACCATGGTGCCGAGCACTTCCTGCGCCACGGTTGAGAACATCGACTCGACCAGTTCCATCATGTCCTCATAATCGGCTTGCGCCTGGTAAATTTCAATCATGGTGAACTCCGGATTATGCCGCGTGTCAATCCCTTCGTTGCGAAAACAGTGCCCGATTTCATAGACGCGGTCAAAACCGCCCACTATCAGGCGCTTTAGGTTCAATTCCAGGGCAATACGCAGATAAAGGTCCATATCCAGAGTATTGTGATGCGTCGTAAACGGCCGGGCATGTCCACCGCTGGCCACCGGGCCGAGCGTCGGCGTCTCCACTTCGATGAAGTTGCGGCCGTCGAGAAAACGCCGTACTCCGGAGACAATCCGGGTTCTGGTTTCAAAGGTCTTACGGACATCCGGGTTTACTATCAGGTCCAGATAGCGCTGACGGTAACGCAAGTTAACGTCCTTCAGGCCATGCCATTTTTCCGGCAGCGGCCGCAGCGCCTTGGATTGCATTTTGAAATGCCGAATTTCGATGGTAATTTCGCCGCGCTTGGTACGGAAGGCGCGGCCTGTCACCGCGATAATGTCCCCGATATCCAAAGTGAGGAACAGATTATACTGCTCTTCGTTCATCACATCCAGCTTGGCATAAACCTGAATTTGTCCGGCGGAATCGGCGACGTGAGCAAACGTGGCTTTGCCATGTCCGCGAATCGTCATCAGGCGACCGACGGCAGTAACCTCAGTATCCTCAAGAGTCTCAAAATGATCAATAATATCAGTGCTGAAATGAGTGCGTTTGACATGAGCACCAAATGGCTCAATACCCCGGTCGCGCAATTCGGTGACCTTGTTGCGGCGGCGCATGATTTCTTCGTTAGTGTCGATCAGTTCATGTTCATGTTGTTCGGTTTGTTCATTAATATCGACCGGGTTACGATCATCCTGGCTCATGTTTTTGGCCTCCCATATGAAACTGCTCTGTTTGATACTTGACCCTGATTTCGATTGCTACTTATCTGATGTCAACAATCTGGTATTTGATTACACCGACCGGCACTTCTACGGCGATGGTCGTGCCACTTTTCTGACCGATTAAAGCCCTACCAACCGGTGACTCGTTAGAAATGCGGCTCGCAGCCGGATTGGCTTCCGCGGATCCAACAATGGTATATTCCAAAGTGTCACCGTTTTCAAGGTCTTTCAGTTTAACCGTGGCACCGAGCCCGACAGTGTCAGAATGAATGATGCCGTCGTCGATAATTTTGGCGTTGCGCAGCATTTTTTCAACAGTGATGATGCGCCCCTCCAGAAAACTCTGTTCATTCTTGGCGTCCTCATACTCGGAGTTTTCGGAAATATCACCGTATTCCCGAGCTTGACTGATGCGTTCTGCGACTTCGCGACGACGTACCGTTTTGAGATGTTCCAGTTCATCTTCCAATTTTTTTAGTCCATCCAGTGTTAAGACAACTTCCTTTTCAGTGGCCATTTTTTCGCTCCTCTCCCCGAAGGTCCATTTTAATATGCGCCCGGGCAAGCGTTTTATTCCGGCAAAGCCCAGTCTCTGCGGAACTGCCGGAACAGGAACCGGAAATGGCTGAAGCGCCTTCAAACCCCGCAGGCGGGTATTAAAATATCAAGCACTTCGCCCCCATGAGCGGCTAGCGCTTGATTAACACTTCAATTATAAATGCCGTATACTACGTTGTCAAGGACTGACAGATGATCTCATTTCCGAATCCTCACCCCGGGGCATTTGCTCTTATCCATATGCGATCGAACAGGGCTTCAGAACATTTTTACCATTGCTGATCATGCGCTTCATTAGTGGCTGATCAAACCCCTCGTCAGGGAATGATCAGGCCTATCGATCGTATATTAACGGATGAGCGGCCAAATTGTTCCCATTATATTCTCCTTATATTTGCATGTGCATACGGGGTTCGTTTTCCAGATCATGAAAGTACGAGCACAGCAGTTGCTGCATACCAGCCAGGGTTGTCTGGCGGTTGACCAGGTCGCGGTGCTGGGCCGCGCCAGGCAGGCCTTTGAAATACCAGGCGAGGTGCTTGCGCATTTCTTTAATGCCGCGCACTTCCCCGCATTGCTGCACCTGGGCTTCCAGGTGCTCAGTGATGACTGCGAAGCGTTCTGCCAGCGGTGGCGGTACGGCGGCCGCAGCGTTATCACCGGCGAGCGCGGCGGCGACTTGCCGGAAAATCCAAGGGTTCCCGAGCGCGCCCTGGCCGATCATGACCCCGGCACATCTGGTGCGGTCAAACATCTCCAGTGCGCGGGCGGCGCTATCCACATCGCCGTTACCGATGAGTGGGATGGTCAAGTTGGCGGCCGTGCGGCGGATTAATTCCCAATCGGCTTGGCCGCTATAAAACTGGGTGCGGGTGCGGCCATGCAGTGCCACTGCTGCCGCGCCCGCGTCCTGCATGCGGCGCGCTAATTCTACGGCGACGATACTGTCATCGTCCCAACCGGTACGCATCTTAACCGTGACCGGGATTTTGGCGGCCGCCCGGACGACGGCGGCGGCGATGCGCACCGCCAGTTCAGGATTGCGCAAAAGTGCTGCCCCCTCACCGTTGCCCACGATCTTCGGTGCGGGGCAGCCCATGTTGATATCAATGATGTCCGGGTGGTATTCGGCCACAATGGCGGCGGCTTGCCCCATCAGATCCGGGTCAGAGCCGAACAGCTGAATACTAACCGGACGTTCCGCGTCATCGATCGTTAACATGGCACGCGTGCGGCGATTACCATGAATGATGGCCTGATCACTAACCATCTCGGTACAGACTAAGCCGCATCCATAACGCTTACAGAGCAGGCGAAAAGCCTGATCAGTCACTCCGGCCATGGGTGCCAGTACCACCGGTGGATCGATGACTACGGAACCGATTTTAAGCATCATGCCACCCCACTAGTCCCGCGTTTCTGTGACAAAGCGCCGGACCCGCCCTAAATCGGGCTGTTCCATCAGAGCTTTGACGCGGATGCCTTCCGCAAGATACTCTTCCTGCTCGACCTGGTTACTGCTGCTATCCCTGATCTCAGCAATAATGCCGGCTTCTTTATACGGAATCAGCAGATCCACGGCAATGCGCTTCGGCAGTCCGCGCTCATTTAAGACGCGTTTGAACTCATCAAGGCCTGCCCCGGTCTGGGCTGAAATGGCTACGCTGCCTGGAAAGTCACGTTTCAGGCGTTCGAGGAGCAGCCCGCTGGGCAAGCGATCAATTTTATTGAACACCATAATAATCGGTTTGTCGCCGATTCCAATTTCGCTAAGTACTTCATTAACGGCCGCGCATTGTTCGATCAGTTGCGGATGCGACACATCCGCCACATGAATCAAGACATCGGCGTAGCGGGCTTCTTCCAGCGTGCCCCGGAAGGCGGCGACCAGTTCGTGCGGTAGCTTCTGGATAAATCCGACCGTATCGGCCAGCAGTATTTCGCGCTCGTCTGGCAGTGTAAATTTGCGCACGATCGGATCCAGCGTGGCGAAGAGGCGGTCTTCCGCCAGCACGCCAGCGTCTGTCAGCGCATTGAACAAGGTTGATTTGCCGGAGTTCGTATAACCGACCAGCGCGGCCAGCGGCACGGCATTCTTTTTACGGGGCGCGCGCTGCACCTGGCGATTGGCCTGTACGGTGTTGATCTCTTTCTCCAATTCGCTGATCCGTTCGCGAATGTGCCGACGGTCCGTTTCCAGTTTGGTTTCGCCGGGACCGCGCCGCGTGCCAATACCGCCGCCACCACCCATCCGCGAGAGTGCCGTTCCCTGTCCGGCCAGGCGCGGCAGCATATATTTCAGCTGCGCCAGTTCGACCTGAATCTTGCCTTCGCGCGACATCGCCCGTTGGGCAAAGATGTCCAGAATCAGGGCGGTGCGATCAATGATCTTCACCGGAATAACTTCTTCCAGATGCCGCAGCTGAGAAGGCGACAATTGGTCGTCAAAAATGACCAGGTTGGCCTGCTGTTCTTCGCAGAGCCGGGCAATTTCCTGGGCTTTGCCCTCGCCGACAAAATGGGAGGGATCCGGATGTTCACGCCGCTGGATCTCGCTGCCGAGCACGACGGCTCCGGCCGATTCAGCCAAGAGGCGCAATTCATTAAGCGAATCTTCCACGGCCCAGCCGCCACTGCTGCCCAGTTGCAGTCCTACCAAGATCGCTTTTTCCACAAGTTCGTCCGTCACGGTATGCATGCACAATCACCTTCACTCTTTATTATTCCGTTTCGAAAGCATACTGTACATTAGATAAACCTTAACTTGACCATGGCGGATGACCTCCCAGACTGGCTTAAAATCCTCCATAACTATTACATAACTATTATATCCCGGCTGGGGGGCAGGCGGCAATAATCCGGCGGACAAAGCCGCCGGATTTGATGATTCGGGGTTGTTCTTTCTGAGCTGGAGTGACTGGCACTGCCATCACATCTTAGAAATTGCCTTTTACTAATACTGGGCAGAGTCTATCATCCGCACTCCAGTCATCACCAAGCTGGGACTTGCCATTCATACCCCAAGCCCAGAGGCTTCGGTCATATCCAATGGCAAAGGAATGCGACGAACCCGCTGCAATTGAAACGGCGTAGTTTAAACCTTCTACCAATACCGGCACATTGCTCGATACACGAGTTGCGTTGCCCAGTTGCCCATTAAGGTTCTTACCCCAGGAGTAAACGCTGCCGTTGTTATGCAGTGCTAATGAGTGAAAATCTCCTGCAACAATGGCACTGAAATATCCAGCCGGGTCAATTGTTACCGGCACGTAACTTGAGGGCACATCGCCAATGCCAAGTTGTCCACTACTATTATCGCCCCAGACCCAAATTGTTCCACCATTTCGCAATACCATAGTATGATAATAACCGGCTGAGATGGCGACGTTATACCCAATGCCGCCTATTAGTACCGGCTCGTGGCTGTCTAATGTTAGCCCATTGCCCAGTTGTCCATATTCATTATCACCCCAACACCAGACGGTTCCATCTGTCTTTAATGCTATCGTATGGGCATATCCACAGGCAATGGCTTTAACGTTGCCTAGGCCGCTTACTTTTACCGGCGCAGTCCGATTTTCAGTTGTTCCGTCCCCCAATTGTCCGCTACTATTTTCTCCCCAAGTCCAAACACTGCCATCACTTGTTAGCGCAGCGTTATGTCTGCCCCCTGCGGCAATAGCGATCACATTACTCAAATCCCCGACTTTTGCCGGAGCAGTGTGATTTGCGGTTGTGCCATCACCTAATTGACCGCTGCTGTTTTCACCCCATGCCCAGACACTGCCGTCGCCTTGTAGGGCCATGGAATGATTACACGCCGCAGCAACGGCGATGCAGTTCCTCAGAGAATTAATTTGTAGCGGAGTGCCAGCAACCCCCATCCGCCCCGGCACGCCCAATTGTCCTTGCATGCCGTCCCCCCAAGCCCAAACCGTCCCATCACTTCTTAGGGCAATTGAATGAAATTCGCCGCCGTCTACTTGTTCAACTACTGAAGCGTTAGTAATCCGATGGATCGTACATGCTCCTTTCTGTTCAGTAACAAAGACAGGATTAGGTTGAAAGCTCCATCCATCTTGGAAGAAGAACAGTGTTTCTTCTCCATATAGACCACTGAAAGAAAAAAAGCCTTCCTCATCAGTTTGTGTGGTTTGACCGCTGCGCATGGCAAAAACCGTCACGCCACTTACTCCGATACCCATATAGGGTTGCGCAACCCTTCCACCACTACTGTAAGTGTCCAGAGGCGGATCTTCTATTGCGTTACCTTTGATAAGCAAACTGGCGTTTTTCTCGGCGACGCCGATGCCATTAAAACTCCAGTCCTGCTTGAAAAACATCAAATTGACATATCCGGTAAGGCCGTAAATCTCAAAATACCCATTAGCCAGGCTTTGCGTAATAATTCCTTGATCAGTAAATACGAAGACATCCCCAAGAGGATCACCGGTTACAGAATCTACGATATAGCCGACCACGTGAAAGCTTTTTTCACCGCACCCGCTCACTGACAGAGTAATTGCCAACAACAATAATGCTATGGCGAGCGGTTTTAACCTTTTGTCACAAATAGCCAAAAGTATACCCTTCCCTCCATATTAGATTCTTAAGCCCTAAACTGTGCGACTTCCGCGGCGAGCTGCCGGGCCAGTTCGCTAAGCCGTTTGGCAGCCTGCTCCACCTCAGCTGACATGGCGGCTTGTTCTTCGGAGCCGGCACTAATCTGTTCGATATTAACGGCGGTGACTTCCATGACCGCGGCGATGTTACTGGTTTCACGACGCCCCTGAGTAGTGCGCACTTTCAAATCCTGAGCGGCCGCCGAAGTTTCAGCGATGGCGGTAGTCATTTGGCGGATGTTCTCAGCAATTTGAGCAAAAAGACGTCCGGCTTCTTCCATCAGGCCGGTGCTTTGCGCCATTTTTTGATCAGTGGCGTTAACGGCTGTACTAACCTGATCAAGATGCTGCCGCAAATCTTTGTTAACCTGCGTAATGCGCTCGGCAAATTTGGTCGTGCTTTCGGCCATCTCGCTGATCTTGATGGCCACAACCTTGAAGCCGGCGCCGGCGGAACCGGCCCGGGCCGCCTCAATCTGAGCGTTCATGGCCAGGATGTTGGTCTGTTCTGCCAGCCCGGTAATAAAGCCAGCGGTCTCCCCAATTTGGCCAGACCACAGCTGGAATGAATTCACCTGTGTAGCAGCCGATTTCAGAAGGCGGGCGAAATTGAGCACCTGCTCAACCGCTTCTTTGATAGCCGCGAGTCCGCGATCGGCGCGTCGACGGTTATCGTTCATGCCATCGCTCATCGCCGTGGACTGATCAACAAAGGTACCGGCTAAGCGATCAACTTCCTGCAATTCGCGCGCGATGCCAGCGGTGGATTTGGAAATGGTATCGGATCCGGCTGCCAGTTCCGAAAGCATGGCGGCCACTTCCTGTGAGGCGCGGCCGGCATTTTCGGTTGAGGCCATCAAATCCTGGCTCCATGAACTGAGATTGTCGGCACCCCCGCGGATGCGCCCAACCAGGCGCTTGAGGTTATTCAGCATATTTTGAAAGCCGTCGGCTAATCCGGAGAACTCTCTGGGAAGTTTGGCGGATTCGAGCTTGGCGCGTAAATCGCCGTCGCCAATCTTTTTGGCCAACTCCGCAAGATGGTTCAGCGGGCGGATGATGGACGGCGACATCAGGCGGCCGAACAGCATGCCAAAGATGGTTGAGACGACAATAACGATGAGCCCGACACGAATTTGATCGAAGCTGAGTAGTGCGGCGTTTTGGGCTACCAAATCAACCCCCACGACGGCAACAATGGCCCCGGACGAATCTCGAATTGGAGCATAGGCCGTTTTGAAGGTGCCAAAGGAGTCTTCGGTGACTGGTTCGCTCTGGACGATGCCGGTCTGAAGGGTAGCCAGGGCGGCGTCAGCGAATATTTCCTCATAGACAGAGTTTAGCGGGCTGTGATACTCCCCGATGCCGGTATCAAGCCCGAAGCGTGGGAATTCCGGATCGGCGGGGTCCTGCCAGAAGGTATAGATGTAGGCAATGCTGCCCTCACCCGTGCGGTTGTTGGCAGACTGAATCTGGCGGATCTTTCGGACCAGGGTTTGATAATCGGGATCGGTTTCGTCGCCGAGGGCGACTAGACGGTTGTGGGCGTCGCCGTCGATGAACGTGGCTGTGCTGGCGGCGATGGCCTCCACGCGGGCCTCCATCTGGCTGTTGTTGTTGTCCCTGGTGAGGCTTAGGGCCCAGTAGGCCAGCCCACCCATGAGGAGGCAGGACCATAAGAAAATTAACAGACCCACGATGCTGGCGAGCCTGCGACGAAAAGTCAGTTGCTCCATGAATCAAGCACCCCCACCATTTCATGGAAAATACGTTCTACAGTTTGCGGGGGATCCCTTCCGGGATTTGGGAAATAGTTCGCCCTTGCGGAGTGGAGTGGAATGTGGTATACTTTATTTTGCGATGCCGAGGTGGTGGAATTGGCAGACACGCTAGGTTCAGGACCTAGTGAGAAATCATGCGGGTTCGAGTCCCGCCCCCGGCACCATTTTTGAATGTAAAGCCCGTCTGTATGGACGGGTTTTTTATTTGGTTTGATTTTGTGGGCGGTTTGGTTTGGGGTGGGCTTTGGGTCGGGGAGTGCGAGGGTTACTTCTGTTTTTATTCGAGTCGAGCGAGGGACGCTTGTGTTTGTGTTCTGGCTGAGCAAGGTTGACCTATTTTGGCCTTGGCGATTTGTGCCGGGGTATCCGGCGGCCGACGCTGGGCGCGCCCCGCTTTGTTGCTCGGTCGCTTCGGTACTCGACGAATTTTAATTCAGTCTGCGTTCCTCGCTTCCCTCGCGGGCAGCGGTTCTGGCGGTCGTTCTGTTCGCACCCAATTCGACCGGATTGATTTAGTGATCGGACCGAATCCCCCGGCACATCGCCACCGGCCCTTGAATGTATCGGGCCGGGCTTGGGTTTTTGTGGGTCCACGTTACTCATGGCTTTTTTAATGTTTTGTCGTGCTCACCTATGTTTCGCAAATAAATGCCATCGTCCATATACTGCCATGTAATTCTTATGCCCATTGTTATACTGGACTCGAAAATATCCTTTTGTCCTTGTATCTTCTTTGTTCTTAATGACGGGTGCTGAGGATTATCAACCATAACGCCAAGCTTTTTCTTTAACACCTTTTTTATGTCGCCTGAAAGCTTTCGAGCTTCATCAGCAAATTTATCAGAGTAATATACTCTCATTCTTCCAGTCCCAAATCCTTATACAACTCTTCTTTTGTTTCGGCGACTTTTGCCCTGCCTTCTGCAAGTTGTTTGTCCGCTTCCCTTTCTACTGTCTGCCATTCATGAGTGTAATACCACTCTTGATCTTTAGGGATAATCACAACCGGCGTGATGATTATTCTTCCATCCTTAAGAGCAAGATCTAATTTGTCTCCCACTTCTAGATTGAGCTTTTTTACTAAGGCCTTAGGTATGGTAACCTGCGATTTCTGTTTGAGCTCAACAAGCATCTATATCGCCCCCGGTAATAATGTTCAACTTTCTAACATTATTATATGTTATCCTTTCGGGTTTATCAACAACTTTGGACTCGATAATCCTCCTTTCTACAGACATGTTTGCTTAACTTGACATAGGTTGTGTTTAGTTGTACGATCCGGTCAAGGAGGGATCGCTATGACCGGCAATAAACTGCTGACTGCTCAGGAGCTTGCGTCAATTCTAGGCCTTTCAGTGGACACCATCTGGCGTTACACGCGCGATCAAAGAATTCCTCATATTGAGATCGGCCCCAGGCAGTACCGTTATGTTGAAGCGGAAGTACTCAGGTCCTTAGGTCGCTACCGCACCCCAGACGCTGTTTGCGAAGAACCTGCTCCCTATACCAGCTGCGACCCCAGTCCCGACCCCGACGCTAACGCCAACCCCAGCCCTGACTCCGGCGTTAGCTTCGGTAAAATGACTCACGCGGAGTTTGCCAAACTTCCGGCAGAAACGGGTTACATCCTGCAACTGATTGATGGCCTGTTAGTTAGAGAACCCACTCCTACTTATCGTCATCAGCGCGTCTCCCGCAGGTTACAGCAGATACTTATCGCTTATTTCGAAAAGACCGATCCCCATGGTGAAGTTTTTGACGCACCTCTGGATGTCTACCTGAATGACTATACTGTGGTGCAACCCGACTTATTCTATTTGCCCGGTGCGCGTCCGGCCCAAAACGACCCAGTTGATTCCCTACCCGAACTGGCCATAGAGATCCTTTCTCCTGCCACAGCTCGCACCGATCGCATCAGAAAGCTGAATAGCTATCAAAAGGCCGGCGTACCTCATTACTGGATTGTGGATCCCGGCGATGGCCTGATTGAATGTTATCGGCTGGAAAACGATCATTATGTGGCCATTGTCCGCGCCGCCGAGGGTTTGTTGGCGCACCCTGACTTTCCTGGTTTGACTCTTGATCTGCAGACTTTGTTTGCTGAGGTCTAAACCGGGGGAAGACAGGGGGGACGGTTCATGCGTCCTGATTGCCCAATGAGGCTTTACCTCGGCAGGACGCATGAACCGTCCCTTGTTGGCTGGCTCGTAGCAGATAAACGGATTACGGTGAAAACTAAATAAATTTTTCGTGGATAAATATGACGAACTTCTTAATATCAACCAGATTGGTTTGTAAAACGTTGTATATTATCTTTTTGTCAATTTTCAAATACTCATGTGCCAGGATGTTTCTAAGCCCCGTCATTTTCCTATAAGTTTCAGCTTCATTATCGTCCAGATAATTTTTCTTGTTTAGAATGCTAAATGCTTCTCCAAGGGTTTCCGGGTTGCCCAAATTATCATCTACGACAATATGCGCCGCAATATCAATCATCATATTTATAATTATAAATAGGTTATATTCCACTACATCTTGTGCAATATCATCATGCAAAAACTCTTCCAAGCTCATATGCTGGAACTTCTCGACTTTATTGAGCGAGTTTGATAACTGGCTTAGTCTCTGCTTGATTACATCCTTATTGACTATGAGATCTCACCTCTTCCTTTAATCGCTGAATTGTCCTGCTATAATGCAAATCAAGGTATTTTTTCACGTCGCTATATTCAAACAGTGTTTTTATTTTGTAATGGGTTTCGAGAGCCTTGTCCCGTGAAAACAGCAATATGTTATTCCTTTGAATCTCATGTCTCAAGAATGGATTTGCTTCATTTAATATTACCAAATCAACTTCTCTCTTACAGCCCTCTGCCAAACGCACTTTTAAATCCAGGTAGGTCTCTATCCCTATTTCTGCAGCTAAATATATGGCAATATCTATATCGCTATCCGCCCTGGCATTGCCTAGAGCGAATGACCCAAAGATGTAAGCAAAAACTATATTTTCGCATTCCAAAAGTATATCCCTACACCTTTTGCATATGTCCATGCTTTTGTTTGCTCTCCTTCATCGTTTTCCATAATCTTACCGTATCGGCTGAGATATTTCAATTCTGCCTCAACGTCAAACCGATCAGTTTATCCGCATAGTCTGCCATGAATAGCGGAATATTCAGCAGATCGCCGTCCAGCTTGAGATTAGCGAGCGAAAAGCGAATGCTCACCGCTGGGCAATCCTGCGCTTCGTCGAAGATTATCAGCGTTTTTTCGGGAGTGATCTTTTGTCCGCCTGCGAAAATGAGGTTTTGCAGAATACGGCTGACATCCTTGGTCATTTCAAAAAACTGCCGATACTCCGGGTTTTCGTCGAAGTTAAAGTAAGCAACGTCTTCGTA
>ENA-UOOE01001974-UOOE01001974.1-fermentation-metagenome-genome-assembly--contig:-NODE-1974-length-15752-cov-29.727400_pt1 | contig 15752 bp, 11 predicted proteins | sample MGYA00245776_ERZ724021 | MGnify/ENA primary metagenome ERZ724021 (study PRJEB28704, sample SAMN03018321) | fermentation metagenome | biome: anthropogenic terrestrial biome; feature: soil... | reverse complement strand
AGAGAGACCTCCTCTTTAAGGTTGGCGTATTTGATTCCACCGTTGGTCTGGGACATCACTGGACTTTCAAGTTCGTAAACCCTTAAAATCCAGACATAAGCTTTGTTCTTTTTTAAGTAGGATTTGACATGTTCATTGGTCCAGATATGATAAGGTTTCAGGGTTCCTATTCTTTGGGAGGATTTTTCAACTATTTCCTCAACTTTTGCAAAGTACTTAACCTCCTTGTTTTTACCTTCAGTTTTTGGTAGGCTATTCTCCTCTGCAAACCTTTTTAAATCCTCTTTGAAGCTGTCAAGGAAGTTGTCCTTGTTGGCGTAACTAACAGTGGGGTATAAAAGAAATTCTGGAACGTTAGTTCCATAGTTACGTATCAAGATGGTTTGTTTTCCCTGTCCCAGAGCTTCAACTGTTGCATTCCATTCGTTCAAGCATTTTCTTATCATGGACATTTTTATCAAACACCTTGTGATTTTTATTAACTGTTTATATCTATTTCAAGTACATATTAATGTTGAGCTAAATTACTTCTAAGGGAAAAACCATAAAATGAAATGAGTGATTCTGTTGAAGATTGTGAACATCATTGCAGTTGCAAAAATGAGGGATAACTTTGATTTGAATACCCTCAACGAAAAGATTGAAAACACCGAGATAAACAGCTCGGGGAATTGGCTTAAAATGCGTTTGAAACCTGAAAATCATTACATCGCTTTCTACAGATCTGGAAAGTTTTTGACAACAGGCTTAAAAAGATTTGAAGATGTTGAGGAAGTTACAGGAAGAGTGCTTGCTAAACTGAAGGATGCGGGTATTCTGAACCCCCTTGAAAAACTGGAAATCGTGAACATTGTTTTAACAGATCATGTTGAATTTAAGGGCTCTCTTGAGGATGTTTTATTTTCATTGGACAGTACGGAGGCGTCCTATGAACCTGAACAGTTTCCAGGATTATTTTACAAAGATGGGAACGGTTTGAGTTACACTCTTTTCCAGTCAGGTAAAATGATAATAACTGGGGTTAAGGATATTGAAATGGTTGAGAAGAATGTAAATAAGTTTAAGGAGTTAATTGGTGCATTATGATGCTGTTGTTAAATAATAAAAGGAATTTGAATTATTTAAGTTATTAAAATTTAAAAAGTTCATAATTCTTTAATGTTTTAGTAAAGTTTTGATTTACATTTGAAAACCACATTCAGTGGTATTATCCGTCTTTATTTTTATCAATCATCTTAAACTCCTCTTCATAGATGTATTTGCCTCGTAGAACTACAAATCGTTTTGGTACAACAGGTTTTTTGAATTTCTGGAAGTTTTCAAACTCAATAACATTCATTTCAGTCCGATTTTTAGTGTATTCCTTGAGTTCTTCAGCTGTTATTATGAGCTGATTTTTGTACTTCCGTGTGATGGCTGAAGGTTTCATCTTCTGAATGGATACGATATCTGCCCAACCAGTGTAAGCTTTTGCCCCATGGGATTCATAGATTATGAATTTATCCCATTTTTCAACCTTTCCAAGATGTGATTTACTCACAAATACAGTTTTTCCATTGTTGTAGATTCTTTCTGCATATTCTGTTGGTATTGGATGTGAAACGCCCTTTATTTCCATATTATTTCTCTCTTATCGTGGTTTTAATAAATATGTTATCCTTTTGATATATTGCTGTAAAAGTGTTTTGACTTTTATTTTTCCTTGTTTAATTATACCAACAGTATTTTATTAGTGGTGTGCTCCATGACTTTTAGATAATAACCCTTTCGACTTGAATGTTTTTTAAAGATATATATAATATCAATATAATACTCTTATTATCTTATCATTTGATAATCATTATCTAATGATTTTATTTCTCTTAAGGGTACTAAAAAATGGATGGTTGATAATTTGAGACCGCCAAAAATGATTGACAACAAGAAAAATGGAACCGTGTATGAGGAATTACAGGAAAATCTTAAAAAGGGGTCTAAACTTTCTGTAATCTCTGCTTACTTTACCATGTACGCATACTACGAGTTACGCAATGAACTCGATAAAATTGAGGATATGCGTTTTATTTTCACAAAGCCCACATTTGTAGAAAGGGATAATGAGCAATACAGAGAGTACTACATTGATAAAAACAATGAGAAGGACATCTTAGGGAATGAGTTTGAATTAAAACTTCGTAACGAACTGAAACAGGGCCATATAGCTAAAGGATGTGCGGAGTGGCTTAAAAAAAAGGCAGAAATTAAATCATTCAAAAAATCCAATGCTGCACAACCCCGTATGATCTACATGGAAAATCCTGATGAAAATGTTTTTATCCATGGAAGTGTTGATTTCACAACGGATGGGCTTGGAATAACTCCATCTAACCGTCCTGATCTGAATACATGTATGTACGGAAATGAAGAAACCTTCCAATACCTTCAGAACTTCAACGATCTATGGGAAGATGAAACACTCCTCATGGATGTTAAGGAAAAGGTTCTAGAACAGATGCAAGTGATGTACAAGGAAAACCCTGGAGAATTTATCTATTTTGTCACAATATACAACATATTCCATGATTACCTTGATGAATTAAGTGAAGAGAACATTGTAAAGACACGTACAGGTTTTAAGGAAACTCAAATATGGAATAAGCTCTACAGATTCCAGAAGGATGCTACTATCGGTGTAATAGATAAAATGGAAAAGCACAATGGATGTATCCTTGCAGATAGTGTTGGTCTGGGTAAAACATTCACAGCACTAGCTGTTATCAAGTACTATGAGCTTAGAAACGACAGGGTGCTTGTTTTAGTTCCAAAGAAACTAAGGGAAAATTGGACAATATACACGCAAAACGATAAGAGAAATCTCTTTATAAACGACAGATTCAACTACGATGTTTTGAATCATACCGATCTAAGTAGAACAGGGGGAAACTCTGGAGAAATCAACCTGAAAACTATCAACTGGTCCAACTACGACTTAATCGTTATAGATGAATCCCATAACTTCAGAAACAACCCTGCTGTTAAGGATAGAACCACCAGATACGAAAGGTTGTTGAATGAAGTTATTAAGGCTGGAGTTAAAACAAAGGTCTTAATGTTATCAGCAACACCTGTAAACAACCGTATGAATGATATAAAGAATCAAATAGCTTTTATAACTGAAGATAATGATAATGTATTTTCTGATGTTGGATTGAACAGTGTAGATCAGATTTTAAGAAAAGCACAGATGGTGTTCAATGAATGGTCAAAACTTCTAGATGAGGATAGGACAGGTGAAAAATTCGTTGACATGATGGATCTTGACTATTTCAAGCTGCTGGATACCCTAACGATTGCTCGTTCAAGGAAACACATCGAGAAGTACTACGACCTTGATGAGATAGGAACCTTCCCAACTCGCAAAACACCAATCAACCAATACTCAGATATTGATGCTTTGAATGAGTTCCCACCAATTAAAGAGGTTAATAACTCCATTAAAAGGCTTAATCTTGGAATTTATTCTCCAATGCTTTACCTTTTACCAGATAAGAGGGAAGCCTACAGTGAAAAATACGATGAAGCTGTAGGTGAAGGATTCTCAATATTTAAACAGAGTGACCGTGAAAGACAGATCGTAGTTTTAATGCGTATCAACATGTTAAAACGTTTAGAAAGCTCAATTCATTCCTTTAAACTCACCATAAGCACCTTACTTGAGAAGATCGACGCTCTAATCTGGAAGATAGAAAACGACGATGTTAACTACGATCCAAACATCGATATTTCCCTCATTGATCCAGATGGGGATGAGTACGATGACATGATGTTTGGTAGAACTAAGAGGGTTCTCTTTAAGGATATGGATCTCATCAAATGGAAACAGGACTTAAAAGCAGATAAAGATAAACTCTCAGCCCTTCTTGAAGAAGCAGAAGAGATAACACCAGAAAGAGACTCCAAACTTCAAGATCTGAAGAAAATCATTGAACACAAGATAAACAATCCAATAAACGATAACAACAAAAAAATCGTGATATTCACAGCCTTTGCAGACACTGCCAATTACCTCTATGAAAACCTATCTGAATGGGCAATGCAGAAACATCATCTACACTCTGCACTTGTTACAGGCTCTGATACCAATAAAACCACTATGGATGGTGTAGGGGCTACAGATCTAAACAACATCCTCACGAACTTCTCACCTATCTCAAAGGAACGAGCTAAGATAAACAGTAACATCACAGAGGAAATAGACATACTCATTGGAACTGACTGTATCTCTGAGGGTCAGAACCTCCAGGATTGTGACTATCTCATCAACTACGACATCCACTGGAATCCAGTGCGTATAATTCAACGTTTTGGACGAATAGACAGGATAGGATCCAAAAACAATGAAATACAGCTTTTAAACTTCTGGCCAAATATGGAACTGGATGAGTACATAAATCTTAAAGAGCGTGTTGAAAACCGTATGGTCATGGTGGATGTATCAGCCACAGGTGAAGAGAACATAATTGAAGAAAATAAAACCAAAAAAATGAACGACTTGAAGTATCGTAAAAAACAGCTGATGCGACTCAAAGATGAGGTCATTGACTTGGAAGAGATTTCAGGTGGAATATCCATAACAGACCTTACATTCAACGACTTCAAGATAGATCTCATGGAGTACATGAAACACCATCGTAAGGAACTGGATGAAACCCCTAACGGTATATATGCAATTGTCAAGATACCTGATGAGCTTAGAGATACCGTGAAACCAGGTGTTATATTTACCTTAAAACAGGTGAAGGGCTTTGAACAAACCAAAGATCAGAACCCACTCTTCCCACATTACATGGTTTACGTTGCAGATGATGGAACAGTACAACTCAGTTACCTGCACGTAAAAAAGATATTAGATTACTACAAAAAGCTCTGCCTGGGAGAAAGGAATGTTTTAGTGGAACTTGTCCAAGAATTCAACGAGGAAACCTATGATGGACGTGATATGAGCAAATACTCAGATCTACTCGAATCATCCATAGAAAACATTCTGGGCAAAAAAGAAGAAGCAGGAGTTGCAAGCCTCTTCAACAGGGGAGGTACCTCAATGGTAAAAAATAACTTCTCAGGACTTGAAGAATTCGAACTTGTAACCTTCTTGATAATGAGATGAGTTTTTAACTTTTATATTTATCAATGACAAGAACGGTGAATAAATGTCAAAGCTATCTGAAATTACGGATATTCCAGTCAAATGTGAACTTGGAAACACTGTATTCAAAAAATTCTTCTATGAAAACGCTAAACTGAACAGATCCGACAGGGACCTTTTCATCCAATCCATTGATAAAATAAAATGGGAATACTGCTTAAAAAATGAAACCATCAACATAAAACCATTTAAAGATGATATTCGAGAGTACGGTGAAGTGGAAATTTTAAAGATCGAACTTAAGATTCCAAATAAAACCAAACGCATAGCTGAAATAGTGATGCGAGCCATACCGTATCCAATGGTTCTTATTTTCCAATATACCAATGAAATTCAACTTTTTACAGCCCATCAGAGGAAGAATCTTTCAGATAATAACAAAAACACCCTTGAAGAGCTGATATTCACAGACTGGATAAACATTGATGATTTCGATGAAACAGATGAAAAACAACTTTTTGAAAGCCTCAATATCAAAAATTTGAGCTTCACAAATTTTTACACCTTTTACAAGGATATTGTGGATGCATTGATCAAATATAATACTTCAAAACTCATTGGAGAACCTGTAACTGAAGATGCAGATGAAGTAAAATCACTTTATGATGATTTAACATTAATTGATGATGAAATTGAATTCATAAAAAGCAAAATTAAAAAAGAAACACAATTCAATCGAAGACTAGAGATGAACATGCAGATCAAAGAACTTGAAGCTAAAAAAAATGACCTGGTCAGCAAACTGAATTAAATCAATAATAATTATAACTAAAAATATGCTTAGAGGAATCATAAATGCAGGAAACTAAATTGAACGGCGAAAGCTTAGACATAATATTGGAAAACGTGTCTAAACTTAAAGAATTATTCCCAGAGATAGTGGCAGAGGATAAAATAGACTTTGAAAAACTGAAAGAAGTTTTAGGAGAATACACTGAGGAAGATAACGAACGTTACAACTTTACTTGGAAGGGTAAATCTGCAGCTTTGCGTCTAGCTCAGACACCTTCAACAGGTACGCTCCGCCCATGTAAAGAGGAAAGTAAGAACTGGAACTCAACTGAAAACCTTTACATTGAGGGGGATAACCTTGAAGTTTTAAAACTTCTTCAGAAGAGTTATTATGGTAAAATAAAGATGATCTATATAGATCCTCCATATAATACCGGTAAAGAATTCGTTTATCCAGATGATTATAAAGATAATTTATATAATTATCTTGAAATGACGGGACAAGTTGACTCTGAAGGAATTAAAATTTCAACCAACACAGATTCAAGTGGAAGGTATCATACTAACTGGCTTAATATGATATATCCTCGTTTAAGACTTGCTAGAAATTTACTTAGTGATGAAGGGGTTATTTTTATAAGTATTGATGATAATGAGGTAGAAAATCTTAAAAAAGTTTGTAATGAAGTATTTGGTGAAGAAAACTTTGTTGGACAATGGAATTGGTTTAAATCAGAAACCCCCCCAAATTTATCTTATAAAATAAAAAAGAATGTAGAGTACATATTAGGATATGAAAAAAAGAAAACAACAATAAAATTTTCGGGCCTAAAGAAAAACAGTAAAAGTGACGATCCGATGACTAAACCTCAAAATACTATTAAAGTCCTAAATTTTCCACCTAATTCATTAAATATTAATCTAAAGGATCAAATTATTAAAAAAGGCACTTATGGTACTGAGAAATATCCTAACATTTTGTTGAACGATTTGATAGTTGAAAACAAAACTAATCGAAATGAAGTTTCGTTTAAAAATAAATTTATTTGGATACAAGAAAAGTTGATGGATGAACTGGCTAAAGGGACCAAACTTAACTTGAGTAAAAGTTTAGTTTTATCTTATAAAAAGTCAGAATATGCAAATGAAGTTCCTCCTAATTTTATTAATTCAAAAATTGGAAATACTACTGAAAAAGCTGGAGAAGAATTAACTAATTTATTTGGATTTAAAGTATTTGATTATCCTAAACCAAAAGAACTTTTAAAATATTTGTTTAATTTTTTAGACACTTCAAATAATATAATCCTTGATTTTTTTTCAGGTTCCGCTACTACTGCTCATGCTGTATTAGATCTTAATGCTGTGGATGAGGGTAATCGTAAATTTATTTTGGTTCAACTTCCTGAACCAACAAATGAAACTGATAATGCTTACAAATTCAGTTATAAAAATATCTGTGAAATAGGAAAGGAACGTATTCGGAGATCAGGGGATAAAATAGTTTCGGAACTCCAAAATAATGGTCAAACTTCTCTTGATGGTAAAAAAGCTCCAGATCTAGACATTGGCTTTAAAGTCTTCAAACTTGATAGTTCGAACCTTCAAAAGTGGGATCCAGACTATGAAAATCTTGAGCAAACTCTTTTAGATAGTGTTGAGAATTTGGTTCCAGGTCGCAGCGAACTTGATCTTGTTTATGAGGTTATGTTGAAGTATGGAATTGATTTAACCCTTCCAGTTGAGGAGTTCACAGTTCAAGATAAAAAGGTTTATTCCATTGGTTTTGGAGCTCTTCTGATTTGTCTTGAGGATAAAATAACTGCAGATATGGCAAGTGAGATAATTAAACTTAAAGAAGAGTTAGCTCCTGAAGTTATGAGGGTTGTTTTCAAGGATAATGGATTTGTAAGTGACAGTGATAAAACAAACTTCAAAGAAACCCTTAAAACAAATGGAATTGAAGAATTCGTGTCCATTTAAGGTACTTACATGAAATTATAGCTTAAGTTATATGTTAAAATCTCCAAGTTACGGTGAAAAAATGCAAGAAACTAAACTCACGGGAGAAAGTTTAGATGTAATGTCTGAAAATCTATTAAAACTTCAAAAAGTACTCCCAGAAATCATAAAAGACAATAAAATTGATTTTAAGAAGTTTAAAGAAATCTTTGGAGAATATGTTGAAGACAATGATGAGCGTTACAACTTCACATGGAGAGGAAAGTCTGCAGCTCTCCGCTTAGCTCAAAATCCTTCAACAGGCACATTACGCCCATGTAAAGGAGAGAGCAAGAATTGGGATACAACTGAAAACCTTTACATTGAAGGGGATAACCTTGAAGTCCTGAAACTTCTTCAGAAGAGTTATTATAGTAAAGTAAAGATGATCTACATTGATCCACCTTATAACACTGGTAAAGACTTTGTTTATTATGATAATTATGTAGATAACCTTCAAAATTATCTTGAAATGACTGGACAAGTAGAATTTAACACCGGGGGGGGGGGTCGAAAAGAATTTCCACAAATACAGAAACAAGTGGACGTTACCATACCAATTGGCTTAACATGATCTATCCCCGTTTGAGGCTTGCAAGGAATTTGCTCACAGATGATGGTGTTATATTTATAAGTATTGATGATAATGAAGTAGAAAATCTTAAAAAAGTTTGTAATGAAGTATTTGGTGAAGAAAATTTCATTGCATGCGCTATATGGAAGAAAAGGAGCACTCCTCCAAATGATAAAGTAATTGGTGCTGCCCATGAGTACATTCTTATATATGCAAAGAGTTCATCCGAAGTTGAACTGAACCTAAGAAAAAGAACTTCTGAACAGTTATCTCGATACAAAAACCCTGATAATCATCCAAAAGGTCCATGGACTTCTGGTGATTTAATGGCAAATGTAAAAGGTGGACGATACGTCCAATCATTGTACTACCCAATTGTAAACCCCAACACTGGAGAAGAACATTATCCATCCTCAAATGGAAATTGGCGGTTCAACAAAGAAACCATGGAGAAACTCATTGCCAACAATGAGATCTATTTCGGTAAGGATGGGAAAGGCCGTCCAAAACTCAAAAGATTCTTATCTGAAGTTAAGGATGGCATCACTTACACAACATTGTGGGATTTTGTTCCATTAAATACTAGGGGATCCGCTGAAATGACAGAAATGCTTGGTAATCTGAAGATATTTGATAATCCAAAACCGTCAGGATTACTACTTGAACTTTGTCGCTTAGGAAGTCAAAACGATTCAATTATCTTGGATTTCTTCTCAGGCTCTGGTACAACAGCCCATTCGGTTATGCAGTTGAACGAGGAAGATGGTGGGAGTCGGAAATTCATAATGGTGCAACTTCCAGAACTTACAGATGAAAAAAGTGAAGCTTATAATACAGGTTTTAATAATATCTGTGAGATTGGCAAAGAGCGTATCCGAAGAGCGGGAGATAAACTAGTTTCCAAAGTCAAAGGGAAAAAGCAAACTTCATTAGTCCCTAAAAATTCAAACCTAGATGTGGGTTTCAAAGTCTTAAAACTTGACACTTCTAACCTCAAAAAATGGAATCCAGATTATGAAAACCTTGAACAGACCCTTTTAGATAATTTAGAAAATTTAGTTCCAGGGCGTAGTGAATTAGATTTAATTTATGAGATTATGTTGAAGTATGGAATAGATTTAACCCTTCCAATTGAAGAGTACACAACTTCAAACAAAAAAATTTACTCTATTGGTATGGGAGCTATAGTGATATGTCTTGAATATGATATAACTAAAGATATTGCAACTGAAATAATCAAATTAAGAGAAAAACTCTCTCCTGAGATTATGAGGGTTGTATTTAGGGATAATGGATTTGCAAGTGACAGTGATAAAACTAATATTAAAGAAACCCTTAAAAATCAAGGAATTGATGAATTTGTTACAGTTTAAGGAGTTAAAAAATGAAGTTTAAATTTAACCCTAATCTAAAATACCAAGATGCAGCTGTGGCATCTGTGGTTGATCTCTTTGAAGGTCAAAGATCCATGCAATCTAACTTCACAGTTTTAAGCTATGGTAAACAGGTAGGATTATATGATTCAGGTCAAGGTATTGGGAACAGATTGGAACTGATTGAAGAGGATATCCTTGAGAATCTCCATAAAGTCCAGCTTAGAAATGGTTTACCCCAAACAAAGAATTTGGGCCATCATAACATGGATTTTGACGTTGAAATGGAAACAGGAACTGGTAAAACCTACGTCTACCTGAAGACGATCTTAGAACTTAACAAGAGCTATGGATTCACCAAGTTCATAATCGTTGTTCCAAGCATAGCAATCAAGGAAGGAGTTTACAAGTCCCTTCAGATGACAGAGGAACACTTCAAAGGATTATACGATAACGTTATTTATGATTACTTTATCTACGACAGCCAGAAACTGGAGCAAGTTAGAAACTTCGCTGTAAACAGCAACATCCAGATAATGATCATAAACATCGATGCTTTCCGTAAAAGTTTCACAGACCCTGAAAAGGAAAATAAAGCGAACATAATCCACAGGGAAAATGATAAATTAAATGGAATGAGACCCATTGAACTCATTCAGGAAACCAATCCTATTGTCATCATTGACGAACCCCAATCTGCAACAAGCACCCAGAAAGCCCAGGAAGCTATAAGATCACTAAATCCATTATGCACCTTACAATATTCAGCTACCCATGTAGAAAAACATAATCCAGTTTATAAACTTGATGCAGTGGATGCATATGAACTGGAGCTTGTAAAACAGATTGAAGTTGCATCCTTTGAATCAGTTGATTATCATAACAAAGCTTACTTGAAACTAATATCTGTGGATAACAAGAAATCTCCAATCACGGCAAAAATTGAGTTAGACGCGTATAAAAATGGAAATACCAAACATAAAACTGTAACAGTACGCCAGGGAGATGATTTGGCCTCTAAAAAGCTTGGAAACCGTGATATCTATGAGGGGTACATCGTTGGTGAGATCTACTGTGAGGAAGGTAATGAATACGTTGATTTCACAAACAAACCAGATATCCTACGTATAGGTAAAGCCATTGGAGACATCGATGACCTTGTGATTAAACGTCAGCAGATACGAAAGACCATAGAAGAACATTTAAATAAGGAATTACTTCTCAAGCGTAGAGGAATCAAAGTATTGAGTCTGTTCTTCATTGACAGGGTTGCAAATTACCGCTACTACGATGAGGAAGGAAATCCTCAAAAGGGAATATATGCTGAGATCTTTGAGGAGGAGTACAAAAAACTCATCAAAAAGCCAAAGTACAGCACCCTTTACAAGGAAGTTGATATTGAGACAGCTGCTGAAGATGTTCATGATGGTTACTTTGCCCAGGATAAGAAAAAGAAATTTAAAGACACACGTGGAAACACTTTAGCGGATGAAGATACTTACAGCCTCATAATGAAAGATAAAGAAAAACTTCTAAGCTTTGATAGTAAGTTAAAATTCATATTTTCTCACTCTGCCCTTCGTGAAGGTTGGGATAATCCTAACGTCTTTCAGATATGTACCTTGAATGAAACGAAATCCTCAGTTAAAAAGCGTCAGGAAATTGGAAGAGGATTAAGGCTTTGTGTTAATCAGGAAGGAGAGAGAATAAAAGGTTTTCAGACCAACACTCTAACGGTTATGGCCAACGAGAGCTATGAAGATTTTGCTAAATCCCTGCAGAAAGAGATTGAAGAGGATCAAAACATCAAATTTGGGGTTATACAAGAACACACCTTCGCAAACATTACCTACAATAACAAACCCCTTGGTATGGATGCTTCTAAGGAATTATTCGATTTTTTCCAGGAAAAGGGATACATCAACTCCAAAGGAAAAGTTACGGATGAACTGAGGGTTGCACTAAAAAATAACACACTTGAAGTCCCTGAAAAAGAGGAGTTTATGCAGGTTAAAAAGAAGATAGCTGCTGCAGCCAAAAAAGTCACTGCAAAACTCAACATCAAAAACAACGCGGACAAAAGGGAAGTTAAACTCAACAAGAAGGTTTACCTCAATCCTGATTTCAAGGAATTCTGGGACAAAATAAAATACAAAACCACATACTCAGTTGATTTCAGCACTGAAGAGCTCGTTCAGGAATGTTCAAAGGCCCTGAAGGAAATTGATGTTAGACCTCCAAAGTTGATTTACAATTCAGCTCTAGTTAAAATAAAAGCTAAAGGTATTGGAACCGAGGAAACTCAGCACAGTACTGTGTATGCTGATGAGGAAAAACCTGATTTACCCGATATTGTAACATTTCTACAAAATGAAACTGATTTAACCCGTAAAACAATTGTCAGAATCCTTATTGAAAGTGAAACCCTCGATCAGTTCAAGAAAAATCCTCAGGAGTACATGAATGCAGCTTTGAAGATCATCTCAGCTCAGATGAAACACATGATAGTTGATGGTATCAAGTACACTAGAATTGGGGATAATGAGTACTATGCACAGGAACTCTTCGAGAACACAGAGTTATTTGGCTACTTATCTAAAAATATGCTTGAAAGTGAACGTTCCATCTACGATCATGTGATATATGACTCTGAAGGTGAAGCAACCTTTGCAGACAGACTTGAAAAGGATCCAGAGGTTGAACTTTTCACTAAACTACCTGGATGGTTCAAGATACCAACTCCCCTTGGAAATTACAATCCAGATTGGGCAGTACTATTTGAAAATGATGGTGAAAGGAAGTTGTACTTCATTCTTGAAACCAAGGGAAATACGAGTTATGAATCCCTGAGGCAGACTGAAGCAGATAAAATAAAGTGTGGTAAAAGGCACTTTGAAGCTCTGGGCACTGGAGTTGAATTTAAGGCAGTTGACAGGTACAACAGGTTCAAGGAAACGCTTTAAACTCCAAAATATCCCTATTTTTTATATTTTAACTAAATATTTTCTTTTTCTTATTTTTTTAAACATTGTGCACTGTAACTATTAATTCAACTAGTTTTTAAGCTAACTAAAACCTTTTAATGCATTTATTTTCATAAAATCTGTTATATCTTCAAGAGAAAAGCAGGATTTGTTAAAAACAATTACATGAAAGAATGTTAATTTTATCATAAAAAAACTTTTATATACCAGATTCTATAGTTTAATGTAGTACTTTGTATATGTAAAATCATTGCAATGGTGCGGTGGGGAGTTGAGCAGATGACTTTTAAGGAAAAAGTAGTTTCTTGGTCAGACGATGAGGTAACTGAAGATTTATTTAAAAAAGAAAAGTTTAAACAAATCTTACATTACATTGTTGATAAATGTGGAAACCGCCCAAATGTGGGTAAAACAGTTTTATTTAAATTGCTATATTTCTCTGATTTTGATTACTATGAACTTTATGAAGAAAAGATGACTGGAGAGATTTACACTAGATTACCTAGGGGTCCTGCTCCACAACATTTTGATTCATCTGTTAGAGAATTAGAAGAAGAAAATAAAATCGAAACTTATACTACTGATTTTAAGGGATACCCTCAAAAAAAGTATAAATCTTTAAAAGCTCCAAAATTAACTCTTTTTAATCAAAAAGAGAAAGATATTATTGAGAGTGTTGTAGCAAAATGTGGACATATGAATGCAACAGAAGTAAGTAATTATTCCCATGAAGATCTCCCTTATAAGGCAACAGAAGATTGGGATGTCATTGATTATGAGTTAGTATTCTATAGAGATCCTGCTTTTTCTGTTAAAGAAGAATAGACAAAGAGACCTAAATGACAAAAAGTATTGCTACTTCTGAGTTTCAGAGTGAACATAAGAAACTCTGCAACAAATATTCTACTTTTAAAAAAGATTTTAATAGATTTGAAAAGGCTTTAAAAGCTGTTTTACCTGATGTACTTCCTGGAACTGTTACTATGTCCGGCTTAGGACAGGAAGTAATAATTCCAGTGTATAAAGTAAAGAAATTTAGGTGCCAATGTTTAGGTAAAGGGGCCAAAAGTGGTATTAGAGTAATTTATGCACGTTCTGAATGTAATTCACGAATTCTTTTTATAGAAATTTATCATAAAAACAAAAAACCAGAAGCAGATCGAAAAAGGATAAAAAGCGTATTATCTGGAGTAGATGATATTATGGATTTACAAGTAGAAGAATAAATCTTCCTTACTTAACTAAAATCTTTTCTAGAGCTTTTTTTACTTTAGTTTAATTTGTTTTTAGGAATTTAAGCATCATATAAACTTTATTTTCCTTTTTAGACCTTTATTCTAATTTTTCATGGTAAAATTCATTTAATATCTCCTATTTAGATTTATCCTTAAGCATTCAATAGTAAAGGTTATTTTTTAAAAGTTTTATATAAACACTTAAATCTTAGAACAGCTTAAAATCATGTGATTGACATGTATAAAGAAAATAATGCATATAACTCTGAAGCATTAGATGAAAATTTATTAGCTTACCTTGCAGGGGTTTATGAGTCCAGTGGAGGTGTATTTCTCCAACCCCAAAGCAGTATGATACTTTACATAAATGGGTATCATGACTATTTAGTGGCCATTAAAAACATTATAAAAATGGATTCTAGTATTATTTCAACCCCTAATTGCCGTTTACATTTATATGGAGATTTAGCCTGTGAATTCTTAAAAAATGTGTACCCCTATTTAATAAGTACCAGGGATCAGGCAAGATTACTAATTGAGTATGGAGAACATATCAAAGCTAGAAAAGGCTCTAAAATTGATTCGAAAGAGAAAAATTATCGTCTCGAAGTTGCAAAAAAACTTAAAAGTTCCAAATTCGAGAAGGGTATTGATTTGAGTCACGTGGATGAGTGGATAACCAATTACTTCATAGGATTTTTTGATTCCAGGGCCAAACTCAATATAAAGAATAATAATAATGATTATTGGCTCAACATCAGTTTAAACGTACAAAACGAAGAATTGGCTTTATTTTTACAAGAAATCTATGATATTGGCCATATTTATCAAGCAAGAAACTCTATTAAATGGGATTTAAACTATGGTGAAGCTTACGATCTGTTAAGGGATATCAATCCTTATTTAATTGGCAAAAGAAAACATTCTGAGATCTGTTTAAAATTTCATAGATACTTTCAAGAGGCACAAAAACCTTTGAAGGATGAAGAAATTCAATTCATTGAAGGTTTAAAGGATGATCTTAAAAATTTGAAGAAGTTAAATTCCTCGAAGGGAAAAACTTCAAATGGAACTAAGGTACTTATGAGCCTAATGGTCTGTGAAGATCTTGTAGAATCCATGGATAAACTCATATCTAAATCAGAAAATAATTTAAATTACAACGGCATTGTTAAAAATTCAATAGGATATGTGAAGCTAAATGAATACAGGTTACGAAACTTCAAATCCAAGATATGTGAAAATAAGTTGAAAAACCATCAGTTAGGTCTAAACCTTGAAAATGATTTAATTGAATTTGTTAACCAAAAATCTTCCAATCGTAGTGAATTTATTAGGACTGTAATGGAAATCTATTTGGAGGATATAAAACTTTTAAATGGGATATAAATAAATTTAAATCAATTTTTTAATCGTTTCTAATTTCAACTTCTTCCTAATTTTAGGTTCCTTAATTTGACTGTTTTTATTTTATTACTCCCATTACCTTTATCTCAAATAATAAGCAAGTTTAAATCTTATAACCTGACTTTACTCATCCAATCTTTCATCTCCACTCCTTAAAATTGGTGGAACCAATGAGTTCAACTGAATTCTCACTCACAAGTTTGATAAGATCCTCTGGACTGTAAAGAAGTTCCATTTTAAGCTTAGCATTGTCTTCATATG
>ENA-UOOE01001968-UOOE01001968.1-fermentation-metagenome-genome-assembly--contig:-NODE-1968-length-15817-cov-5.042888_pt1 | contig 15817 bp, 13 predicted proteins | sample MGYA00245776_ERZ724021 | MGnify/ENA primary metagenome ERZ724021 (study PRJEB28704, sample SAMN03018321) | fermentation metagenome | biome: anthropogenic terrestrial biome; feature: soil; material... | reverse complement strand
ATCAGCACCGCCAGAACAAGGCAGAGAACGGTGCGGGCGTTTTGAAATTTTTTCATGGCGCTCCTCCTCTTTCAGCGGGCAGAAAATCCCGTCTTCCTGTAGCTTTCCCCGCGGTGCGCGGGCCATTCATCCCGGATCGAATCCGTAAAGGACGGGTCGTGCCGCCGCGCCTTCTGCCGGAATGACGGAGCTCCTGATTTTATTGTAAGAGGCTCTTCTTTTTTTATCAAGGAACATTTTTGTAACGGGAAAATAAATTCTGACCCGATAAAAACTGTCGTATTCCGGTCCCGGCGGCAGCGCCCGCCGAAAAACGAACCCGCTTTCTTCTGCGCGGTCCCCATGAATCCGGGGAAAACGGTTGGCGAAGCCTGCCCCGGCCGGAAGGCAGAATCTTCCGAAGGCCAAAAATTGTTTTCACGGAGTGCCGGTTGTGATATACTGATTGCAGGATTCATGATCCGATCCGTAAACGGAAAAATTTTATTTTCGGGTCCCGCCGGATGGTTTTTAACAAAATTTTTACAGGGAAAACAACAGCACAGAACCGGAATTTTGTAACAAAGCAAAGACGGCTCCGACCGGGTTTGTAGTTTTCTTACAGGACAGAGGTGCATGGCCATGACCGGAACGATCAGCAACGAGGAAAAGATCAAGGGCGCTTACGCTTCCCTGAGGGCGTCGGAAAAAAAGGTGGCCGACTATGTGCTTGACCGGCTGAACGACGTCGGGCACCTTTCCATCGCCGAGCTTTCCGCCGGCGCGAAAGTCAGCCAGCCCACGGTGATCCGCTTTGTGCGGGCGCTCGGGTTCGGCGGCTACCGGGAGTTCAAATACGCGCTGCTGCGGGAAAAACGGGGCGGCGCGGCGGAAAAGGCCTTCGAGCCGCTGGGCGGCTTCGACCTGCGCCCGTGGGACACTCTGGAAGACATCCCGCTGAAGACCATCCGCGTATCCAAAAACGTTCTGGACGACACCCTGAAATCCGTTTCCCCCGCCGCGTATCAAAAGGCGGTGGCCCTGCTCGCGGGCGCGCGCATCATCGACATTTACTGTGTCGAAAATTTCATCACCCCCGCGAGCGACCTTCTCAACAAGCTCACGTATCTGGGCCTGCAGTGCCGCATCAACACCGACAGCTACCTGCAGCAGATCGCGGCCGGGCATCTGTCCGCGGAGGACGCCCCCGGGCCCCTGACCACAACCGACACGGTCAAGCGGGAAATGATGTTCGACCACTGCACGTGGGATGACGACTACAAAAAAATCACCCGCGAGATCCGTAGCCGCCTGCTGGAGCTTGCGGGGCTGACGCCCGACCGGTACACCGTCGTGCTGATGCAGGGCAGCGGCACGTTCGGGGTGGAATCCGTCTTTTCCAGCGTGATCGACGGCAAGGTCCTGATCTGCTCGAACGGCGCCTACGGCGACCGCATGGCGGAAATCTGCAGGTGGAACCGCATCCCCTTCGCCATCTACCGGGAGCCCTGCGACCGGATCCCATCCGCCGAAACGGTCGCCCGGCTTCTGGATGAGGACCCCGCAATCACCCATGTCGCCATTGTGCACTGCGAAACCACGACCGGAATCCTCAACGATATTCAAAGTGTGGGCGCGGCCGTTAAAGCGCGCGGCAGAACGTTCATCGTGGACGCCATGAGCAGCTTCGGCTGCATTGAGATCCCCGTGGAGAAATGGGGAATCGATTTTCTCATCAGCAGCGCCAACAAGTGCATTCAGGGCGTCCCCGGATTTTCCTTCATCATCGCCCGCAGGGAGCCGCTGATCCGGTCGAAGGAGACCGGGCGGAACCTGTCGCTCAACCTGTTCGGCCAGTGGGAAACCATGGAAAGGGACGGAAAATGGCGCTTCACTTCACCCACCCACGCGGTGCTGGCCTTTTCGAAGGCGCTCGGCGAGCTCCGCCTGGAGGGCGGGATCCCCGCGCGCGGGAAACGCTACGCCGAGAACAACCGCCTTCTGATCGAAGGCATGGCTAAGCTGGGGTTCCGGCCCTATATCGAAGCGGAGCATCAGTCCCCCGTCATTACAACCTTTCTCTATCCGCAGGGCGTCGGCTTCCGCTTCGACGACATGTACCGGTACATCAAGGACCGCGGCTACGCGATCTACCCCGGAAAGCTGACCGAGGTCGATACGTTCCGCATTGGGAATATCGGGGAAATCTACCCCGGGGACATCAGGAAGGTCTGCGGGATCATAAAGGACTTCCTGCAGACCGGGAAGGAGGAGATACGCTGATGGAAGCCGTGATTTTCGACTGGTCCGGCACCGCGGTGGATTACGGGTGCTTCGCGCCGGTAAGGGCGTTTCTGGCGGCGTTTGAAGCGTATGGGATCCGCCCGACGCTCGAGGAGACGAGAAAGCCGATGGGCATGCTCAAAAAAGACCACCTGCGCGCCATGCTCGCGATGCCCCGCATCGCCGAAAGCTTTCTGCAGGCGACGGGCCGCCCCTGTGAGGAACGGGACGCCGCCCGGCTGTACGAGACGTTCGAGAGCAGCCTTCTGAACATCCTCGCGGAGTATTCCGAGCCGCTCCCCCATGTGCTGGAAACGGCCGCAGAGCTGCGCGCGCGGGGCGTAAAAATCGGCTCCACCACCGGCTACACGGCCCGCATGATGGAGCTGGTCGTTCCGGCGGCCAAAAAGCGGGGATACGAGTCCGACCTTTGGGTGCCCCCCGATTCCGTCGGGAACTGCGGCAGGCCCTATCCCTACATGATCTTCCGCAATCTGGAGCAGCTCCGGGTTTCTTCCGTCCGAAAGGTTCTGAAGGTCGGCGACACGGTCTCCGACATTCTGGAAGGAAAAAACGCCGGAGTCTGGACGGCCGGCGTAATAAAAGGCAGCTCCGTGCTGGGGCTCTCCCGCGAAGAATTCGAATCCCTTCCGCCGGACGAAAAGGAAAGCCGGGTGCGGCAGGCGGAGCAGGCGTTTATAAACGCCCGCGCCGATTTCGTAATCCGGGATATGAGCGAGCTGATCCCGCTGATGGAGAAAATCGACGCCGAAATGAAATAGCCCCGGTTTTTCCGGCTGAAAAAGCTTTCCTCCTTTGTGGGACGGTTTAAAATGAGCGGGCGAAATTGTTTCTTCCAATATTGACAAGCTCCCGTGCCGGTACATAAACTGTAATACCGCTTCTAAAACGAAAGGAGTGTTACTATGTGCTGGAGAAGGAATCGCTGCCGTCGGTGGTGCCGCCGTCGCTGGGGCTGCCGCTGCCGCCGCTGGTGCTGATCTTCGGGGCGTCCGCAAATTGCGGACGCCCTTTTGTATTCGTCGTCTGGAAAAAGTGTGTTTTCAGGATCAGATCAAAAAGCGCGCGTTTCCACCAACTGAAAACGCGCGCTTTTGATCTGATCGATTGAGCCGTTTGCCGTTATTGGATGGTAAGCAGCGGCTGGCCGGATTCGACCGAGGCGTTCTTTTCCGCATGGATCTGCGACACAACGCCGCTTGCGGGGGATGCCAGCTCGTTTTCCATCTTCATTGCCTCCAGCAGGATCACGGGCTGGCCCGCTTTTACCGCCTCACCTTCCTTGACCATAATATCCAGGATCTTTCCCGGAAAATCCGCTTTCATGGTGGTTGTTTCTGCGCTCATCATAAAACTCCTTTTCAATCAATATGGTTGGGCTTTCATTTCTTTGGCCGGACCTGACGGGAAAATCCCTTATCCCGCCAGGTCGGAATTTTTCACATCCGTAATGAACATATGTCCCGGCGCGTGCGTGATGACGAACGGGGGCTTTACCTTCATGACAACTGCCTGCGGCGTTACGCCGCAGGCCCAGAATACGGGGACCTCCCCTTCCTTGATCGTTACGGAATCCCCAAAATCGGGCTTATGGATGTCGCGGATCCCGATATGCTCCGGATCGCCGATATGGATGGGGGTCCCGTGCACCTGGGGCATCCGTTCCGTGATCGTCACGGCTTTTACCACCTGCCGGTAGGGGATGGGGCGCATGCTGACCACGGTGGGGCCGCTGAAGATCCCCGCCGGTTTGCAAGGAATATTCGTGATGTACATGGGCACATTCCGCCCTTCGGTGATGTGCCTCACCTCGATCCCTTCCTCGATCATGGGCGCTTCAAAGCTGAAGCTGCACCCCAGCAGGAAGCTGACCAGATCGTCGCGCCAGAATTGGGAAACATCCTGATACTCCCCCTGCATGACACCGTCTTGATAAACGCGGTATTTCGGGATATCCCGTGCGATATCGCTTCCCTTCGCCGTCAGAGGAAACTCCCGGGAACCGATGTCGCTTACCTCCAGCACCGGGCAAGGCTTGGGGTTGCGCTGTGTGAACAGAAGGAAATCATACGCGTATTTTTTCGGCAGAACCACCAGATTCCCCTGGGCATACCCTGCGCACATCCCTGTCGTCGGGGATGTGATTTTTCCTTCGCGGATCATTTGACGTACTGTTTTAGGGTCCTGATGATACAAATCCATAGCAAAATCCCTCCTGAAAGCAATTTTGTCCCATTTTCCACCACCGGATGAAAATGGTGGAAAACCAAACTCTTCGTAATCAGTTATCATGACGCTGCGATTTTCTCTATCTGCCCCACTGCGCCAGTCATTGCGGGGATTGGAAAAGGCACCGGAATCCGGACAAATCGCCATGCTTTCCAAGCTCCGTCCGCCGCACGCCTTCAGCCGGCATTCTCACCCCGGTTTTGCGGGCTTACGCCGTCACCGATTTGCGGCTGCGCGCAAAGGCCTCGATTTTTTCATGAAATTCTTTCAGAAGCTTCTGGGCTTCCTCCACGTCCACCTTCCGGAAGCGGATCACCGTGCCGGCCTGCGCCTGCGCCAGAAGGGGCAGGTCCGCCGTGACGACCGTCGCGATTTTCGTATAGCCGCCGGTGCTCTGCCGGTCGGCCATCAGGATGATCGGCTGGCCGCTGCTGGGCACCTGCACCGCGCCCATCACGATCCCATCCGACACGATATCCGCGCCTGTGGCGTGGGCGATCTCTTTGCCCTCCAGCCGGTACCCCATGCGGTCGTTGGCCGGCGTGACCCTGTATTCCGTATTCAGGAAATCCGCGATCCCCTCTCGGGTGAACGCCTGATCCTGCGGGCCTAGGACGACGCGCAGCGTGATCTGCTTCGGGTATTCCGGGATGTACCGCGTGTCGGCAGCCCACAGCTTTTCCGGTCCGGGCGGCGCCTGGATCGGCACGATATCGTCCCTTTTCAGCATGCGGCCCTGGAATCCGCCGATCTGGGCTTTCAGGTTGGTGGATTTGCTGCCCATGACGACGGGGACATCCAGCCCGCCCGCAAAGGCGATATACGCGCGGCAGCCGCTTTTGATTGGCGAAAACGACAGGCGGTCTCCCTGTCTTACCGGGATGGTCTGCCACATGGGCGCCGGCTGCCCGTTGACCTGCGGCTGCATGGCGGCGCCGGTCACCGCGATGCGCGTGCCCGTCAGAAATTCCAGGACCGGCCCCATCAGCGTGACCTCCAGAACCGCCTCCTCGGGCGGATTATCCACCAGAAGATTGGCGGTGCGGTGGCTGTAGCCGTCCATGACACCCGAAACGGAAATCCCGGACTGTAAATAGCCGAAGCGCCCCGCATCCTGAATGGTGGTCAAAGCGCCCGGTGAAATCACTTTTACCGCGTTCATTTTCCCGCCTCCTTTTTGGGATACAGCCTGTACTGGTAGCTGCCTTCCTCCACCTGTTTGAGAATCCGCTCGTACTCCTCTTTGCCGATGGGGACGAATTTCAGGTAATCCCCGGTTTTATAGAGGATGGGCGGCTCGCGCTTCGGGTCGTAAAGGCGGATGGGCGTGCGGCCGATCAGCTGCCAGCCGCCGGGGCTCACCATGGGGTAGACCCCGGTCTGCTGGCCGGCGATCCCCACCGATCCGCTCTCTATTCTGACGCGGGGCGTTTTCAGCCGCGGCGTCGCGATGCGCTCATCCATCCCGCCCAGGTAGGGGAAACCGGGCGCGAACCCCAGCATGTAAATCAGATAGTCCCGCGAGCTGTGAATCCGGATGACCTCTTCCTCGATCAGCCCGCTGTGCTCGCATACATGCTGCAGGTCCGGGCCGCAATCCCCGCCGTAAAGGGTAGGGATTTCCAGCACATTGGGGTCTGGAAGCTCCATTTTTTCGAGATTCCCTTCCAGCTTTTGAAGGGCTTCCAGCATTTTGCGGTACGGCATCACCATCGGGTCGTACTGCACAAGCAGGGAACGGTAGGTCGGGGTCAGGGAAACAATCCCCGGAACCTTTGCCTGCCCGACCGCGAGATACATCCCCCGCACCCGCCCGTTGATCTCGGGCGATATTGCGTCGCCGAATTCCACGACCAGCGCGGAATCCCCGGCGACCAGATATTTCGTCTGCGAATCCATCATGATCCCTCCTGTCAAAAATCAATGAAACAAGCTGCCCAGGCCCACGACAGCGAAATAGGCGAACAGCAGCGCCGAAGCCGTGCCCGTGATCGTCAGCCAAAGCGGGTGTTTATAGTCCTCCCCGACGATGTCCTTGCGGTGCGCGGCGATCAGGCAGATCGCGAGGCCCAGCGGCAGAACCAAAGCGTTGAGCGCGCCCGCCAGAACCAGCAGCTTCGCCGGCTGCCCCAGCAGCAGCATGATCAGGGTGGAGCAGGCGATGAATGCGATCGTAACGGCTTTATTGTGATCCATGACCGTTTTGCTCAGCGATTTGACAAAGGAAAGGGAGGTATAGGAAGCGCCGGTGATCGAGGTGATGCCCGCCGCGAACAGCAGCAGCCCGAACAGGCGGTAGCAGAATTCCCCGCCCGCCTTCAGGAAGGCATCCGCAGCCGGATTGGTGGGGTCGAGCGAGGCGCCCTTTGCCACGACGCCCAGAACCAAAAGGAACAGGATGATGCGGCTGATCCCGGCCACGCCGAGGCCGCCCCACGCGCTGTGGACGATTTTCTTTTCATTTTCCTTTCCCACGATCCCGCCGTCGATCAGGCGGTGCGCACCGGCAAACGTGATATACCCGCCGACCGTGCCGCCCACCAGCGTCAGAATGGCCGGAAAAAGCGCCGGAACGCCGGTGCTGGGCACAAAGGTCTGCTTCAGGGCCTCCCCGACCGGCGGATGGACGATGAAAATCAGCACCACGAGAATAATGCCGATTTTCAGGCAGCTCAAAATTTTGGCGATGTTGTCCACCGCGCGCTGGGCGTTTTTAAGGGAAAACACCGTGATGGCAATCGCGCACGCCACGAGATACCCGGCCCTCAGGTCGAGCCCCAGCAGGGCGTTCAGGCCGAGAGCCGCGCCGCCGACATTGCCGATGTTGAACACCAGCCCGCCCAGAAAAACCAGAAGGGCCAGAAAATACCCCAAGCCGGGCGCAAGCTTGTTCGCCACATCCTGCGCCCGCATGCCGGACACGCACAAAACGCGCCAGACGTTGACCTGTACGATGATCGACAGCACGAGCGATGCGATGACGACGAAGCCGAAGCTCTCGTGAAAATCACCGACAAATTTCGCGGTCTGGGTCAGGAAGCCAGGCCCCATCGCGGAAGCGGCCATCAGGAAGACCGCCCCGATGGTCTGGCTGCGTTTTTTCTTGGTTTTTATTTCCGGAGTTTTGGTTTCAGCGCCCATGACAAAATCCTCCTAAAATTTCCTTCATCTCCTTATTTCCCGGCGCAGACCGCCGCCAGGTTCGCGATCTCGATTCCTTCCCCGGCAAGGCTCTCGCGGATATTCCGGACGAATTCGACGGCTTCCGCCGTGTCGCCGTGGACGCAGATAGACTGCGGCTCCAGATGGATCTGCTCTCCGGTGATCGCCGTCACCGTATGGTCCTTCACCATCCCGATGATGCGGCGGACGCATTCGTTCACGTCGTGGATCACCGCGCCGGGGGTGCCCCTCGCGACCAGGCTGCCGTCCGCATTGTAGGCGCGGTCGGCGAACACTTCGCTGGCGCAGGTCAGCCCCACCGCGCGCGCGGCCTCCAGCATCTTGCTGCCGGAAAGGCCGAGGAAGATCAGGCCCGGGTCCACCTCGTAAACCGCTTCCGCCAGAGCCCCGGCCAGCTTTTCATCCTTGCCCGCCATATTGTACAGCGCGCCGTGCGGCTTGACGTGGACCAGCTTTACGCCGTTGGATACGCAGAACGCGTTCAGCGCGCCGATCTGGTATTTCATGTACGCTTTCGCTTCCTCGGGCTTGACATCCATTTTGCGCCGCCCGAACCCGAGCAGATCGGGAAAGCCCGGATGCGCCCCCACGCTGACCCCGTTCTGTTTGGCAAGCCGGACGGTGTGCTCCATGACGCAGGGATCGCCCGCGTGGAATCCGCACCCGACGTTCGCGGAAGAAATATACTTGACGACCTCTTCATCCCGGCCGATCTTATAGGCGCCGAAGCTTTCTCCCAGATCACAGTTCAAATCGATTCGATTCATACAAAACTCCCCTTTCTGGTTTCATGAATAAAAATGGCCTACATGAAGTATTACAGCAAAACGCATGCCAAACTGCTTCTTTTCCCGGTTCCCCACTGTATTTTCATGGAACGGCCGCACGGTTTTGTCCCTCTCTTCCCGCCGCGGGCGGAAAAGCGGTCTCTTTCATCCGACCAGTTTTAAAGGAAAGCAATCTTTTGTTTTTGGTGATTCATTCCAAATAAAACGGCTGAAACAAAAAATACCGTGCATTTCTGCACGGTAAATCCGTTCAATTTCGCACATCGTGCGGAATTGAACCCCCTAAAGCCCCATCCGCCTGCGAAGGGAAAAACGGCTGTAGCCCAAAAGCTTCGCCGCCTTGGAATAATTGTTCCCGGTCTGCTTCAGCGCCTTCCGGATATAGGCCCCCTCCAGCTCCCGCAGCTCCGCCTGCAGGTCGATGGGCCGGCTCAGGTCCTTCATGGGCCAGGACTGCCCGTTTTCCGCCGGGGGCGGGGCGTCGGCGCCCTCCTCCAGAAGCTGGCCCGTATGCTCCAGAACGTCGCCATCGCAGAACAAAACGGCCCGCTCCAATACGTTCCTCAGCTCCCGCACGTTTCCCTTCCAGGAGTACCGCATCAGCTTCCGCAGGAACGACGGGGAGATGCTCCCGATGTTTTTCCCGAGCTTCCGGTTGAAATAATCCAGGTAATACCGGCACAGGGGCTCGATATCCTCCCGGCGCTCACGCAGCGGCGCCAAATCGATCTGCACCGCGTTCAGCCGGAAAAACAGGTCTTCCCGGAAGGTCTTTTCCCGGATCGCCTGTTCCAGCGGGTGGTTGGTGGCCGCAATCACCCGCACGTTCACCTCCACGTCGCCGAGGCCGCCCACGCGGCGGAATTTGCGGTCCTCCAGGAACGTGAGCAGCTTCGCCTGCATGGAAAGGGGCATGTCCCCGATTTCATCCAGAAAGATCGTGCCCTCGTTGGCCAGCTCAAACAGCCCTTTTTTCCGGGCCGCCGCGCCGGTGAACGCCCCTTTTTCGTGGCCGAACAGTTCGCTTTCGAACAGGTTTTCCGGAATGGCGCTGCAGTTGATCTTCACCATGGGAAAATTCCGGCGCCCGCTCTTCTGGTGGATCTGGCAGGCCACGACCCCTTTTCCGGTACCCGTTTCGCCGCGGATCAGCAGATCCACGCTGTCCTTCGCGCTCAAAAGCTCGATCTGCTTCTTGACCTGCTTCATCTGGGGGCTTTCCCCGATCAGGTCCGGCATGGCGCCGGAGGACAGAAGCTCCAGCCTGCGCCGCCTTTTCAGCTCTTCCAGCGCGCGGCGGATCACAATGTCGATGGCCTCGATGTCGAAGGGCTTCTGGACGTAGTCGTACGCCCCCCGGCGGATGGCCTGCACCGCCTGCGACACGGAGCCGTAGGCGGTGATGATGATGATCTGGATGTCCTCGTCGATCTTTTTGATGGATTCGATATATTCCATGCCGAGCGCGTCCCCCAGACGGTTGTCGAGGATCACCACATCCGGCTTGAACTGCTCCGCCAGCGCCAGGCCCTCCCGGATCGTCTCGGTTTCCCTCGTCAGATAGCCCAGATCCGTCAGTCCCTCTTTCAGGGAAATGCGGATCAGATATTCGTCGTCTATGATCAAAACACGGTACTGCATCGCGGCCTCCTCGTCTTTCCTGTCATCTTTATTTTTTCTATATTACCGCGGGAAGGTCATCATCGCCTTCGTCCCCTTTCCGGGGGCGCTTTCCAGCCGGAACGTCCCGTCGTTTTTCTGAAGGAGCTGCGAGACGATGGAAAGCCCCATCCCGCCGTTCCGGCTTTTCGCTTTCATCTTCTCCGGCGGGATGCCCTCCCCGTCGTCCGAAAGGCAGAGAAGGATGCGGCTTTCCTGCGCGCGGGCCTTCATCACAATGGTTCCGCCGGTTTTCATCGCCTTGATGCTGTTGTTGATCAGATTGATCAGCACCTGCTTGACCGCGCTTTTGTCCGCATACAGCAGAATCCCCGGCGGCGCATCGCTGAGCAGCTCGATATGGCTGTTCTCCGCGATCTTGGAATACAGGAGCGACACCTCCTGATACAGCTCGGCCACGTCGATCAGCGTTTTCTGCAGCTTGCGCTGCCGGGTCAGATGGCACAGGTTTTCCACGAGCAGGTTGATGCGGTCCACCTCGCCGATGATCGTTTCGCACAGCTTCCGGTCGGTTTCCGAAGAAGAATGGCGTTCCACCACCTGAACCCCCACCCGGATGCCCGCCAGCGGGTTGCGGATCTCGTGTGCCAGCTCCGCCGCCAGCTTCCCGGCGTAGACCAGCTTCTCGTCCTGCACGGCCTGCTCCTCCATCATTTTCCGGTAGGTGATGTCGTCAATCGTGCACAGCACGCCCCACGGCTTCTGATCCTCATCCAGCAGGCGCCAGACACCCAGCTCCACATCCAGCCGGCGGCTCCTGCCATCCAGAAGCCGGATGGGGTCGTAAAAGACCTTCTGATTTTTCAAGCTTTCCTCCAGCAAAGCGGAAAGGGATTTTCCCTCGTACCGGTATTCCGATTTCGCCAGCAGGTTCTGCGCGCGGCTGTTGCTCAGCAGGACATTTCCATCCTGATCGTACGCGATCACCGCAATCGGCAGGCTTTCCACGATGGTCTCGTTGATCTTTTTGACGCGTTTCAGGTCCGCCGTGTATTGATGCAGGTTCCGCAGCATCCCGTAAAACGACCGGGCAAGCTGCCCCAGCTCGTCGCTCCGGTCCGTAAATTCCCCGTCGAACGTCCAAGGCTCCTGCGGCTGTTCGCTGATGGTGCGGCAGGCGTAGTTCAGGCGGCGGATCGGCGTGGAAATATTGTCCGCGATCAGGATGCTGACCTGCAGCACCACGATCAGCTGGGCGATCAGGGCCAGAACCGTATATTTCTGTTCCTGAAGCAGCTCCGCAGTGAACTGCGTTCGGTCCACCGTGTAAGAGATTTTCCAGCCCATCTGGTTCCCGGTGCGGGAGTACAGCACGCTGTCCCCGCTTTGGGGCCGCGTACCGCCGATATACTCCCCGTCCCGGCCCTGGATCAGGATGTGGGGCTGCCGGCACTGCCGGTATTTTTCCGCCAGCTGCTGAAGCTGCCCGGCGGACGCATAGTAGCCGATGTCGGACTCGATCAGCGCGATGCTGCTTTCCGCAAGCCTCTGCTCCTCCGCCATTTTGGTGCGGTAGCCCGTATCGTAGAGAATCACGCCGAACAAAACGGTGGACACGGCGCCCAGCACCAGAAACGGGATCAATATCTTGCGCTCGATGTCAAACAGACGCCTGAGCTTCATGTTCCTCTTCTCCTTTCCAGGTCGCCCGGGAAACGACAAAAAAGCACAGCGCGGACAGGATCGTTCCCGGAAAAGCCGGATGGATGAGAAGGATCTGCCGGTAGTACAGGGGATAAAAGACGAGGATGGCCGCCGTGCCGGCGATGATCGAAGCCCAGACGCCCTGCCGGGTGGCCTTTTTGTACAGGAAAGTGCCGTACAGGGTGGGGAAGAACGTGACCCCGAAAACGCCCCAGATATCGCCGCCGTAAGAGAGCAGGCTGTCCGGCGGGTGGGTGGAAAAAAGCAGCGACAGGGTGCCGCCGAGAAGCACCCCCGCACGGGTCAGGAGGATCATCGTGTATTCCCGCGGCGGCTTTTTCAAAAGAGGCCGGACAAAATCATAGGCGAACGACGTGGAAAACAGCAGAAGCTGGGAATTGGATGTGGAGATGCAAGCCCCCAAAATTGCAAACAGGAACAGGGTGTTGAGCGGCGTGTAAAGCGGATTGTTGAAGACATACACCACCACGTCATCCGCATGCTGAACCTCGCCGAGGGACGGGAACAGCGCCCGCATCCCCAGGCCGATGGTCAGAAGGGCAAAATAGAAAACGACCAGATAGCACAGCGCGCTGAGGACGGTATGCCGGGCGGTCCGCTTGTCCCTGGCGGACAGCAGCCGGACCATATACTGGGGATTCGCCGCAAGGCCGAGGCCCCAGCCGAAAAACATGGTGGTGCTGATGCGCGGCGTGAACTTCTCCCCGTTGAACAGCTGGAACAGGTCGCCCGGCCGGTTGGCCGCCGCGCTTCCGGCATAGGCAAAGCCGGAAACCTGCCCCGCCCGGCGGAAAAGCTCCGGCAGGCCGCCGGCGCGCCCCACCACCAGCAGAAACGCAAGGGCGGTCCCGGCCGTCAGCAGAAGGACGTGCATCACGTGAATCCGCGCGACCGCCCGGAATCCCCCGAACGCGGAATACAGGATAAACAGATAGATCATCAGCGTGGCCACTTTATAGGGGATATCGAAAAGCACCGAGGCCACCAGGCCGAAGCCTTTGATATGGATGATCAGGTACAGCGTGTAGGAGATCATCATGATCCATGCGAAAATCACCTGCAGCCATTTTGAGCCGTACTTTTTCCGGATCAGCTCCGGGATCGTCAGCACGTCGTATTCATACAGCCGGCCGCTGATGAAATAAAGCAGAAACGCCCCCAGAAACCACGGCACGACCGAATAGAGCAAAGGCGCCAGGCCGCTTTCGAACACGTTTCCGGTAAACCCCAGAATCGTCGCGGCGGAAATCCAGGTGCCGATAAACGTAAGCGTGCAACGGAACAGGTTCAGGCTCCGGTTCCCCAGATAGAAATGGCGAAGGGTATTCTGCTGCTGCATCCTGCTCTTTCCGACGATCAGCAGGACGATGGAATACAGTGCGAAAAAACACAGGTAGATCATTTCCTTGTCATAAAACAAAGCGGGCCCCTTCCTTCCGGCAGCAGATTTTCTCTTCGCCGCGCGGCCGGCCGAACGCGCAAGCTCCGGTTAAAAATAACCTTCGCTTTTATCTTAACATACTGTCTAGAAAAATCAATCTTGCATTTCCTTTTTTGTTTTATGGCAATAAAATCAGCCGTTTTCTCCCCGCGGCGCCGGCTATGACCGGCCCGGCTCCGGTTTCAATCGCAGCCGGCGCGATTTGTTTCCCGAGAGGCTTGGGAAAATCCACATTTTTCACGGTTTTTGTCAAAAACCGGTTCCTTAAAATTCAGATTCCAATCGGAAAGCAGGGCAGCTCCTTTGCCTGAAAAAATACGACTCCCCCAATAAATCGGTTTATAATTATTTAATATATACAAAAATAATTTCTATATTTTGACGATATTATGCTTGACACCGAAATGTTGGGAATGATATCATAAAAACACGATAAGGGGAACGGTTCCATAAAATTCGTACAAAGGCTGGATCATCATGCTGACCATTAAAGAAATCGCAAAACTGGCGGGAGTCTCCAAATCCACGGTTTCGAGAGTATTGAACAACAAAGGGTACGTAAGCGAAAAGACCAGGCGGAAAATCGAAAAGATCATAGAGGAGAACCGCTACAGGCCTTCCGCCACCGCGGTGAGCCTTTCCAAGCAGGAAAGCAGCACAATCGGCGTGATTATCCCGGAAATCGACAATACCTTTTTCGGCGAGGTCCTGAAAGGGATCACCGAGATCGCCGATCAGGAAGGGCTTTCCCTGATCTGCTGCAACACCCAGAACAGTGGGGAAAAGGAATTGAAAACGCTGGCTACTCTGGAGCAGCAGCGCGTCAGGGGGGTGATCATCACCCCGGCGATGGGGTATGTCGGCCTGGAAGCCGTTGAAAAGATCAAGACGGCCCTGACCGCGCTGAACGTGCCGGTCGTGGTGGTCGACAGGGATTTTGATTATTCGGAGTGGGACACCGTTTATTACCAGAATTATGAGAGCGGCTATATCGCGGCGGAACACCTGATCAAAGCGGGGAACCGCAGAATCGGCATCATCCTCGGCGACATGCAGCTGAAAATCGGGAGGGAAAGATACCGGGGATACAAGGACGCCATGGCGGCGAACCACCTGGAAATCCCCGAGCCTTTCCTGCTGAAGGGCGATTTTACGGTCGACACGGCATACCGGCTGACAAAGCAGATGCTCGCTGCGGGAGACCTTCCGGATGCCATGGTGACGACGAACAACCGCACAAGCATCGGCTTTATCAAGGCGATGGTCGAGCGGAATCTGACGATCGGAAAGGACATCGCCGTCATCGGCATCGACCATATCGCGATGCTCGACGCGCTGGGGTTCCATTTCAGCTGTGTTTCGCGCGATACGGAAGAGATGGGCAGGGTCGCCATGGAGCTTCTGCTCCAACGGATGAAAACGCCGAACGCCGAGAGGAATATCCGGGTGATCCCCTGCAAATTGGAATTGAAAGGCTCTGAAAGGAGAGAGTGATTCTTTTTCCCGTGTGTGGAACCGGTTCCACACAGAAAGCCTGCGGATTCCGCCAAAACAGAAGACGGCCCCTGCGTTCCGGAACCAGCCCGGAACGACCAATTCCGCTCATGACTGCGAACCCGGATTGTTCCTCCTATCCCCTTTCGGGGGAGGAACAGAAACAAATTCTATCTCTTAGCTGAAAATGCCATTCCATATATTAACGGAGCCGCCGGGTTCCGTTCAATATAAATTTGATTTTTGGGAGAGAAAAGGGTTATGAAAAAGAGAATCATGTCATTGCTTCTGGCATCCCTGACGGCGGCATCCTGCGCCGCATGCTCGTCCGATACGCCCGCAGCGGCTCCCGCGTCCTCGGCAGCCGCTTCAGACGGCGGCTCGGGAACGGCGAAAAGCAGCTACAACGTCACCGTCATCATCAAGGCGACCGAATCCTCTTACTGGCAGACGCTTCTGCTCGGCGCAAAGGCCGCGGCCGACGAAAGCGGCGGGAAGATCAAGGTCACCACGGCCGGCCCGGCTTCCGAGTCCGACATGGAAAAGCAGGTGACCATCCTGGAAAATACGGTGGCTGCGAAGCCGGATGGAATCGTGCTCGCTTCCATCAGCTCCACAGCGACCGTGCCCGCCGTTGAGCAGGCGGTGAAGGCGGGGATCCCCGTCGTTACGGTCGACAATAAGCTCGGCACGGATGTGTATGCGGAGCATATCGCGACCGACCACGCCGCCGCAGCGGCCACGGCCGCTGACGAGATGGCGAAGCAGTGGAAGGCGAAGGGCATCGACCCCTCCGGAAAGAAAGTGGCGGTCATCAGCTCGGATTCCAGCTCGCCCGTGAACCAGGCGCGCTGCAAGGGCTTTGCGGATGAGATCAAAAAGCAGGTGCCGGGGATCAGCGTGCTTCCGACCCGGTTCTGCAACGGCGATATGCAGAAGGCGCTCGACGAGACGGATAACCTTCTGATGGCCAATAAAGACCTGATCGGCATTTTCGGGGACAACAACCTGATGGGCGACGGCATCGCCAAATCCATCGAGCAGAACAAGGCCG
>ENA-UOOE01001966-UOOE01001966.1-fermentation-metagenome-genome-assembly--contig:-NODE-1966-length-15820-cov-23.959848_pt1 | contig 15820 bp, 11 predicted proteins | sample MGYA00245776_ERZ724021 | MGnify/ENA primary metagenome ERZ724021 (study PRJEB28704, sample SAMN03018321) | fermentation metagenome | biome: anthropogenic terrestrial biome; feature: soil... | reverse complement strand
ATGGAGTATTCAGTTGGAATCTTGGAGTTAAAGAGCATAGCAAAAGGGGTCCAGGCCGCCGACGATGCACTGAAATCATCGGGCATAAGGCTTATTTCGGCACAACCGGTTTGCCCTGGTAAATTTGAGCTGCTTTTCACAGGTGAGCTTGCCCAGGTAGAGGCATCAATGGATAAGATAAAAACCGGGTATATGCCGTACATAGTGGACTCCGTACTTTTAGGCAGGATAGACCCGAACGTTGTAAAAGCGCTTCTCGGCGCACAGAGCACTGCGAAAAAAGGCGCCGTGGGCGTAATAGAAACTTTTTCCGTCGCAAGCAGCATACTGGCCGCCGATACGGCGGTAAAAGCCTCAAACGTAGATATACTCGAACTGCGTGCCGCACGCGGCGTGGGCGGCAAAGGTATTGTGTACATAACCGGAGAGATAGCGGATGTGACGGCGGCGGTTGAGGCAGGTTCCAGGTATGCGAAGGAGCAGGGACTGTTCGTCGGGAGCAGTGTCATCGGTTCGCCGCACACTGACTTGTGGGATTATTTATAACCTTGGCGTGAAGCCGTTTTACCGTGCATTCTCTTTAAATTGGAGGTAAAAGAAATGCAATACGATTTTTTAAGCCGGATTGAAGCAGTTACACCGCGCGTAAGCAGGCTGACCGATATGATGCTTTCGGCAGTGCCGTCCATTGAGTCGGAGCGTGCGCAGCTGATTACGCAGTCTTATATGGAAACCGAAAATATGCCGGCGATCATGCGCCGTGCGCTTGCTTTGGACAAAATCCTGCAGAACATGCCCGCTGTTATACACGACGGGGAGCTGATAGTCGGAAACTTTACAAAAAAAGTACGCTCGGCGCAAATATTTCCTGAGTACTCTAATAAGTGGCTGCTCGATGAATTTGACACGCTGAACGAGCGCACGGGCGATTTATTTACAATTACAGATAAAGTAAAGGACGAACTGCGCGAAACGTTTAAGTATTGGGACGGTAAAACCGTAAATGAGCTTGCTACTTCATATATGTCGCCTGAAACGCTGCAGGCCATGGAGCACAACGTTTTTACCGTAAATAATTATTACTTTAACGGCATCGGGCATGTTTCCGTTGACTACGCCAAAGTTTTAAGGATGGGCTTTAACGGCATTATACTTGAGGCGGACAAAAACTTAAAGGCACTGGATGTTTCAGACAGCGACTATGCGCAGCGCAGGGAATTTCTGCAGGCCGTTATTATTTCATCAAACGCTGTGATATCTTTTGCGAAACGTTTTTCGGACCTTGCTGCGCAGATGGCAGAACAGGAGAGCGACGCAAAGCGTCGGGCTGAACTGCAGACCATAAGCAAAGTCTGCGCGCACGTGCCGGCGAACCCTGCCGGAAGCTACTATGAAGCCTGCCAGACTTTTTGGTTTATACATGAAGTGCTGCAGATCGAGTCAAACGGGCATTCGGTTTCGCCAATGCGTTTTGACCAGTATATGTACCCGTATTTCAAAGCGGATATGGACAGCGGCAGGTTAAGCTACGAGTTCGCGCAGGAACTGACCGACTGCGTGATTTTAAAGCTTAACGAAGTCAACAAAGTGCGCGACTCGGCCTCTACAAAGGCTTTCGGCGGATACCCGATGTTCCAGAACATGATTGTCGGCGGACAGACGGTTGACGGGGAAGATGCAACCAATGAATTGTCGTTTATATGCCTTGAGGCTGTAAAACATACACGCCTTGCGCAGCCGTCAATATCGGTGCGCGTTTGGCAGGGCACTCCGGATGAGCTTTTGCTTAAGGCGGCCGACGTCACCGCGATTGGCACGGGCATGCCGGCGTATTATAATGACGACGTTGTCATACCGGCGCTGCTTAACCGCGGCGTTTCTTTAAAGGATGCGCGCGACTACGGAGTTATCGGCTGCGTTGAGCCTCAGAAAGGCGGCAAGACTGACGGCTGGCACGACTCGGGCTTTTTCAACCTCGGCAAGCTTTTGGAGATAACTCTCCACAACGGTAAAGAAAACGGCGTTCAGGTAGGCCCGCAGACAGGGGAGTTTACTTCATTTACTTCTATAGATCAGCTTATAGAGGCTTACCGCAGGCAGATGGAGTACTTTGTAAAGCTGCTTGTAAACGCTGACAACTGCGTTGACATAGCGCACGCGCAGCGCGCGCCGCTTCCGTTTCTTTCATCTATGGTGGACGACTGCATTAAACGCGGCAGGTCCGTCATGGAGGGCGGGGCGCATTATAACTTCACAGGGCCGCAGGGCGTCGGCGTTGCCAACGTGGGTGACTCGTTTGAAGCCGTTGACAAGCTTGTATATAAGGAAAAAGTGATTTCCGCTAAAGACCTGCTTGCAGCTTTGGATGACAACTTCGGGCCGGACGCGATGTATGACGAAGCGTGGATTACGATGAACGTCTACAACGCGTTATATAAACAGGGCGCTATAAGCAAGGAAAAAATGGCGCAGCTAAACAATTTTTATACCGGAAAATACAACAAGGGCGAGTACGTACGCCAGATACTTTTAAACCGTGCGCCTAAGTACGGCAACGATATAGACGAGGTTGACATGTACGCTAAAGAGGCCGCGCTCATTTACTGCAGGGAAGTGGAAAAGTATAAAAACCCACGCGGCGGGACTTTCCAGCCGGGACTTTACCCGGCGTCTATCAATGTGGCAATGGGCGCCGTAACGGGGGCGACACCTGACGGGCGCAAGGCGGGGACGCCTTTGGCTGACGGCGTGTCACCTTCAGCAGGGGCGGATAAACTTGGCCCGACGGCCGTTATGAATTCGGTCGCTAAGCTCGACCATACCATCGCTTCCAACGGCACGCTGCTAAACCAAAAATTCCATCCTTCCGTATTAAAAGGAGAAAACGGGTACAAAAACCTTGCAAACCTCATACGCGGGTATTTCCGCCATTTGGGCATGCACGTACAGTTTAACGTTGTAAGCCGCAAGACGCTTTTGGATGCACAGGCGCATCCTGAAAGATATAAAAGCCTGGTTGTCAGGGTGGCGGGCTACAGCGCGCAGTTTATTTCCCTTGACAAATCAATTCAGGACGACATTATAAACCGTACCGAGCAGGAGGCCGTGTGATGCCGAAAAATGAAAATGTAGACTGGAACGTCAGCGGAAACATTTTCAACATCCAAAGGTATTCATTGCATGACGGCCCTGGGATACGCACTATATTGTTCCTTAAAGGCTGCGGGCTCCGGTGCAAATGGTGCGGTAACCCGGAGTCACAGCAGGCGCAGCCTCAGGTAATGTTTATAAAGTCGCGCTGCATTAACTGCCGCGCATGTGAAAGGGTCTGCCCCGTAAACGCGATTGTCTTTGAGGAAAACAGGCGCATAGACGCGTCTAAATGCATCCATTGCGGCGCGTGCGCCAAAGCGTGCGCCGCGGGGGCACTTGAGATGACCGGAAGGAAAATTACAGTCCGCGGTGCCTTTGATGAAATTAAAAAAGATGAAATCTATTACAGCTATTCGGGCGGCGGGGTGACCCTTTCGGGAGGGGAGCCAATACTGCAGCCTGATTTTGCAAGGGAAGTCCTAAAAGCCTGCCGCTTAAGCGGCTGGAACACGGCGATTGAAACGGGGCTTTTTGTCGGACGGGATGCCATAGCGAAAGTCCTGCCGTACACGGATGTTTTTCTTGCGGACTTTAAATTATTTGACAGCGGGAGCCACCGTATATATACCGGCCAGGCAAACGAAAAAATTAAGGATAATTTTAAATACATATCAGATAACGGCGGCAATATTATTATGCGTATTCCGCTTATAACAACTATTAACGACGCAAGGGGCAACCTTACTAAAACAGCCGAATTTGCTAAGGAATTGGGCACTGTCGAGGAGGTTGACCTGCTGCCGTACCACCGCCTTGGGGTTAACAAGTATGAACGCCTGGGACGCGCATATCAGGTCCCTGAGGATATAAAAAGGCCTGACGCCGAAGACATAAACGAGTCGGCGGAAGTGTTCAGAAAATATGGCTTCAGGGTAAAAATAGGCGGGTAAAGAAGCAATTTTTTCATTATCTAAAAAAACAATATTTAAAAATAAATATCCAATGTATTTATTTTTGATAAGCAAGTAAGGACGTATTTTTTCTCAAATTACGTCCTTATTTTTTGCTTAACTATTTAGTAAAATTACATACATAAAATGACGTTTGAATATTTTTTTTATTAGTAAAAGCTATATAATTTTGTCTGTAGGAGGAAGCAAAATGTCTGACCTTAAGAGGCTGAAAAAAATTGAAAAAGCGCATATTGGTTTTTACAGCATTGGGTTGGAAGCTTATTGGCAGCAATTTGATGGTTTATATGATTGCTTAATCTCATACAATAAATTTATTTGCGAGCATCTTTGCCAATATGGTGAAGTGTATGATTTTGGTATGGTAGATACACCTTTAAAAGCTAAAAGTGCCGGGGAATATTTCTTGAAAAATAATGTAGATATTATTTTTTGCCATTCGGCTACTTATTGTACCAGCGCATGTGTCCTGCCGGTTCACCAAATTGACATGGCACCTGTTATTATTCTTAATTTGCAGCCTGCGGCAGAGATGGCCTATGACAAGACTTCAACTGCACAATGGCTTGCGCAGTGCGTGGGATGCCCGGTTCCGGAAATATCCAATGCGTTTGAACGTGCGGGAATCCAATTTTACGTTGTCAGCGGTTTATTAGGGCTTTCAGAAACGCCCAGCTTTTCCGCTTCAGACGAAATAACTGTCGGCAGACCGGAAGCGGTTAAAGCGTGGAGTGAGATAGAGCAATGGTGTAAGGCGGCAACTGTAAAACGTAATCTCCATTATTCCAGGTTTGGCTTTTTAGGCGGATATTACAGTGGAATGTTGGATATGTACAGCGACCTTACCATGATTCAGGCTCAAACAGGAATCCACGTCGAAGTTTTGGAAATGTGCGATTTGGAAAAGTATTTATCACAGATAAGCAGTTCGGATGTTAGACATAAACGGGCACAGATTGAAGAGTTCTTTGAAATTTCAGGCGATTCACCATCCGACCCGATTGCATGCAAACCAACAAAGGAGCAAATTGAGTGGTCATGCAAGGTGGCGTGTGCTCAGGAAAAGATGGTAGTTGACCACGGTTTAGACGGCCTTGCTTATTATTATCACGGAAATAATGGCGGGTATTACGAAAAGATTCAAAGCGGATTTATTGTAGGATATTCGCTTTTGACTGCCGCGGGAATTCCTTGTGCGGGTGAAGGCGATATAAAAACGGCGGTTGCCATGAAGATTTGCGATATCTTGGGGAAAGGAGGGAGTTTTTCCGAAATTGTGGCGGCGGATTTTAACCGCAATACGATTATTTTAGGCCATGACGGACCTTTCCATCTAGCTGTTTCGAAAGGCAAGCCCGTGCTGAGGAATATGGGTATTTACCATGGGAAAAAGGGGAGTGGAGTTTCAGTTGAAACAAAGGTGGTTACCGGTGATGTAACTACCGTTGGTGTTACGCAAACAAGAAACGGAAATTTAAAACTTATTATCAGCGAGGGGGTTTCTACTGACGATCCGATTTTAATGAATGGCAATACTTCGACTCACATTCATTTTCAGTTAGACCCAGCTGAATATATGAATCGTTGGTTTGCCCAATCGCCGACGCATCATTGTTCTCTTTCTGTTGGGAAAAACGCAGATTTGTTCCAAAAAGTGGGGAAATTACTGGGTATTGAGTCGGTTGTTATATAAAAACAATGCTATTTTCTATTTTGAAAGAAGAGATAAAAAATGAGTAAACGTTTTGCCTGGACATGGACGGTAAAAAAAGAATGTGTTGAAGATTATGTAAAAATGCACCTTAATCCGTGGAAGGATATGCTGGAGGAACATAAAAAAGCGGGAATAAAAAACTACTCCATATTTCAGAACGGCAACCAGTTTTTTTATGTTTTCGAATGTGAGGACGAAGCAGCGGCCGACAATGCTTTTGCGTATATGAACAAGAGCGAAGCGTGCCAGCGCTGGAATGCCATCACGTCAAAAATGGTGGAAGGGTCTTTCAACTTTGATAAACCTGCGCCTGTTAAGTACATGAGGGAAGTTTTTTATCTAAAATAAAAATCAAGAGGTGTGATTATGTCGGGATACATTCTGGAGTTAAAAGGGGTAAGCAAATATTTTCCCGGTGTCAAAGCGCTTGATAACGTACATTTTCAGCTGAAACCGGGCGAAATCCATGCGCTGATGGGTGAGAACGGAGCGGGAAAGTCGACTTTTATAAAAGTAATAACGGGCGTGCATATACCTGAAGAAGGGGAAATTTATTTTAACGGCGAAAAAGTGTCGTTTAAAAATACACGCGAGGCACAGGCGCTTGGCATAGCGGCCATCTACCAGAACAGCACCGCTTACCCGGACCTGACTGTGGCCGAAAATATTTTTATAGGACATGAAAAAATAAGCCCTAAAAGTAAAAAAATTCTTTGGAATGAAATTTACGAAGAAGCGCAGAAGCTTTTAGATAAACTGAACGCGAAATTTGACTCAAAAGCGGTTATTAACACATTATCAGTCGCACAGCAGCAGATTGTTGAAATCGCGAAGGCGCTCTCAATGAACGCCAAGGTCGTAATCATGGATGAGCCTACGGCGGCGCTCAGCAACCGGGAATGTGAGGAACTGTATAAGATAACGCTTAAGTTAAAAGAAAGCGGCGTAGCCGTAATTTTCATATCGCACCGTATGGAAGATATTTACCGCCTTGCAGACAGGGTAACGGTCATGAGGGACGGCAAGTACATAGGGACTTGGGATATGGATAAAATGTCGAAGGACCAGCTGGTGGAGGCCATGGTCGGGCGTAAGATTGAGCAGCTGTTCCCTAAGCAGGAAGTTCCCATAACGGACGAGGTACTCAGGGTTGAAAATTTGTCGCAGACTGGACGTTTTCAGGACGTTTCGTTCAGCGTGCATAAGGGCGAGATAGTTGCGCTGACTGGCCTTGTGGGCGCGGGCAGGTCCGAAGTCGTAGAGTCTGTCTTTGGGGTAACGCATCCTGACTCAGGCAAAATATTTTTGGACGGAAAAGAGTTTACATCCGAAAGCCCTTCAAAGTCCATTGAAGCCGGCATAGGCCTTCTGCCTGAGGACAGGCAAAAGGAGGGACTGGTCCTTGCATGGGAAATTTCTAAAAACATTACTATGTCAAACATGGGCAAGTACCGGAGCCGCGGGTTCTATGACGTAAAGAAAGAAAACAAGGAAGCGCAGGAGCTGTGCGAAAAACTGTCGATCAAAACGCCGAGCGTATTTAACCTGGCGTCCTCATTGTCCGGAGGGAACCAGCAAAAGGTGGTCGTGGCCAAGCTTATGACTTCCAACATGAAAGTCATTATAATGGACGAACCGACAAAGGGTGTCGATATCGGAGCCAAAACCGCTATTTATGAAATTATGGGAAGCCTTGCGGCACGCGGGTACGGCATAATTATGATATCTTCTGAAATGCCGGAGGTACTTGGCATGAGCGATACTATTGTCGTTATGAAAGACGGACGCGTTACGGCGACAATGGACACAAAGTCAGCAAACCAGGAGAGTATTTTAAAAGCTTCAATGTTTTCTTGATTTATTTTATAAGGATTAAAGGTGACGTATGTTGAACAGTAAGCCCGAAAAGAAATCATGGAATATTAATTCCTTCAGGCAGTTAGGCTTGCTTGGATTTATCATTATCATATGCATAATTATTCAGGCAAGGAATTCAGAGTTTTTATCTGTAAAAAATATTTTTGATTTATTGTGTGACGATTCTATTTTAGGCGTTTTAGCGGTTGGCATGATGTCTGTTATCCTTACGGGCGGCATTGACTTATCGATTGGCTCTACCATAGCCCTGTCGGGGATGATTACGGCTATTTCGGTTGCGAGGATACCGTCACTTAACCCGCTGGTAGCTGTTTTGATCGGCTGCGCAGTAGGCTTTGCGGCAGGCGTCGTAAACGGGTTTTTGATTGCCAAATGCAATATCCCGCCTTTTATAGCAACACTCGGTACGATGGATATTTTCAGGGGCCTTACGTATGCGATAAGCGGCGGCAAATGGATTAGCGCATACCAAATGCCAGACAGCTTCAAGTCTATAGGCACGGCAAAAGTATGCGGCATCAGCGTTCTTATTATTATAGCGGCGGTAATTCTCGCCATAGCTTATTATTTCTTTAATTATACGCGTACGGGACGTAAAATTTACGCTGTAGGCTCGAACAGGGAGTCGGCAAGGATTACGGGCATTGACACGGTAAAGATAGTCTGGCTCGTTTACATTATTATGGGTGTGCTTGCCGGACTGGCCGGCGTGCTTTGGGTCAGCAAATATGCCTCTGCGCAGGGCGACACGGCTTCAGGTGAGGAAATGTTCGCTATAGCAGCCTGCGTTTTGGGCGGAATATGCATAACAGGCGGCAGCGGCAAAATATCCGGCCTTATCTTAGGTACGTTATTTATAGGGATTTTAAACAATGCGCTTCCGATGATACATGTTTCGACATTTTGGCAGAACTTTATTGAAGGTATGATTATCCTTTTTGCTGTTCTTATGGGTATCTATGTTAAACGCCAAAATGAGAAAGCGGCACTTAAAAGGAGGAAAATTTAAACTATGGAAAAAGAGCATATTATTGCAGAGAAAAATTTTAATGCACGTACCTTTTTCCTCCGCTGGGAGTGGTTCTTGGTGCTGCTGTTCATTATTGTGAATATTTTCAACACGTGCATTTCGCCTTATTACCTGCAGATAGGGACGTTGTCGGATGCCCCTATGAGCTTTTTGGACAAGTCGTTTATGGTTTTGCCAATGGCGCTTATACTTCTGCTCGGCATGATAGACATTTCAGTCGCTTCCATCGTAGCGCTGTCTTCCGTCATCATGGGAGTTGCTTTTAAAGCTGGGCTGCCTATGGGGTGGGCTATCGTGCTGTGCCTCGCGGTAGGTACGGTATGCGGCATGATTAACGGGTTTATACTTGCAAGGTTCAACGAGCAGATACTTCCGTCAATGATAATCACGTTTGCTACGCAGGTAATTTACCGCGGCATCGCCCTGATAATACTGGAAGACCAGTCAGTCGGCAACTTCCCGTCATGGTTTAATTATCTGGCGTGGGGATATGTAGGACCTGTCCCGTTTATTTTGGTAGTCTTTATTATTTTTGCCGTTTTGTTTACCGTCCTGCTGCATAAGACATCGTTCGGGCGGCAGCTTTACGGCATGGGAAATAACTTGAAAGCATGTGAGTACTCGGGTATAAAGACGAGGCGCAACAAAGTCGTTATATACACTATGATGGGTTTCATGGCAAGCGTCTGCGCTTTGTTCCTGACTTCAAAGATGGGCAGCACAAGGCCGAACGTTGCAAGCGGCTACGAGCTTGAGGTCATAGCGATGGCTGCTTTAGGCGGCTTCAGCACGTCCGGCGGAAAAGGCAATATGATAGGAGCCATTATCGCAACGTTTATACTCGGATTTTTAAGGTATGGTTTAGGGCTGATAAATGTTTCATCCCAGGTCATCCTGATTATTATCGGCGTTTTGCTTATCGGATCTGTCCTTGCATCTAATATCAGCCCAAAGGAAAAGCATAAGAAGCCGTCCGCGGATGCAGATAATTAAATTGGTGTGAAATCATTATGATTTTACAATATTTATTTTGCCACAAAAAATTACTGAAAGGGAGAGTTATTAATGAAAAAGAGAAGATTGCTGGCATGTACGCTTAGCTGCCTAATGGCTGCGGGAGTTTTGCTGACCGGCTGCAGCAGCAGCTCGGACACGACGGGAGGGCAGGCCTCATCTGCCGGAGACAGCACCGCCTCAGCCGCTTCGGATACGGCATCGGCGTCCGGTTCTCAAGGCAAAAAATACGCGATTGTCGTCAAAAGCACGGGCAACCCGTACAATGAGAAAGAAATTGATGGATTTAAAACTGTTGTTGCGAAACTTGGCGCGGAAGCAATCTGCAAATCGCCCGAACAGCCTACGGCAGAAGCGCAGATTTCCATGATTAACGAGCTTATTGCCCAACAAGTAGACGGCATTGCCGTAGCGGCCAACGATGTGGATGCTTTGCAGCCTGTTCTGACTAAGGCAATGGCAAAGGGAATTCATGTAATTTCATTTGACTCAACTGTAAACAAAGACAGCCGTGAGACGCATGTCAACCAGGCTGACCCTGCTGCTATTGGGAAAAAATTGGTGGAAGCTGTTTACGATATGACCGGCGGCAGCGGAGAGTTCGCTATACTGTCGGCAACAAGCCAGGCAGCAAACCAAAACGCTTGGATTGCCCAAATGCAGGAAGTGCTCAAAGACAGCAAATATGCAAACCTTAAATTAGACAAAATCGCTTATGGCGATGACCTCAGGGACAAATCGACGACTGAAACCGAAGGCCTCTTAAAGTCTTATCCAAACCTGAAGTGCATTGTTTCGCCTACAACCGTCGGTATAGCCGCGGCATCCAAAGTGCTTGTTGACCAGGGATATTCGGAAAAGATCAAGATAACGGGCCTTGGGCTTCCTTCGGAAATGGCTTCATACATAGAAAACGGCGTGTGCCCTTATATGTACTTATGGAATCCTTCTGATGTGGGATCTTTAGCTGCATATACATTGGATGCCATTGTGCAAGGCAAGATAAAAGGCACGGAAGGCGAAAGCTTTACGGCAGGAGATATGGGCGAGAAGAAAGTCACAAAAGCTTCCGACGGCGGCACGGAGGTTTTGCTTGGAGATCCGTTTGAGTTCAATAAAGAAAATATTGAAACATGGAAATCTGTTTATTAACAGGTGAACCTAAGCGCTGCTTAAGTCTGTAGGCAGGAGTTATAGTTAAGCAAATTTTTGAAGCAAGCCCATGTTTTCTCAGCTTTTTCGGTATGATAAAATACGGCTTGCTTCCCTAATCAATATATGTCATATGTCAGGCGCACCGTACATGAAAAAAGGACGGATAAATTATTTTGCCGGTACGGTAGAAAAACGGTTAAACAAAGCGGACGGTTCATGCGGGCAGTCGCTAAAGGCAATAAAAACACTCAGCCATGTATTTCGTTTAAACAGCATCATATAAGGCGGAAAGAATCATGAATCAGCTACTTATGCAGAGGCTTACCAGAATTACTGATGAGGAGCGCAGGCTGTTAGACGGACAAAATTCCGTAGATAAAGGCATTTATACGGATGCAAAAGACTTTGTGGTTGACAGCCGGAAAATGCTTGCCACAGGGAAATTAATAGACATACGCCCAAACACGAGGTTTGTACATTTTCCAAATCATAGGCACAACTATGTCGAAGTAATTTATATGTGCTCTGGCCAAACTACCCATATTATAAATTCGTCGGTTAAAATCGTTTTAAAAGAGGGAGACCTGCTGTTCTTCAACCAGCACACCTACCATGAAATTTTACCTGCATCGCAGCGTGACGTCGGCATCAACTTTATTGTGCTTCCGGAGTTCTTTGACGTATCGTTCCAAATGATTGAAAAAGACAGCGTCATAGGCCAGTTTTTAGTCAGCACTTTGTGCCAGGAAGAAAACGAGGGCCGGTACCTGTACTTTGAAGTGTCGGATGTACCCCAGGTGCAGAACCTTGTCGAGAACCTTATAATGTCCATAATGGACTACGGCGACGACCAGATAAGCAGGTACACCATGGGGCTGCTTTTCATGCAGCTGCTCAAACGTGCGGATCTGATTAATAACGGCAACATTGACCAGTATGATAACAGATTAGTGTTCACCATACTTCAATATATAGAAGATTATTATAAGGAAGCTAACTTTACCGCCCTGGCCTGCTACCTGCACCAGACGGTTTATAAGCTGAGCAAGCTTCTTAAAAGCGCGACCGGCAGTACTTTTAAAGACCTGCTTAAGCAGAAACGGATGCATAAGTCCATACAACTGTTATGCGATACGGATTTATCTGTATCAAATATAATTAATGCCGTAGGCTATGAAAACACAAGCTATTTTTACAGAGTATTTGAAGAAGAGTACGGAGTGAGCCCTAAGGAATACAGAAAAAACTTCAAACGCAAGTGAGGACGCAGTTTTCATCAAACAGCGTCCTTACTTTTTAATCACGGTTTTACTACAATAATTATAAGTATAGCTATTTATGATGTCTAAAATGGAGTGATGTTATGAAACAATATTACCTTGCGGTCGATATAGGGGCTTCAAGCGGCAGGCACATTATCGGCAGTGTTAAAAACGGCAGGATAATATTAGAGGAAATTTACCGGTTTAAAAATTATCTTGTAAAAAAAGACGGCCATCTCTGCTGGGACATAGACCGCCTTTTTAAGGAAATTATAACAGGAATGCGCCGCTGCGCCGAAATCGGCAGGATCCCGTCGTGCATGGGAATTGACACATGGGGAGTAGACTTTGTACTTTTAGATAAAAACAGCCGGATAATCGGCGACACTGTTTCTTACCGTGACTCACGCACTAACGGTATTGCGCAGGAAGTGGAACGGCTTATCCCGCAGAAAGAACTGTACAAAAAGACCGGTATCCAGGCGCAGTGCTTTAATACGATTAACCAGCTTTATGCCGTTAAATCCGAACACCCCGAGCAGATAAACCAGGCTGAACATTTCCTTATGATACCTGAATATTTGAACTATTTGCTTACGGGAAACAAAAAAAATGAGTATACTAATTCAACTACTACGCAGCTTGTAAATGCAAAAACAAAAACGTGGGACCCGGACCTTATCAGCCTGCTCGGCATTAAACCTTCGGCTTTCGGGGAAATTCACCTGCCGGGAACATTTGTGGGCAATTTAACAAAGGATATACAAACGCGCGTCGGGTTTAACTGCGAGGTTGTCCTTCCGGCTACGCATGACACCGGCTCTGCCGTGATGGCTGTTCCCGCGGAAGAAGGTGAGGACTGCATTTATTTAAGTTCGGGGACATGGTCGCTTATAGGCACAGAGCGGGTTAATGCCGACTGCAGTGAAAAAAGCCGCCTCTATAATTTTACCAATGAGGGCGGGTACGGCTACAGGTTCCGCCATTTGAAAAATATAATGGGGCTTTGGATTATTCAGACGGCGCGTAAAGAAATAGCTTCAGGCAGCAGCTTTGACGGGATTTGTGCGATGGCAAAGGCATGCGGTGACTTTCCGTCAAGAGTAGACGTAAACGACGCGTCATTTTTATCGCCTGACAACATGACTGCGACGGTTAAAAATTATTGCGGTGAAAACGGCCTTAGGGTCCCTGAAACGGCGGGGGAGGTATTCTCATGCATTTACCACAGTCTTGCGCAAAGCTATAAATCGGCTGCCGCGGAAATTGAGGAGGTCACTGGAAAGAGTTATCCGGTTATACGTATTGTCGGCGGGGGAGTAAAGGATGCTTACCTTAATGCCATCACTGCGGAATATACCGGAAAAACCATTTTAGCGGGTCCGGTGGAGGCTACGGCAATAGGTAACCTTATGGCACAGATGTTAAAAGACAATGTGTTCACTGACTTAACGCATGCACGTATGGCAGTTGCCAATTCATTTAAAATTAAAAAATATATATAAAATGGGGTGCTTATAATGGTCAAGGAAAGATACTTGCAGGCAAAAAAAATATATGCCGATATCGGGGTTGACACTGACGAGGCAATTAAAAGGCTTGAAAAGGTTAAGATTTCGATACACTGCTGGCAGGGCGACGATATAGGCGGCTTCGAAGGCTTCGGAGGTGCCTCCGGGGGGATAGCCGTTACCGGCAACTACCGCGGAAAGGCGCGTACCCCTGAAGAGCTTATGGCGGATATTGATGAAGTCTTAAAGCTGGTTCCGGGCAAACATAAAATTAATTTACATTCCATATATGCCGTAACAAACGGCGAAAAAGTGGAAAGAAATAAATTAAAACCGGAACATTTTAAAAAGTGGGTGGAGTTCGCCAAGGAGCGCGGCCTCGGTTTAGACTTTAACCCGACTCTCTTTTCACACCCGATGGTTGTGGACGGGCTGACCCTGTCGCATCCAGACAAAAAGGTAAGGGATTTTTGGATTGAACACTGCAAGTGCTGCCGTAAAATCGCAGAGTACTTCGGCCGGGAGTTAGGCCAGCCGTCGCTCTGCAATATATGGATTCCTGACGGATATAAAAACATACCGGCCGACAGGCTTGGCCCGCGCCGCAGGTTAAAAGAATCGCTTGACGAAATCTTTTCACAGCCGGTAGACAAAAGATATGTAACAGACAGCGTGGAATCTAAATTTTTCGGAATGGGTGTGGAGTCTTACACCGTCGGTTCACACGAATTTTATATGAATTATGCCGCAAAAAATAATCTGATGTATCTGCTTGACATGGGCCACTTTCACCCGTCGGAAACAGTTTCAGATAAAATCTCGTCAATGCTTTTGTTTTCAGACAAGCTGGCTCTCCATGTGACCCACCCCGTGCATTGGGACAGCGACCATGTAGTGCTGTTAGACGATGAATTAAAAGAACTGTCAAAAGAAATCGTATGCTGCGGCGCTCTTGACCGCGTAATAATCGGTCTGGACTTTTTTGACGCGAGTATAAACCGTATTGCCGCGTGGGTAATAGGCACAAGGAATATGCAGAAGGCCTTACTTTACGCTTTGCTTATGCCAAACGATAAATTAAAGCAAATGCAGGATGAAGCGAACTTCGGCGATTTAATGGCCGCGAACGAAGAACTTAAGAGTTACCCGTTTTCAGATGTTTGGGACTATTTCTGCGAGTCCAACAACGTGCCAATCAGGGGCGGCTGGTTAGGCGAGGTAAAGCAATACGAAAAAGACGTTTTGTCAAAGAGATAACATATATAAGTAGGCGTATTTAAAATTTATTATATGATAGCTTCACATAAGTTACATAAAAGACTTAAAAACCAACGTGATATTTTTACGTCTTAATAAAAAATACGTATCATTAAAATACATGTAAGGCGAATCTGTTCAGGAGGTTTTCTAAAAAATGAAGGCTAAAAAAATAGGGGCGAAAATTATTTTCGCGTCCCTGGGCTGTATTTTAGTTTCTGCCGTCATTTCACTTGTTGTAATGAACGCGGGCAGCAGCAGCATGGTTAATGAAATAATGCAGGATGATACGGAAACCTCCATGAACGCTTTAAAAAGTGAAGTAGCCGGTTTGAAAACAAATTCTTTAAAATTCGCAAAAAATTTTTCAAATGATGAAAGTATTAAAAAAGCCGTGGAAACAAAGGACAGGCTCGCAATTTTAAACGCGATTTATTATGCTAAAAGCGACTTGATGTCCGATACCGAGTTTATAACGGTAACAGACGAAAAGGGAACGGTTCTTGTCAGGACGAACAGCGACAAATACGGCGACTCAGCAGCAGGGAAGGAAAGCGTTAAGCAAGCGCTCAAAGGGACGTCCGCGCCGCAGATTGAGGCGGAGGACGGCATAAAACTCGCGGTTGTTTCAGCGTTTCCGGTTAAAAACGAAAGCGGCAAAATCACCGGCGTCATCTCTACAGGGTATAAACTTGACAGCACGGACTTTGCAGATAACCTTAAGGCAATGACAGGCATGCAGTACTCGGTATTTTTAAACAACAGGCAGATAGTAACGACAATCGTTAAAGACAACCGGCGCCTGTCCGGCAGTACGCTTGGCGGTGCTGCCGCCGAAGCTGTCTTAAAAGGGAAAAAGGCTTATTCAAGTGAAGAATGGATTGCAAATGACTGCTACTACACTATGTATGAGCCTATATTGGATTCCAAGGGAA
>ENA-UOOE01001964-UOOE01001964.1-fermentation-metagenome-genome-assembly--contig:-NODE-1964-length-15824-cov-29.314795_pt1 | contig 15824 bp, 16 predicted proteins | sample MGYA00245776_ERZ724021 | MGnify/ENA primary metagenome ERZ724021 (study PRJEB28704, sample SAMN03018321) | fermentation metagenome | biome: anthropogenic terrestrial biome; feature: soil... | reverse complement strand
TTCCTGTTCCTTTTTCTGCAGTCTTTGCTCCTGCTCAGCACGTTGGATTTCCGCTTCTTTTTCCTCCCGTGCTTTTTGGGCACTGGTAGAAAACGCCATCGCATCTTCCATGGGTTCTTCCGGCTGTCCGGTGGAATTACCACCCGTGTTCAATTTGTTATCATCCATCCTGCTTCCCCCACTTTCTATTTAGAGTGGATTCCCGCACGCTGCCGAGCCACTTCATAGCACACAACGCCACAGGCAACGGAAGCGTTCAGAGAATTAATTTTCCCTTTCATTGGCAGAGAAATAACGAAATCACATTTTTCCTTTGCAAGGCGGCTTAGGCCGAAGCCTTCACTGCCAATCACAACAGCACATGGACCTGCATAGTCTACGCTGCACCATGTCTCACCGTTCATATCGGCTGCATAGAGCCAAACACCGCGTTTTTTCAGTTCCTCTAAAACAGACGGGATGTTGTTCACCCGCACCACCGGCACATATTCCACCGCTCCGGCGCTGGCTTTACCGACTGCATAGGTCAGCCCAACGCTGCGGCGCTTCGGGATAATGACTCCATGTGCACCCGTACATTCTGCCACACGCAGGACAGCGCCCAAATTATGCGGGTCCTCCAGACCATCCGCCACAATAAGGAACGGCGCTTCCCCGCGCTCTGCTGCCAGATTAAACACATCATCCAGCGCAGCATATTCTTTTACAGAGGCTACGGCAACGATGCCTTGATGTGCAGCGCCGCTGCACATCGCATCCAGTTTACGCACATCTGCCTCTTTTACAGGCACATTTTTCTCTCGGGCGCGGGCGATAATTGCGCCCAGACTACCGCCGTGCTGTCCTCTGCCAACATAAAGGGCTTCCAGCGTCCGGCCGCTTTTCAGCGCCTCCATGACGGCATTTCGTCCTGCTATAATATCATCACCGCGTACACGGTCATTTTGTTCCTGCTGGTTTACTTTCATTTTGGCCCCTCCAGATACTTTTCCCATAATAATTGATTATACCACAAGGCTGTCGTTCCTGCACGTTCTTTCCGAAAAATTGTTGAAGGAAGGTAGAAATTGGATTTTTAAAGCAGCTTCATGATTCCCCGATAAAGCAACCTGCCTGTTAAAAACAGAGGAAAATTCTCTGCCAGTATCATGCTTTTAAAGAATATACAGTCTGATTTTCCCATGACAAAGGGATTTATACAGTTCGTATTTGCACAGGTTTACATAATCTGTGTGGAAAACCCAGTGGAGAATGTGGAAAACCCTGTGGAAAATGTGGAAAAGTCGCTTACACATGCCCCTTTGATAATTATTCAAGCTCGGTGAAAACTGGATTATGTAAACTTGTTTTGTGTAAAGGCCTTTAACTATCTGTATTTTCAGCGTATAATAAATTTGTTTTATAACCGAATCTATTCATTATCATCAATATTATAGCAGTTTTTACATTTCTTTCACTTATGTTACTCTTTTCTTTCCAAATTCCGTTATTTTACGCATGATAACGCAGTTTTCAATGGAGGTGCCTGCATGTTGAATTTACGCAAAACACTTTTCTGCGGCCAGTGTTTCCGCTGGCGGGAAACAGCACCCGGTATCTTTTGCGGCACAGTGGGGAACCGCTTTGCCGTCTTCTCTCAGCAGGATTTTCCTCAGCTATCCTCTGATCCTTTCTGGCATCATTATTTTGATTTGGACACAGATTACGCTGCACTGAACCAGCAGCTTGCTGCTCTGAATTCTAACTTGCAGAAAGCCTCTCTTCACGGTGCAGGCATTCACATCCTCCGGCAGGATCCGTGGGAAGCACTCTGCTCTTTTATTCTTTCCCAAAACAATAATATACCCCGAATTCAGGGGATTATCGGCAGGCTGTGCGGAGGCGAAGAAAATCCGCCGGAATCATATAACGGTTTCTTTCAAAAAGCGGCTGCTTATCCATTTCCGCGGCCGGAAACTTTGGCTTCCTACTCTGTGGAAGACCTCGCCCCACTGCGATGTGGATTTCGGGCACGGTATATCTTGGACGCTGCGCGGAAAGTAACAGACGGAACTGTCCAGCTTGAAAAACTGCATACGGCTCCATTGGAAGAAGCTCGAGCGTCCCTGATGCAAATTATTGGCGTCGGGCCTAAAGTCGCCAACTGTACCTTATTATATGGGCTGCACCGCATGGACGCGTTTCCGATGGATGTGTGGATGAAACGTGCCATGAAGCGGTGGTTCCCCGGCACAAAACCGGAAACTTTCGGACCGGCAGCCGGACTTGCCCAACAGTACATATTTGATTTTATCCGCAACGGAGAATAAAACAAGTTTGATAAAAAGCAGGTTCATTTCAATACATACAGAACATGGACTGAACAAAATGCAGAGAGGATAAAATGCAGACAATTGAAGAAGCACTTGAAAAGTTAAAAGCATCCAAGTTCCGGTCCGGTTTTTCCCTGAAAGAAAAAGAAAAGGCTTATGTCCGAAAAAAAGGAATGGATACAATTCGACGCCACGCACAGGACTTTGTCCGGCAGAGACTTGCGCCTGCTGTCATTCCGAATGATGGAAAGCAGACGCCTATGCATGGTCATCCGGTATTTATTGCTCAGCATGCATGCGCCTGCTGTTGTCGGGGGTGCCTGCAAAAATGGTACCGTGTTCCAAAAGGTGTCACGCTGAGCGAAAAGCAGCAGAACAAAATTGTAAACCTATTGATGGCGTGGATTCAGCATCAAATGCAGGATTTGTAAATTTTGCGGTAAATTCATGATTGGTTCCGTTCAAAAAACTCAAATAATAGGAATAGGCTGCTGCTGAACCTTGTTTTGCAGCAGCCTATTCCTATATAAAAAGACAAAGTACCAATTTCTGATACTTTGTCTTCAGACATGGGAACGTCATATCCACTTTTACTTTTCTTGTAGAGGTGAACTCGTCTTCTCAATTTCTGTTAGAAAATTGCAAAGTTCCCCTGCCATTTCTCTGATTCTCTGTATCTTCTCTTTTGGAACATTACGTGACATATAAACATCTTTAAACTTTTGAATAACTTGATAAAGGTCTTGATTCGCTGTTACGAATTCTTGAAATGCATGGCTATTACTTGCATTTTGGAACTGCTGAATATCTTCACCGATGTATTGGACCATCTCCTGAAGATTCGAAAAAACACCAGCTCCAACGGGATAAGGTTTCACCATTTGAAGATAATACTGATTTTTTGAATTGACATTATAAACATAGAACAATTCAATCTGGTCAAAATGAAAGCGGATAAAGCTGATAATACCATATAGGCTGGTGACCTCTGCCCCCATCTGAGTCAGCTTCATATCAATTTCTTCCTGATTGGCGGACACATTATCCATTTGATTGTCTACCATGTGACGGCCCATAAAACCTCATCCTCCCTTAATTACAACAAATAAAACACAACAATATAAATTGTTGATATTACGACTGAGACAAGCATTAAAGGCATCCCGTATTTTAAGTAATGATTGAAGGTAAGTTTATGACCATGCTTTTCCGAAAGTCCCGCTACAACAACATTGGCAGAGGCACCAATCAGCGTACCGTTTCCGCCGAGGCATGCGCCCAAGGACAGTGCCCACCAAAGCGGCAAAATATGCATTCCGCCCTGCGTACCCATTGCCTGAATCAGCGGAATTAATGTTGCTACCAGAGGAATGTTGTCCAAAATTGAGGATGCAAGTGCTGCAAACCAAATAATAATCACGCCAGTTAACAACAAATTACCTTGTGTGATATGGACGATGACAGCAGCCAGCCAATTGATCACACCAACTTTCTGCAGTGCACCAACCATAACAAAGAGTCCGCCGAAGAAAAACAGCGTTGGCCATTCCACACTTAAAAATACTTCGTCTATGCTGGCTCTGCTTAACAGCAAAAGGAGGGCTGCACCACACAGGGCAACTACAGCGGATTGTAATTTCAGTTGTTCATGGAAGAAAAATCCTAATATCACCAATGCCAGTACAACCAGGCATTTCTTAAGTAAAGGTAGATCCTTGATTGCCTTTTTTTCATCAAAGCCTAAAATTTTCTGCTTTTTTTCCTCACTGACTGCAAGCTTGTTCCGATATAGTAATTTGAAGATGAGAAAAATAACGATAAAAATGATAATAATGACAGGTGTCAGATTTTTAATAAAATCCATGAATCCCAAGCCGGCTGCACTGCCGATCATGATGTTTGGCGGATCGCCGATCAGGGTCGCTGTGCCTCCTAGATTAGAAGCAAAAATTTCTGGAATCAAAAATGGAATAGGATCCAGTTCCAAAGTATCTGTTATCACAAACGTCATGGGAACAATCAGCAAAACAGTTGTGACATTATCCAAAAATCCGGAAATAATAGCTGTAATTGCGCTTAAACTGAGAATGATTTTCCACGGGTCGCCCTTAACTTTCTTCGACGCAAAAATTGCTAAGTATTCAAAAACTCCCGTTTTTTTCACAATACCGACAATAATCATCATACCGACCAAGACACCCAATGTGTTAAAGTCGATATATTTCAGGGCCTCATCAAACGTCATGATTCTCAAAATTAAAATCAGACAGGCTCCGGCAAGGGCAGCGACAGTTCGATGAACTTTTTCGCTCATAATCAGTGCCAACACAACTACAAAAATAGTAAGAGAGGCAACAAGATTAAAATTCATAAGCAGACTCCTTTATAAAGTGTTGCAAGTCCCCGATGAAAGTGCTATAGATCAGAGCTGAAGGGTTGCAACAAAAGCGATCTAAGTCTATCAATAAGACCGCTTTCGAACAAAGATACGCAAATTCAGGAAGTAAAATATGTTGAAAGAGAATGAAAAGCATTGTCGATAAGCACTCTAACTTTTAGATACTCAAAAATGTAATAAATCCTAATCTGCGCTCACGTGTGAATGGTACAAGATGAATCTTATACCATTCTGAACAATTTCCATAGAATTGTATCACATTTACACGAATAATGCAATGAAATTTCAAAAGAACTGACAGCTTTCTCTTTTAAATAATTCACTATATTGTCCTCAGCATCGTATTTTGTCTTTGGCAACGCAGCGCAATAAGATAAAAAATCCACGTCATCTGTCACTACCGGCAAACAGCGTGGAATCATCCCTTGTGTGTCAAGACGTGATGACTGCTATGACAATTCACTTGCTGAAAATTTCTTCTTAATTGAAAAGCCGAGTGCATTTACAGACATTCACTGAACTCATTCAACTTTAACGAGGCCAGACAGCTCATCGACGAATACATAGATTGCTACAACAATGAGCGCATACAAACGAAAACGTGCCTGACGCCGCTTTTCAAGCAGCGTCAGGCGGCGTAATCTTTCAATATCCTGCGACGGGGCTTTATTCTTTGTCCGTTAACTCCGGTGCAATTCAGTCCAACTGTGGGTTTTATCATGCCTTTTCGTTATGAAAGCGGTTTCCTTGTGCAGCTGGCACTCACGAATTGATTTTGCGACAGTGCTTTAAAACTACGTTTCCTTTACAGACCGAATTCCTTTTTCGTATCTGCCAGTGCCGCATCCATACAGGCCAAAACCTTTGATATTTGCTCTTCTGTAATAACGGCCGGCGGCTCGAAGCGGATTGTCTTACTGTTGTTCAGCGTACCGGCAGTCAGGACACCTCGTGCAAACAGGCCCTTGGCAATGTTGTAACCGACTTCACTCTTGACAAATTCCACCGCCAGCATCAATCCCGCGCCACGGACATCCATAATAACGGTAGGGTACTTTTCCTTCATTTTCTGCAGACCCGCTTTTAGAATTTCCCCTTTGCGTTTTGCCTGCCCCGGAATGTCATGGTCAATCATGTATTTGATGGTTGCCAGTGCCGCGGAGCAGCATACCGGGTTTCCACCGAAGGTTGGGGAACCCAACAGCCATGGATTGTCAATCAGCTCCTGCGTCCACATTGGTGGACGGCAGATAATACCGGTGATCGGCATTATCCCGCCGCCGAACGCCTTTCCAAACGTCATAATATCCGGTGTGACGTCTTCCACTTCACAGCGCCACATGGTACCGGTACGGCCCATACCGGTCTGGATCTCATCAAAAATCAGCGCCACGCCGGTTTCGTCGCAGATTTTGCGCAGCTCTGTCAGGTAGCCTTTCGGCGGAACAATAACGCCAGCTTCCCCTTGAATCGGTTCCACAATGACAGCCGCGACCTTTTCACCAACGGTTTGCAGGTTCCGGATGGCCTTGCGAGCATCTTCGGCATTGCCGTACTCCACGTGTTGTACCTGCTGCACCATGGGAATGTAAGGCACGCGGTAGGTATTTTTGCCGCCGACAGAAATTGCGCCCATGCTCTTCCCATGGAACGCGCCGACCATGGAAATATACCAGCGTCCGCCGGTTGCGATACGCGCCAGCTTCAGTGCCATTTCCACTGCCTCCGCACCGCCATTGGTGAAGAAGCACTTTTCCAGGTCGCCGGGGGTGATGTCCGCCACTGCCTTGGCAAGGTAGCCACGCAGGGGATCCAACAGTTCCTGAGAATGCAACGCCTGATGATTCAGCTGTGCTTTGACCGTATCCAGAATTTCAGGGTTACGGTGTCCGCAGGTATAAATGCCGAAACCGCCCAGGCAGTCAATGAATTCTTCTCCGTTGGTTCCATCCACAACCGCATCGTGGTCTGTCCACTCCAGAACAGCGGAATTGGTGGAAACGGATTTGCGGTATTTCAGCCAACCCGGACTGACATACTCATCAAAATAGTGAAGCGTTTCTTTCGTCATGGTGGCAACGTCCACTTTTGTCAACTTTTCTGCGTGAATATACCCTAATACACGCGCCAAATCCTTGCTTACTTCTGCATAACTCATGTAAAGTCCTCCTAAATTCCGGTTAGATACTGGAAAAAAGCGACGGGAACCGGCTCCCATCGCTTCATTGCTTTCTGTAAACAGCATACACCTGACGTCCTGTTCCCGCAATTGACCAATTGTACCGATTTTGTTCCACTATTATTCAAATAGTACTTATTATTAAGTATATAATTACATAAATAAAAGCACATACCAATTGATTAATAAGCTTTAATATGTACTTTATAAAAATAACATAGTTCTATTTAAGTATTACAGAAGTATTACAGATTTTCACTGCAATTCAGTTCTCATACCAACCGACCAGACCGGGGTTTAGGTTCAGATTGATCTGCTTCACCTCCTGATATTCTTCCAGTCCGTGCACCCCCAGTTCCCGGCCGATGCCGCTGTGTTTATAGCCGCCCCATGGCGCTTCGTTAAAGGTAGGATTGTAGCAGTTAATCCAGGTAATTCCAGCGCGGATTTCCTGAATGACACGCACTGCGCGGGTCACATCACTGGTAAATACGGCGCCAGCCAAGCCGTAATCCGTATCGTTTGCCAAAGCAATGGCTTCCGCTTCCGTTTTGAATGTTTGTACGGTGACAACCGGCCCGAAAATTTCCTCACGTACAATCTTCATGTCCGACGTGCAGTTGTCGAAAATGGTAGGGCGCACAAAGAACCCATTGGCACAGTCCCCTTCGGTGTAGCGTTCGCCGCCGCAGACCAAAGTGGCACCTTCCGCAATGCCGCTTCGAATATAGCGCAGCACCTTTTCCATATCTTTCTCCGTAATCAGGGGGCCCATGTCAGGATTCATCAGGCCATTGCCGATGGTCATGGCATTCGCTTTTTGAGCAAGCCGCCTGACAAATTCGTCCTTGACGGATTCCTCAATAATAATCCGGGAACCGGCAGAGCAGACCTCGCCCTGGTTAAAGAAAATACCGATCATTGCCCATTCCACGGCACCTTCCAAGTCGGCATCCGCAAAAATTACATTGGGGGATTTGCCGCCCAGCTCCAGGCCGATTTTCTTAACATTTCCAGCAGCCGCGCGCATCAGGCTCTGTCCAACCCTAGTGCTGCCAGTAAAGGTGATCATGTCGACATCGAGATTGTTTCCCATTTCTGTGCCGACTTCAGCATCGCCCTGCAGCAGGTTGATACTGCCTTTCGGCAGGCCAGCCTCTTCCATCAGTTCAAACAGCCGGATGGTGGAAAGGGGCGCTTTGGGACTGGGCTTAAAGACAATGCTGTTGCCTGCCGCCAGCGCCGGGGCCACCTTCCAGACAGACATTAGAAACGGGTAGTTCCATGGGGTAATCTGCGCGCAGACTCCGACCGGCTCATGCACCGTATAGGAATGCATGGCACCAAAATTGCTGTTCACATTATACACACCGCCGTACGGTACCTTGATTAACCCTGCATAGTAGCGAAACGTATGGATTCCGTCGTCGATGTCGCCTTCTGCTTCCCTCAGCGGTTTACCATTGTCCAGCGTATCCAGCCGGGCAAGCTCCGGTGCGTGCGCTTCAAGCAGGTCCGCCACTTTTAGCAGAATATCGCCCCGCGTCTGGGAATCCATATCCCGCCAGTCGCGTGTTTCATAAAAAGATTTTTTGGCGGCGGCAATGGCCTTCCGCGTATCCTCAATACTGCTTTCATAAACGTGGTCAAACACTTCGCCCGTCGCCGGGTTAATGACATCAATGATTTTTCCTGAAGTGCCTGCGGTCCATTCCCCGTCAATCAGCATCTTGTGTATTGGCATTTTTTGCATTCCCTCCTGTTTTATTTTTTCAGTTCCGTCCAAATAGCGTTATATTTTGCCAGTGTAGCGGTGTCCAGATTTTTGAGGAATTCCCCATTTCTAATCACGTCCTCCGGAATATTTTCCGCTTTATTGTTTTTATATTTTTCCCCGAGCAGTGCCACCGCCGCTTTGTTTGGCTGTAGGTACGGGTACTCTTCCGACACGGCTTTCGCGGTTTCGACTTTCATCATATAGTTGATAAATTTATTGGCATTCGCTGCATTTTTTGCACCCTTGGTAATGCACCAGTTGTCTAGGAACTCATAAGCGCCTTCTTTGGGATAAACAATTTTAATTGCCGGATTTTCCTGCATGGCTAGCGCAATTTCGGCGTTCCAGCAGTAGCCAAGGGTACAATCACCGGAAATCAGCTCACTCTTCGGACTGTCACTGTCATAGACCTTGATATTATCTTTCAGTTTCAACGTCTGTGCCTTAATTTTTGCCAGTTTTGCATCGTTCGTCTCGTTCATGCTCATTTCCATGCTGCGGGCCGCCATGCCGATCACCGCGCGGTAATCGTCCAGCGCAACCATAGTATTTTTATATTTTGAGTTAAACAGGTCCGCATAGCTGGTAATATTATCTTTAATTTTACTGGTATTCACCGCAATCGCCGCGACACCGCCTAGGTATGGCATGGAATACTGGTTGTTGGGGTCATAAGAACGGTTGAGAAAAGCAGAACCGATATTTTTTTTGTTGGTCATTGCAGATTGATCCAACTTCTGCAGCATACCCTGGCCAATCATCTGTTCTACCATGTAATCACTAGGCTGCACAATATCGAATGTGCCGGATTTTTCAGACTTTACCTTTGCCAGCATATCTTCATTGGTAGAATAAGTGGAAACATTGACCTTAATGCCTGTTTCGTTTTCGAAATTCTGAATGACAGAATCCGGAACATATTCCGTCCAGACGTAAATATTCAGGCTGCCCTTACTGGCTGTGTTGGAATTGGAACTGCCGCAGGCCGTCAGACCACCTACCATCAGTACGAAAGTTAACAGGATACTGACAACTTGTTTCTTCTTCATCTAAATCTCTCCTTTTTCATAAAATAGACCAACGCAAATTCTCTTACGACTGCCTTTTGAGGACTTTTCGTAAATTTTTCAGCAGGTTGCTCTGTGTCAGGATGACAATCACCATAGTGGCCAGCAGAATCAAGGTGGAAAGAGCATTGACATCGGGGGAAACACCGCTCTTAATGCTCTCCATTACTTTCAGCGGGAAAGTCATGGTCAGGCCGTTGGTAAAGTAGCTGACGATCACATCATCAATCGAAAGGGTAAACGCAAGCAGTGCCCCGCCGCCGATGCCCGGCGCAAGCACCGGCAGGGTAATCCTGAGAAAGGTCGTCAGTCGATTGGCGCCAAGATCCATGGAAGCCTCTTCAATCGACTTGTCATAACCATCCAGACGAGCCCGGATATTGAAAATAACAAATGGGATGCAGAAGGTTGTATGGGCAAGTACCAGAGAAAGCAGTCCCCGCGGGATGTTGGTATTGGTAAACAGTGTCAGCAGAGAAATACCCAAAACAATTTCCGGAATAACAACCGGGATGTACAAAAGGCCGTCAATGATATTTTTTCCGCGGAATTTGTATTTGTACATGCCAACCGCCGCCAGCGTGCCGATGAACGTGGACAACAGCGTGCTGGTCACCGCAATAAAAAGCGTGTTTTGGAAAGAATCCAGCAGCGCGGAATTTTGGAACAGTTTCCCGTACCAGTCCAGGGTAAATCCCTTCCACGTCAGGTAAGGCTTTGTGTTTGTCGCGTTGAAGGAATTAATGACGATTACGACAATTGGCAGAAATAGAAACGCGTAAATTAAGCCGCAGTAAACCGCTCCGGCATTATGCGCGCACTTTTCTTTTGTCTGTCTGCACATACTTTACACCCCCAAGCTTTGCATATCACCGCCGCATTTCTGGTACAGTTTTACCAGAAGCAGGGTAATTACAATCAAAATAATGGACAGCGCCGCACCTAACGGCCAGTTATTTCCGCTTTGGAACTGGCGCTGAATCAAATTGCCGATCACATCCGCATTGCCGCCGCCCAGAATATCAGAAACGAAGAAATACCCCAGACATGGGATAAACACCATGATGCAGCCGGAAAAAATGCCGCTTGCTGTCTGCGGCAGCATAATGTGCAGAAACGTGGAACGGAAGTGCGCGCCAAGGTCTGCGGAAGCTTCCAGTTGTGCCTGATCCAGCTTTTCAATTGCCGTATACAGCGGCAGCACCATAAATGGGAACAATACGTATGCCATGCCAAGGATGGTCGCGCTGCGGTTAAACAGGAACTGAACCGGTTCACTAGTAATATGGAGTGTCAGCAGCAGTTTATTAAGCAGGCCATTGGTGCCCAAAAAGGTCCGCCAGCCATACAAACGGATCAGCGAATTAGTCCAGAACGGGATAATGACCATCATATATAGAATCGTTTTTTTGCTTCTGAATGTCCGCGCAATCAGGAAAGAAAACGGATAGCCCAGCACCAGACAGATTACAGTGCTGAAAAACGCAATCAGAATGGACTGCCCGTAAATTTCCACATAATCAATATCAAACATCCGCCGGTAATTTCCCATCGTAAACCGAAAGATGACATTGTAATTCTTATCAATTCCGCAAAAGCTCATTACAAGCACATAAATCAGCGGAATCGCCACAAAAAACGCAAGCCATAAGACAACCGGGCCAATCATGACCAATGCCGGACCTGCGTTGGACCGGAATCTCTGCTTTATCATCCTGACACCCCCTTATGCCATTTTTACATTTTCCACGGCACTAAAAAATTCCTGATCCCGCGGATGAATCAGCCGCGCATCTTTGGGTTCCCAGTAGGGATATACCGTACCATTGATGGGAAGCATCTCTCCCGCAAGCCGTTCCAGCTTGACTTCATAGCCGTTTTGCAGCACGATAATGGACTTTAGCACAGAGCCGACATAGACCTGCTCCTTGACAATACCCTCAATGGTGAAGCCTTCCACTGGTGTCAGTGAATACTGCATCCGTTCCGGCCGCACGGAAACGGCAATCATCTCATTTTCAGCAAATCCCTCGCCGCTGCCCAGAATAGTTCCTGACTCAACCGCAATGGAAACAAGATGGTCCCGCAGTCCTCTTACCACTCCTTCAAACAAATTCGTTTCCCCAATAAAGGTCGCCACAAACTTAGACTGCGGCGCTTCATAGATTTCTTTCGGTTTCCCGACCTGTTCCAGGGCCCCGTCATGCATCACCGCAATACGGTCGCTCATGGAAAGCGCCTCTTCCTGATCGTGAGTCACATATAGAAACGTAATATTCAGCTTCTGCTGCAGCCGTTTCAGCTCCAGCTGCATCTGTTTACGCAGTTTCAGATCAAGCGCGCCCAGCGGCTCATCCAGCAACAGCACTTTCGGGTGGTTGATCAGCGCCCTCGCAATGGCAACCCGCTGTTTCTGTCCACCGGACAGTTGTGCCGGCATCCGTTTTTCAAAGCCGCCCAGTTGCACCAGTTCGAGCATCTCCAGTACGCGTGTGTGAATCTCTTTTTTCGGCACCTTTTTCATTTTAAGGCCGTAAGCCACATTGTCAAAAACAGTCATGTGCGGAAAAAGCGCATAGCTTTGGAAAACCGTGTTGACATCCCGTTCATACGGTTCTTTATTTGCAATATTCTCCCCCTGCACCAGGATTTCACCAGAAGTTGGCTGTTCAAAGCCTGCGACCATACGCAGCGTCGTTGTTTTTCCGCATCCGGAAGACCCCAGAATCGTCAGAAACTCTCCTTCGTACACATCCAGCGAAAGATTCTTAACCACGTGGTTGCTGCCATAAGATTTGTTTACGTTTCGGATCTGAACCATTACGTTTCCACCCACATCTATCATCCCCTTTTAGACGTTAAAGTGCCTTATTACCGCGCTCACCGGTACGGATACGGATGGCATCCTCGATATTCCGGATAAAGATCTTGCCGTCTCCGACACGGCCGGTTGCAACGCGTTCCCGCACACTGGTAATGATGTTTTCCACAGAATTGTCCTCGACCACAACTTCCACGCGGATCTTCGGCAAAAGGTTAATAGTCGTCTTAAAACCTTTAATCTGGTTGACACCGTTTTCAACAACGCCTTTTTGTGTGCCGCAGCCCATTACACTGGAAATCGTCATGCCGCCGCAGTGAATCTCGTCAAGAATGGATTTCAGTTCCTCCAGCATTTCTGGGCGGATAATCAGTACCATTTCTTTCATCTAAATGACCTCCTTGCGGCCAAACTGGCCTGTTTCGTTGTTTTCACAGGAATGCAAAAAGAAGCCGCCCATCCATTCCGGACAGGCAGCCTCTTTGCTTTGATTGTCTTTCATGTTACACGGAATAGTACACAAATGCAATGCTTATATCGGATGAATTATATCCTTTGTTCGACCTATTGAATACATTAAAAAGAGTACTTTAATACTCTTCATGTATCATTTTAAACATCTGAATGCGGTTCCGAATACCTAATTTCCGGTAGATATTAAGCACATGTTTTTTCAGGGTATTCACACTAATGACCAGCTTCTCGCTGATCTCGGCATTGTCCATTCCGGCCATCAGCAGTCTGAGGATTGTTCCCTCCCGTTTTGTCAGCTCAAATTTTTCAGCCGCCTGTTCCGCGGAAAGTTTTTTGCTACCTGCACGATGCCGTTCTTGATACAGCCGGTAAGCCAGATGGTCTTTCAGCATATCCAACAGAAAAATATCATCGTAATGAAAATTATCTTTTCCGATTGTCCGGTAAAACGTAATTACGCCCAGAAATTCTTTTTCCCGCGCCAAAATCATTTGCAGGGAAAAGTGCCAGTTGTTAGGAGCATATACTTTTTTATAATACTCTGTCTGCACCCGTTTTTCATCGCTGATAATATCCGTTTCCCGGTAAACAAGGCTTTTCCCGCCATACATGATTCCCCGGCTGTAATCCAGCGCATCATAGGTCTGTGGATAAACACCGTCGCAGTTATACGTAACCGGATTCACCAGACCAGGGATTCCGTCTCGGTTGGCAAGAAAGAAATCGGCACTGTCAAAGTCCAGCACCATTTTCAGCTGCTCCAGCAAGACATGACGCATAATGTCAAAATCTTCCGTCGTATAAATTTTGTAAATAATGTTGTTTAACACGAGCCAGTCATTGGTTTCCAGTTGCTTCATGGTATGAATTTCTCCTTCCGCTGTTCATTTAACCGTCCCCAACCTACCATAGGGTTTTACGAAGCAGTTTCCAAGACAAATTTGCATCGCTTTTCCTGTAAAATGAAAGGCAGTTTGTTCGCTAAAGAATACTGCATTTGTACTCCTGTATCTTTCTATTGGCTTACATAATAGCATTATAAATACTATATTCCACTTATATAATACCACTACAATACCATAAAAATGAATTTTTAGCAATATTAAAATTCATTTTTATGGTATAATGCCGAAATTTTTGAACTGCATCCCGTCGGGAAGGCAGTGAAAAAATATAAGATAACACCGCACGACAGCGCAAAAAGGACACACCATCGGCCAGTTTCAGCAGACAGCATGCAGGATTCTTGATTTCTGGATGCGGAAGCAACCCAATTAAGCTGTCTGCCAGAATCAGATTTGCCGATGCAAACATCATATTTAGTTCTGCAATCTGTTTTTGCAGATCTCGATATCGCGTTTTCCGGAATCGCAGTTTCCCTTTGACAATCCCAAAAATGTGTTCCACTTTTGCTCGGACTGATGATTTTTCTCTTTCTCTTCGTTTAAGTTGACCTTGTGACCGAGCAGATTCCTTCTTTATTTGAGAAGGACAAAGTGATAAGAAAATACGCAACAAAAAAGGAAATTGCTCACTGGCGTTTTTACCCCATAAGAGAAACTGCCCGTCAAGCCATGAATATATCGAGGTCCTTTAGAATTGCAGCCGTGCTCAAAAGCGGCTGGGTTATCTTGCTCCCATTCAATTCTTATCTCGCTGGTTTCGGTTGAGCCATCCGCTTAGTGTTTAACATTTTGTCCACTTTTCTGTTGACGACCCATTATTCTATGCTTGATGATAAATTTGTTTACGCAGAAGCAATGCTATTATCTCAATTATTTGTTGTATGGTTCTGCCTGACCTTTTTATTGATCTGTTGAATACGCTTTTTTATTGTGGAATACTGGGTAAGCCAGATAACAAGATAGATACCGAAAAATATCCCAAAGTAAAGGAGAATTCCTGCAACAGTATGATTCATCCATCGCATAAGATATGCGATTGGAAAAAAGGAAGCAGAGCAAACAATCAGATGTGTCAGTGTTTGCCTTAGAATACTCCAGTTATCCTGTTCCCATATGACAGATGCTCCGCCCCATGCGGCACCGTATACAAGAGAGAATACCGCTTGAATAAGGACGGCATTTATTTCGTTTCCACAGTCTGAAATGAGTTCTGGAACGACCGGATAATAATTTCCATCGCCCACTGTAAGAGAAATAACGATCGTAATAGCTGTGCTAATTGCAAGGCCAATGGGTGCACCGAGTAAACACTTGCGAATTAATTTCTTTTTCATGATTTTCACCTCATATTCCTAATACTTTCTTAATTTTGGACACATATCGCCTTGAAACATAGGTAACTGTACCATTTGACAGAGAAACGCAAATCGTACCTGCAAAACTTAGATCAAAAGCTTTGACTTTTTTTAAATTAATAATTTCTGAATTTGAAATACGAACAAAACTGCTTTTGCCAAGGCGATCCTCCAGTTCATACAGACGCAGCCGGAGCAAATAATTGCCCTTGCTTGTCGTTGCAATGACCTTTCCTGCTTGTGCATAAATACGGAAAATATTTGCTTGCTCCAATATTTCCAAAGTATTTCCCCGAAAACCGACAAGCATCTGCGGAGTTTCCTCAGAAAGCCTTTTTAAAAGCTCGCTGATTTCGTCTGTTATTTTGTCGGTAAGCACGATGACCTTGGGCTCTTTACAGTCAGCATCAATTTTTATTTCGATTTGCATTCTTTTACCTCCTTGCTACGCTTACAGTATAGGGAAAATGAGGATCGTTTTCTACCGATTCCAGATAGGTGGTTATTCACTGAGTATAAGTGGTAAGAATTTTTTC
>ENA-UOOE01001963-UOOE01001963.1-fermentation-metagenome-genome-assembly--contig:-NODE-1963-length-15834-cov-31.753280_pt1 | contig 15834 bp, 9 predicted proteins | sample MGYA00245776_ERZ724021 | MGnify/ENA primary metagenome ERZ724021 (study PRJEB28704, sample SAMN03018321) | fermentation metagenome | biome: anthropogenic terrestrial biome; feature: soil; material... | reverse complement strand
ATCTGACGCGAGTACATGGCAAGCCGATCAATTTTCTGTACACGCAGGGATGCAGTGACGGGTTTTACGTCGCGCAGCACTGTCTTTGCCATGTCTTCAAGCGCCGTATCTGAGCGGATGAAACGCTCATCAGCAGCATCAGGCGGATTGATTGCAGATCGGAAATATCGCGGCGCGATATTTCCGGCAGCTCCCTGGGTCACCATTACCGGGCACCCAAATTCTTTACTCAGAGTATCCCGGACAGTGCCAAAATAATCTGGGGAAATGAGGTAGTTATCCGCTTTCAGCACATTATTATGCGCAGTCAGCCGAAGCAGCAGAAGCTTCAACTTACCGCTGGTGGAATCGCAGATTTTCAGAATGCCGATTCTCCGATCCATTGCACCGCAGCCTTTGCGCCTGTTTAGACCAATATCGGTAAAGGCGTTGCCCCATGTGGCATCCACGGGAGCCATGTCTTGCAAAGCCTGTGCCGCCGCATCCTTTACACGGTTGCACACGAAACTATAATATTCCGGTGACGCACTTTCGTTTGGCGCGGAATGGCAATGGGAAAAGCATAGCATTATTTTTTCACGGGGGATACACAAAACTTTTCCGATTTCACTCCGCAGTATATTTGCGTGCTGTTTTGAAAAGCCAATATGATCAATGGCGGCAACACAGCACCGTTCCCCATCCAGCTGCCATACGGCTGCCTGTGCTGACAGCGGATGCAGGATGCCGCGGGACATCTCATCTTTGCGGCCAAAGCCTACGGTTTCTATGGATGCGGATGGTGTAATATCCACCTCTGCGAACCCTAACACCAATGTTTTATTTTTCATGGTACTTTACTCCTTAATCTAAAAATTAAAAGGCGCAAAGTCACCCGGATAGATTATTACTCCATGCAGTCTCTATCCGAAACAACTTTGCATGGAGCAGCTGCAATGGCCAGTCTCATATCATCAGTTCCTTCTAAATCAATTTTGACAAATGCGCTCACAGTGGTAAAATTATTTTATGGGCAAACAGCTTCTCAAGTTCATCCATAAGATTTCTATTTTATTATAACATCACTATGTACAGGATACAATTATGCAATTGCTTTTTAAATTCGTAATGTTTTTCTTAACCCATGAACTAAAGTGATATGAATCTGATAAAATCATAATGAAATAAGAAATTATTAAAATGATATTAAAAGCAGAAAGACTTATTCTCAGAGAATTTACAATGGATGGCCTTGGCGAATTGTATGCAATACTTTCAGATCCCCAATCCATGAAGTATTACCCCGCTCCGTTTTCATATGAGAAATGCCGGCAGTGGATACAGTGGAACTTGGACAACAGAGCGAAAATACGGACGCTGTTATTCTGTCGAATATCATAGGCAATCTGTATCCGAATGACGCTGAAATATTGCTGGAGCAAACAAAGCGCATCCTTAAAAGAGGCGGAAAAATACTGATAAAGCTGAATCAATATCTGAACCGAGAACAAATTGAGAAATACAATATAAAATCCATTGGAGATGAGCTGCTGGACGACGGTTTGCTGCTTTGGAATCGTACCGATAACGAATGGTCGAATCTGATAGAAAAATACTTCAAGATAAAACATCATGGTGATATTTATTATCCGGAACACCAGCAGACAAACAGAATATTTTTAGCAGAAAAGCTATAAGTCACAATTTGCAAGATTATGATTATAATTATTCGATCGGCAAAGAGAAGGCACGGCCCCGCATAAAGAGGCCGCGCCTTTCTTTTTGGAAATTTTGAAAAACCGGTTACCGGTTTCGAATGGAAGCAACAGCGATTCGGCTGCCGTTGACATAAATACCCGCGCAGGATCCGACAGGGCCAACCGCCTGAATCCGGAAGAAATAGCTGCTGCCGGACTTTTTGACAAGCCGTTGGGTGAAAATTCCGGGCGTACCGACCGAAAATACCGGAGCGCGTCCGTTTTTGCTTGAAATCCGGAATAGGTAAGCGCCGCTTACACTGAAACGGCCCTCTGTATCACTGGAGAAAGTATCGAAAACAGAATGGACGTCCGTCATATCATACAGCGAATTTTCCCCGGACTGGAAACGGTTATAGGCCGCCAGCGCATAAGCGCACTGGTCGGTTGCCATTTTGTTTGCGGAAGAATCGCTCAGCATGTTTTTAAATCCCTTGCCGGGCAGGTAATACTGAGCCAGCACGGAAATCAGGGTATGGCCGTTTTTGACAAAATCCTGCCTTTCAGGAGAAATGCCGAGTGCGGTCAGAGCCACGATAACCTGCGCGGTGCTTTCGGAATTTTCGGTCCCCCAGCTCGTGTAACCGCCGGAACTGCTCTGAATTTTGGAAAGGGTACTGACCGCGCGGTCAACCGCAGCCTGGACGCTGGAACTGCTTGTATAGTTTGCCAGCGCCTGCAGGGCCATCGAGGTAATATCCGGGTCGGGATCTGTTCCGGTCAGCGCCCAGCCCCCTGCGGAATTGGTGCCTTTGTTGATTTCCTTGGAAAGAATATAGTCTACCATTTTCTGCCGTGAATTTTGGGTTCCCTGTGCCGACGATAGTGTTGGCATACTATACTTTCCGGAATCCAGCGCGAGCAGTGCATAAATTGCGCCATTGATTCCCTGGGACACGACTTTGTCATAATTGGCAAGCGGCTGAATGAGGTTGTAACCGCTGACATTGCGCGGATTACGGCCGACAGCGGTCAGCCCGAGAATGGCTCTCGAATATTCGGTATCTTTGCTGTCCGAAAGGACCCCCTTTTTCTTTTGAACTTCCGCCGCCGCATTCCAGCTGTAGGTATCATAGACCGCGGGGGCGCCGCGGCCCGCCCTGGCCAGTGCAATCACCGTCCATTCGCCGTCGAAGGCGCCTATCTGAAGCCCGCCCGCGGGGACGCTTTTTGCGAGAACATTTGATACGTTTTCACTCATCTGACGGGCAGAAGGAACCGCACCCGCCGCAGGGCTTCCAAATCCGATTAGAAATACCAGGAAAAGCGCCGCAATGGAGCTGGCTTTTCGTTTCATTGAAAATCTCTTCTTTTGCATTTTTTCAGTCCTCACTTGGATAAATTATTTACGCGGCAACGGTGCCGATAGCCGTGGGGGATAATTCCCGGTTGATGTAAAATCCGCTGGCCGTACCGGCTTTGCCGACCGCCGTGACCCGGAAGAAATAATTCTTGCCCGAAGCCCTGACAAATTTCACCCGAAATGCGGAAGCCGTTCCGGCTGCAAAAGTCGGCTTCGTGTCTGCCGTCACTTTAAATAGGTAGGATCCTCCGGCCCTGACACGGAAGCGGCCTAGAGTATCGCTCTGAGCAAAGGATGACCGTTTCCCGGCGGTAGCCACCAGAAGTTTGCGGCCGTTGACATAAATGCCCGCTTTAGCGCCTGCGGAACCGACCGCGCTGAGCCGGAAAAAGTAGTCGCTGCCGGATTTTTTGACAAGCTGTGCGGAAAATACGCCGGGCGTGCCGACTGTGAATTTCGGGGCTTTTCCGTTCCGGCTTGTGATCTTGAAAAGATAGGTGCCGCTGACGCTGAAATCGGATGTGGTATCGCTGACAAAAGTCCGGGGCCCGCCGACCGTTGCAACGAGAAGTTTAGAGCCGTTGACATAAATGCCCGCTTTAGCGCCTGCGGGGCCAATTGCGCTGATCCGGAAAAAGTAGTCGTTTCCGGACTTCTTGACCAACTTTACATCGAACACGCCGGGCGTACCAACCGAGAATTTCGGGGCTTTCCCGTCTCGGCTTGTGATCTTGAAAAGGTACGTTCCGCTGACGCTGAAATCGGACGTAGTATCACTCCGGAACGTGACTGCACCGGCTGCCGGTTTAACTGCAGCCGGACTTTTGGTATCGGATTTGCTGTCTTCACGGCCGGGGATACTGCCATGGCTTCCGGGATTGTCTTTCGGTCCGTTGGGATTGTCGGAAGTCCCCAGTTCCTCATCCGGGGCATCCAGCCACTCACTCCAGAAAGTTCCGTCGCCCCGCCTTGGATGCTTGGGATCGGAAAACCAGTCTTCGACCTCATAGCTGTAGTCGTCAACATAATGAAAAACGACCGAATCCCCATCTTCCAGTTTTTGTCCCTGAACGTCCGCCGCCTTCTTATGCGTCCCATTGAGTGCATACATCCAGCCGGAATTCGGGCCGTTCATCGACGCCGAAAGTTTATATCCTCCACCCGCTTCCGGCGCGTAAACTGTGCTGATATAATCTGTTCCGACGCTCTTCAGCCCTGCTTTTCCGAGCGCTTTTTGGAGAAGGTCATAAACCGTGCTGTTCTGCGGAAGCGTGTAAGAATCTGTCGGAATCCAGGTTACATAGTTGCTTCCTTTATAATCGCTGTTTTTCAGGTCAACCGGACCGTTGGATTTTGTCGCTCCGATCAGCCGGAAGGAAACCGTAATCTTGCCGGCACTTGGAGTCTCGGCGTCGCTGCAAACATAAACTTCAAAAGGCGAAACGTGGTTTTCATATTTAGCAGTAACCGTCTTATACCCTTCGGTATTGCTGTCGAACCCTGAAAAACGAACACTGCTTTGTTTAACCTCCGCCGACTGAAACGATTTGGCCAGATTATCACTATAGATCGCAGTCGAAGAGATTTTGCCAAGACTGGCTCCGCCATTATAACGCTGCGGATCAACATTTGTAACAGCGTAAGTAACCATGTGCTTTTTCTCCGGGGCAAGCGCAGGATAACAGTTGCTCCCCCTGACCCAGATTCTGCTGCTGTTGACGCCAAGGTTCAGTTTTGACAGAACGGATCCGTCAGTAAATTGCTTTTTTGTCGCCGCCCGGGCCAGCTGGCCGGCGTCGGCTCCGGTCGGGTCATCCAAACGGCCATACCGTTCCGAGCTGGAATTCCCCCACCCCAGCAAAGTCACGCGGCTTGGGCTGTTTCCGGCAGACAAGGCAAGACTCTGGAAAACGGTGCTGTCTTTTGACGACGGTGCTTTCTCTACCGCATCCACAACCATACCGGTTTTCGCGCCGCTGGTATTCGTTTGAAGATAATAATTATTGGAAATGACATTATACCGGTCGAGAGATCTCATTCCGCCGATAATGCCGCCGATATGGGCCGTGCTTTGGGATGCCGTATCCGCCGCAGAGCTAGCCCCGGCGGCAAAAGCTCCAAAGATTTTCTTATAATTGCTGCGGGTATTCAGAAATTTTTTTGCCGCGACGGCTGCGGGAACGACAACCCTGCCGGAAAAGCAGTTATTCTGAATGTATCCGATCCCGTTGGCCCAGCATTGTTTGCAGGATGGTTCCCCGCCGAGCAGACCGCCGATATAATCTGAGCCGGCTATGGAGCCGTCGGAGTAACAGTTTTGGATCGTGACGCACGGTGTGTTAGGTGCGGAATTGGCGTTGTATCCACTGCCGATTAGCCCGCCTGCGTAACTGCCAGAGGCTTCGACCGTCCCGTGGAAGGCGCTGTCCCAGATGCTGCAGTTGCCCATGGACTGGCCTTTCGCGCCCACAAGGCCGCCGACGCTGTTTACTCCCTGGACTTTTGCTGAACTGACGCAGTTTTCCACTGTTCCATTGAAAGAACCGGCAAAAGAACCGATGTTGGACTGTGTTTTATCATAGCCAATGGTAACGCCGTCTTCTATGGTGGAATTTGTAATACTCACGGTATTGGCTCCGGAAGCATATCCGCCGATAAAACCGGATTGCAGGGTTCTGGTGCCCGATTTCAGGGTAACATTGTCGATTGTAATCGTCATGGGCATATCCGGATATGCAGCGCCTGCCGTCCAGTCGCCGTAACTGCCCGTTGGGCCATAATCAACACAGTAATCGTCAACAAGGCCGTAACCGTCGATTTTAGTGCCGTAAATATTGAGATTTTTTACCGCCGCATACCGCACATAACCCAAAAGGGGCTTGCCGCCTTTTGGAACGGTCAGAGTATGATCTCCGCCGTCAATCGTTCCGGAAAAAGGCAGGATATTTTTACCCGTCCACGGACTTTTCTCGCCGTTTTTCAGCGCGCCGATCGGCGCCCAGTCCGAGGGAAGCGTTATGTTCTCAGTGAACTTAAAATACGAACCGTCAAATGACATACCCTCGGTGTTGACCAATTCTGCCAGCTTCTTCAGATCGTCTGCGGAAGAAAGGAGAAAAGGCGAACTTTCGGTCCCTTCTCCCTTCCACGTACCGTCCTCTACTCCTTTGAACGTGACGGTTACGGTATCCGACTTGACCACCGCGGTATATATTCCGCCGGTACGGATCGGCTGTGTATTTGTTACCACACAGTAATAATGGAAAACAGCTGCTTTGGACGACGACGCAGGAAGATAATGCTCTCTCTTGTTTTCGTCCAAATACCCGCCGCCGGTTTTTATAAAGTTTGTACCGTCGCGGCTGACATACCATTGATATGTCAGTTTGCCGCCGTCGCTTGCCCACGCGTCGACACTCAGCGGCAGGATATGCTCTGCGCCGACATAATATTCACTGTCAACTGGCTGATCGAAGATTTTGGGTTCTTTCGCAGAGGCGGCAAATACTTTGACGGATATCTCATTTAATAGCTCGTCACTTTTCTTTGGCTCATATTTTTTGCCGTCCAGTGTGTACGTTACTTTACAATAATACTTTTTGTTACCGGCCTGATCGGTCGGAGGTGTAAAATCTGCCGTATTGGATACATAGCATCCGTAACCGTCGCCTGTATCATTTATCCATCCATACGACCATGTGCCGCCAGTGACGGGATTGCCTTTGTCATCCTTACACTCGGCGACAGCTTTCAGTGTTGTTGCAGGGTCGCCGACATTGTATAAATATCCGTTTGAGGGCACGCTTTTTCCGTCCGCCTCCGTGACCTTGACAGTCACGGCGAGGGCTGATTGCGCTTTAGATGATAAACCAGATTCAGACGCAGTCTGTGCTTCCGACGCCGCACCGGTATTGGAACTCGTTGAAGTTTCTGATTCCGTGCCGGTATTGGAACTCGCTGGAGCTTCCGATTCCGCACCAGTATTGGAACTCGCTGAAGCTTCCGATTCTGCACCAGTACTGGCTGGGGCTTTTGATTCCGCACCGGTATTAGAGCTCGCCGGAGCTTCCGACACCGATTCCGCAGTGGAACTCGCCGGGGCTTCCGCCGCAGAGGCCGTCATGGGCACAGGGCTGAAAAGCACTGCGGCCGCCAGCAGAATGGCAAACGGCTTGCTGACATGAAATTTTCCCATTTTTCAATCTCCTTACATTATAGATTTGCAGAATAGATTTGCAGAACAACGGACAATTTCTGCTCCGGAAACCGGTCAGTCTGAGGAGTTTTCCGACAGCAGTTCCTTTTCGTTGATCAGCCCGTATTTTACTTTAATCCTCATGATTTTTTCCGTCATGGGCTTTTCAATCAGAAACAGGAAAAGGACCGTTGATCCCGCATGGACAAGGTCGAACGGGATTCCTGAAAGGTAAATGGCCGCCAGAGCCTGTTTATTAATCACGGAAGAAGACATCAGGACGGAATAAAAATTCATCAGCCCTCCGTAAATCAAGAAAACGGACAGGCCCCCGTACAGGCAAACTGAAAATTTATCCGGTTTTTTCTTTCGGTACAGCAGACCGGCCAGAAAACCGACAAGGCCGAAACTGAACATCTGCCACGGCGTCCACGGCCCCTGCCCAAAGAAAAAGTTGGAAGCGAAACCGGTCAGCGCCCCCACCAGAAAGCCGGATTCCGGACCGAGGCAGACCGCGGAAATAATCACGATCGCCGCAGACGGCTTGAACTCGGGGAGCATGAAAAACGCCATTCTCCCCACAACCGCAATGGCGGCAAGCGAACAGATCAGGACAATTTCTCGCGCTTTGGGTTTCCGGCCGCCGAATATACAGAAGAACGGCAGCATTGTGTCGGCCAAAATGGCAACGCTGATAAGGTAATACTGCCGGTTGCGCAGAACTGTCACGCCAAAGGCAATGGTCAGGGGGATCACCGCCAAAATCATGACGGCGGAAAAGATCAGGCGCCTGTTGAATTTTCCCGGCACAGCCGAATCACATCCTCACAGGTTAGGGCATCCGGAAACACGCCCCGCGCGATCCGGTTGGCGGAAGTCGTGTAAAAACCGTTCCCGGCAAAGAATTTACCGGTGGGGTTTTCCGCAAGGATCTCCCCGTTGAACATCAGGGCGGAAAAATCCGAACAGGCCGCACAGAAATCAATGTCGTGGGAGACCATGATGATGGTTTTCCCAGCTTTTTTCAACGCGGTTAATAGCCCGGACAGCTTCTCTTTGAAAACGGCGTCAATCCCTTTTGTCGGTTCATCCAGCAGGAGGATTTGCGGTTCCGTCAGCAGGACTTTGGCAAGAGCCGCGCATTCCTGCTCGCCGCCGCTCAGGTCATACGGATGCCGCTCCAGCAAAGGCTCAAGCTGAAAAAAATCGACGGCCCTTTCCAGATGGTCTTTCGCATCCTGCCGGCTGGGAAAAACGGATTCCGCCATTTCTTCCAGATCTTTTCTCACCGTATTCCGGCGGAACAGGCTCCGCGGATCCTGCGGAAGAAAACCGAGGAGCCCGCGGTACCGTTCTTTGGCACGGATCCGGCTGAGCTCGCGCCCCAAAAGGAACACCTTCCCCCGGTACGGCTGCCGGACGCCGCCGATCACCGAAAGCAAAGTTGATTTCCCCACGCCGTTTCCGCCGACAATGCTGTACAGAACGCCTTTGGGAACATTGCAGGACGCGCCTTTCACAGCATCCTCCGACTTTCGGTCATACCGGAACCATATGTCGCGGAGAACAACGGCAAATTCACCGGACGCCGACGGAGCATCGACGTGAGGCTTCGGCATTCGCGGGCGGACGTGCCGTTCCAGCCAGTATTTAGTTTCCTTCACGGTTACGGGCGTTTCGCCCCCGTTGAATTCCGCGTAGATTTTCACGCAGGCCGGAAGAGCCGCGTACATATCGCTGCCAGCCTTTTTCATGGCGCCCCCGATTCCGCCCGGTTCTGTATCCAGCCGGATTGCTCCGTCCTCCATAAACAGCGTCCGGGAACAGACGGGCAGGACCTCTTCCAGGCGGTGTTCCGAAATCAGGATGGTGACACCAAGCTCATCATTGATTTTTTTCAGCATCCGGATAAAGCCGGATGCCGCAACCGGGTCCAGCTGCGAAGTCGGCTCATCCAGCAGAAGAATTTCCGGCTGCATCACCATGACGGACGCCAGATTCAGAATTTGCTTCTGCCCGCCGGAAAGGTCGATTACCGGCTTGAAAAACCAGCCCTGGATTCCGAAAAATGAAGACATCTCAGCCACCCTGAGCCGGATGGTTTCACTGCCGTACCCCAGGCTCTCCAGGCCGAACGCCAGTTCATGCCACACCTTGTCAGTCACGATCTGATTGTCTGGATCCTGCGAAACATAACCGATCCGGGAGCTTTCGTCCCGCTGGGAAAGGGTTTCGATTTCCTTTCCATCCAGCGTAACGGTGCCGCTGCGTTTTCCGAACGGAGCAATAGAAGGTTTGAGCTGTTTCAGAAATGTGCTTTTTCCGCACCCGGATTTGCCGAACAGCAAAACAAAATCGCCTTTATAAACGGAGAGGTTGATATTTTTGAGACATGCGCCGCCGGATTCCGGGTAGGAAAAATTCAGCCCGCGGACTGCAATCTGTTCCATGTGAGGGCCTCCTTTCCATCCACGGCGGCGGGCAGCAGGCAGAACAAAGCGTAGGCAGCGTAAAAGACAGCCGCTTTCGGCTCCAGCCCCGCTATCCGGATCGCCGGAAAATATCCGCACCGGAATTCGCCCGCAATCAGGCCGGCAAGCACCGCGCCGAAGCCGGCCAGTTCGGCGGTCAGAAGAGCACGATCCCGCTTCCTCCAGCAGAAAACGGAAAAAGAAGTCCGGCCTTTCAGGCCGAATCCCCGCGCTTTCATTGAATCGGCCGTTTCAATGGCGTTTTCCAGAGCCCAAGTCACCAAAACGGAAAGAATTGCCACGCCGTTTTTGACGCGCCGGATCCAATTTCCGTGCGCCGGATCCATCCCGATACATTTCTGCGCCGCCGCGATCTTTTTAATCTGCGCCTGGTACCGGGGAACAAACCGAAGGACCATGGAAAACATCAGGGACAAACCCGGAATCAGCTTCCCGAATAGGTACATCAGTTTGTCACTCGTCATAACTTGATTAAAGCAGGAAAACGTAATGATCACGGTAATAAAAGCAAAAGCATAGACCATTCCGCACACAGCGGCTTCCCATGTAACGGGGTTGCCATTCAGGTAGAAAAGAATCGTAACCCCCGCATGGTTCACCAGCGGATTGATCAGCGCCACAAGCACAGTAATCGGCAGCATGTACACCACGTTGAATTTCAAAGCCTTCCGCCCTTTCAGCAGGACAGAGTACAGAAATTCGGAAAAAAAGGTAATGGCCAGCAGAACCGGGTGCAGGGAAAACATGCCGAAAAACAGAACGACGCAGAAATACAGAAGCAGAACCGCCGGGTGAAAGCCGGAAAACGCGTCGGGACCGCTAGCTGGCAGATTTCTCATGATCACCGATGTCCTTTCCCAAATTGCAGGTATAGCGCCACTGAACCACATCCCCATCTTTCAAAAGGTATCGGCTGCATCCGTAGTTCGGACGCCAGCCGTTTACCTGATACGTCCACCCGCTTAATTCGCCGCAGTCGAATTCATAGAGGTTGTGGATTCCCACGATATAGCTGGAATTATACCCGGGAGTTGACTGATATTCCATCTGAATGCCATTTTTCTTAGTTTCCCGCTGCAGAACGTCAAACACGGATTCTCCGCTGTAAAACAGGACTTGCTGGGACTTGAAGATTACTCCGTCGGACGGCAGGACGGATTTTTTGTTCTCCTTGAGTTTATCCATGTTGTTAAGAATTGTTTTGCAGTCAATTGACAGCGTGCAGTAAAAAATTTTTTTGGCGTTTTTCTGCACGTCCTGCGGTTCGACCGGCTTCGGTTTCCCCGCTGGGATGGAATCGGTCTGGTACCGGTCTTTCCCGCCGGAAGAAGAGGCGGAAGGACGGCTGGGGTTCCCGGATTTCCGGGAGGCGGAAGGATGCCCGCTCTGCCCCGCCCGGCTGACTGCCGCGGACGAAGAGGGCACTTTGGAAACGGCGGAAGAATCCGCGCTCCCCGAATTCACGCCCGAAGACGTTCCGGAGCCGCCCGGCGGGCTGCTTCCGGAGGCCGCCGAAACGCGGTCCGGATTTTCGGTAAAAGAGGAATCCATAACGGCCAGATAGCAGACCTCGCCGGTGCTGTCGGCCGGAATCGTTACAGAAGACGTTTTGTCCTGATTCAGCGGAGCTTCCAGAAGGCGGATAATCTTTTCAGTCCCTTTCCGGTAGATCCGGACTTTCTGCGCGTCCAGCCTGCCTGGAAAATCGATCCGCAGGGTTGTCTGAGCCTGAATCAGATGGTTTTCATGGAAAACCAGTTTCAGCAGATCCGAAGACGATACAGCGCCTTTCAGATCACTCCCCGCCTTTTCGATGTCCACTTTCAGGTTCTGACTGGCCGGCGACGAGACGGAACTGCCATTAAAAAACCAGGAATAGGAAAATTCCCCCGATTTTCCCTGGAAGGTAAGCATCCGGGCATTTTTGCGGGCATCCTCAAAAACCTGTTTTTCCACAAGGCCGTCGGTAGACAGTTCCGTTTGGCGTGAAGGCAAACTTACCGAACAGCCGGAAAGCAGACCGAACACCAGGCACAGAATCAATAAAATTTTGATAAACTTTTTTTGCAGTTTCATTCTTTTTTCCTATTCAGCAAAACCGATTTTGCACAAAAAAGGCCGACACTCCCTTTTGGTGAAGTATCGGCCTTAAAATATGTGTAAAAAACTTACCGCATATCTGCGACTGATAAAACCCTTTTCTTACCAAAAGTCTTTTCAAAAGTTTCCGGCAGGTCTCCCGGCTTTGGATCATCCCGGAATTTACCCTTCTCATGCGTCAGCACAATGGTTCTGTAAATCCAGTCCCCGTTCACGGTAAAGTAAGCTGTTAGAGACTCGCACTCTATTCCCTATTGATTTCTCCCCGTTGAATCCTGCGATTCGGAAAGAAAACCGGCAACCCTATTCTGTTTTTTTACGCGGATGGCGGCAGACAAATTTCCCCTTTCTGGAAAAATCAGCCGCTTATTTTGACAAAATTATTCCTAATAATCCATATTATACGCATGGTTTACATAAATGTCAACGGCTGACCGTTAGATTCAGACAAAAGAGATGCTGCCGAACCCCCGTGCGGAGGAAAAATTTTCGGCTGAAAAGACTTGACAAACGATTCTGTAATATTTATAATTATGGAAAATAACTTAATTAAGAAAAAAGGCTTTGAAGGGAATAAGGCTTTTGCGTGAAGTTTCAGAGAGCCGGGAGGCGATGCAAACCCGGTGCTTCCGCAGGAGCGTATAGCTCATCCCGGAGCCGCCGTATTCGATGCAGGAAGCGTTAGAATCGGCCGCAGCGGCAGCGTTATGGGCCGGGACCTTGAAAGAGGTCTGCTGAGGGCTCAAGGGAGAGCCGAATTTTGGGTGGTACCGCGGAAGCAATTTCGCCCCGGAGACAGTGCTGAATTGTCTCCGGGGCGTTTTTATTTATCTGCCGCCTTCCTGGGCGGCGCAGGAAAAGGAGCGTTTTGTATGTATCAAGGCTGCAAAAAGTATATCCCGTTTCATCCAATTGCCCTGCCGGATCGCACATGGCCGGACAAAATCATCCGGAAACCGCCCGTGTGGTGCAGCGTAGACCTGCGCGACGGGAACCAGGCGCTGGTAGATCCGATGAATCTGGAAGAAAAGCTGCTGTATTTTCAAACGCTTGTCGGAATCGGTTTTAAGGAAATCGAAGTTGGGTTCCCTTCCGCTTCGGAAACCGAATATGAAATTCTGCGCACGCTGATCGAGAAAAAATTCATTCCGGACGACGTAACCGTCCAGGTTCTGGTCCAGGCGCGCCCGCACCTGATCCGCCGGACGTTTGAGGCAATCCGGGGCGCGAAAAACGTGATCATCCATTTTTACAATTCCACTTCCACTCTCCAGCGGAAAATCGTATTCAAAACCGACATGCAGGGCGTGATTGATATTGCCGTAAAGGGCGCCAAGCTGATTAAAGAACTGACCGATGAAGAAGCAGCCAGAAGCGGTGCCAACATCCGTTACGAATATTCACCGGAAAGTTTTTCCGGCACAGAAATTGACAACTCGGTGCTGATCTGCGAAAAAGTGATGGAGGTTCTGCAGCCCACGCCGGAACATAAGCTGATCCTCAACCTGCCCAACACGGTGGAAATGGCCACGCCAAACTGTTACGCGGATCAGATCGAATATTTCTGCCGCCATATTTCAAACCGGGACAGCGTCATCATCAGCATCCACCCGCACAATGACCGCGGCACGGCGGTTGCCGCCACGGAGCTCGGAGTCATGGCCGGGGCGGAGCGCGTGGAAGGCACCCTGTTTGGGAATGGAGAAAGAACCGGAAATGCCGACTTAATGGTTACCGCTATGAACCTGTATTCGCAGGGCGTAGATCCCGGGCTCGATTTTTCACGCATGGGTGAGATCCGCAGAATGTTTGAAAAATGCACCGGGATGCACGTTCACGAACGCCACCCGTATGCGGGCGACCTGGTGTTCACCGCGTTTTCCGGTTCCCACCAGGACGCGATCAACAAAGGGGCGGCCTACATGAAAGCAAGCGGAACGCCGTACTGGGAAGTTCCGTATCTGCCCATTGACCCGGCCGACGTAGGCCGCCAGTATGAGCCGGTTATCCGCATTAACAGTCAGTCCGGCAAAGGCGGCGCGGCCTTTGTTATGCAGCAGAGCTTTGGGTTTGAGCTTCCGAAAGCCATGCACCCGGAGTTCGGCGGCATGGTCAAAGCAGCCTGTGACCGCGTGGGGCGTGAATTAAAGCCCGAAGAGGTTTATTCCATTTTCCAGAAAAATTATCTTGACGTCCATTCCCCCTACAACCTGAAAGAATACCGCCTGCATGACGAAAGCGGCAACGGGAACGGCACACAGGTGCGTTTTGAAGGCGTGCTGAACTTTAACGGCGAGGATCACCGGGTAGAAGGGACCGGAAACGGGCCGATCAGCGCTTCTTTCCACGCATTTCGTGAAATCGGAATTACAAAATACCAGTTTGTCACCTACCGTGAACAGGCCCTCACGTCCGGCGCTGATTCGCGGGCGGTTTCTTACATTCACTTGACTGCCCCGGACGGAACCCCGGCTTTTGGCGTGGGCATTGACAGCAACATCAGCCTGGCATCCATAAAAGGCATTATCTGCGCAATCAATCGCGCAGAATCTAAAAAATCAGAGGAGGCAGCACAATGAAAACATATCGGATTGTCCTTTTAAAGGGCGACGGCATCGGGCCGGAAATTGTCACTCAGGCCGCCCGCGTTCTGAAGAAAGCAGGGGAGATTTTCGGATTTTCCGTTGAATTTGAGGAAGCCCTTCTGGGCGGCAGTGCAATCGATGCGGCGGGGACTCCCCTGCCCCAGGAAACCATAGAAAAATGCAAGGCAGCGGATTCCACGCTGCTCGGCGCAGTAGGCGGACCAAAGTGGGACGGTCTGCCCGGCCCGAAAAGGCCGGAAGCCGGCCTGCTGGGAATCCGCAAGGCACTCGGCCTGTATGCCAACCTGCGCCCTTCCATGATTTTTGGTCCTCTGCGGGAAGCGTCGCCGCTGAAGGATTCCGTAATCGGCGGTCAGCTGAACGTGATGATCGTCCGGGAACTGACGGGCGGCATCTACTTTGGGGAGCGCGGCTATAAAACCGTAAATGGAGCCGACGCCGCCTATGATACCGAGATGTACTCCGTTCCTGAAATCGAGCGGATCGCCCGCGTTGGGTTCCGCACGGCGCGGGAACGGAGCGGCAGGCTTTGCAGTGTGGACAAGGCAAATGTGCTGGAATCTTCACGCCTGTGGCGCAAAACGGTGACCCGGATTGGGAAAGAGGAATTCCCCGACGTGCAGCTTTCCTATCTCTACGTTGACAACTGCTCCATGCAGCTTGTGCGCGATCCAAAGCAGTTTGACGTAATCCTCACGACCAATATGTTCGGTGATATCCTTTCCGACGAAGCATCCATGATCAGCGGCTCCATCGGAATGCTGCCCTCTGCCAGCCTTGGGGATGGAAAAGCGGGCCTTTACGAGCCGGTGCACGGTTCTGCCCCGGATATTGCAGGGACGGGAACAGCCAATCCGCTGGCGACAATCCTTTCCACGGCCATGATGCTGCGGTATTCACTGGGCCTTCCGGATGCGGCGAAGGCCGTGGAAACGGCTGTGGTAAAAGCGCTGGAAACGGCCCGCACCCCGGATATCCGCACCCCCGGCCTCCGGGAAGTCGGCTGCGAAGAAATGGGCGGAATCGTCTGCAGGCTTCTGCATCCGTAACGTTTATTCCTGATTAGCCGCTCCTTCCGCTCCGGCTGATCGGTGTCCCGTCGAACAAGTGCCCGAATCACCGTGCTTCTGCACAAGGAAACCCGCTCAAAACAGAATTCAGCTTGACATTCCAATGGAATTATGATATGATAAACGAGCTGTTTTGCGAGAGTGGCGAAATTGGCAGACGCGCAAGATTCAGGTTCTTGTGGATGACTAAAAGTCCATGCGGGTTCAAGTCCCGCCTCTCGCACCAGGTTTGTAGTGTGATAATAAAAGGATTTGAACCATCACGGTTTGAGTCCTTTTATTATTTTGATTTTTATGGTATATTCAATTCAGATTATCAGATTATTTATATG
>ENA-UOOE01001961-UOOE01001961.1-fermentation-metagenome-genome-assembly--contig:-NODE-1961-length-15841-cov-4.083492_pt1 | contig 15841 bp, 13 predicted proteins | sample MGYA00245776_ERZ724021 | MGnify/ENA primary metagenome ERZ724021 (study PRJEB28704, sample SAMN03018321) | fermentation metagenome | biome: anthropogenic terrestrial biome; feature: soil; material... | reverse complement strand
TCAAACAACTATAAAAATCTTTTAACTTTTACTTGACTTCATATAGTTAGTCTCATAAAAATATTTTAATAATATTATTTCCTGAATTGTTAATTATATTTATTTTAAAAAAATATTATATCTATAATAAAAAGATTATGAAAATTTGGTTAATTAGTGTAAGACCTATTCATTTCTTCTTTACAATAATGTATAATAATAATTAACAAAAAGTTGGAAAGGGTGGGGTGTGTATGACGGAATGTCCATTTTTATCTACTTATGATGATATGGTCGAATGTTTTAATGATTGTGCATTATATAATTATAAAGAAAATGATGGTGTTTGTCCGTTTAAAGCGCTGCAAGCTTATAAAGTAGAAAAAGTAGAACGTTATGAGGATTTTGAGATTGATAATAAAGATATAGATTTTATAAAAAATTGTTACATAAAAATGAAAGAGGAATATTTATAAAAAAATAATGGCAGGTTTAAGACCTGCCATTATTAATTATCATTATATATATTGGAGTACTTATTAATCAAATTTTGTTTTAAGGACCATAGTTTTGAAGATAAATCCACATAATAATTATGAGGATTTTCAAATCTTAATACTTCATGCCAAAGTCTGCTGGTTTCTTTTTCAGCAAGTTTATTTATTTCACAAACTTCAGGACATTCATATACTAATTTACCCTTATCAAATATTTTTACCATTAAATCTTTTATATAGTATTTCCTAATTTTTTTCTTTTTCCATGTAAATACGGGATCAAATAATACTAGAGGCTTTGTAACATCAATTTTTTCGCCATCTAGGGTAATTAAATCCGCAATAGCATTATCTGTTTCCTTGTCAAATATCCTATAAATTTTTTTAAAGCCCGGATTAGTTATTTTTTCCTCATTTTCACTTATTTTTATTTTAGGAATTATTTCATCATTGCCCTCCACAGCTACTAACTTATAAACCCCGCCAAAAACAGGTTCTGATCTAGCAGTGATCAATCTTTCTCCTACTCCGAAGCCATCTATTGGAGCACCTTGGCGTAAAACGGATCTTATTATGTATTCATCTAATGAATTTGATACAATTATTTTAACATCACTGTATCCAGCCTCATCTAACATTTCTCTACACTTTTTAGATAAATAAGTAATATCACCACTATCTATTCTTATACCCTTTGGTCTATATCCTTTAGGTTTCAACACTTCATCAAATACTTTTATAGCATTAGGAAGACCTGACTTTAACACATTATAAGTGTCAATTAAAAGAACGCAATTGTCAGGATAAACTTCTGCCCAAGATTTGAAAGCTTCATATTCTGTTGAAAATAGTTGTACCCAGCTATGTGCCATAGTACCTGCAGAGGGTACACCAAACATTTGCTCTGCTATAGTACAAGCAGTGGAATTACAACCTCCTATTATAGCTGCACGAGCACCATATATTGCGCCATCATAACCTTGAGCACGTCTTGAACCAAATTCCATAACAGGTCGACCATCTGCTGCTCTGCATATTCTATTAGCTTTTGTAGCTATAAGAGTTTGATGGTTAATTGATAGTAATATCATGGTTTCAAGAAATTGCGCCTGTATGATTGGACCCCTAACAGTTACTAAAGGTTCATTTGGAAATACAGGATTACCCTCTGGTATAGCCCATACATCGCAGGTAAATTTAAAATTCTTCAAATAATCCAAGAATTCCTTAGAAAATATATTTTTTTCTTCTAAATATTTAATATCATCTTCTGTAAAAGATAGATTGGTAAGGTATTCAATTAATTGTTGAATGCCAGCCATTATACAGTAACCGCCTTCATCAGGTACCTGTCTAAAGAACATGTCAAAATAAGCAATCTTATCTTCAAGGTTATTTGCAAAATAGCCATTTCCCATGGTGAGTTCATAAAAATCAACTAACATGGTCAGATTTCTTTCATTTCTTACATTAAAGTTCTTTATATATTCCATATTAACTTCTCCTTATATGATTTGTTTTTTAAAATTGGTTAATAATTTAGTATAGTTATTATTATTTTAAACCCTAGTAATAATTATTACAAGTTTATATGGGAAAAATGCCACTTAATTTGGCAAATAAGAGAACATATGAGGTGAATTGTTATTGGATTTTAAAAGTATGGATTTTTATCAAAAAAAAGCTATTACTCATGATAGAAATAATGTTTTAGTAGTAGCTCCTCCAGGCAGTGGGAAAACATGTGTAATACTTAATAGGTTAATATACTTAATAAAAGAGAAGAACATAGAACCTAAAAATATTGCTGTGATAACATTTACTAAAGCTGCATCTGATAATATGAAAAAAAGGTATAAACATATCTGGAAACATAATGAGGAACCTTTTTTTGGCACTTTTCATAGTTTTTGTTATAGAATACTGTGTACACAATTAAAAGAAATAAATTTAATTAAGGAAAAGGAAAAATATGATTTATTAGAGGAAGTCTTAAAGAATTATATTAATAATCTTAGTGAGGAAAAGGTTAAAGGTGTATTAAATGATATTTCATTATATAAAAATAATAATTTAAATATAGAAAATATTAATTGCACTGTAGATAAGGAAATATTTTATAACTGCTATTTAGTATATGAGAATTATAAAAATAACCACAATATATTAGATTTTGATGATTTACAAATAAAATGCAGGGATATTTTTCAAAACAATAAAGATATCCTTATTAGGTATAGAAATAAATATCCATATATATTGGTGGATGAGTTTCAGGATTGTGACAATATGCAAATAAGTATATTAAGATTATTAAATGAAGATAATTCTTTATTTGCGGTAGGAGACGAAGATCAATGTATATATGGTTTTAGAGGGTCAAATCCTAATTGTATGGTGAAGTTTGATAAATATTTTTCCCATGGAGAAAAAGTATTTCTATATAAAAATTATAGAAGTGGAAAAAGCATAGTAGAACTATCAAAAAAACTTATACAAAATAATATTGTTAGGAATAATAAAGAAATACATGCATATAATAAATTTTTGGGAGAAACTGAATTAGTATTTGCAAAAGATGAAAAAGAACAATTGAATATAATATGCCAGAATATAAAGTCTTTAATAGATACAAAGAAATATTTCTACAAAGACTTTGCAATTATCTATAGAAGAAACATTGAAGGTTTATATATTATTGATAGCTTTTTAAAAAACAATATACCTTTTAGGTCTTTACAAAGGTCAACCAATTTATATGATCATTTTTTATATAAAGATATCATTGCCTATTTAAAGCTATCTTTAAATAAACAGGACAAAAAAAGCTTAATAAGGATTATAAATAGACCTTTTAGATATATTAGCAAAACACTTACAGATAAGCTATTAAGTAATAATATAAAAGATAACTCTTTTCATCTTATATATGATATGGATATTTCTATAATGAATTTAAAGATAATAAAATCATTGGAAAAGTGCATAGATAGACTATCCGTGCTTCCTATGGAAAAAACTATAGATTATATATTAAATAATATATCATATATGGACTATATTGAATACTATGTTAATAAATACAAAGGGGACAGAGAGGAATTATTATATCTAATTAATATGATGAAGGAATCTCTAATGGACTTTTCTTCAATTGATGAATTTATAAACTATGTAGAAAAAGCAAAGGAAGAAAATAACTTCAAAGAGCAGGGAGTTACCCTTAGTACAATCCATGGTGTAAAGGGTATGGAATTTAAAAATGTGTTTATAATAAATTGTAATGATGGGAACATACCGTATACAAAGGATACAAATTATAATTTAGAAGAGGAAAGAAGACTTTTTTATGTAGGCATTACAAGAGCTATAGAAAATATAACTTTTTTTATTCCAGAAAAGGATAGTGTGCAGTATTTATTGCCTTCTAGATTTATAAAAGAATGCCATTTCATTAGTAATAATTATAATGAATTAAAAAAAGGTGATATAGTAATGCATTCATACTTTGGTAAAGCAAGGGTTGAAAGGGTTGAACAGGATAAATTAAGCTTAATATTTAATAATAAATTATTAAGAAGCTTTTATATTGATAGTCTAAAGTTTAACAACTTAATAAAAAGGGAATAATTATGTCGAATATTGTATAAATGAATCATAAATAAAAAATAAGTAGAAAAAGCACACAATTATATAATAAATGTATTATAATAATGCAACTTATGCTTTATATATAATTGACATACAAAAAATATATGATATACTATATAATATGTTTATTTTACAACCTTCAATATGTTAGGAGGGGAATTACATGATAGCATTTAAAAAGATGTGGGACGATGTGGTGGATATTATTGCAAAAGATGAAATTAAGGACATTCAAATAGTGGAAAAATACAATAATGGCTTTGTTGTGAAAGATAATGCAGGTGATTATTTTATAGGCAAACAGGATTTTGTTGACTTTTGGTGTAATATATTATATTTCAATGAAATACCTATGGAAAGTGTATCTGGCGAAGAAGAATCAAAGTTTAAATATGTTTATGCTGTGGTTAAAAAATTACCATACATAAATGAAAACTGTGGCACAATAAAGTTAATGGAGTAGTTTGTTGAATGTTTGAAAATAATGTTATATAATTTTATTAAGCTCATATTCTAAGAATATGAGCTTTTAAATTGTAAAAAAAGAGGTATATAGATATGATAGATACAAATATAAATCCAAAGGATATAGTATTTGCATTGGACATAGGAACCAGATCCGTTATAGGAACTGTTGGAATAGTAAGGGATAAAAAATATTATGTAATAGATGAAGCTTATTTAGAGCATGAAGAGAGGGCTATGGTTGATGGGCAAATTCATGATATCTCTTTAGTGGCAAAAACAGTTAATAAAATAAAATATGTACTAGAAGAAAGGTTAAATATAAAATTATCTAATGTATCTATAGCAGCAGCAGGAAGGTTTTTAAAGACCATAGTGTCGAAAGCAGAATTAAATTTAGATAGTGATAGAGAAATAGATAAAGATTTAGTAAGAAGTTTAGAATTAACTGGTGTAAAAAAGGCAGAAGAAGAAATAAATAAGGAGACTAATGGAAAACTGTATTGTGTTGGATATAGTGTGATAAATTATTATTTAAATGGATATATAATTAGTAATTTAATATCTCATAAGGGAGATAATATTGCAGCAGATGTAATAGCTACTTTTCTTCCAAGGTCTGTAGTAGATAGTATATATTCAGTTATGGACAAGGTTGGGCTAAGGGTAGTCAGTATGACATTAGAACCTATAGCAGCTATAGAAGCGGCTATACCTCAAAATTTAAGATTGTTAAATTTAGCATTGGTAGATATAGGAGCAGGTACATCAGATATTGCTATAAGTAAAGAAGATACAATAAGTGCATATGGAATGGTTTCTATAGCTGGAGATGAAGTTACTGAGACCATAGCACAGAATTGTCTGGTAGATTTTAATACTGCAGAGAATATAAAAAGACAGTGTGGAAGTAAAGACATAATAAAGTACATAGATATTTTAGGCTTGGAAAATGAGATAAGCTCTGAGGAAATAAAAAATATTACAAAGCCTTTGGTAGCAAAAATAGCCCAGGAAATAGGAGAAAAAATTATAGAATTAAATGGTGGTAAATCTCCAAGTGCTGTTTTCTTGGTAGGAGGAGGGGCACATACCTGTGGAATAAAAGAAGCTATAGCTGATAAACTTAATATTCCATTACAGAGAATTGCCATAAAAGGCAGGGAATCTATAACAAATTGCGTGTGTAAAAATAATGATTTAGGCAGCTTAGGAGTTACTGTATTAGGTATTGCATTGATATCTATTAAAAAATTAGGTCATGATTTTATTGATGTATTATTAAATGGGAATATAATAAGTTTATTTAATTCTCATAAACACACAGTTATGGATGTGATGTTACAAGCAGGTATCAATGCTAAAATGCTTATAGGGAGAAATGGTAAGAATATAAAATTTACTGTAAATGGAATAAAAAGAGTAGCTTTTGGCACCTTGGCTTCCAATGCACAGATTACAGTAGATGGTAAATTAGAAAGTATTGATACAGAAATTAAAGAAGGGGAAGATATAAAAATTGCCTTTGCTAAAGATGGGAAAGATCCTTGTGCAAGAATTATGGACTATATACAGAAATTATATTCTATAAGTTTCTATATAAATGATATAATACATAGTGTTGAACCTGTTGGAATAATAAATGGTAAAAGGGTTAGCATAGAAGAAGAAATAAAAGACGGAGACAATGTGCAGATTATAAATGCAGAAACTTTAGGCGATTTTGTAAAATACTTTGAAGAAAATGTGGGAGAATATAAATATTATTTAAATGGAAAAGAGTTGGAGGAGAATTACCATATAAAAGAAGGGGACAGAATATATAAAATAAAAAATAGCCAAATAGCTGAGGAAAATGCTATTGATGAGAATTTAGCTATTCATAATGACTCTGAAAAAGAAATAGTAGCAGAAAAGGATGAGCTTAGTTCTGATGATGAGAATAAAATTGAAGTTATGATAAATGAAGAAAAGGTTCAGCTAACGGGAAAAGATAAGTACGTTTTTGTGGATATTTTCAATTATATAGATATGGATCTAACAAGAATTCATGGTAATCTAGTATTAAAATTGAATGGAGAAAATGCATCATATAATAGCTTATTGAAGTCAGGAGATAAAATAGAAGCAAGATGGGAAAATTAATTTTGAAGGAGTGTTCAAATGAGAATTGAAATAGGAAATAATGAAGCAGGACAAAGAATTGATAAGTTTTTAAGAAAATGGCTGAAGGATGTACCACTTAGTGCTATTTATAAGAACATCAGAAAAGGTGATATAAAAGTTAATGGTAAAAAGATCAAGGAAAAGTATTCTTTGAACTTAGGAGATATAGTAGAGACTAGAGAAATTGTATCTGAAAACAAAAAAGATAAAAAGTTTATTAGAGTTGAGGATTTCAATAAAATAAAAATTACCTATGAAGATGAAAATATGCTGCTAGTAGAAAAATGGCCAGGAATTTTAGTACATTCTGATAAAAGGCAAGGAGAACCAACTTTAACTGATTATGTTTTAACATATCTTTGTGATAAAGGTGATTACATTCCTGAAAATGAGATAACTTTCACCCCTGCTTCTTGTAATAGATTAGATAGGAATACTTCTGGTATAGTTATATTCGGTAAGAATTATGAGGCTTTAAAATTATTAAATGAAATGGTTAGAGAGAGAAGAATCAAAAAATATTATCAGGCTTTAGTATTGGGAAAAATTAAAGATGGTGTTTATGAGGCTTATATTTCAAAAAATAATGAAAGTAATATATCTACTGTTCATGATAAGGAGATAATTGGGAGTAAGAAAATTGCTATGGAAGTTAAAACATTGCAGACTTGCGGGATTTATTCTTTAATTGAAATAGATTTAATAACTGGCAGAAGTCATCAATTAAGGGCTCATTTAAGCCATTTAGGTAATCCAATAGTAGGAGATACCAAGTACGGTAAAGGTAAAATCAATAGTTTCTTCTATAATAAATATGGCATAAATTATCAATATCTTTATGCATATAAACTAGTTTTTAAGAATTGTCCAGAACAATTCGAGTATATGGAAAATAAGACCATAGCCGAAACTCTTCCTCCTGTGTTAAAAAAGATAAAAAATGATGTGTTTAAGTTTTAATTAATAAGGAGAATTGGAAATGAAAGAGCAATCAACTACTAAAAGTTTTGCTATTTTATCGGCAGCTGGTATGATAGTTAAGATATTATCCTTACTATACATACCTTTTTTAAAGGGAATCATCACAGATGAGGGGTATGGAGTATATGGAGCGGCTTATTCAGTATATGTATTTATTTATGTAATTACTAACTCCGGAATACCTGTAGCTATATCCAAATTAATATCAGAACTAACTGCGGTAAAAAATTATAGGGATGCAGTAAAAAGTTTTAAAATATCTAGATTTATATTACTTATCATTGGAACTTTTATGACTATTTTAATGCTTTTATTTGCTAGACCTTTATCCAAGGCAGTGCATTATGATAAAGCTTATTTATCAATACTTGCGCTATCTCCAGCTATACTTTTTACTTCTATAGCTTCAGCCTATAGGGGGTATTTTCAAGGCTGGGGGAATATGGTGCCTACTGCAGTGTCTCAGGTAATAGAGCAAATAGTAAACACTATTTTTACCTTAGTATTTGCAGCTTTACTTATGAGATATGGAATAGAGGCCGGCTGTGCAGGTGGAACCATAGGAACATCACTAGGTGCCTTTGCTTCAGCAAGCTATTTAATAATATTCTATGAAAGACATAAAAAGATAAAAGTACCAAAGGGCTATAATGAAATGGAAATAAGAAGGTATACTACAAAACAAATACTAAGAAAAATTGCTAACTATGGGATACCTATTACTATATGTGTAGGTATGACCTATGCAGGAAATTTAATAGATGTGGGGAACACAAAGGCAAGACTTATGGCAGGTGGTATACAAGAGGCCTATGCTTCTACGCTATATGGCTATCTTGTAAAATATCAGCAGCTTTTAAATGTGCCTATTGCTATAATAACCTCACTGGCGGTAACAATTTTACCAGCTATATCTAGTGCCGCTGCATTAAGGGATAGAGAACAGGTAAGAGACAAAATTAAATATGCCTTTAGATTATGCTTTTTAATAGCCATTCCTTCTGCATTTGGACTAGCTGTTTTAAGCGAACCAATATTTTCTATGCTAAAATTCGGAAAAGGTTCGTTTTTAATGAGATACGGTTCCATTGTGCTTGTTTTAATGTCCATAATGCAAATACAGACTACCATTTTGCAAAGCATAGGAAAGCTCTACACTGCTACTATTTATTCAGTAATAGGCATAGCATGTAAAATATTAGCCAATTATGTTCTTATAGCTATGCCAAATATCAATATACTTGGAGCAGTATATGGAAGCATTATAGGATATACAATTCCCATAATTTTAAATAATAGAATGTTAAAAAAATCTTTAAATATAAAATTCAATCTACTAAATGCAGGATTAAAACCAGCACTTTCTTCAATATTTATGAGTTTTGTGGTTTATATAATATATTCCTCTATAAATTTACTTTCAGGTATTACTGGAGCTACATATTTAATCAATGCTTTAGCTACGGTCACCTCTATAATATTTGGATTATATTCCTACTTGTTCTGTTTAATACTTACTTCAGGAGTAACTAAGGAAGATTTCAAATATCTACCTAGCAAGTTTATGAGAATGATACCAAAGTTTATGTTAGAGAGGATAAGATAGATAATAGATAATAAAATAAGAGGTTTTTCTTTTCAGGGAAGCATGTAATTAAATTTTTGGGCTGCAGCATTAGCATTTTTTTATGCTAATGACACAGCCCTTTCTTATTCATCACTTTTTTTTATTATAATGCTAGCTATAAACATTGATGAAAAACTTGTAATTATTATAATTATATATTTAAAAGTAGATAAAGACTCTGGAAGCAGATTTTTAAGTATATTAAGTATAAAGTACATCAATAAAGAGACAAGCATAATTATTATAAGTTCATTGCCTTTTACATCTATGAAATAATTTTTCCTTATTTCATGGATATTTAAAAATAGAGTAGTTATAGAAGTAATTATAAGGCTCAATACATATCCATATATATTGATAGATGGAATTCCTATTAAAATAAATAGCAAAATTATTTCTTCTACAGATACAATTAAAGAATTTCTTAACAATACCCCCTGCTTACCTAATCCGTTTAATATACCAAAGGTGGTAGCAGAGGTATATAAAAAAGGAGCACATAGGGAAGAAAATAATATATATTGTCCTAGATCATTTCTTTTAAAAAATAGCATACCTAAAGAGTCTGGAATGGTTATACTTATAAGCATAGTTGAAAGCCCCAATAAAAAGCTTATTTTTAATACTGTTTTTATTCTATCTTCTGCAGCCCAATAATTTTTATTGCTAATACTTTGGGATATATCTGGTATTAATATAGTAGACATTGAATTGACTACCAGCATGGGGAAAAATACAATAGCTAAACTCATGCCTGTAAATTTTCCTATTATAGCTAAAGCATTGCTATAATCAAAGCCAGCATGTACCAATCTCCTAGGGACTAATAGTGTAGAAACCGTGGATAATGCTGTAGATAAAAATCCATTTAAACATAAGGGAAATGATATAGAAAGCACATTAAATAATAATTGAGCTCTGCCTTCTTGTGGATAATGGCTGTAAGGTGTATTTCTACTATATAGTTTATAAAATAAATATAAGAGAATAGTACTGGAAAATTCACCTATAACTAATGCAATATATGCAATAGTTACGGTATCTTTTATTTCATTTAAAGATACTGTTGTAGTTATTCCTATTATAAACAATATTCTTAGTGATTTTTCTGATATATCAATAAAAGCTGGTATTTTTATTTTGGATATACCATAAAAATATCCTTTTAATATGGAGGATATAGCTATAAATATCATAGCTGGACAAATTATTTTTACTGCATTTATGGCCCTAATATCCTTTATTATATATTTACTAATGGAATCAGCATTTATAAATACAAAGAAAACTATGATTAAAGACCATACTATATCAAAAACTATAGTTATATCTACAGTTTTATTCAAATTTATATAATCTTTTTTACTAATAAATTCAGCAGACACTTTAGAAATGGCAGCAATCATACCGCCACATATTAGGCATATAAATAGATTGTATATTGGCATTATAAGTCCGTATAACCCCATACCCTCAGCACCTAGCTTATGAGATAGTATTACAGAAAAGGTGAAGCCAAGAATACCTGTAGTAAGATTGGATAGAGTTAATATAAAAGAATCCCTGAAAAAGGTATCTTTTTTCATTTTATTAAACTCCCTAAATTATTAACATTAAATACTTATTCAAAGGAAAAATTAAATATTACAAAAAGATTGCTTTACACTTTTTTTGATTTATGCTAGAACAATATATGTATTTGATGTAGAATATACAATATAATGAGCGTTTTTATTTAGGGGTGATGATATATGATAAATTATATATGCACTATTTGCGGTATGATAATAAATGATAAAAATTTCGATTTCAATAAAGAGGTTCTCCCATATGAAAATTCGATAGATAATATAAAATATTGTCCATTTTGTGGAGCAGATAGTACATTTATTAAGAAAGTAGATCAGGGAGAAGGGGCAGAAATAAAATTAACTGCAGAAAATATGGACAATGCCACTTCTGTCATAATAGATCATGCTATGAAGTTAGAAGTATTTAATGGAGATTTTTATAAGAAAGCTTCAAAATTAGCTAAGAATGATGAAATAAAGATAATGTTTCAGTGCCTTTCCAATATAGAATATATGCATGCAAGAATTCATAAATCTATAGGTGGATTTAAGGAGTTGCCTGTTCTTAGAGAAATGGATTATTGTAAGTATGGAGAAGATGCAATGCTAATGGATTTGGCAAATAAGAGGGAGAAACATGCAGTAGAATATTATGATAGATATGCAGAGGAAGTGTGTTCTCATAAAATAAAGGAAATATTCAATGCTCTATCAAGGGTAGAAAAAGGTCATATGGATTTAACACTAAAGAAATAAATTTTATTTACCTGTTTATTAAAGAGTATAATTTAATTAAATATATTCATTATAATATATAGGTATAAAAATAATACTAATTTTTAAGGATTAGAAGGAGAGCGCATATTAAAAATGAGCAATAGAATTGAGAAAACTTATGGTGGTGCGGTTAGAGGTATATTTATTGCGGTAAATCCATTAAAAAAGAAGTTTTTAAAAACTTATTGTACTGTGCATAAGTTTATTGTCATTCAAGCTCTAGAAATATTAAAAAATGATGGATACATTGAGGAACATGAATTTTTTAAAAAGCATGTACTTTATGTAAATAATGGTGCTACATGGGCAGATCAGGATTTTAAAAGCTCAAATCATTTTTATCATTTTAGCATGGGTAAGGGATTGTATGGTTTTTCTAATGCTTTAACTGAGTGCAAAAAATATTATGAAAAGTCCTTACACTATTTAGATGAAGGAAATGTTGAAACTGCTATGTTTTATTTTGGAGCTTCTTGCCATCTGATACAGGATGTTACGGTTCCACAGCATGTAAACAATAAACTTTTGAAAAGTCATAGGGGTTTTGAGTTATGGATTATAAGCAAGTTAATGAATGATTATTCTTTTATGGCTAATGATGGAGTAGTAAGATATAAAAAGCTGGATGATTATATTATAAATAATGCTTTCCTAGCCAATAACACCTATTTAAAAAATATTGGTATAAGGGATAAAGAAGAAAGATACAGCAATACGGCTTCCGCAATACTAAAAGAGGCTGAAAGGACTACAGCAGGGTTTATGGTGGATTATTATGAAATTATAAAAAATAAAGAGGCTATGAATAAATAAAATCCTTCAATTGGAGGATTTTTTTGTTTTTTCAAGAATGTATACTATAAGAGAGAAGGTAAAGGTGGTGAATTTTGTTTGAAAAAGGAAGTTCAATTAGAGCTGCACAAGGAAGTTTTTAAGGGGAATGTATTGGATATAGGGATTCACAATAACGGAATAATATATAATATGTGTAAACACTTTAATAAAGATTTGGAAGTTGAATATATCAGTGGTAAAGAGGAAGAGAAGAATATAAAGGATGAATTTTATGATAGTTGTATATTGTTTTTTACATTAAATAATATATGCTTCAACCTTAATAAAAGAAATTTATTTAAAAAAATATATAACTATTTAAATGAAGGCGGATGTCTATATATTTGGGATATAGATAAGGGTTATAATAGGGTTTTTAATAGTAACATAAAAATATTATTGCCTAATGCTGAGGTAAAGAATATAAATTTAAAAGATTTAAATATGTTTCATGATAATTCCAAAGAAACCATGTTAAAGTTATTGGAAGAATATTTTAATTTAATTGATTTAGAGGAAAAAGAAGGTGTATATTATATTAAAGCTTCAAAGAAAAATAATATCTTAAATAAGGAGAGTAATAATAAATGAAAGTAATATTAACTGCAGTAAATTCAAAGTTTATTCATAGTAATTTGGCTGTAAGATACTTAAAATCTTATACAAAGGATTTAAATTATGAATGTATTATAAAAGAATTTTCTATTAATGACAGGGTAGAGAGAATAGTTCAGGAACTTATATATGAAAAGCCAGATATTATAGCTTTTTCTTGTTACATATGGAATATTGAGTATGTGGATAGAATTTCTAGACTTATTAAGCTTATTAATAAAGATATAGTTATATTATTTGGAGGCCCAGAGGTATCCTATGATGGAGCAAGTTATTTAAAAGATGAGAATTGTGATTACGTAATTGAAGGTGAAGGCGAGAATACCTATAGAGAATTCATTGAATATATGATGAAAAGCCATGAAGGAAAACCATTAATTGAAGATATTTATAATATAAAAGGTATTTTCTATAAACATAATGGAGATATAATTTACACAGGTAAAAGGGAACTAATGGATATGAATAAATTGGTGTTTCCTTATGAGGAGAATGAAGATTTAAGCAATAAAATTGTTTATTATGAGGCTTCAAGAGGGTGCCCTTTTAATTGTAAATATTGTTTATCCTCCACTACCCATGGGGTAAGGTTTTTGAATATAGAAAGAGTAAAAAAAGAATTGAGATTATTTATAGATAAAAAGGTCAGATTAGTTAAGTTTGTAGATAGAACCTTTAACTGTAATGAAAAGTTTGCTTCACAAATATGGGAATTCTTAATAGAACAGCAAACTGAAACTACTTTTCATTTTGAGATATCCGCAGATATACTAACAGAGGAAGAAATAGAATTATTGTCAAAAGCTCCAAAAGGAAGATTTCAGTTTGAGGTAGGAGTACAGACTACAAATAATGAAGTGCTAAAAAATATCAATAGGAAGGCTAATTTTAATCATATAAAGGAAAAAGTTGAAGAACTGATGAAAATAAAGAATATTAATCAGCATCTTGATCTTATAGCAGGGTTACCTGGAGAAGATTATGGCTCTTTTATAAATTCCTTTGATGATCTATATACTATTCATCCGGAAGAAATTCAGTTAGGCTTTTTAAAGCTATTAAAGGGTTCTTCAATGCGAGAAGAAGTGAAAAAATGGGGAATGGTTTATTCACCTTATCCACCTTATGAAATTTTAAAAACAAAAGATATAAGTTATGAAGAATTACTTCAATTAAAAAGGGTAGAGGAAATGGTGGATAAGTATTATAATTCAGGGAAATTTAATAATATCTTAAAATATTTTATTCATAAGTCAAGTAGTTCATATAGCTTCTATCATAGCTTAGGAGAGTTTTTTTACCATAAGGGATATTTCGCAAGGAGTATATCCTCTTCAGACTATTATAAGGTATTTTTGGAATATAATGAGGAAGAATTAGGTGAAGACAATAAAATTTTAAACGAAGTTGTTAAATTTGATTATTTGAAATTTAATAAGAAAAAATGGCTGCCTGATTTTTTATCCAGGGAAGAGGATAAAACTAGTGAAAGAAAAATTAAAGAAAATTTAATAAATAGCAACATACTTAAGAATGATAGATCAACTAATAGCTACCATATTGAAAAGTTTAGTATAAATATAATTAAGTTCATTGACGATGATAAAACAGAGAAAGAAGACACTTTCATATTATTTGGAGAAAAGAATAAAAATTTAGTTAAGGATGTAACAATGTGGTTAAACATGTAACAATGTAATTAAAAAAATAACAATTGTTGCAAAACTTGATATAATTAGTTATAATTCTAAAGTATAACCATGTGATATAAGAAATTTCAAACAAATATAAACTTTCCACTCAATAGTTGTTGATAAACTACATTTGTTAGTAGTATAATCAAAAATACAATAAATATTAGTGGATATTCTTTATTAGTTAAGGAGGTGGTATTTTGGCAATAGAGGCAATAAAGAATATAAAGGACACAGAATTAAAAGGGGAAGAAATTTTAAAAAATGCCCAGGCTGAAAGTAAAAACATTCTAAAAGATGCTGAATTAAAAGCAATTGAACAATATAAAGGCATAATACAGCAAGCTAAGGAACAAAGCAAAAAAATAATAAATTCTTCCCTAGAGCAAGGGCAAAAGGAAGCAGAAACTATAAAAGAATCTGGAGAAAAAGATGCACAGGAAATACTTAATATTTCCATGGACAAAATCGAAAAAGCAGTGAATTTAGTGGTTGAGAGGATAGTGAATGTAAATGGCAATAGTTAAAATGAGTAAGTTTACATTATTGGCTTTTAATTCACAAAAAGAAATACTTCTGGAGAATTTACAAAAATTTGAGGGAGTACAATTTATAAATCTCCAGGAAAAGGATACAGAGGAATTAGATTTTTTAAAAGAAGCTAATGAGTATAAAAAAGCCTCTGAAATCGATGGAGAATTGGCAAAGGTTAAATTTTCTTTGGAATTTATGAATAAATTCATAGAGAGAGAAAAAGGATTTAAAGCCATAAAAAAAGGTAAAAAGAATTTAAAATATGATGAAGTTAAAGAATTCAGTGAAAAAAATGATTGGGTAGCTACATATGAAGTTCTAAAAAAATATGATAGCAGACTAAATGAATTGAAGAATGAAGCTAGCAGGCTTCAAGGAGAAATAGAGACATTAACTCCATGGATAAAGCTTGATGCGTCCTTTGATGATTTGAAAAGTATACATTCATCA
>ENA-UOOE01001958-UOOE01001958.1-fermentation-metagenome-genome-assembly--contig:-NODE-1958-length-15863-cov-4.935792_pt1 | contig 15863 bp, 16 predicted proteins | sample MGYA00245776_ERZ724021 | MGnify/ENA primary metagenome ERZ724021 (study PRJEB28704, sample SAMN03018321) | fermentation metagenome | biome: anthropogenic terrestrial biome; feature: soil; material... | reverse complement strand
TGAACGCCACTCCTTATTCATGTACATTTTTTCTTTAATTCTATCATGTATTAAACTATTAATCTATAAAATTGCAAATAATTTTGTAATATATTATATTAATATAACTCATATATCCAATTTTTCATTTAAAAGAATATATTCTGATCACATACTACATTAAATTTATTCTTTCATTAATATAAAAATTTCAAAATAAAAAACAGCCCATTTGGGGTATAGGCTGTTTAGTCATAAATAAAAAGGGGGCCATTATTCCTTTATATTTATTTCTATGTTTTAATTATAATAAAACACAGTAAAAATATCAAGCCCATCTACTTTTATTTTACTTATTTTACATATATTATATGACAGCTAACTTGCAATATATATTGTGCTATGATTTTAACAATTTCATATACTCTTTAACATTTTAATCTCTTCCTGGTATAACTCTCTATACTCTCCTTCCTGCAAATTCTCATCTAAATTCAAAGGTCCGAATTTTATTCTCTTTAAATAAACTACATTTTTTTCTAAGGCATTAAACATCCTTTTTATCTGATGAAACTTTCCTTCTTGAACAGTTACTTCTACTCTAGAACCATTTTCATCAGATTCTATAATTTTTAATTCTGCTGGCAGACAAGTATATTCGTCTTTTAATACTATACCCTTTTTAAATTTTTTCACGTCAGCTATATCTGCTTTTTTATCTATTTCTGCATAGTAAACTTTATCTACATGATTTTTGGGAGATATCAATCTATGATTTAATTCTCCATCATTGGTAATAAGAAGTAATCCCTTAGTATCCTTATCCAGTCTTCCTACAGGGAAAGGCTTAAATGCCTGATATTTAGGTTCTAAAATATCTATAACAGTTTCATCGTAATTATCAAATGTTGCAGACACTACTCCTTCAGGTTTATTCATTAATATATATATGTATTTTTTATATTCTACATTAATTCCCTCTACCTCTATTTTACATTTATCTGGATTTATTTTTATAGAATTATCTTTTACCACTAAACCATCTATTTTTACCGCTCCACTTTTAACTATGGATTTTATTTCTTTTCTAGTTCCATATCCTAAGTTTGCTAAAATTTTATCCAATCTATCCATAGATTTTCCCTCCTTTTTATCTATATACTTTTACATAAATTGATTGTCTATTTAAAAATATTTTAAACATAAAAATACAGAATATTAAAATATATTATTAATATTCCGTAACATAAAAATACTTTTATACAGTTTAAATTTAATATTTTACTGTATTTATTAAAAAAACTTTAATTTTATCCAAAAGCGGTAATTAGCTCATACCCATCCTCTTCAAAGTAGAATATAAGCACTGCTATGCCCTTTATAAGTTACTTCCCCTAAAGGATAACGTATTCTAGTGCTAAAGACACTAAGAATACTGTTAATAAGGTTCAAATGGAGAAAAGCATACCTTAGTGCAAACTCCAACCAAATCTAGGAATTACTTGATTTTCCATAGTAATTCATAACTTTTTGCACATAATTTCTAGTCTCATAAGATAAATTTGAAATATCCGAACTATTTTTTACCCCTTTATATTGCAAGGTTCCGGGCCCCGCATTATAGGCAGCCAGTACCAGTTCTTTAGAATTTCCATACATATTCAACATATTCCTTAAATACTCAGTGCCCGCATCCACATTCTGATCTATATTGTAAGCATCTGTCACTCCTAATTCACTGGCCGTTCTCGGCATAAGCTGCATAAGTCCCATAGCTCCCGCAGAAGAAGTAGCTGTTGGATTAAAATCAGATTCTTGTTTTATAACTGCCATTATCAAATCCTTATCCACACCATACTTTTTAGAGGCTTTTTCCACTGCTTCATCTATGTCTGAAACACCACTTTTCAAATAATCTTTTACACTATTATAAGCAGTATTAAGCCGCTGTCCTCCACCGTATCCCAGTTTACTTAAATCTTCTTCTCCCAGTGCAAGTTTAGATATATCTATATTTCCATTACTGTCAGATGCCGCCTTTAGCAAACTTTCCATCATAATCTGAAAGGAATCTGAGTCTCCAAAGGCCTGTTCAAATATTTGGGTCATCATCTGAAACTGTAAGACTTTTTCTAAAGTTTTATCCTGATCATTACTTGTAACGTTTATACTCATTTTCTCACCTGCCAAAAAATACACTATAATTTTTATCGTACAGAAATATATATACTTTACAGAATTAATTTACTGTACTTTAAATAAAAATATATTATAATCCTCATAAAAATCCTTATTATACTGACTTTTACACAAAACCAGTACCTTATATTCATCTTTATGAAAAGGAATAAAAGTATAATAATTTTTTTTACTATAACTTTGAACTAAATTCCAGTCTCCCTTTTCCATTATATAAAACTCATATACTACATCTTTACCCCCTTCACTATGAACAGTGAAAACAACTGGTTCGTTGCAGAAGAAATTTGCATTATCACAGGTTATTCTCGTATTGGTCACAGGTAGTGCTTCATTGATTCCAATAGTTACCTCCCTCTTACAATCAAATTTTTTATTGCTTTTAATATTTCTTGCTAAAATTTCCACCTTATAAGTACCGCTATATTTAGGTATAAAAGCATAGGATTTTCCTGTAACAAAATCTGTCTCTTCCACTTTGCGGTTATTTATACTCAATATATATTTCATAATAACATTTTTAGTATCTTGAGTTATACAATTTATAACAATCCTTTCACCTACTAAATGATACTCTCTCACAGGATAAAGTATATAGTCAATAACTGCTGGTATATAGTCAAATACATCTATTTTCATTATAGAATGACAATCATATTCTCTATCAGAATATTTGTCCTTCACCCTGACTTCCAATTCATAATTTCCATTCTCTTCCGGAATAAATCTCATAAAGCTATTTTTATTATATTCTATCGTTTTTATTTCAGTTCCATTCCTCTTTATAATAAAAGAATACCTTAATTCTACTCCTCCTGAAGCATTTACCTTAACATTAATATTTTGATTTTTCAATATACCTTTATTTTTATCTAACATAACCCTCTCAATTTTAACGGGCTCCCCACTCTTTTCATCTATAACATAATCTAAATGTTCTATAGCTTCGTAATCTCCTGAAAAAGATTTATCTTTAACCATCAAAGTTATGGTATAATTTCCTGCCATTTTACTTTCCCATACATAACTAGTACAAATAGTATATCCTGAATCTTCTCTACTATAACTTCCCTGAATTATATATCTATACAAAAGTTCCCTTCCCCCTATGGTATCTGCCATTAAAGTAACCTTTGTTCCACATAACTGGGGATAGTTAATGTCTGTGGTAAAATTTTTTATATAGATTTTGCTATATTTTTTTACACTAAAATTTAATACTGCTCTATCATCGAATTTATTAATAGAATACATATCCTTAGCCATACATAAAATCTTATAATCTCCACTTTTAGTTTCAACATAACTTACTATTCTCTGGGTGGAATAATTCTGTATACATTCCACTTCCCTGTTAGAATTAACTTTAAAAAATTTATAGAGAATAGTTCTATCTTCATCATGCTCAGAAGTTACTTGAAAAACCAATTCGGAATTTTCTAAAATTTCGGAAGTTAAGCATTTAAAATCTGTTATTTTTACTTCTTTCAACGGTATCACCTGAAACTTTACACTTTTAAAATCATCAAAATCGTTTTTTGAATCAATATTTTTACACTCTACTAATATTTCACCTTTTCCTTCAGTTTTAACTACCCAGGAAAGCATATTATCCACTGAGTAGTCTTTTATCATTTCCCATTCATCCTCTATTCTTATCAAATATCTAAACATAAGTGGAAATTTAACAGTATCTACGGTTACAATTAACTTATCACCTAATACCAATTTGTCTTTATCTATACAAACATTACTTATCAATTTTTCTTCCACTTTTCCTATTACATAATCCATCCTAGATACATAATCAAAGCTTTTACTGCTATCTGGTTTTTTAGCTTGTACCATTAACACATATTTTCCATCCTGTACTGGAGCCCATTCAATTTTTTCTTTCTCTGAAAAATCTTTTATAGTATTCCATATTCCATTATATCCTACCATATACTTATATAAAAGTTTTTCCTTTAAATTATTATTTATATTTATAATAATTTTTGTCTTTTTCTCCTGTGGACTTTTCACATCGCAGCTTATGGCCAGTTCATTCATTTACATCATCCCCCATGTAAAAATCTTATAAATACTATTTCTCTTAAAATATATTATACTATAATACCATATTTTGTAATAGTATTTTTTGTATATTTATATTATATTCTACTATACTAATAAGTAGGTGAATATGTATGAAAATAATAAATGCTTATACTAACTCTTTTAATAAGATAATTTTAGTATCAGATAAAATATTTCAATTTAAATCTTATAGGTTAAATATAAAAAATGGCACAGAAGAAATATCTATACTTAGTTATTCTATAGTTGACGATACTATAATCTTAAATCTAAGCATGGATATAAATATAAAATACTATTGTTTCATAGAATACGAAAATATTCCTTATAACGTATGGTACTATCCTCTATATTCTACAGAAGAATTCAATAGAAAATTTTTCCATAATACACCTTTAGGTGCCATATATACTGAAGAAAAGACTACCTTTAAACTCTGGTCCCCTCCGGCCACCTGTGTAAAGCTTGTAATATATAAAAAAACTTCTCCCGATAATTTTAGTATTAGACACATGATAGATATGAGGGAATATAGAGGACTTTGGTATACTTCCGTAAAAGGAGATTTACATGAAACCCACTATAATTATCAGGTAACTTTATATGATAATTCAAATATAGTAGTAGATCCTTATGCCACTGCAGTAAGTATAAATGGATTAACAGGAGTTGTATTAAACTTAAAAAGAACAGATCCTCCTATGTGGCATAATGACACTTGTACTGTTATTAAAAAATATACTGATGCAATAATATACGAAGTCAGCTTAAGGGATTTATCTTCTCATCCCAGCAGTGGAGTTTCAAACAGCAGAAAATTTTTATCCTTAACAGAAAAAAACACAAAATCCCCACAGGGTCTCAGTACCTGCTTAGATCACATACTGGAACTGGGCATTACCCATGTTCAGTTAATGCCTATATTTGATTTTAGTTACAAAAGTGTAGATGAAAGATATGCTGATAAAGATTACAATTGGGGGTATGATCCCCAGAATTATAACGCCCCTGAAGGAAGTTATGCCACAGATGCCTACCATCCTCTATGCAGAATAACAGAACTTAAAAAAATGATCTACTGCCTTCACAAAAATAATATAGGAATAAATATGGACGTAGTTTATAATCATATTTATCATGCCTGGGCAGATAACTTCCAAAATATATTCCCGGACTATTATTTTAGATTTTCACAGGAAGAGATACTTTGCAATGGAAGTGGATGTGGAAATGATCTGGCTTCTGAAAACCTAATGGTAAGAAAATTTATAGTAGACTCTGTAACATTTTGGGCTAGAGAATATCATATAGATGGATTTAGATTTGATCTTATGGGGCTTATAGATATAGATACCATGAAATTAATAGAACACGAACTTCATAAAATAAATAAATCCATAATGATCTATGGTGAAGGTTGGGATTTGAATACCTCACTTTCAAATCATAATAAATCTACTTTTGATAACGCAAAATATTTAAATAATATAGCCTTTTTTAACGATAAAATAAGAGATTGTTTAAAAGGTAATGTATTTGATTTGAAAGACAGAGGTTTTATAATGGGAAATATGGATCAAAAACAAATATTGGAAGAATGTATAATGTCACAATATATTTCCCCTGAGCAATCTATAAATTACGCCAGCTGCCATGATAACCACACTTTATGGGATAGAATAAATTTGAGCTGTACTGATGAAACCATAGAAGAAAAAAAGAAAATGGTAAAATTGTGTTCAACTATAATTTTAACTTGTCCTGGCATCCCATTTATATATTCAGGAGAAGAATTTTGCAGAAGCAAACAAGGGGAATTCAACAGCTTCAACAGTCCAGATTATATAAATTCCATTGATTGGAATAAAAAAGCTGAATTTATAGATGTGTTTAATCACTATAAAAAGTTAATTCATATGAGAAAATCTCATAAGCTATTTAAATTATACTCCATAGAAATTTTATTAAATAACTTAACCTTTATAAAAAATACTTCTAAAGATATTCTTGCCTTCATATTAAAAGACAGTACAGGAAAAGATCCCTGGAAACAAGCTCTCATAGCGGTTAATGCAGGAAAAAAAGATATGTATATAAATATTCCTGATATAAAATGGAAATTAATTTTAGACAGTAATCACAGTAAAAATGAAAATATACTTTTGAAAGATAAACTTCTAGTAAAAGGACTGTCTTCTTATATATTATACTATGGAAAGAATTAGTAAAATGCTACCAATCCTCCCCCTTATAAATTTTGCCATTTGAGATCAATTGAAGCAAATTTTTTCTAAGTCTTTTGTCATCTTCTTTTGTCCTTTTTTTAGGATTTGAAGTTTTTCCACCTGTCCTTCTAACTTTTGAAGATATATACCTTTCAAATAAAAGCTTATCCATGTTACCATCATGATATATATATCCTTTAGGATTTATTGCATAGGCTTTTTTACCTAATGCCATGGCTGCAACCCCATAATCTTGACTTACCACTATATCTCCACTTTTAACTTTATTTATAATCATCATATCTACACTTTGAAAACCACTATCAACAGTAACTACAGTACTATAATTACTTTTTAAAATATGATTTGTATCACAGTATATCACTACTTCTATACCCTTTTCTCTTGCTGTATTTTCTATTATATATTTTCCAGGACAAGCATCCCCATCTACTATTATTATCATTACAATTTATAGTATAAAATTTTATAGTAACTATTAAAATTTTACCTATTTCTCCTTCCAATACTTAATCAATCTTTTCCCTTGTAAGCTTTTGTAAATATTATATTTAAATTATACACCACTATAATAAAATTATCATCTGTTAGTTTTTAGTGAAACTGATAATCATACTAACTTTATTTTAAATAAAACTCTACAATAGACATGCTATCATAGAGTTTTACTATATTATCTAAAAAATTATAACTATATTCAATAGATTTATATCCTGATATTTATATTTTTTGTTTCAATTTTAAACTTATATTATTATATTCAGGTTTTTTAAGTAATGCAAACATATTATTTTTATAGGCTTCGACTCCAGGTTGATCAAAAGGATTTATTCCCATTAAATATCCACTCATTGCACAAGCTTTTTCAAAAAAATATACTATATATCCAAAGTAATAAGGTGTTAACTCAGGTACATTTAAAATCATTACAGGAACTTCCCCATCACTATGGGCTAACACTGTTCCTCTTAAAATCTGCTGATTCACAAAGCTCATTGACTTGCCTGCAATAAAATTTAATCCATCTAAATTATCCTTACTCTCTTCTATAGTTATATCTTTTGCGGGTTTTTCTACACTTATAAAAGTTTCAAATAATATTCTAAGTCCTTGTTGTATATACTGTCCCATAGAGTGTAGATCCGTTGAAAAATCTCCGCAGGCAGGAAATATGCCTTTGTTTTCTTTTCCTTCACTTTCTCCAAAAAGTTGTTTCCACCATTCTCCAAAATAGTGGAGACAGGGCTCAAAATTCACCATCATTTCAGTAGTCTTACCTCTTTTAAACAATATATTTCTAACTGATGCATATCTATAGGCGGCATTTTTGTTTAAATCTTCACTGCCATAGACCTCTCTGGCATCAGCTGCACCTGTCATAACATCTTCTATATTAATTCCTGCCACTGCCATTGGAAGTAATCCTACTGCAGTCAATACGGAATATCTTCCTCCTACATTATCTGGAATAATAAAGGTTTCATATCCTTCTATATCTGCCAGAGTTTTTAAAGCTCCTCTCTTCTTATCCGTAGTAACATATATTCTATGCTGTGCCTCTTCTTTACCATATTTTTTTCTAACAAGTCTTTTAATAACCTAAATGCAACAGCAGGTTCTGTAGTGCTTCCTGATTTGGAAATAACATTTAAAGATACGTCCATACCTTCTATAGCCTGAAGCAAGTCTTTCATATAAGCCGCACTCATATTATTTCTTGCATAAAGTATTATAGGACCCTTTCTTTTATTCTCAGGCAGCATATTGCTAAATGCATTTGAAAGCATTTCAATAGCAGCTCTAGCTCCTAAATAGGACCCTCCTATACCTATAACTATAAATACTTCTGAAGTACCTCTGATTTTTTTAGCCGCTATTTTTATTCTATTAAATTCTTCTTTGTCATAATTCACCGGTAGATTAACCCATCCCAAAAAATCTTTGCCTCTACCTGTTCCATTTTCTATCATATGGTGGGCAATAGATACAAAAGGCTGCAGACTATCCATATCATTCTTACTCACATAAGAGTAAACCTTACTTAAATCCAAACTTATACCTTTTTCCAACATGACTTTGTTTGCACCTCCAGCATTTTATTTATATTAGAATTATATTAATTCCCATTATGATCTTATACAGGGAACCTAATAATTTTTATCTCAAGTTTTACTAACACCCTAAGTTTCCTTAAAATGTGGGATAATCATTGCTGCTATCCTCAATAAGTTGATCTAAAGTTCAGATAAATCATTCCTTGTAAACAAGCTTTACCTGAACTTAGGAATCACTTGACGGCTATTTTAGTTATATTACCTATATATTCATTTTATTCTTTACATTTTCCTATCAATTTTATTCATTATATATTATTTATATTAATTTAACATTAAAAATTTCTATAATTTGAAAATACATATTACTGACAATTATATAACCTATTTGTTGTCCAAATATCAAAAATTTATGTGAAATTTATGTGATTATGACTACTTATTATATTATGAATTATATTGATATTATTTCCAATTAATTGTATAATATTTCAAGGAGGTGCCAACTATGGAAAATAATACAATTAACATAAGTGATTTTAAAAATGTTACCTACAAAATTAGGGAAGTTGCTAAAATGTTAAATACCAATACTCAGACAATCAAGACTTACTGCTCAACTTTTAAAACCATATTAAATAGAAGTAATATTTCAGGTAAAAGGGGAGATTTTTCTGGAGACGATATTAACAAGTTAAAAATGATTCAATATTTATCAAAACAAAAGCATTATAAGCCTCAACAAATTATAGAATATTTCTTGTACAATGATTCTACTTCCTTGGGGAGTAAGAAAGAATTAGAATTTATAGCAGAAACAATATATAATTTAATTAAACCTGAAATAGAAAACACTATTAAGAATTCCATCGATACTACTATACAAAAACATAGTACTAATATAAGAAATGATATCAAAATTAATAGGAAAGAGATAACTGGAAGTATGAATAAAATATTAAGTACTAATGATTCTTTAATTAATTCTATGACAGAAACTAAAAATTTAATTAAAAATATTGAAGATAATCAAAATCAATATCTTAGCAGAATGGAACGAAAAAAGCAAAAAAATAAATGGTATAATAATTTATTTAAACTATCCCCAAAAAATAAATAGTAAAAATCCCCTCCAAGAAAGTATGTTAAAACCAAAAAACAGTACAGTCTTTAAATACTATACTGTTTTTTGGTTTTTTAACTCTAATTTGCTAAAGTATAAAACTCAATTCTTTAAATTTAATTCAGGCATTTATTCTTCATATAGAACCTATATACTATTTCTTCAATTAATGAGAATAATCCTGTAGTAATTAAATAAATTCCTATAGTTATTGGTGCTTTAAATGTTATTAACAGACTTATAATACTTGTAACAACAAGATTTATTTTCTGTACCTGTACTTCTTTAACTATTTTTAAAAATGGTATATATGGTATAAAATTTGGACTTAAAGAAATGAAGGTATAAATAATTGGAATAATAAAATAATTATCCGGCATTTTCATGTTTGTTATCCAAGGAACAATAACAGTTCCAACTTGTACTGGCATTTTATTAAAAACTATAAACAATGAAGATATTACAGGTAATTGTAGTAAAGTAACAAGACATCCAAACATATTTTTAGTATTTTGCTCATAATATTTTTTTACTTCCTGTTGAAATTTCTGTTTATTATATTTATATTTTATTTTTAATTTTTCTATTTTTTGAGATAATATCTGCTGCTTATAAATATTCTTCCTTTGTTTTAAGGACATTGGCAGCAAAATAATTCTTACTAGTACAGTAAGTAAAATTATGCTTATACCATAATCTCCTGTTATACTAAAAAAATAACTTAATGCAGTATTTAGTATACTTAAAATAATGTTCATATAAATTCTCTCCTTATTCAATATTTAGATTTACTTTAAACATCATCTTATTTGAAAATATACACAATACCACCATATTCTATATTTTTCATAAACTAAATAGTCTTTAGGATACAATTTTTTCATATACTGCAGTATTTGTATCAAACTACATTTTCCATATTCATCATAAAAATAACTTACACTCTTTCTATAAATGGTGTTAACATAGAGCAGTATACTTAAAGCACACAAAAAAATTATAATAATTTGCATTATTAATAGAGTATCTATTTTCATTAAACTACCTCTTAACACAGATTCCTTCATTATTTATATATTGTATGGAATACCATCATTTTAACACAAGTACATTTTTATTTACAAATTATTATTGAAATTTTTCAACTTGACATGTAGTGTAAAACTAATATCACAACCTGAAATCAACACTGGAATAAATGATGTTAACTCATCTATAAATACTTCACTGCTCAGTTTAACAACTCACACTGGTAATAACCCCATACATGGTATTTTATCTGCAATTTGGGTTTTAGGATTTATTTCACTGATAGTTTATAGTATCATATCCTATTTAATCTTAAAACATAAAGTTTGTACTGCAATAATTATAAAAGATAATATTTTTCAGTGTGAAAATATTTCTTCTCCCTTTGTACTAGGATTTATAAGACCTAAAATTTATCTTCCCACAGCACTTAAAAAAAACAGAACAGGGTTACATTTTAAAGCATGAGCAGATCCATATAAAACGATTTGATTACCTCATAAAACCCACTGCATTTTTGGCTTTATGCCTTCACTGGTTCAATCCTCTTGTATGGATTAGTTTCATGCTTATGAGCAAGGATATGGAAATGTCCTGTGATGAAAGAGTATTAAAAGAACTTGGAACACACATAAAAAGGGACTACAGTATATCTTTATTATCTTTTTCAGTGAACAAAAATACCATAAATGGAAACCCTCTAGCCTTTGGTGAAAACAATACAAAGACAAGGATTAAAAATATACTTAATTATAAAAGACCTGTTTTTTGGGTACTGGCAGCCTCTATAATAGCTGTTATATGTATTAGCGTTGCACTTATTACTAACCCCTCAGCCTCCTCAAAATCAGAGAAAAATAACTTTACAGAAAAAATATACAAATACAGAACTCCCTATGTAGGGGATAATAGCAAGGTAGTTAATATAATAACTGCTCTTCCCGTACCAGAAACATTACACCATGCAAAGATACAGCTTTTTACGGATAAAGAACCTTATGGAATTCAAATAACTTATGAAACTACAAATGATGTTAAAGAATCCTTCCTAAGAAAAGAAAATCAACTGATTTTTGATGAAAATGCTGCCATAATATTTTCTTTGGTAGGTAATGCCGACTACATTGATTTTGTGCTAAAAACAGAAGGTCAATTTGATAGAACAATTAAGATAAACAGATCCTGGTTAAACAATACTCTGGGCAAAGATTTATGGAAAAGTTCCATTAACTTTCAAAGATTTGATACAATATATAAAGAAATTATGACTAAATTTGTAACCACTTATTCTCTTCCTATATTACTTGAAGAAGGTAAAAAAACTAATACTCAGAGCGTAAATGATGTACCTTTGGCAGCTAATTACGATAAGATAAAAAATAATAATAAAACTTATTATATATATGAAAAGAATAGAAAATATTATGTAGAGAAACCCTATGAGTTTATCCATGAAATTACAAAAGAAACCTATGAAAAGCTTCATACACTGATTGTATCTGAAAATTATTATGAAAATATAAAAAATCAACTATCATTAGATTCAAAAAAATATTTTCTACAAAATACCATTGACAACTCCTGTATTCTAGACGGGGATGGTTTAGTAAACAAGGGCAGTGAATTGGCAAACAAATTTATATCTGACACTGAGAAAGGGAAAAAATCCTCCATCAAGATTATTCACCAAATGCCAGATAGTTATTCGAAAGAGATCCTGGATATAACGGAGGTAATGTATGACGGGGAAAACTATTATGGGGTTAAATATATTCCAACAGCTTATTATTCAGGAACTCCTGGTTTTTATTATAAATTTAGATTTAAATATATTAAAACCTTTGATATATCAATATATAAATTTGTGTATTTGTTAGAAGATAACAAAGTAACCTATGATGATATATATAAAAGAGGACTATCTAGAGACCCTAAAGACTGGGTAGACTATCATTTTCTCTATGCTGTTGAAAAATGAGTCAGAATTATTTCACCCCATATTTTACATCTTATAAATATCAACCTCAATTAAGATTTTAAAAGGCTTCCTTCACTTTTAAATCTTTAATTTTACTATTAAAATAAATATAAAGTATGCATCCTATTACGCAGGTAATTATTTCCGTAACAGTCATGGACCATATAACTCCATGCAGTCCAAATAAATTATGGAGTACTATTATAACCGGAATATAAAGAATACCCTGTGTAACGGACATAATAGTAGTTGGTATGCCCTGGCCTGAAGCCTGGAAAATGCCTGTAAACAGTCCGGTAAATCCATTAAACAGCGCAGATATAAACATAGCTGTCATAATATATGTCCCAATACCAATCACTGAAGAATCATTGGAAAACAACTGGATAATTGGCATTCTAAAAATATAGACTACCCCGATAAAAACTATGGACAATATGGCAATACATAAAGCTGATTGTCTTATTCCACTTTTTAATCTTTCAAAATTCCTATTGGAGAAATTATATGCAATGAGGGGTATAATTCCAAGGTATAACCCCATTGAAAGAAATTCTGGAACCTGTACAATCCTTAAAGCTATACCAAAACCAGCTACTACATTATATCTCCATATACAATTGAAAAATTATTTAAAAGAAGGGTTGTGATAATAAGAAATACAGTCATCAATAATTCAGAAACCCCAATTTTATATATTTCCATTTTATCTTGAAAAGAGATTTTGAAACAATGGATAAATCCTTTTAAATGTTCACTTTTTATCTCCAAATAATAAATATAATAAATGGATGACCCTAAATTGGCCAAAATCATTGCAAGTGCCGCACCTACAACATTCATATTCAATAATAGTATAAATAAGGGATCAAAAATAAAATTTAGTATTGTACTTATAAACATGCCATACATGGATTCCTTCGAAGCCCCTTCAGCTCGTACTATTTGCTGCAAAGCAAAATTTAATACAGTAGTAAATCCACCAAAAAACATAGTTAAAGAGTAACTTTTTGTGTAAAAGACAGTAGAAGCATCTGCCCCTAAAATTTTAACAAGAGGGTCAATTATAAACAAGGCAATAATGGCAATTAAAATTGATGCTATTATACTGCTGTAGAAAGTATATCCAGCTATATGTTTTGCTTTTTCTATTTCCTTTTTTGCTACGAGTCTGGTGACAAATGTTCCCCCTCCTACTCCAAACATATTTCCAAAAGCCATTAATATAGTAAAAATCGGCAGTGCCAAAGTAACAGCTGTAAGCATTTCCGTATTATGCATTAATCCTATAAAAAAAGCATTGATTACATTATATATTGTACCCACAGACATTCCAATCATCATAGGAATTGATAAATGTGCAATTGACTTTAAAATCGGAGCACTTTCCAGGTAATACTGATTCGTTAAATTATTTTCCATTCCTTACACCCCTTTATCCAAGATATTATTAGACTTGATATTATTATATATCTAATAATTAAAATTCTAATTATATAGGTATAAACTACTGTAGATTTTATAGAAATTATAAATTTTTGTTTACCTTTATCAGTAAAGATAAAAAACATTCTTTTTCATCATCGGTCAAATTTTCAGTAATACTTTTTTCAACTTGAAAGAATATCCTGTTAAATTCTTCTATTAACTCTGCACCTTTTTCAAGTACATAGATATTTTTCTGCCTTTCATCATCCTTAGGAATACTCCTTTCAATATATCCTTTTCTCTCCAATCCCTGAAGCATACTGGTAATACTCGCTCCTCTGCGCTGGAAAACATCTGCCAGGTCCTTTTGAATTATCCCCTCATCCTGATGTTCATATATATAACTTATCATACGCCCCTGCTGGGAGTTTAACCCCAACTTATTTATATTTTCATCAGATTTGAATTTTATTTTTAAAGCAATATTTCTTATCAAATCCGAATAAGGACTTTCAAATGAAAATTTAGGCTTATTCATATTCATACCTCCTACAGCTTACCTAATTAGAACTCTAACTATATTAAATTATATTAGTTAGAGTTCTAATTGTCAATAATTATCTTTATAGTTTACAGATTAAATGCATCTTGATATTTCGTCCTATGGTCATTCTTTTACCATAGGATTTTATCATAGTATTTTTTTAAGTGGGGAATTTTCGTTCCGGTTTTCGGGTATTTTTATGGTAGCATTAACATAAAAACAACCTTTTTTAAGTATCTTTTATCTAAAGTACATCTAAGTTTCTTTAAATTCAAGCTTTTCTTTGAAGTTTTTTCTTCTCTAAGTAAGTTTAATGCTATATAGAAAGTAGCAAATATATAAAGAGCATTCCAACAGATTCCAAGATAAAATTGGCTAAATAGTGGAACTATAAAAACATAATAATTGTAGCTGTAGGATGGTGAATGGAATGAAAAAAAGAAATGATAGAATAAATTATTATGCTGAAAAATCAGATTTTGAAGAAGTTTATCAGGTATTAAAAAATAATTCTGACAAGAGGATGTATATAAGATATATAGTTATTCTTAACTATCTCCAAGGATATAAGCTTAATGAAATTGCTTATATGAACAACATATCTTCTCAAACTGTAGATATTTATGTTAAAAAGTATAAATTGTTGGGATTAAATGATCTTGATAATGGGCAAAAGTTCAGGGGCTCAATGTGAACTATATAAATTTCATTAACAGATGGCTATAAAAGTTCTTCCAAATAACCTTGCTAACTCTTTACTAGTTCTTCTAACAGAAAATATAACTGTAGATCAATATCAGGTATTCTTTCTTAACGAGTAAAATAAATATTCGATAATGTAAGAATTCCAATAAATATCTATAAAATTTCAGTACAAGCATAATAGATTTATAATATAAAAATCTACTTTATACATGTATTGAAGTGGTGTAGATTTCTACTTCGCCACTAATGACACATTCACTGTTACCTCTATTGAAATGATTTGGGATAAAATTCATGAAAATTTTTTTAGAAATAAATTATTTAAGACACTAACTGCAGTTTCCGATAAATTATGTGAAGCTGTTGTTCATCTTATACATAATAAAACTATTATTAAATCCATTACAGGTTGACATTGGATAATATCGACACTTTCAAAACTTAATTAGGGTGTGTCTGAAAACAATGCAACAATAAATTACTTAGATAAAATAAAAAT
>ENA-UOOE01001957-UOOE01001957.1-fermentation-metagenome-genome-assembly--contig:-NODE-1957-length-15865-cov-4.630361_pt1 | contig 15865 bp, 9 predicted proteins | sample MGYA00245776_ERZ724021 | MGnify/ENA primary metagenome ERZ724021 (study PRJEB28704, sample SAMN03018321) | fermentation metagenome | biome: anthropogenic terrestrial biome; feature: soil; material... | reverse complement strand
CCCCAAAATAATTTATTATTTCATCGGGCAAATATTGTAGGGTGGCTCCAATATCTTCTATGCCCGTACTCTTAAGTAGTTCTAATGCATATTCCATTATGGGTTTGCCCATAATGGGCATCATGGGTTTAGGTATGTTACAGGTTAAAGGCCTTAACCTGGTTCCCTCTCCTCCGGCCATTATTACAGCTTTCACAACCATCACACCCTTTATCCATTTTTAATATTTAAACCTTACTTTTTTCTTTATTTTTAGTACTGGTTCTTTTTCTTCCTGCAGTCTGACTTTTACCTTTAACTCTAGCTCCTACTTTTACTTTCGCATCTTCCTGTTCTTTTTTATCTTCCTGTCTACTTTCTCTAAGATCCTCATAATATTCTAAAATCTCTTCCTTTTTAAAATTATCTTTTGCAGGCTCATTATGATTAGTTTTTGCAACTTCCGCTAAATCCTTATTTTCCTCATTTAAACTTTTATATACCTTATAGTCTTCTCTAAAAGATTTATTATTATTTTCCATCTCCAACTTTCTCCATTCCGTGCCACCAGCTTCCTCTAAAACTTCATCATACATTTTCATAGTAAGATCCCCTACCTTATCCCATGTGAATCTATCTTTTACAGTATTTTTTCCATTATCACTTATATGCTTAGCAAAGGCCTCATCATATAACAGCTGAACTATATTATCTGCTATACTATTGGAATTTCCATTTATACATTTAAGTCCATTTTCTCCATGATCCACAATCTCGCTTAATCCACCTGTATCTGAAACAACTACAGGACACCCTGCTGCCATAGCCTCCAGAGCTACAATGCCAAAAGGTTCATAAAGAGATGGAAATACTGCTGCACTAGATACTCTGTATAATTTATTCTTTTCTGATTCATCCATATATCCTGTAAATAAGAATTTATCTGCTAATCCAGAATATCTAACTTTATCCTTCAATTCCTCTGTCATAGGACCGGTACCTGCTATTATAAATTTGGAATCATTGTATCTACTTATTATATTAGGAGCTGCTTCTATAAGAAGGTGTATTCCTTTCTCAAAAACATGCCTTCCTATGCAAAAGATTATCTTTTCATTATCCATGGCATATTTTCTTCTAAAGGAAAGCCAGTCAAATTCAAAGTTAAATTTTCCCAAATTGATTCCATTTGGAATAACCCATATCTTCTCTTCTGGCGTTGAAAACAGCTTATTTATCTGGCTTTTCATATAATTACTGCAGGCAACCACTTTCCATGACTCATAGGTAAGCATCCATTCTGTAGCAGAGATATATCTTTGAGTTACAGTATTTATACCTCCATTTCTCCCATATTCTGTAGCATGCATAGTACATACTACCGGTATTCTAAAGGACCATTTTAAAGTCTTTGCACAGAATGCAGTAAGCCAATCATGAACATGTATTAAATCAAATTCTCCACATTCATTTATCAATCTAACTGCTCTTTCTACCATGGCAAAATTAAGCTGCATTACCCATTTGGTAAAATCCTGAGTATCTATAGCATAAGGTGTAACCCTATGAACAAAAACTCCCTTGTCATCTTCATCTACAGGTGCTGTACCTTCTTCACAGGTAATAACATGAACTTCATTTCCCTTCTCACAAAGAGAATGGGATAGATAATATACGTGATTTGATAATCCACCTATGGTTTTAGGCGGGTATTCCCAAGAAATCATTAAAATTTTCATTATATCACTCTTTTCTTTATAAATTTTATCTTTAAAATTAATTGATAATATTGTAGAAATTTACTAATTAATTTGTTTTTTATAACTTTATCTGATTATAAAAAATTTTGAGTTCATATTTATTATAATTCCTTTTCACTTAGTTATACATTTTATCATAATATTCCATAATCATTCTATCTGCTGAATATCTTTCCACCATTGCATTTACACTGGCTATCATCATTTCATTCCACCTATTTTTATCATTATAATAAGTTTCCAAAACTTTATTGATTAATACATCATAGAGACTTTTTCCATCATAAATATCCTGTTCACTTTCAGTTCTACCTATAAATCCATTTCCTATCTGCCATCCTGTGACTCCATCCCAACAAGCTTCTGGCCACCATCCATCTAAAGTACTTAAATTCAATACCCCATTTACAGCAGCCTTCATTCCAGAAGTACCACAAGCTTCCCTAGTGACCCTTGGATTGTTCAACCATATATCTACTCCTCTTGTAAGTAGTGCTCCTTTTTCCATATTGTAATTATTTAGAAAAACTACAGATTGAGGATACTTCTCTTGTATATTTAAAATATGCTTTATTATTTCTTTTCCGCTAAAATCCAAAGGATGTGCCTTTAATGATATTATTATTTGTACTTTTTTGCTTTTTAAAAGAGGTGAAATTTTTTCTTCATTACTAAATATCAAATCTCCTCTTTTATATGGTGCTGCCCTCCTGGCAAAACCTATAATCAAATTATCCTTATCTAGTTCTACTCCCTTTTCTTCATATACATACTGTATTATCTTCAATTTATTCTTCATGTGAAGTTCCAATAGATTCTCTTTTTTTCTGGCAGCTTCTATAATACGCTTATCTCCCCAGGTATTAATATTTATTCCATTTGTTATACTTATAATTTCACTTCTATTGTGAATATTTTTCCACATTTCATTTGCTGTTTTTCCATGCATAGCTGAAACTGCATTAGATTTTTTAGAAAGTCTGAGTCCTGCTACAGTCATATTGAAAGGATTTCCTCCTATTTGTTCTATAAAATTCCTATCTAGTCCATCATATGCATCCATATATTGTAATATATCAAGACCATGGGATTCATTTCCCTCTATAATAGGAGTATGAGTGGTAAATACAATACTGTCCCTACATTTTCTCCACGCCTCATAAGGATCTTCTCCCTTTCCAATTCTCTCTCTTATAAGTTCAAACCCAGCAAAAACAGCGTGTCCTTCGTTGAAATGGTATATATCTATATCTTTCTTTAATGCTCTTAATGCCCTTACCCCTCCTATTCCAAGTACCATTTCCTGGGCTATTCTTTCTTCTTCAAACCATCCATACAATTGGCCGGTTATCCATCTATCAGAATTTTCCGGAAGATCTGTATCCAGCAGATAAAGTTCCGAATTACCAAAACAATCTACCTTCCACACTTTACAATGTACAACTCTACCTCTTATTTTTACATTTACTTTTATTCCCGTATCCTGGAGAAAATCATAATCATAATTATAAAAAGAATCCACTATTCTCTGTTTGTCATCTATATGCTGTTCTACGTAACCTTGTTTCCATCTTATCCCTATACCAGTTACAGGAAAATTATTTTCTTTAGCAGCTTTAAGATAATCTCCCGCTAATATTCCAAGTCCCCCAGCATAGATTTTAAAATCAGAGTGTAATCCAAATTCCATACAAAAATAAGCAATCTTGGGACAATCTTTACTCACTATTTTGACATCTCCTTTTTCTCTTTTTATAGAAGATAAATTTTAAACTCAATTAAAAAATATTTAATCCCATTAAATATTTTTTACATGTATAAATTATCATAATTGTAATAATATTATATTTTTATCCTATATAATATTACTTTTTTATTATATGTATGATAAGCTTTATTATACATCAAAAAAGAGAGAAATATTTACATAAAATTACTGTTTGTACATTATTTATTGAAAAACATATAAAAGACCACCAATTATTGGCAAATTGATGGTTTTCATATTTTGTATTAGAGGTGATCCTTATAATTATAATTAACAATTTCTATGCTGGCTTAATCCGGAAGCTATTTTCTCACATTCCCCAAGACAATTAGTAACTTGAGTTAATTGGTTACTTATTTGATTTTTAATGTTGGAATTTTCTACTTCTCTTGCAGCCATCTGCAAACCTTGTTGAGCACTTTTTAATGATTCTTTCACCTTATGAATGCTGTCTCTTGCCTGTGAATTCATTTATTGATTCCTCCCCTGCTATATATTTTTGTTAATATTATTTGCAATATAGTAAATATGATACTAGGGCTTCTAAGAATTCGTTTATAAATCTAATCATGAACAATTGAATGTTTTATATGTAACCTATATAATATGCAGTATAGTATCCATTTTAAACTGTAAAAATATACAATGATGATTATAAAGGGAGGTAAAACATTGAAAGAAGAAATTGTTGAAAATTTAAAAAAAGTTGTAGGACAAGATTGGGTTACCAATGATTTATCCCAAATGGAAAGTTATTTATATGATGAAACTGAATCTTTAATTCGTATTAGACCCTCAGAGGATTGTATAGTAGTTAAGCCTGGTTCACCAGAAGAAATATCTAAAATATTAAAATATGCCAATGAAACATTAACACCTGTGGTTCCAAGAGGAGGTGGCACTGGTGTATGTGGTGCGACAGTACCTATAAAACCCAGTATAATTCTTTCTCTTGAAAGATTGAATAAAATTATTGAACTGGATGAAAAAAATTTGATGATTACTGTGGAGTCAGGAACTACTTTAGCAGATTTACTTCAATCATTAAATAAACAGGGTAAATTATTCTTTCCTATACATCCTGGAGATGAAGGTGCACAAATTGGCGGCATGGTTATGGAAAATGCGGGAGGTACAAAAGCTGTAAAACACGGAATCATGAGAAACCATGTAAAATCACTGGAAGTAGTTCTCCCTACAGGAGAAATAGTTAATTTTGGTGGAAAGCTCTTAAAAAACAATATGGGTTACGATTTGCTTCATATGATGATAGGAAGCGAAGGAACTCTTGGTATAGTTACAAAAGTTACTTTAAGGCTTTACGCAAAAAATAATTATACAGGTACCCTTTTAATTTCCTTTAACACAAGACGTGAAGCTTGTGATACAGTACCTAAAATACTTCAGGAAGGAATTACCCCTTTAGCTATTGAATATATGGACAGATTTATTTCAGAAAAAGCCGCAGAACACCTTGGAACTACCTGGCCTGCCAATAAAGGCTCTGTAGACTTGATGTTTATGCTGGATGGAGCTACCGAGGATGAATTATACTCAACCAGTGAAAAAATTGTAGAAATATGTGAAAAACATAATGCAGTGGACAGTATTATAGCAGAAACTTCAAAAGAGCAAAAAAATCTTTTGGACATACGCAGCAATGCCTACACTCCTTTTAAAGAACATGTAGCAGACGGTCTTGATATGGCAGTTCCTCCATCCTCCGTACCTGATTTTTTTGACGACATAACAGCTCTTGCTGAAAAATACAATACTATAATTCCCGCTGTAGGCCACATAGCAGATGGAAATATTCACAATTTTATTATGAGTGAAAATGGCAAACTACCTTCCTATTATGAAGAATTCAAACAGGAAATGTATAAAATTGCATTAAAATACGGTGGTACAATAACTGCAGAACATGGTACTGGAAAATCACGAAAAAAATATATGCCTCTTCAGTTTACCCAAAGGGAAATTGATATTATGAGTGGAATTAAAATGGTTTTCGATCCTAATAAAATTCTTAACCCCGGCACTGTCGTAGACTAAGGCAATATAATAATTTAAGTTAAAGATTAAGAGTCATGGGATCAAATCATCCATAACTCTCACTTTTTAACTTATTCATTTTCTAAAGAATAGGTAAATTGACTATTATAAAGCTTGGAATACACTCCTCCTTTTTTAAGAAGTTCATCATGAGTTCCCTGCTCTACAATATCTCCATTATCCATTACCAGAATCAAATCAGCATCACGAATTGTAGACAATCTATGTGCAATAATAAAGCTGGTTCGATTTTTCATAAGATTTCTCATAGCCTTTTTTATTCTTACTTCCGTACGAGTATCCACAGAGCTGGTTGCTTCATCTAAAATAAGAATTTTAGGATCTGAAAGTATTGCTCTTGCAATAGTTAAAAGTTGTTTTTGTCCCTGAGATATATTTGAAGTTTCTTCATTAAGAATCATATCATATCCTCCAGGAAGAGTATGCACAAAGCCATCTACATATGCTGCTTTTGCTGCAGCTTTTACTTCTTCATCTTTGGCCTGGAGTTTTCCATATCTTATATTTTCCATTATACTTCCATTATAAAGCCAAGTATCCTGAAGTACCATTCCAAACATAGACCTAAGATCCCTTCTTGTATATTCTCTTATATCATGTCCATCTACCAGTATAGCACCTTTATTCACATCATAAAAACGCATTAGAAGTTTTACTATAGTGGTCTTACCAGCGCCTGTAGGGCCTACAATTGCTACTTTCCGTCCTGGATTTATTCTAGCTGAGAAATCATTGATTACAATTTTATCAGAATTATATGCAAATTGAACATTTTTAAATTCAACACTACCTGCAACATCTTCAATTTTTACAGGATTTTGGACCTCCGAAACTTCTTCTTCCTCTTCCAAAAACTCAAATACACGCTCTGCTGAAGCAGCTGTCTGTTGAAGTATATTGGATATATTGGCAATTTGAGTAATAGGCTGGGTAAATGATCTTACATACTGTATAAAAGCCTGAATATCACCTACCTCAATGGTCTTCTTTATTGCAAGCCATCCTCCTAAAACACATACACCTACATACCCCAGATTACTTACAAAATTCATTACAGGCATTACTATACTAGTTAAAAATTGAGATTTCCATGCAGATTTATAAAGAGTATTGTTAAGTTTATCAAATTTTTCAATGCTGTCTTTTTCTCCATTAAAAGCCTTCATAACTATATGTCCACCATACATTTCCTCTACATGTCCATTTACATGTCCCAGATAATCTTGCTGCTCCTTAAAGTATTTTTGAGAATACTTTATTATAAACATCATAATTATCATTGATAAGGGAATTATACAAAGGGCTACTACAGTCATGAGAACACTTATACTAAGCATCATAATAAATACACCAATTACAGTGGTAACGGATGTGATAATCTGTGTAAGACTCTGGTTAAGTGTTTGACTTAAGGTATCCACGTCATTGGTAACACGAGATAGCACTTCTCCCTGATTTGTACCATCAAAATATTTAAGGGGCAATTTATTTATTTTTTGAGAAATTTCCTTTCTCATTTTATAACTTACCTTCATAGAAACTCCAGACATTATCCATCCCTGAATATAGGCAAATAATGAACTTATCAAATATAATGCCCCAAGTATAACTATTATTTTCCCTATATAATTAAAATCCACTCCTGTTCCACTACCTGAAAGTTTATTCATAATTCCTTCAAATAACTTTGTTGTAGCATTACCTAACATTTTAGGGCCTATTATAGAAAAAGATGCACTAACTGCTGCAAATATAACCACAACAATCACAGAAACTTTATATTCATTCATATATCTTATAAGATTTTTCATTGTACCTTTAAAATTATTTGCTTTTTCTCCTCCCTGAATCATTCCTCCAGGACCCTTTGCATGTTTTCTACCCTTTTTACTCATGCCAATTCCTCCTTTGAAAGCTGTGATAATGCAATTTCTTTATACACATCACAATTTTTCATAAGCTCTTTATGAGTACCCATTCCTACTATACTGCCGTTATCAAGAACTATTATTTCATCTGCATCCATAATTGTTGAAACACGTTGTGCCACAATAAGAAATGTACATGATGCAGTCTCTTTTTCTAGTGCTTTTCTAAGTGCAGCATCTGTTTTAAAATCAAGAGCTGAGAAACTGTCGTCAAACAAATAAATTTCAGGTTTCTTTAAGAGTGCACGGGCAATGGATAATCTCTGTTTCTGACCTCCAGACACATTTGAACCTCCCTGGGAAATTTCAGTTTTAAATCCTTCTGGTTTAGTATTTATAAATTCCAGGGCTTGAGCAACTTCTGCGGCATTTTTAATATCTTTTTCCGCTGCATTCTTATTTGCATATTTAAGATTGGATTCAATTGTACCACTAAATAAATAACTCTTTTGAGGTACATATCCAATTTTATTACGAAGCTCTTGCTGTGACACCTCTTTTACATTTATACCATTTACGAAAACCTCTCCTTCTTTTATATCATAAAAACGCATAATTAAGTTTATAAGAGTAGTTTTACCTGAACCCGTAGAGCCTATAAATGCAGTAGTTTTGCCCGGCAATGCTTTAAAACTAATATTTTTAAGTATGTCCTCTTCAGCTCCCGGATATCTAAAAGATACATTCTTAAATTCCACCACACCTTTCACGCTATCATCAAAATGCTTAGGTATTTTGGGATCTGAAATTAAGATTTCCTTCCTAAAAACCTCATCAATACGTTGTGCTGAAACAGAGGCTCTAGGTATGAGAATAAACATCACTGCAAGCATTAAAAATGCCATGATTATCTGCATTGCATATTGCATAAAGGCCATCATATCTCCCACTTGCATACTTGCATTTGCCACTTCGTGAGAACCTATCCACACAATAATCAACGTTATCCCGTTCATAATAAGCATCATAACAGGCATCATACAGGCCATTACACGATTTACAAATAGATTTGTATTGGTAACATCCTTATTTGCCCTATCAAAACGTTCTTCTTGAAAATCTTGAGTATTAAAAGCTCTTATTACCATCATTCCTGAAAGACTTTCACGGGTTACAAGGTTAAGTCTGTCAATGAGTTTTTGTATAATCTTAAATTTAGGAAAAGCCACTGCAAATATTATAAAAATCAACCCTAAAAGTACTATAACTGCCACTGCAATAATCCATGACATAGAACTACTTTTTTGGATAGCTCTTATTACACCCCCAATTCCCATAATAGGCGCATAAAATACCATTCTTATCATAATTACCATAAGCATTTGTATCTGCGTTATATCATTAGTACTCCTTGTTATAAGGGAAGCTGTTGAAAAATCATCAAACTCTTTATTTGAGAATTTCTCCACTTTTTCAAATATATTTTTACGGAGATTCCTTGCAAGTCCTGCCGCTGTTTTAGACGCTAAAAATCCCACTATTATGGTGCATACACCACCTAATAATGATATAAGAAGCATAATCATTCCCGTATTTATGATATATCTATTCTGCATCTTATCCGTATTCATCCCCAGAGCCTTATACTCAGCCTTAACTTTTGAAACAGCAGATTGAGTTATCATGCTTTCATCTAAATTTGAGATTTTATCATCTATGCCTTTAATTATTTCTTCACGCTGATTATATGGCATGGAGGAAATTACTGCGAACAAATCTGTATCCACAGGCACTTTAAATCCATTAAAGGATATTATTCCATTTTCACTATTGGATTTAATCTTTTCAATACTGGAAACTCTAAGTATTGCCCTGCCCATTATGTTATTCAGTTTTTCTCTTTCACTCTTTTTTATATCTTTAATTACAAAAATAGGTTCATTTTTAAGATTAGGATACTCCTTTAAATACTCTTCATAATCTTTACTGGACTTATCAATAAATTTATAGCTTTTAAAAACCTCCTCTTTATCTTCTTCATTCATGAGCAATTGTGTTTTATTCATTTCACTTTGTCTTATTGCTTGGGGAACTGCATCTAAAATACCCCCTTGTTGTATACCCTTATTTACAATATTAGAAGTGTAATCTGGAAGAGCCAAATCGCACATAGCCTGCACAAACAAAAGTACTACGGCCATAATAATCATTGCAACAAATGGTTTTAAGTATTTTATTAATTTTATCATTATTAGATTTACTCTCCTCATTCAATAATATAGGTTTAAAATTATTTCTTTTCATTGATCAATTTTTCTAACAAATTCAATCCCTCAAGTATTTTATCAATTTCATGAGATGGAACTCCATCTATGATATCTTCAAATTTCTTCTCAATTTCACAAAAATTATGGTGAAAGCTTTTTTTAAATTTTTCAGTTACACTTATATATACTACCCTCCTATCTGTCTTGCTTCTAATTCTCTTAACTAATCCCTGTTTTTCTAGTCTATCTACAATTCCTGACACAGTACTATTAGACAATCCCATCTTTTCACTCAAGTCACTTATTTTCATCTGTCCATGTCTATGTAATATGCCAATAAGCATCCCCTGCGTTCCTGTAAGATTGAAAGGATTAAACTTATTTGACATATTTTTTTTAAAAGAAAATAGAATTGACTTCATTTTTGCCACTATTAAAATACCTTTATTCCCTTCTGTCATGGATTCACCTACTTTAAATTTAAAAATATTTTCTATCCGAATATTTTCTATCCGAATATTTTATTTATGAATCATTTTACTACTTATATTTTTTTAAGTCAACACTTTTAAAATACATATAGTTATTGAAGATGTATCATATTAAATATAAAATAATTACATAACAATAAATTAATAATGAAAGCAGGAAATTTATATGTTACTTAACTTGTTTAGAGGAATACTTATAGGTTTAATAACCGGAATGCCTACAGGTCCTATTGGGGCCATATGTCTTAAAAATACTATAGCCCTTGGAAATACCTATGGTTTGGTATCAGGATTAGGTTCAGCCCTGGCAGATACTATCTATGCATCACTGGCTTCCTTAAGTTTCATAGTGGTGGAAAAATTTATTCTCCTGCACGGATTATATTTTCGTATCATAGGTGGGATTATATTGATTTGTTTCGGTATCTATACTTTTATAAAAGAAAAATCAGCTAATAATATCCACAAATCAGCTAAAACAGAATCGTTAAATAATACTTCTTTATTTAAAGCTTTTATATCAACTTTTCTAATGGCATTTGCAAATCCACTTACGATCTTTTCTTTTATAGCTGTATTTACAGGATTGCATTTAATACATATAGGAAGAGATATGCCTAGTAGAATACTTTTAATAGTGGGAGTATTTATAGGAAGTATGCTCTGGTGGCTTATATTAATTTTTACTGCGGGCAAATTCAGTAATAAGCTAAATTCCAAAAATACAAAATTTATAAATAAAGTTTTAAATTCCATAATAATATTTTCTGGAATTATAATATTTTTAGGAGCCTTTAACTCATTTAATGTAAGAAAACCTTCCCTTTTACATTCAAAATTATTTCAAGTAATTTTGAATGTAAAATACAGATTAGCTCCCCATAGATATAGATAAAAATTAACACGTAAGCTATTATTTGTATAATAAAAACAGGTTTCCCAAATATTCATTATAGGGAAAACCTGTAGAAAAAATTCACTACAAAATTATTTCTTCAAACCTTCTTCATTATCTTCAAAAATTATATACGGTACCGTAACTATTGCTATATTTCTTCTCCTAAGCAGCATGGTTCTAATAAATAATGCAGTTTGATTATGCAATATATTTCCCCACCACTTGGTAACCACGAATTGAGGAAGTACTACTGTTACCGTATCCTTAGAACCTGCTGCGTATTCTTCTGATTCTATAAATTTAACTAGAGGTCCAACTACACTTCTATAAATAGATTTCTTCACCACTATGGGTATACCTATATCGTATTCATGCCATTTTGATAAAAGTCTGGCTGTAGCCTCATCATCTATTGAAACATGGAAAACTATTATATTATTGGATATTGTTCTGGCATAATTCAAAGCCTTTAAAAATGACCTATTTAAAGCATCTATAGGAACAATAACATACCTTTTCTGTTTTGTAAAATCTATTTCTTTAGGCCTCTCATTTACTGCAAGCTTTAACTGCTGAGCTACCTTTTTATAATGTTCATTTATTTCCACCATAATATAAACAAGTACAGGTACTAATATAAAGACAATCCAGGCCCCCTGGAGGAATTTAGTTATACCTAATATAACAGCTGTAGCAAAAGTAACCACTGCCCCTATACCATTTATAACCGCTTTATGCCTCCAGCCTGTACTTTTTAGTTTTATCCATCTTTTAAACATTCCTGCCTGAGACAAGGTAAAGGATACAAATACTCCCACCGCATACAAAGGCATCAGACTATGGGTTTCACCATTAAATATAATAACGAGTATAGAGGATATTATACTCAACATCATAATTCCATTAGAATACCCAAGTCTCTTTCCTCTTTTGGCAAATTGTCTAGGTGCAAATCCATCTTTTGCTATAAAAGCCAGTAATAATGGTAGTCCTGTAAAAGCAGTGTTGCTGGCCATTATAAGTATGATAGTGGTAGTTATTTGAACCAGATAAAACATAATATTCTGGCCAAATATCTGAGAAGCAAGCTGGGCAACTACTGTTACTTCAGTGTTAGGTACTGTATGATAAAGAGTAGCTAAATAAGATACCCCACCAAATATTACAAGTACTACCAGAGCCAAAAGTTCTAAAACTATTCGGGCATTTTTCTGTGAAGGCTCTTTAAAACTAGGTATACCATTACTTACCGCTTCTATACCAGTCAGCGCCGTACATCCAGAAGAAAAGGCCCTTATAAATAATAATAGGGTTATATCAGATACAGCTTCAGGTATTTTGTACACCGGTTTAGGTACATAACCAAGCACCTTTACTTTAAATATTCCAAATATAATCATGCACAAAATAACAGCCATAAATATATAAGTTGGAGTTCCAAATACTTTAGATGATTCCCTTACGCCTCTAAGATTTCCTATGGTTATAATAAATATAAAAAGTAGAGCTATAGTAACTCTATGAGGTGATAAAGAAGGTATGGCGGAAATTATAGCAGCAGTACCTGCCGATGTACTTACTGCTACAGTTAGTATGTATCCAATAGTTAAAGATGCTCCTGCCACAAGTCCGGACACTGTTCCTAAATTATCTTTTGCAACAATATAAGAACCTCCTCCTTGAGGATAGGCATCTATAGTTTGTCTATAAGACAATGTCACTAATATCATTAAAAACACAACACATAGTGCTGAATAAAACATATATTTATAGGACATTATGCCCAAAACAGGTATAAGTACCCATAGTATTTCCTCTCCCGCATAGGCTACAGAGGATATTGCATCACTGGATAATACAGGCAATCCCCAAAGCACATTAAACTTTTCGGATTTAAGTTCTGTAGTTTTAAGACTCCTGCCTATTAATAATCTTCCCAATTTAGATAACATTTTTACACCTCTAAAAGTAAACTTTCTTTTAATTTTAGTATGAGACGATTATATATTATTATTTAATTTTATAATAGCTTTATTTCTCACATTTAAAGCTCATTTTCAATGAAATTATCTAGTTTAACTTAATAGAACAACTTATTTAATTGTTTTTTAGCCTTATTCTTTAATTTAATATATTTTAATAATATTCATGATTAAAATATTAATATAAAAGAAACGGCCTAAAGTAGCCATAATGTTGTTATGAAGCCTTTTCAGACTGTTTTCTAATAGTATTGACAAGCTTTAAATAGCTAGTTTTTGAATATTATTTTTAACGAATTTCTGCTGGCAAAAATAAAGATGTTATTTCTGATTTTATTTTTAACTATTAAGAAAGTAACAAGCCTATAAAGATCATTCAAATAGATTTCGAAATAAAATTCACTAAATAGTAAAATTATAAATACATAGTCTAAAATCTCTTACTGAAACTTTAGGAGGCATTAAAACAGACTAGTTTCAATTCCTTATAAGTAGTCTAAAATTCTTAAATCTCGAAGGTACTAGAAAAAGCACAAGAACTGTTTCAATTCTTTATAGGTAGTCTAAAATCTATATACTGCATTAAAAAAGAATGGTGTTATAGAAAGTTTCAATTCCTTATAGGTAGTCTAAAATCAAAAAATGCAATATTAGATTGTACGAAATATTGCGGGTTTCAATTCCTTATAGGTAGTCTAAAATCAAATCTACATCTTGTACAATGTCTGGATTATCAATAGTTTCAATTCCTTATAGGTAGTCTAAAATCTTAAATCTATTGAGTATACCAAAGATAGAGAAATTAGGTTTCAATTCCTTATAGGTAGTCTAAAATCTCCTTTTTCATTACAGAGTGCCGTTATCTCTCCGTAGTTTCAATTCCTTATAGGTAGTCTAAAATCTAATACAGATGTGTACGGAATATATAGAAAAAAACTAGTTTCAATTCCTTATAGGTAGTCTAAAATCATGAGGTGTAATTGTGAAAGAATGGAGTGAAGCAAGTTTCAATTCCTTATAGGTAGTCTAAAATCCTGATATTCCCCCTTAATAAATTGAAAAGGTGGCATTGTTTCAATTCCTTATAGGTAGTCTAAAATCTAATTCTACAAAATAATGACAAAACCTTTAGAAAAGTTTCAATTCCTTATAGGTAGTCTAAAATCTTTATAGAGAGGGAAAAGAAAGTGTTTTAAAAGCTAGTTTCAATTCCTTATAGGTAGTCTAAAATCTGCTAATGCAGAGCTTTCTTTAGCAAATGTAAAAGGGTTTCAATTCCTTATAGGTAGTCTAAAATCCCATAAGGAGTCGATAAACATGCGTGATGTGTTTCCAAGTTTCAATTCCTTATAGGTAGTCTAAAATCACAGTTGAGATATGGACATGAATATTGTCAGTATTAGTTTCAATTCCTTATAGGTAGTCTAAAATCTATATAAAAAAATATAGCCTCAATGACTTTTTAAAATGTTTCAATTCCTTATAGGTAGTCTAAAATCGAAAGAACTACGAAGGGAACGACAAGGGAACAATAGTTTCAATTCCTTATAGGTAGTCTAAAATCCACACTTCATCACTAGCATCTGGTGATAAAAATTTAGTTTCAATTCCTTATAGGTAGTCTAAAATCTAACTAGGCTTTGTAGCTCTTTACATTCTACATTAAAGTTTCAATTCCTTATAGGTAGTCTAAAATCGCTAGATTTAAAATTGAAGGCCGAAGAGATTTAGAGTTTCAATTCCTTATAGGTAGTCTAAAATCCCAATATGGGATTAGATTATTCTGAGATATTGGAAAGTTTCAATTCCTTATAGGTAGTCTAAAATCCCTGAAATCCTTCCTTCTGCTATATCTGCTTCTGGGTTTCAATTCCTTATAGGTAGTCTAAAATCTCTTTTCCGTTCCTTACGTGGATTGTGTATTTTTTAGGTTTCAATTCCTTATAGGTAGTCTAAAATCAAAATCTGAAATATCTAACTTACAATCAGATATAAAGTTTCAATTCCTTATAGGTAGTCTAAAATCTAAAAATGCCCAGAAGTATGAGTATATAAAAGAAGGTTTCAATTCCTTATAGGTAGTCTAAAATCGGTTAGGGTTCAAAGATTGCTTAAAGAGAATTACAGGTTTCAATTCCTTATAGGTAGTCTAAAATCCTAAAGAAAAGTTTCTACGCCTTAAATGTATACAAGTTTCAATTCCTTATAGGTAGTCTAAAATCCCGCGGTTAAGTACTGTTGTAGCATAACCATTTGTGGGTTTCAATTCCTTATAGGTAGTCTAAAATCTAGTTATTATGAAATTCCATCCTGTTTGGATTCCAGTTTCAATTCCTTATAGGTAGTCTAAAATCATTTTCAAGTGTTTCCAAATCTTCAATGTTTGACTTGTTTCAATTCCTTATAGGTAGTCTAAAATCTTAAAGTATATGTTGATGATAGCTTTATAAAAGAAAGTTTCAATTCCTTATAGGTAGTCTAAAATCGTCCAGAACTTGTTTGGACGAAAGGCGGAGAAACAGGTTTCAATTCCTTATAGGTAGTCTAAAATCTTAATTTGTCCAGTCCTTACGCCCTGTTCATACTCTAGTTTCAATTCCTTATAGGTAGTCTAAAATCATTTTTCCTTACGAAAAATTAAGTATGATTAATTAAGTTTCAATTCCTTATAGGTAGTCTAAAATCTTTTTATCTTTCAACCCTATTTTTAAAACTCATTGGAGTTTCAATTCCTTATAGGTAGTCTAAAATCTTTTTATCTTTCAACCCTATTTTT
>ENA-UOOE01001956-UOOE01001956.1-fermentation-metagenome-genome-assembly--contig:-NODE-1956-length-15867-cov-4.677587_pt1 | contig 15867 bp, 13 predicted proteins | sample MGYA00245776_ERZ724021 | MGnify/ENA primary metagenome ERZ724021 (study PRJEB28704, sample SAMN03018321) | fermentation metagenome | biome: anthropogenic terrestrial biome; feature: soil; material... | reverse complement strand
TTAGGATTACAAAATCGGACACTATGAATAGAGAATTAAACAAATTTATATATATATTTATACATTCGTATAGATTTTTATAGAATTTTGGCAACTGGTTTAAGACTCATTGAAGATATATATGGTAATATATTGGAAACATATAAATAAATATAAGTTATAGTTATATTAAATATGCTGACTAGAAAACTAGAGGTTGTATCTTAATTAAGATTCAGCCTTTTTATTTTTGTAAAATAAACTAATTAACTTCAAAGTATAATAAATTAGCCGTTTATATGGTGATTTGTTTAATAGAAAATATGATATAATTCTAATGTACTTTAAGTACACAACTATATAACATGGAGTTAACAAAGCTATGAATAAAAATTATTTTACCAATGCAGTTGCCATTGCTAAAGATATATGTATAAAGAAACTGAAAGAAGGAGACATTGCAGTAGATGCTACTATGGGAAATGGAAATGATACTGTATTTTTAGCGGAAATTGTGGGACAATCAGGAAAGGTATATGCTTTTGATATACAACAAGATGCTGTTAAAAATACACAAAAAAAGATAGCTTACAAAAATCTTTTTAAATATGTAAAGCTTATAAATGACGGACATGAAAATATGGACAATTATATAAGTGAAAAAGTGAAGCTTGTTATTTTTAACCTTGGATATTTACCCAAAGGAGAACATTCCATTACAACTAAGGCAGATACTACACTTGCAGCACTTAAAAAGGCGTTGAATTTAATTGATGAAAATGGGGTGGTAATTTTGGTAGTATATTATGGCCATGAGCAGGGGAAATTTGAAAAAATGTCTTTGGAAAGGTATGTAAAAACATTAGACCAAAAGAAATATAATGTGGTTAAAATGAATTTTATCAATCAAATTAATAGCCCACCTATGCTTATTATAATTGAGAAAAGGTAGAGGGATTTTCAGCAGCAAGGAGATGCTCGTAAAGAAATCCTTGCTATTTTAAGTTTTTAATGGTTATGGTGCAACTGAAAGGAATGAACATTATTGTGAATAAATATGATAAAAAAATATTTATAGTAGATGATGAAGTAAAGATTACAGAGGTTATAAAATCCTATCTTGAAAATAGTGGATATTTTGTATATGTGGCATATAATGGTGTAGATGCCATGAATCTATTTAATAAGATAAATCCTGATCTTATAATTTTAGATTTGGTGCTTCCTGATATTTGTGGAGAAGATATTTGTGAAATGTTAAGAAAAAGATCAAAAGTTCCTATTATAATGCTTACGGGAAAAACAGATGAAGAAGATATACTTAATGGACTTGATATAGGGGCAGATGATTACATGACAAAACCCTTTAGTCCAAGGCAACTTGTAGCTCGGGTGAAAGCTTTGCTTAGAAGAACTGAGGATGAACTTGGAGAAAAGAATTCTTTATTTTCACTTAATGATAATGATTTAATAATTAATGATTTAAATTATGAAGTTAAAAAAGCAGGTAATATAGTTAACCTTACACCTATTGAATACAATATATTAATAACTATGGTCAGATATCCTGGGAAAATTTTTACCAGGGAAGAGTTAATCATTGTTGCATTGGGACAGAATTTTAAAGGTTATGATAGGACTATTGATTCTCATATAAAAAATTTAAGATACAAAATAGAAGATAATCCTAAAGAACCAGAATATATTTTAACTATGAGGGGCATAGGTTATAAATTTGGAAGTGTTTAGGGGGCATTTTATATGAGAGATAGTTTAAGAAGTAGATTGACCCTATCCTATATACTTATTTCTCTTGTATGTATATTGACTATAAGCATTCTCACAAATGTGTTTCTTGAAAAACAATTCAGAGAATACACTATTCGTAACCAGGAACGTAAAAATGAAGAAATAGCTGACTTGATAGGCAAGCAATATGGTGATAATGGAGTGTGGAATTATACTGCCATCGAGAATATAGGAGTTAATGTTATTGAACAGGGAATGATTATAAAAGTAATAGATAATTATGGCAGGGTAGTATGGGATGCAGCTGTCCATAATAATGGGCTGTGTAAGCAGATGCTAGATAACATGGTTAACAAAATGAGCAGACATTATAATAATTGGGATGGAAAATACCGGGTTAAGGAATATTCAATTTATCATAATAAAAATAAAATAGGAAATGTAGTAGTAGGTTATTATGGTCCATTTTACTATAATGATAATGATTTTGCTTTTATTCATGCACTAAATAAGCTCCTTATAGGTACGGGTGTATTTTCTCTATTTTTTGCACTAATATTAGGGGGATTTATGGCTAAATGGCTGAGCAATCCTATTACAAGAGTCATTAGAACCGCAGAAAATATTTCTAAAGGTTATTTTAAAAATAGAGTTAAGGAAAAATCTAAGACAAAAGAAATTAAATTATTGATTTCCACAATTAATAATTTAGCTGAAACTCTAGAAAGGCAGGAATTATTGAGAAAAAGGATGTCAGCTGATGTTGCACATGAACTGAGAACTCCCCTTGCAACCATTCAGAGTTATATAGAAGCAATGATAGATGGCATATGGAAGCCAGATAGGGAAAGATTAATGAGCTGTCATGAAGAAATAATGCGGATAACTAGATTGGTTGGAGATCTAGAAAAATTGGCAAAGTATGAAAGTGAAAACCATAGATTAAATAAAACTGAATATGATATCTATGAACAGATACAAGGTATAATATATAATTTCGAGACTAATTTTAAAAATAAAGGTGTAGAACTGCATTTTTATGGAAAAAGTGAAAATATAGTTGCCGAAAGAGATAAAATAAGTCAGGTTATAATAAATTTGATATCCAATGCATTAAAGTATACTCCAAAGCATGGGTTGGTAGAAATAAGAGTTGGAAGAAGAGAAGACATGGTAAAAATAAGTGTAAAAGATACTGGAATTGGAATTTCTCCAGAGGATTTACCCTTTGTTTTTGAAAGATTTTATCGTGCAGATAAATCCAGAAATAAATTAACAGGCGGTTCTGGAATAGGATTAACAATAGCTAAAACTATTGTAGATTTACATAAAGGGAGAATAACAGTACAGAATAATCTTGATAAGGGCACAGAATTTATAGTTTTATTACCTAAGGAATCTTCTAATAAATAGGCAGCTAGCAAATATGTTTGTATGCAGTTAAAAAAATATTAACAATTTCTCCATGAAATCTCCATAGTATTTTTATAAAATATAAATTTTATATTGACAAACGTATTAAATTGTATTAATATAGTAAGAAAATAATAATGCTAGTATATTACTTGAGCTAACTAGAAAGCTAGAGGCTAACAGTTCCTTTTAATTAAAGGGAGTTGTTAGCCTTTTTTAGTTAGTTTTAGTTGATGATTTTAAGGAGGTAAAGTTGTGAATAAGAGAAGAGTATTATCCATAGTACTTGCATTTGCATTGGCAATAGCAACTCTAAGTACTAATATAAGTTTATCCACTGCTAGAGCAGCATCTGGAGCTGGAGAAGTAACGAGAACAAGTGGCTCTGACAGGTACCAGACAGCATCTCAAGTTGCTGTGACGAATTGGACAACCTCAGATAATGTAGTATTGGTGTCAGGTGAAGGTTATGCAGATGCAATAAGTGCTTCTGTACTGGCTAAAAAATTGGATGCACCTATACTTTTAACTACTCCAAAAGTTTTAAATTCATACACGAAAACAGCACTGGATACATTAAAACCAAAGAATGTATATGTTATTGGAGGTAATGCCTCTGTTTCTAAAGAAGTTAGAGATTTTTTAAAAAATTCCTATAATATTATTGAGCTTGGCGGTGCTAATAGATATGAAACCAATGTGGCTGTAGCAAAAAAACTTGTGGAACTGGGAGTAGATCCATCTAATGCAATTTTGGCCAGCGCAGAAGGATTTTCAGATGCTTTGACAGTTGCTTCAATTGCAGCTGTAAAAGAACAAATATTATTACTTGGTACTAATGATTTAAATTATATAAAATCTGTTAAAGATTTTATAGATGGGCATAAATCAAGTATTACCGTGGTAGGAACTGATTTTGTCATTAATGATAATACTTATAAAGCAGTTAATGGAGTAAAAAGAATAAGTGGAGGTACAGACAGATTTGATACAAATCTTAAAGTTCTAGATGCTTTTAAGGGCGATATAAAAACATCTAAATTTTATGTAGCAAATGCAAGTGGCAATGGCTATGCAGATGCTCTAGTTGCCTCAGTGCTAGCAGGTAAAAATGAGGCACCGTTGGTGTTGTTAGGTAGTGAAACATCTAAATCTACTGCCAATGCCATTGAGTATATAAAGACAAATTTAACTGATTCATCAAGAGTTGAAGTTTTAGGTGGAGCTGGTGTTATTCCAGAAAACATTGTTACTAAAATAAAGGGTTACATATCATCAGCTGGTAATGAAACCAATTCGGGGACTTCAACTACCGTACAGACTTTTACAGGGTATATTCAAGATCAGGATTGTTTTATTAGCTATGCTCCAAATTATGGTGATGATACAAAAACGTGTTTATCAATGAAGCCCTGTGTAGCAAGTGGATATGGAATAACAGCCCTTGAAAGTGATGGCAGTTATAAATTCTACTATTTTGATGGGGATTTTGCAACTTTTCCTGATAGAAAAACCTTTGATGGTACTGGTTCACAGCTATCTGCATGGAATTTAATACAAAATACTATAAAGAAAAATAATATAACTATAACCGTGAAGGGTAAGTTGAATGGAGAAATAAAAACTGCCTCAGATGGTAATACTTATCCGGTAATTACAGTAACATCCTTAGCTGAAAATTAGTTTCTGATTCAAAATCTGGGTATTAAGAAAATACAGGTTGAATATCTTTTCTTAATACCTTTTTTAAAAATAGAATATGAGGGGGAAAATAATGGACAATCATCTACTACTTTTTTTAAAAAATCTTTTTTATTTAAAGTATCTTCCGAAACTTGGAAATAATGCCAGCTTTAGTTTGATTTTTTTATTTGGAATACTAACTTCAATCCACTGCATTGGTATGTGCGGAGGAATTGTTCTTACACAATGTATAAATAAATATGAAGTTAAAGCAGTTGATAAAAAACTTAATAAAAGTACATTTTTCCCTATTGCAATCTATAATATGGGCAGAGTAATATCCTATACTATCATTGGAGGTGTAGTTGGCGGGATTGGACAGGTTTTGACTCTATCAGGGACTTTTAAAGGTATTATTCCAATTATTGGTGGAATGTTTATGATTATTATGGCTATAAATCTTCTTGGCATATTTCCTGTGCTAAGATATTTAAATATTTCAATGCCCAAATTTGTTGTAAATAGAATTGTGGGAAAAAACAGTAGTACAAGCCCTTTGATTGTAGGATTATTAACGGGTTTAATGCCCTGTGGACCTTTGCAGATGATACAACTTTATGCTCTCAGCACCAGAAGTGCCATCTATGGAGCAGTTTCTGCCTTTATATTTACATTAGGTACTATTCCAGGTATATTTGCATTTGGTACATTTAGTGCAATAATCAATAAGAAGTTTTCAAGATATATTTTAAAGTTCAGTGCTGCTTTAGTAATTATTCTTGGTATTGTAATGATTGGGAGAGGTCTTGCACTCACAGGTGTTGTATTTCCATCATTTGTAGATTCTAACAATAAGACAGGTGACTATGAAGTCTCTGTTGTCCATGGAAATATACAGACAGTGACTACGAGCATTGGACAGGATTATTTTCCGCCAATTCAAGTTGCAAAAGGAATTAAAGTTAGATGGACTATAAAGGTTGATAAGTCGGTCTATTCTGATTGTAATAATGCAATACAAATACCTGTTTATAATATAGAAAAGAAATTTGTTGTAGGAAACAATATAGTAGAATTTATGCCAGATAAAGAAGGAGAGTTTGTTTATACTTGCTGGATGGGCATGATTAAAAGCAAAATCAAAGTAGTATCAAATGAAACATTAACACAAGCAGCTAATTCTAATAGTTCAACTAGTTCAACAAAACAAGTGACTAATTTTAGTACTCAAGTTTCAAGAAGTACATCACAAAAGGAGAATTCAGCGGTATCATCAAGTAAAAATGAAAACAATATTTCAATGTCAAATACTGTTAGTGACGTTGAAAATTCAGATAATAAACCTCAATCCATACTTGAATGGCTTAGAGATAAATTAACACCAGGAGGTAATGAAAGTACTAAAAGACAGCAAAAAACTCAAACTTGGATTGGATGGATTTTTGATAGGGATTGTATTGGCATTAATCCTGTAAAACATACAAAAGCATGCAATATTATGGGATCTTGTTACGCCAGTGGTCTTGGAATTATTCCATATGTTGAAGGCAAGTCTTTTGATACCTATAAGGCAATGAAAGATTTTGTAGTTTTTGATGGTGAAAGTAAAATAGTAGCAAAATCATTTATAGAAAGTTTACCGGAAAATTGGAGGACGAATATAACTATTAAAGTAACTGGATATCCTGTAAATAATATACCTACAAATAAGGATGAGACTAACGTACCTGAACAGGATTCATCCAAAGTAGATCATTACTTAGGCGGTATTCATATTACATCTATAGAGGCATATTACATTGAGGGAATATCAACAAATAAGCTGCCGTCACCAAATATAATTTTTCCTAAAAAATAATTATTGTAGATAGCAATATTAAAATATGTATACCTTAAAATAAAATAGCGTAAAGGAGGGGATAAGGTGATAGAAGTAATAAATCTCACCAAAAACTATGGAAATATAAAAGCTGTAAACAATTTGAATTTTGAAGTTAAAAAAGGAGAGATAGTAGGTTTTTTGGGACCAAATGGTGCAGGCAAATCTACTACAATGAATATAATAACAGGGTATATGTCTTCAACAGGGGGAACTGCTAAAGTATGTGGTTTTGACATTTTAGAAGAACCTATAGAGGTAAAAAAACGTATAGGATATCTGCCAGAACAAACACCTCTCTATACAAACATGACTGTAATAGAATTTTTAAATTTCATAAGTGATTTAAAATTAGTTGAAAAGAAGCAAAAAAAGAAGCATTTAGAGGAAATTATAAAAAAAGTTAATCTGATACAGGTGAAAGATAGGTTAATTGGGAATCTTTCCAATGGATATAAGCATAGAGTGGGTTTGGCACAAGCACTTATAGGAGATCCAGAGATACTTATTTTGGACGAACCCACAACGGGGCTTGATCCAGCACAAATAATAGAAATAAGAAAACTTATAGTAGATTTGGGAAAAGAACATACAGTTATATTGAGTTCACATATTCTTCCAGAAGTAAGTGCTGTATGTCAGAAAGTGATTATAATAAATAAAGGAGAGATTGTTGCAGTAGATACCCTTGATAACTTGTCAAAAAGATTTATCAACTATTCAAAGTTTCATATTACAATGGTTGGAGATAAAAAACTTATAGAAGAAAAACTTTCAGGTATTGATGATATAAAATCAATACAGGTAGATAAGGAAAAAGAAGATAATGTTATAAGTTATATTATTGAAACAAGTAAAGATAAGGATGTGAGGAAAACTCTTTTTTATGTCATGGCTAATGCAGGGTTACCTATACTTGAATCCAAATCATTAGATACTTCCTTAGAGGATATATTTGTTCAACTTGTAACAGACGAAAAGGAGGTAAAATAAAATGAAGGCAATTTTAAAAAATGAGATTAAATATAATTTTAATTCCCCTATGTATTATATTGTAATTGGATTGTTTATATTAGTAACTTCCATATATTATTTTATTGGAAATGTTTATAATCAATCTGTGGATTTAAGCAGTTTGCTTGGGACTATGAGTATTATTTTATTATTTATAGTACCTATTCTTACAGCTAAAACTATAGCTGAGGATAAAAGAAATGGTATGGAAATACTGTTAATTACTTCTCCTACTAAATTATCACATATTATTTTAGTAAAATTTTTTTCTGTTTTATTTGTATTTTTTACAATTGTTTGGATTTCATTTATTTATCCCATAATATTATTTATTTTTTCTGATTTATCAATTACTACAGTTGTTGGACAGTATTTAGGCTTTATTCTTCTTGGGATAGCCATGATAGCTTTTGGAATATTCATTTCTTCGCTGACGGAAAGTGTGGTGACAGCATCTGCTATAAGTTTTATAGGGCTTTTAATTATGATGCTTATAGAGCCTATAAGTAATTCTTTTGGTGGCAGTATATCTAAAGTGTTGAACTGGTTTTCAATATTTTCAAGATATGATGATATAACTAAAGGAATTTTTTCACTAAATACTGTTATTTACTATTTAAGTTTTGCCGCTGTATTTATATTCTTAACTATTAGGATAATAGAAAAAAGGCGGTGGCACAACAATGTAAAATATAGTTTTAATTCTTTAACGCTTGTTATATTAGTAATAGTAATTGCTATAATTGTAAATCTTCTGGCAGGGCAAAACCCTATAAAATTTGACTTATCCTCAAATAGACTATACTCCATAGGTGATACTACTCAGGCTATTATTGGAAGATTAAATAAAAATGTAGTAATATATGGACTTTTTGATGATGGAAAAATTAATAGTGATTATAAGAGAGTGGATGAGTTACTGAGTAAATACGAAAATAAATCTAAAAATCATATAACTGTAAAATATGTGGATCCTGATAAAAATACAAGAATAATTAAACAGCTTGATCCTGATGGAAATCTTGAATTAAAAAAAAATGATTTTGTTGTAATTAGCGGTAATAGGCTTAAAAAGCTGTCTTATGAGGATCTCTTTCAAATTAAAGTAGATCAGTCTTTTTCACAATACGCTGCAGCTTCCCAGGCAGAACAGGGTTTTACAGGTGCAATTAAGTATGTAACTTCTGATATAACTAATGTTGTTTATTTTGCTGAAGATAATGGCGAAGATAACTTACAGAGTAGCTATAAAACTTTTAAAAGCAGTTTGGAAAAAAATAATTTTGTTATTAAGTCTGTAAATCTTAATGCAGTAAAGGAAATACCCAAGGATACAAGTGTTTTAGTGTTTTTATCTCCAGAAAGAGATTTAACAATAGGTGAAAAAGATAAAGTGAGTAAATTCCTTAATAATGGAGGAAAAGCAGTATTTTTATTTAACTCTATTAGTTCTGATCCTGCCTTTACTCAATTTGATGCAATCATTAAAGAATATAATTTATCACTAAATTATGATAGGGTGAAAGAAAATGATGAAACAAAACATTTACCAGATGATCCTTATTCTTTAATACTTGATGTGGGAAGTAATGAAACAATACCCCTTGAACTTTCAGGAATGCTTATGGATAACGCCAGGAGTATAAATATTTTAAAAAATGAAAAAAAAGAAATCAAAGCTGCTTCACTAATAAAGACAAGCAATACTTCCATTGGAGAACAAATGGATAAAACTAAGGGTAAGGATAATGAAGGACCATTAAATTTGGCAGTGGCTGCTGAAAGTAAGGCTACATTAAAACCTTCACAGATAATTGTTTTAGGAAGTTCCGTATTTCTTAATGAAAGTACTAAGCAGAAATATTTTTCCTATTTTAGCACTGGAAATTATTTTTTCATAAGTGCATTAAATTGGACACAGGATAAAAGTAGTGATGTGATTATAGGTGCAAAATCATTAAACAGCGGAAAAATTTCTATTAGTCAGTTTAGTGCAAATATAATAGGTTTTTTTGTTATAGGTGTGATACCTGTAAGTATATTAGGGTATGGTTTGGCTGTCTGGTTAAAAAGGAGGAACCTATGAAGTTTTATAAAAATGTAATTATACTGGGTATAATAGTTGTACTACTTTCAGCTGCTTATTTTATAACTGAAAGAAAAAATGCACAAAGTGCCATAGAAACAAGTACAGCTAATAAAATAAAAATCTTAAACTTGAAGCTAGATGATATTTCTAAAATTGAAATAAATAATAAAAGGGAAAAATTATTATTTGAAAAAAAACAGGGCAAATGGGTGTTAGTAGAACCAGCAGACATAAAATATGACCAAGCGGTTGCTAATGGTCTGCCATTAAGTATATTCTATATTACAGCTAATAAGTTAATAGCTGAAAAAAGTACTGATTTTACCCAGTATGGGTTAGATAATCCTGCAATAATATCTATTAGTACACCGGGTGGTAAAAATAGTACATTAGAAATAGGAAATCTAACTTCCTCTAAAGACAGTTATTATGCAAAATTGAATGAGAGCAGCAGTATTTATACTATTGATAAAAATAAAGTTGAGTCCATTTTACTTACACAAAATGCAGTAAAGGATAAAAATGTATTATCCCTTAGTCGGGAACTCCGTCCTAGAATGTTAGCAGAAGATATTACTAGGGTAACTTTGAAAAAAATAGTACACTAGTTTTTTCAGCTAAAAAAATACTGACGGTGACAATTGGTCAATTATTGCACCAGTTGAAGAAAAGGCAGATAAAAATAAAATAGCACCGGTACTAGATGCTGTATCTAAAGTTCTTGCTCTAGAATTTATAGATGATAATCCTGCAAATTTTGATAAGTATGGTTTAAAAAATCCTCTTTATAGTTTAGAGTTTGAAAATTCAAAAGGTATAAAAAAATTATATATAGGAAATGAAAAAGAGGGTAGTGAATATTATGCTAGAGTTGAGGGATCAAATGATGTTTTTTCTTTAAGTGAAGAAGGATTTACTTTTCTTGATGAACCATTAAAAGAATTTGTTGAGGAACAAAAATAGTTTATCCCAATGCCGCAATTAGCAAACACCTATCCAGGATTGAAAATAGTAAATTGTGAATCGTGAACTGTGAATTGAATATACAGGAGGAGTGAAAATGAAAAATAAGAAATATTTATACATATTTTTAATATTATTTTTGATAGCATTAAGTATAGGGTGTTTTAAAGTTGAAAATAAAAAAACTAGCAGTAATACTGACAAGCAAAAAACTGCTGTAGTAAAAAACGACAAGTCAAATACTAAAAATACCAGTAGTACCAAAAGTACGGCAAGTGATGAAGGCAATTCATCTAAAACATCAAATATAAAAGATAGTACTATTGATAATTCAAATAATGAGTCATCGGAAAGCAATTTAAAAACTGGACAATCAAAATCAGAAGCTTCTAATACTGTGCCAGCACAGGTACAAACACCAGCACCAGCACAAACTACAACAGTTACTTTAACAGGCTTTATTCAAGATGAAGATTGTTTTGTTCAGTATGTGGATTCAGACACTGGCAAAGCAAAGCAAAATCCGGGTAATGATACAAAAGATTGTTTGTTAATGCAGGCTTGTGCAAACAGCGGATATGGAATAACAGTACTTCAAAGTGATGGAACTTATAAGTTCTATTATTTTGATGGAAAATTTGCAACTGGAAAGGGAGAAAGTTTTATATCAGGGACTGGTACCCAGGCGTTAGCATGGGAACTAATTAATAAGACAAATAAACAAGATCATATTGCTGTTACTGTTACAGGAACTTTAAATGGAGACACAAGAACAAATACAAACGCTGCTTTTCCAGCTAATGCAGATGGGAAATATTATCCGATTATAACTGTGTCACAATTGTACGAGAATTAAAGTACCTGAAAATCAAGTAATTCTAAAGTTCAGATGGAGAAAGAATTTCTTATGAGCAAACTCCACCTGAAGCTCTGAATCACTTGATTATCTGTTGAACTTCATTTTATTAATATTAAATTCACCACTTATTTCATCTTGTTCATATTCTATATGTGATATTTCCAGGTTATTATTGGATATCTTATAATTTGAGGAAACGCATCCTGAGTTATTGTATATATTTCTAAATTGCTTTAATTGTTTATTAGACTTTAAATTCATCTTATATTCTCCTCCAGGCTTGATTGACAATATTTACATTTGAATATCCGTTAATGTTATTCTCTCCCATGTTGTGAATTGCTCCATCAAAGATGTATCCATAACTCATGCCAGCTGTTTCAATAATTCCTGAACATACAGAAAAATTACCTAAGGAATCCACTACTTCTTCAGGAGAGAATGGGATATTGAAAGAAAAATCTTTTTCATAGGTTTCATAAAGATTCCATATTTTTTTCTCTAATTCATCTGAACAGTTTTTTATAGGAAGTTTAATTATATTTTTGGCTTCCCGCCTTGTTATCATGTAGCTGTGTGATTGAAGTTTTTCTGTTAAAATATTTACAATTTCATTTATCTTATATTCATCCTGATAATTCATATGCATAAGCAGCAATTCTTTTGCAACAGTCCTTATTAACGCATGACTTCTGAATATACTTCCTACAGCCAAAGGATGAATATGTTCTGTTAAATTGGTAAAAACTTTAATTAAAGTTTCATCGGTCTTAAGACCTATAACATCTTTAGCAATAGAAAAGAAAGAATATACATCCTCTACATTAATGGGAAGCTTCATATTATTACCATCTTCAGGATTAAAAACGCTGGTTATGTTAGGGTCTACAGGACTGAGTTCTCCCATTTTAGTCATGATTATTTCAGAAGCTCCAAGGCATATTAAGGTACCTGCACTATAGGCTTTATAAGGTATTAACACCGAAAATTTACTGCAATATTCGTATATAAGTTCAACCAGACGGAGAGATGTTAGTACGTCTCCTCCTTTAGTAAAAATGAATAGATCTATTTTATCTGTTTTTCCTGTATGTTCAAGTAGTTTATGAAAAACTGGAATAATATCAGGAGCCACTCTTATGTTGACATTTTGCCTATCCCCACAGAAATAGCATATTACTTTGGAATTACGTTCTTCTGATATATCTTCAATTAATTTATATCTGGTTTCATTCATTATTAATCACATCCCAAAATTGAAAATTAGAATTTAGTTAAGATTATTGTTTGAAATTCCCCTTATATATATTCAAAGTAATAAATTTTTATTTTTAAATGTTTTTTATGATTTCCGAATAATTTTTCCTTTAATATACAATAATAAGTACTGTAAAAAATAAAAATTTAGGAGGTACATTATTATGCAAATTAATACTAATAATTTAGAACAACAAGGAGCCAATATACAACAGTTAAGATTTGTCCCAATATCTTCCAATGTTTCGTGCATGGGTACTACTGTTAACTATGGAATTGGTACACATTCAGGAGTGGCAATGAATGCTTTTTCCAATAATTCTCAACCTATGACTAGCTGGACTGTTAGTCCACAGGTGGGATATATTAATGCTTCTCAAATGACTAATACTACACCTTGCATTTCAGCATCTCAATTTGGTCAAATGGGAAGTGGAACTTTTAATGGTATAACTTATAATACTCAAATTCCTATGGGAAGAAGTCTTATGATCCAGCCTACTGTAGATATTTCAGAAACATCCAGTGATATTATGGTGTCTGCTTATGTATCGAATTCTGCAATAAATGATTTGAAACTTAATGTTACTGATGATTCATTAACGATATCTGGTACTTTATTAAATGGTTCTAATCAATTTGTATTAAATAGAACAATTCCGCTTTCAACAAGTGTAAGGGCAGAGGCTGTGGAAGCTACGCTGCAAAGTGGAGTTGTTGAAATTAGATTGCCAAAAACAGAAAAATTTAATAGATCAGCTCATACTTTAAGTAAAGATACAGGCAGTGTAATGATAAGTAAATAATATCATTATTATTATAATTAAATCACTTTTATATTAAATAAAAGGGTACCCTTGAACTGTTGACAAATATATTTTGTCAACAGTTTTTTATATAAATATAAATAGTTAGAGTTTTATATGATGTTTGAGTAAATATTTTTTGCAGATTAGGGGGAATATATTTATTGTATAGATTGAGGTGGTGTAAATGGATAATAAGGAATATAACATAAATCACAATGTTGAAAATATAAAGAATCTATTGGGAGAACAAAGTGAAGTAATAGTAAGGAACTTGCTTATAGGAAAAAATAATTGTATAGAAGCTGCAATTATTTATTTAAATGGTCTTATAAATAAAGATGTGATAGATAGAGATATATTAAATCCATTAATGTTACATGTTAAAGAGGATTTTACAGGGAAAAAGGATATAGAAGACTACATACGAAAGAGATATATCGCTGCTAGTGATTCTTGTATTGAAAAAGATATAAATAATGTTATAAACAGTATTAAAAGAGGAAAAACTGTGTTGATAATTGAAAATTGTTGTAACTTTATTGTGATAAATACTACAGGTGGAAATTATAGAACCATATCTGAACCGGAAAATGACCTTTCTTTAAGAGGGCCAAGAGAAGGTTTTGTAGAGAATTTAGAAACCAATATAAGTATATTACGGCGGAGAATAAAAGATAGAAATTTAATAATGGAAAAGTTTACATTAGGAAGAAGATCTCAAACAGATTTGGTAATTATGTATATAGATGACGTAGCAGATAAGGAGTTCCTTAAGAGGATGAAAGATAAAATAAATAAGATAGATATAGACTTCATCCCAGCAAATAGTGTTATGGAACAATGTATAGAAGAACATCCTTATAGTGTTTTACCTCAAACCGGCGGCTCTGAAAGACCTGATGTAATAGAAGCAGGTTTAATGGAAGGTAAAATAGCTTTTTTGCTAGAGGGCACACCTTATGTTACAACTTATCCTTCCATATTTGTAGAATTTTTTCAAACTGCAGAAGATTATTATGGCAGGACATTACAAGCATGGTTTATCAGATTTGTAAGACTTATAGCTGTATTTATAGTGATATCTCTTCCTGGAATATACATAACATTCATTAAATTTAATCCAGAACTTATTCCTGTTGAATATATTAAGTCTCTTATAGAATCAAGACAGGGTATAGTGTTGACTCCTTTTATGTCTTTGCTGGTTATGCAGTTAACTATAGAATTTTTAAGGGAGGGTGGACTTAGGATGCCGGGAAAAATAGGGCAGACAATTAGTGTAGTAGGAGGTATTATAATTGGCGATGCTGCAATTCAGTCAAAAGTTATAAGTTCACCTACTTTACTTGTGGCAGGAATTACTACAATAGCTTCTTTTGTAATATCTAATTATCAAATGTCTATTGGCATAAGAATTTTAACTTATCCCATGCTTATATTGGCAAATTGGCTTGGAGTGCTTGGTATAGTTATAGGATGGTTTTCCATATTGGCTTATCTCTGTTGCTTGGAGAATTTTGGAGTACCATATATGGCATTTTACAAAAGTGACATGAAAGATATATTTATAAGGACACCTATATGGAAGATGAATAGAAGACCCAGAGCCATCCCCAACAACGATTCTACTAGACAAGGCAATTTTGGAAATAAGAAAAATGTATAAGGGCAAAGATACATTTTTAACCCCCAGCCAATTTACATTTACATTAAAATCAGCTATGGTAGGTATTGAAATAATGTATATACCTAACAGTATTATAAAATTTGCAAAACAAGATAGCTGGATTAGCTGTATATTAGGAGCGGTATATCCTTTATATATATTGTTCATAGCAAACTATTTATGTAAAAAATCTTATAAGGAGGATATATTGATATTAAGCAAAAAATGCTTTGGAAATATTTTTGGCAGTATTTTGAACTTTATTTTTATATCTTACTTTTTATTCATGCTTACATCAGAATTTTCAGGATATATTCAGGTGTTTGAAATATATGCCACTGGATTTTTAAAAAACTATCAGATGTTATTTACTACTTTGATTCCTGTAACCTATATTGTTTATAATGGCATAAAACCTTTAGGCAGATTAAATGAAGTAGGGTTCTATTTAACTATAATTTTACTTGTTATTCCCATAGGGATTTTAGCTTATGGAACTTTTTTGAA
>ENA-UOOE01001955-UOOE01001955.1-fermentation-metagenome-genome-assembly--contig:-NODE-1955-length-15868-cov-9.518877_pt1 | contig 15868 bp, 17 predicted proteins | sample MGYA00245776_ERZ724021 | MGnify/ENA primary metagenome ERZ724021 (study PRJEB28704, sample SAMN03018321) | fermentation metagenome | biome: anthropogenic terrestrial biome; feature: soil; material... | reverse complement strand
GTATTAGTCGCACTATGAAACAGAATAGCAACAGAGGAAAAAGATATTGTCCAGAGTCAGATAAGTATCTTGAACTTATTGCTGATACTAATGAACGTGCGGCAGAGATTCTAAAACAGCATAAGAAATACAATATGAGATTCTATCAAAATTAAAAGAGAAAGAAGTAATTGTTTAATGGCTGCAAAGATTAGCAAGAAAAATACACTTAATATTAAAGGCACACTTGATCTGTCAGATGGTATTGTTAAGATCGAAGTTGAAGGAAAAGATGAACCTGTTGTATTCGCTGATATTGCTAAAGAATTTGACGGATTAGATGTTAAGCTAACTGTTGATTATGGTCAGGATATTGTATAACAATATATTAATTCCATATGAAGGGACTGACGAGTAATATCGCAGGATGAATTTTTAGAAAAGCAGTTAGAATTACTTAAAGCACGACAGAATCCAGATAATGATATTGAATGGCAAGATATAGCAGATGAACGTGCGAAGTATTATGGAAACGTTGAAAATCGTGATACTGTTCGCAAAGGTTCAAAATTACTATATGAATATCTTGATAATGGGTGGAATTTAAGTAAGACCGATCCTGTTTCAAATAATACAGATATTGATGATAAAATTCGTGAACTACAAAAGGAAAGACATAAAAATCAGGCAACTGCTATTGAGCTAAATAGACTTAATAGGCAGCAAGATAGATTTGAATTGTTCTATGAAAATATAAAAGATGCAATTCAGGCATTACCTGTTCCCCATTTTAGGTATAATAGTTGTTTGTATGATAATCAAAAGGAATATGTTCTTAGTCTTGCAGACATTCATTGTGGTGCAAATTTTAAGAGTGAAAATAATGAATATTCATTAGAGATTTGTGCTAATAGATTTGACAAACTATTGAATTACATAATTGACTATGTGCAAGAACATAATATTACTAAATTAAATATTACAGAACTTGGTGATAGTGTTCAGGGGCTTATTCATATTACAGATGTAAAACTTAATGAAACGTCTGTAGTTGAAGCTGTTGTATATGTTGCAAAGTTAATTTCAAGTTTTCTAAATGATTTATCTGAATATTGTTACATTGATTATTATCATGTGCCAAGTGCTAATCATACACAGACTCGTTGTTTGGGTACTAAAGCGAATGAATTGGTTGCTGAAGATTTGGAATATGTAATTGCTAATTATATTAAAGATACTTTGGCTAAAAATGACCATATTAAAGTATATACAAATTTTGGACATGAATATATTGAGATTCCAATTTTTGATTTTAATGTAATTGCATTACACGGTCATCAGCTTAATAATGTTCAAAATTCGCTTAAAGATTTGAGTATGTTACATAGGAAATTTTATGATTATGTTTTGACTGCCCATCTCCACGCTTCAAACGATGTGACTGTTGGCGAAGGTGATTCTAACGATACAGAAGTGCTTGTGTGTCCTTCTTTTATTGGGAGTGATCCTTATTCAGATAAACTAATGAAAGGTTCTAAAGCGGCTTGTAAAGTGTTTACATTTGATGATAAGAACGGTCATATAGGAACAGATAAGATTATTCTAAATTAGTATAATCTATCGTAAAATGCGATATAAAAGAAAACTCTCTGAGAAGAAAATAGTCTTTAAATAGATAGATAATTTATTTAGTTCTTAAATGAGTAGAATTTAAACAACCAATGATTATCGCATTATTTCCATTATGCGATTAATAAATGTGGAACCTTAATGCTACAGTTTGCATCGACCGTAATAGATGTGTCGTTACTAATTATTGACGGCGTTTATTTTAATAAAATATTAAAGGAGTTTTATATAAATGCTTAAAAATGATGTTGTAAATTCAATTAGTGAAAAGTCTGGTCTTACGAAATCTGACTCTGAAAAGGCACTTGTAGCTTTTGAAGATGTTGTAAAGGAAGCAATGGAAGCAAACGAAGAGGTAAACCTTTCTGGATTTGTAAAGTTCTATGTAGCAGATGTTGCAGAGCGGCAGGGACACGACCCTCGTGCTAATAAGCCAATCACTATTCCAGCACATAAGGCAGTAAAAGTGAGGATTGGTAAGAGTCTGAAGGAGTCTTGTAAGTAATGAAAACTAAACTACATGAAGTAAAGGATTATTGCTGTATTCATGGGTTTGTTGATACGATTGTAGATAAGATTCTTGATCATGTTAATGATGATTCATATTCTATTGATATTATAGCGAATGGTGATTTGACAGAAGACCTTATTAGATGCCTTATGGCTATTGAAACTGACGATGATGGTTTTATGTTTAATATGCAGGATGTTGATTATAATGGGCTTGAATATAACGGTGAATATGTACTAACTATTAACAATGATTTTGAACTTTGGTGTGAACCTGCCTATAGGGATAATGAATATGGCACAGGATATATTTATACTGAGTCAGATGATTGTTTTGTATATGAGGATTCGAATAGAGAAGTAATGGACAAAATTGAATCTGGGAATGTTACTATTTTTGGATTTAAGGGTGATAACGAATTTGAAAATTAAATGATTTATTCTAAAGGGAAGATTTTGAATGGTCTTCCCTACCCTATATGTCATTATGGTGTAATGGTAGCATATCAGTTTTCCAAACTGATAGTGACAGTCCGAATCTGTTTAATGACTCCATAGCAGATTTATTCTGCTAAATATTTTATTTTTTAAATTTTTAGGAGGTATTTTTATTATGTTTTTCAATGATGATTTTGACTCAATTTTTAACAGTATGGAGATGGGTTTTGGTAGACCCACAAAGATTATCTTTAACACTAATGGTATTAAAGATCAGATGCCGTCTTATTGGCGTAAAACAGAAAATGGCTATCGTTGTACGGTAAAAACGCTTGGAATTAACAATGATGATGTTTCTGTTGAAGTAGAAAACAATGGAATCAAGGTTTCAGGTAAAAGTGAAGTTGAGGGAGAATCTTATGATACTCTTATTGAACTTCCTATTGCAGAAGATGTAATAGACAACATTACAGAGATTAAACATAAAACAATTAATGGTCTTACATTTGTTGATCTTATTGTAAATAGACCTGAAAAGAAAAAGATTAAAATTACAAAAGCGTAAATGCTAATACGGACATTTCATTAGTGTCCAATAGATGCAAATTGAGGGCGGTAGGCAATAGCTTATCGCTCTTTTTATGATGTACTGCGAGAACACCCGTGACTTTAGTCATGGGATGAATCGCTTACATATGTTGTTGGATATTTCAAATAAATGCTGATAAATACTTGACTTTTACAAGTACGGTAGGAACTACCGGAATTTACGCCTACGGACATTATGTAAGACTGAATTAGTCAGCAATGATGGTTGAAATAGGAATCACGCGACTTTAGTCGTGGGAGGTTCAAATGTGATTATTAAGGTAATAACTTGATAATTGCTAAATAGAAGCGTGGTTTTATTTTAAATATTAGAAGGGAGATTTTTATTATTTCTCAAGGTAGAAAAAAAATTGATAAAGTTAAGGAGAATACAAAATCTCCTATTAGGATTAATACAGACATTAAAATAGAAAAGACTAATTATAAAGAAGAAGAACAAAAGGTTTTTTATTGTTCTTGTTGTGGAAAACCATATGATAAGCAAAAAGGGAATTTCCCTATTTCTTATTCCCCTTTTTATGCTGGTAATAACGGATATGTAACAATATGCAATAATTGCATTGAAAAATATTTTCCTAAACTTACTGATTTTTTTAGTGGAAATGAAGAAAAAGCGATAGAAAGATTTGCTCAAATTTTTGATTGGTATTATCAAGAAAAGGCTGTAGCCGCGACAAGAAAAATTAGTGCAGGTAGAAATAGAGTTAGAGGTTATCCAAGTAAAATGTGTTTACCTCAAACAAAAGATCATGGTACTACATATTTAGACACAATAAGAGATAGAGTTGATAATACTATTGGTTCTTTAGATAATTTACAAGAAGAACGAGAAAATGGACAAACAAATGTGAGTGATAAAATTGCAAAAAAATGGGGAATTGATTTATTTTCCTCAAAAGAATGTAATATATTAGAAGATCATTATCAAATGTTAAAAAGACAGAATCCCAATTGTGATAGTAATCAAGAGATTTTTATTAAAGATTTATGTTATACAAAACTTTATCAATTACAAGCTCTTAAAGATAAAAAACCAGATGATTTTAAAAAATTAACAGAATTATATCAGGATACATTTAAAAAAGCTGGTTTAAAAACAATACAAGAAACTGATTCAAGTAGTGATGAAACATTAGGAGTAACATTAGCAACTATAGCTCAATATACACCTGAAGAATATTATAAAAATAAAAAATTATATAAGGATTTTGATAATATTGGGGATTATTTTAAAAGATTTGTATTAAGACCTTTCAAGAATTTAATTACAGGTTCTACTGAAAGAGATAAAGAATATTGTGTAAAAGATGATGAAAATGAAGAAGATTAATGTTTATGCTGATGAAACACAAAGTAAATTATATAAAAAATTTCCATCTACTCATTTTTTAAGTAATCCTGATAATGTACATCATGTTTTTTTATGGAATACTTTTTTTAGGCGAAATTTACATAGATTAGCTATTGATTATTTAAAAATTAATCTTTATCCTTATCAAGCTTTAATGTTATATTTAATGGGAATTTGTCATTTTATTGTTGTTATTGCATGTCGTGCTGCTGCTAAATCATTTATTATTGCATTATACTCTTGTTGTCGTTGCATAACTCGACCTTATACTAAAATTGTATTAACAAGTTCTACCAAGGGGCAATCAAAATTAATTGTTTCTGATAAAATTCAGGGAGAACTAATGAACATGTCTCCTATGTTAAGGAGAGAAATTAGTCGTATAAAAGATAATCAAAATGAAGTTGTTGTATATTTTAGGGATAAAAGTACAATTACAGTTGTCCCTGCTTCTGATAATGGACGTGGACATCGCTCTCATTGTTGTATTAGAGAAGAATTTAGACAAATTGATAAGACAGTTGAAGATAGTGTTTTATCTCCATTTCAAACTGTTAGACAAGCTCCATATATGTTAAGAGAGCCATATTGTTCAATGAAAGAGTTGCAAGAAGAGCCAGTTAATATTTATATAAGTTCTTCATGGGTAGACGCTGGACATTGGATGTGGGATATTGTTGATCAAGCATATGATGGTATGATGAATGGTGAACAATCATGTTTGCTAGCTTTTGATGAAAGTATTACTTTAAAACATAATATTCGTACAATGAACCAAATGAGACAAGAACATAAAAAATTAGATTCATTAACATGGCGTATAGAATATTTAAATGAACGAGTTAAAGAAAACACACATGCATTTTTTGATTATAAAATGTTAGCTCAAAATCAAAATTTGAAAAAGCCTTTCTATCCTCAAAACTTTCTACAATATAAAAATCAAAGAGAAAATAAATATAACATTCCAAAGCAAACTGGTGAAATTCGTATAGTTGCGTGCGATATGGCTTTTATTGAAAACAAAAATAATGATAATTCAGTATTCTCTTGTATGAGGTTATTACCTGAAAGTAAAAAATATGAAAAAACTGATAATAGTTCTGTTGAAGTAAAGCAAGGTTATATACGTTCTGTCCCATATATAGAAAGTGTACAAGGTGGAGATACAGATAAACAGGCAATAAGAATAAGAGAATTATATGAAGATTTTCAAGCCGATTATATTGTTTTAGATTTACGGAATGCTGGAATTTCTATATATGATAAACTTGCAAAAGTTATGTATGACGAAGAAAGAGATTGTGAATACTCTCCTTTAACATGTATTAATGATCAGAATATAGCTAATAGAATTATTATTGATGGTGCAAAGCCATCAATTTTTGTTATAAATGCTTCTCAAAAACTTAATAGTGATATTGCTTTAGCTATGAGGAATACTCTTGAAAATAAGCAGATTGATTTGTTGGTTAATTATAATGAAGCCAAAGAAGAAATATTACCAAAATTTAAAAAATATAGACAAGCGGTTGATATAGATACTCAATTATTTTATGAACAACCATTTTTGGAAACTCAAATTCTTATCAGTGAAATGACAGGTTTGGTTTATAAAACAAATGATCAAACTGGGACAATTACCATTCATGAGCAAGGTACGAATCGAAAAGACCATTACACCAGTATTTCTTACGGAAATTGGTTTGCATCTTTACTTGAAAAAGATTTATTATCTCAAGAATCTGATTATGATTTTGTTATAAGTTATTCATAAGGAAGGAGGCTGAATTATTTTTGGATGATAAAACAGATAAAACAGAAGATATTGAAGAAAATGATGATTCATATAAAATAGAAACCAATTCTATTGGTTCAGAATCTTATTCGTTTTTTAATATTGACCATGATGTATCTAATTTATCTATGGAGGGATTACAGGGGTATATAAAATATCCTATGATATATAATTCTATTTTAAGAGAGATTTCAAAAGAATGTTATAATTCAAATGGCATGTATGCAAGGTCTATAGATACAAGGGTTTCTTTACCTTTGCTATCTTATGTTTGTGTTTCAAGAAAATCTTTAAGTGGTAAAAAAATTAATAGTAAAGATAAGAAACGTAAAAAAAGAATTATATTACAAATGAAACTTATTAATCATGAAAAAACCACTCGTGATATTTTAAGAAAATTAGATATAGATGGAATGTATGTTGGAATCCTTAGAGATACTACTGCAAGCAATATAGAGGTTATGCCGTCAAGTGGTATAGTTGAATCTATTGATAGGCTTGAAGGTCTTTCTTTGGATGATAATTTTATGATTCAACCTCTTGATTTAGACTATTGTAAAATTATAGGTTTTCAAAACAATGTAGCTATTGCTGCTTTTGATATGATGTATTTTGATCAATTTAAACATGGTGGTTTGGTTAATGAAATTAAAAATTATCCTAAAGATTTTATGAAAGCATATTTGGATTATAGAAAAGATAGCAGTAAACGATGGTTTATATTAGATTATAAAACGACAATAGCTTTGACTGCAAGAGCAAATATTGATGAGCCATATGGTCGTCCTTATGGTATGTCAGCGTTTTCTGATATGAAAATGCAACAGGATTATGACAATAGTCAATATAAAGTTGTTAATGAATTAGCAAGTAGTATTTATTATTTGATTTTGCCAGAAGGTGAAAAAAAAGGACGTTGTTCTTTGAATTCAGCACAACAAAATCAAGTTATTGATTCTTTTAAAAATGCTGTAAAAATTAATACAAATAATAATATTGGTAGTAATTCTAAAATTTCTACTTTGACATTGCCTACAGGAACGACAATAAATAGATTATCTAAAGATTCTTCATTGCTAAAAGACACATTAAGTGACGAAAATATTAAAAAAATATCTACCAGTTTAGGATTTGCAAGTTCTGCTTTAAATGCGGCAAGTGAAGGTAGTTCTGGTTTTGCTGGGTTACAAATTAATATGGATATAATATCGTCACAAATATTTACTGAATTAAACCAAATTGGATATGAATATACTCGTTTGTTGAATAATCATGAAGGTATTAAACCTTCTGAATATATAGATATTAAATATTTACCACTTAGCCGTTTAAATAAGAATGATATGTATGACAAAATGAAGGAATTATATATGACAGCAGGAGGTTCTCGTACATACATGATTGCAGCAGGTGGGGTTAATCCAGAAGATTATATGGCTGTTTGTGATGAAGAAATTAGTGATAATTTAGATAATAAATATAAACCGCATATTACAAGTTATACAGCTTCAAATTCCGCAGATAAATCTGATCCTGATAATAATTTAGGAGGAGCGCCTCAAAAGTCGGAAGATGATTTAAGCTTTAATGGCGCTGTCACAAAAGGCACAGGTACTAATGAAAATATTAAACCAAGTACTAAATAATTTATATGTACTGCGAGAACACCCGTGACTTTAGTCATGGGATGAATCGCTTACATATGTCGTTGGATATTTCAAATAAATGCTGATAAATACTTGACTTTTACAAGTACGGTAGGAACTACCGGAATTTACGCCTACGGACATTATGTAAGACTACAATAGGTAGCAACAATGGTTGAAGTAGGAATCACGTGACTTTAGTCGTGTGAGGTTCAATGAGAGGTGGTGATAAATGAAAATGAATGGTTTGATTGAAATATCTGGCAAAACAGCTGAAGCAGGTCGAACTCCTGTAAAATTTATTTTACATGAAATATATAATTCTCCATCTGAATATAATGCTAATGGTATTTCATGGAATAGAAAATATACAGAACAAAATATGTATAGCGTAAAAGGTATGCCTTTAACTTGCCAATTTGCAGATGATGAGCATACTATTCCTTTTGGCGGTCATGGAGAACTTTCAGAACAAGGTCAAGATATTAAATTTGATGATAGCTTAGTTGTTGGTTCATTTGAAAATAGTTATATAGATGATAATCTTGAAATAAATGGTAGAAAATTTTCAGGATTAGTTGGAGATGGATATATCTATAATCAAAGATTTCCTTCACTTGTAGAATATTTGCAAAAACAATATCAAGATAAAAGTCCTGTTGAAAGTTCTGTTGAAATTTGTGCAGATAAGTCTAAAGGAAATTCAAAAATAATTTATGATGGTGGTTGGAAAGAAAAAGGGAGAGTTCCGCAAGATTATCAATATAGTGGACACGCTTTTTGTATAGGGGTTGAGCCTGCTGATAATAAAGCTTTAATGATAGAGTTAAATCAGGCTAAAAAAGAAGGCGTAAAACAAAATATGGTAAAAGAAAAAATTAATATTGATAATTCTAAAGCAAGTGTTTATAATTCATCTTCTTGGAATGTTAATAAAGGTGAATATTTTCGTAAATGCAAAAATGCTTCTAATGCAATGGCAGTATTTAATGAAGCATATTTAGATAATAGCATTTCTTCTATAGAAGAAGCTGTTGAAGCAGATGTGAAATATCCTCATCATCATTTTGAAGGAAATAAAATGGTTGTAGATGTTTCAGGAATTAAGGCTGCTGTACAAAGGTTGGCGCAAAATGATCCGAATAATGAGAAAGCAAAAGCACATGCAAAAAAACATTATAATGAGCTTGGTCTTGAGCTACCTGAATTTTTAGGTGGTAAATCAAATAAACAGGAGGTAAATCAAATGGATGAAAAAGTAGTTATGGAGCTTAATCAGAAGATTGAAGATAAAACTAATGAAATTAATACATTGACTTCTGAGAATAAAGAGCTTAGTAAAAAAAACAAGGAGCTTAATGAAACTATAACAAAAGCAAACAAAGCTGTAGAGGAAGTTAATAGTAAACTTAAAACAGCTACAGAGGAGTTAAATGCTTTAAAAGATGAAAAATCAAAAGCCGAGATAGAAAAGAAAAAAGCGGAAACTAATTCATATTTTAAAACAGAAATTCCTAAGGATGGATTTACAGAAGCAGAAATTAATTCTCTTCAGTCTTTTGTAGATAAATCTGATATTGAAGGTTTAAAGAAAGCTGAATCTGAATTATGCACTAAAAAATTTAAAGAAATGGTTTCTAAAGATACTAAAACAGAAATTAATTCTAAAGAAACTTTTATTTCTTTCCCTGATTCTAAGAAAAAAGTTATTACCGATAAAGAGTTTAGTTTTTGTGATTAATAAATCAAATAATAGGAGGTATATAAAATGAGTTTATTTAATTTTCATGATTCTAATTTTTTGAATAAATCAAATCATCCAGAAATTGTAGCAACAGTAGATACATATAATGGTAATCAATTTAAACTTTCAGGGGATACAGCTGTTCCTAATGCAACGGCAGCAGATGTTCAAACTGGCGAAGTTTATATTATGAAAAATATCATTGACAAGCCTGAGATATTAAATACAGATGATTACAAAGTTTCGGCTGGTGAATATATTAGAGGTTATCGCCTTAAAGATTTTGCAGGTGAAAATTTTGATATGTCTGCTGATCTTGTTTCTGATGCTTATGCAGATGTTGCAGTTGGTAGTAAGCTTGTTGGTCGTTCTACTGCCGATACTACGAATACTATGGGTTGGAAAGTAGTAGCTGATGTCAGTGGTTATTCTACATATCTTGAAGTGGTTGATAAAACACCTTTTGGTGCTTTTACAATTGATAAAGAGGGTGGCACTGTTGCTGGTGGCTATCTGGTAAAGGTGCATGTTGTTGATTTAACGGCAACAGCTTAATTAAATTTTAAGGAGGTAAAGATATGAGTTTTACATATATAAATGATTTTACAAATACTAAAGAGAATGCAAGTAATGTTGAAGTAAATAGTATGATTAAGAATAACCTTAAACATGTTAATAAAGAAAAAGCTGAAATTTTCTCAAAAATTGTTTGGGGTAAAGACACTTCTAAATATGGTAAAAAAGTAGATACTGTTATGGATGGTGTTAAAAATCTTGCTTCTGCTGCAAAAGATGGAGATACAAAGGCGAAAGCTGAAATTAATACTATTACAACAGTAACACTTCAGCAACCACTAATGCAGAGATTACAGGTTAATAATATGCTTGGTAATGTAACTAATGTTGGTATGGATGAACAGCTAAATTATCAATATTATCAACTTCAGGGTTCTGAACTTTCGAGGATACAGGCGAGTTCTGGTTCTTTTACATTTCCTTCTGTTAAAAAACGTACAAAGACCGCTGAAACCAAAACAGCAACAGGTGGTTTGGTAGTTGATTTGCGTGAAATGGCTTCTGGTGCAACAGATGGCTTTGCAGTAGCTGGAGAGCAAGTTATTACAGATATGACGAATCAGATGGTTCTTTCTAATGTAACAACTTTGACAAGTGGAATTAAGAATGCAGCAACTTTGAAAAACTATGCTGCTGGTATAACAGCAACGAATGTAGATAAAGTTCGTTCAAAAGCTCGTCGCTTTGGTAGAGTAACTATTATTGGTGATGTTGATGTTGTTGAAAAGATGAATGATCTTGCTGGATTTAATATTCATTCTGCTACATCAACAGAGGTTAGATTCCCTGAATCAGTGATGCAGGAAATTATGGCTACAGGATTACTTAGTGAATATAAAGGAAGTCCAGTTGTTGAGCTTCCAAATTCTTATAATTTTACACAGTTAAATACAGATAAAGATTTTTATAAACTTTATCTTCCTACAACTGATCTATGGTTTATTCCACAGGGTAATCTTACTCCTCTTCAAATTGTTATGCGTTCTGGTATTACATCAATGACTGTACAGGATATTAACACAAGGTCTGAAGTTACAAGATTTGATATTGAATATGGTAATGCTTTACTTGCTGAATATATTCCATTTATTGGTTATATTTATGATGAAGCATCTGCGGAATAATATAAAATTTATTAGATAAAGGCTATAGTTTAGCTATTATAGCCTTTATAGTTTTATTTAGAAGGAGAAATTTTATTTTATGGCAATTAATCCTAACGATAAAAGTAAAATTATAAATTTATGTGATTATCCTGTTTCTTGGAAACGAGAAACGATAGTCGGTGATGAATATTTAAAAGCTAATGGTACTACTCGTGTTACAAATTCTGAAATTGAAACGCAAGTAGAAAATGGTAATGTATTTCTTAGGGGTGTAGATGATAAAGGTTCACATGCTTGTGTTTATATAGATAATCCAGAACTTAGAGAAAGTCTTGGATTTGATAATAAAGCAGAAAATAAAAAACAGATTATTATTGATACGGATAAATGTAAGGATATTCTTAGTCTAAAAACTATATCTGCTTTTAAGAAAAATCTTAAAGAAAATATTGTAACACGTCAGGAAAAAATGAAGATTATGACTGTTGCTCGTAAAACAAAATTGAATAATTATGAGATGATACAAGAACTTGAACAGTATTGTCAAATGTCTTTTAATATTAAATAAAGAATTGAGGTGGAACAGATTTGGGAACACCTTTGCAAGATGTTTATGATTCTTTTTTAGCTAAAGTGACTGATGAAGATTTTACTTATAAATCTGATTTAATTTTTCAGTATTTTAAATTTGCAAATGGAAGTAGTTACAAAACTGTTCCAGAAAATTTAAATTATACGTTAAATGTAGATAGTATTGTATTTTACATTGATAATAAAGCTAATATTAATGGAAATATAACTTTTACTATTGATTCTAAATTGTATGTAGTGGCTGTTTTAGCAACGGATAGTTTAATAAATATTGCAGACAAAGTTGTAGATGCAATTAAATCAGATTTTACAATTATAAAAAATTATACAAATGATTATCCGATTATTACCATTGAAAAGGATAATAGTGATTTGAGTAATACAGTTTATATTGATACTGATAATACTGGTGTGCAGATTAATATCAACAAAACATATGATGGCTATTATGATGATGAATTAGGTCAAGACACAATTAATTTAATTTCATTGTATATGGCTTATAATTATTATCTTGATATTGTTTTGAAAAAAGGAAAACAAAAATCTTATTTCGGTAGTAAAGATTTTAATAAGTCTCCGAATATTAAGTCTCAATATGAAAATGCTGAAGCTACATTAAATATTTTGGATGATAAAATTGAAAAATCTCGTCAAGAATTTTATAATTATAAGAATTGACGGTGATAAAATGATTTTTCATAATAATTGGTTATCAAATTCATTGACAGATTCAATATATTCTAAGCAAGAAGAAACTGATGAGGTTAAACAAAATTTTGATTATAGAAGAAAATACAGCAATGAAGGATATAATGTTGTAATAGATAATTTATATAATGAAGACGTTATAATTCAAGATCATTCTAATCCTATCAATGAAAGTCGTACAGATAGAAAATTACATCTGTCTATTGATACTCATGCTGTAAAAGGAAGTAAGATTTTATGGAATGAAGATATATGGTTAATTGTTTCTTCTATTAAGAATGTGGGAGAAGCATATAAAACAACACAAATTCAACAATGTAATTATACTCTCCCTTATCAACTTGGTACATCAATGATTATTCAAGAACCTTGTATTGTAGAAGATACTCAAACGACTATTGGCGAAGACCAAAATAATGTAATGACGGTTCCTGATGCTTTTAGACATATATTGATTCAGTATAATGCTAATACAGCTAAACTTGTAAAAGGTAAAAGAATTTTTATTGACAGAGTTTGTGATAATCCATCTGTTTATACGATTACTAAGGTTGATAGAATTGTTCACATGGACGGAGATAATGGGCTATTGTATTTGACTTGTAATGAAAATCAGACAACGGATAAAGATAGAAAAGATTTGCTTATAGCTGATTATATTCCTTCGTCTACTCCTACCCCATCCCCCACTCCAACATCATCTGGAAGTTGTACTATTACAATGAATAATGGAACTGCTTATACGACTGTACAAAATATTAGAATTGGTGGAACAGGTAATTATTTTAATGCGTTGTTTAAGGATACAAATGGAAATGTATTGACAAATCTAACTCCAACATGGACATTAACAGATTTGAATGGGATAACAAATTCTGATATTATTATGTCTACTGTAGATGGATATCCATTAAGGATAAAAGTCAAGATTGCTTATAAAACTACGTTAATTGGAAGTTCGTTTAAGATACATCTAATTGATAGTGGCAATACGTTAAGTAGTTATGATGTAATTTGTAAGGTGGTGAGTCTGTGAATTATTGTTTACCTGATATGAATGTAAGAGCAAAATATAAAATGGATGTTGAAGAAGTACTAATAAATGATCAGAATATTGTAAATCTTCTTTTGCCAAATCCTAATCCTAATATTGATATTACAGAACAGTTGTTAGGTTATATGGATGACGGTAACATTTGGCACGATGGAGTTATATTCCCATATTTATATGTCCCACCTGATGCGACAGCAGACTCAGTTGCTTCTACTTATATTTGTTTAGAATCGGTGATAAGACCTAAAACTGACAAAATACAGGGTATGTATCTATACTTTACGTTATTTACTCATAAGTCTTTGATGAGATATACATTGGATCAATATTATGGTGATAGAATAGATATTCTTTTATCATTGGTAAATAATTTGCTTGTTGTACCAAATAAATTTGGTATTGGTTCATTTATACCTGAAGAGCCTAAACCTTATTATCCAGCAAAAGATTATTATGGACTAGCGATTAGATATGTAGTACCTGATTTCAAGGTGAAGAAGTTGTGAAATTAGATTACTTGACTTTGTTAGGTTCTGAACCTGTTTACATAAAAGATATTGGAAGTGTTAAGTCACCTACATTAAGAGATGTTAGAAAATTAGGTTTTGAAAACTATAATATGTATATGGCTATTTTAAATTTTGATAAAAAACAATTTATTAAAGTGTTTAATCTTAAAGATCAAACCATTATTGATAAAGAGTATTTCGATATTGTTTTTGATAGTCAAGAATTTAGAGAAATGTTTTATAACATTTTCTCTTTTTTTATGTGTGAAAAAGTTTATGTTGATATAGCAGACAAATGTTATGTGCTGTATGTAGAAAATCCAAAGCCTAAAAATAAAAATGATAAACAATTTATTGCTGGAATTATTAGAAAAGATAATTTTGAAATAGTTAAAGATATTATTTTGCAATTTAATTATTGTAATAATGATGAAATTAGGTCAACAAAACCTGTGGGAAAGCATACAGCAGAATTACTTGAAAAAAGCAAGAAATATAAAGAAAAATTTGCAGAACAAAACAAAGAAGCAGATAAAGATATCTCACTTCCAAATATCATTTCTAAAATAGCTACATATAGCAATTCAATTAATTTTTTGAATATATGGGATTTAACTATATTTCAAATATTTGATATGTTTGCAACTTTAAGCAATAAACAAATAACTGATATGTGTAATATGTCTTATTCAGTTTGGGGTGGGAATCATGATATTCCAAAATGGTATAAGAGTACATATAAAAATATTTAAACGAGAAAGGATGATTATATAATGGCAGATGCTACTATGAGTGCAATTCAGCAGATGGCTAATCGTGAAGTATTTAATAACACATTTCGCAATGCTTCTGATGGTTCTATTTTTGATTATATTGATTATGCAAATACAGGTGATGTAGATTACAAGACTACAACTGTGTATGCTACCGGAGGTCAAGGCGGCGGTCGTAAGGTAGGTTTTACTGGCTCTCCACAGGCAACAATGAAGTTTACTACACAGCTTGTAACTCCTAAACTTATTTCAATGCTTGCTGGTTCTGAAATTATTACAGGCAAGAATGTATTCCGTCATAAGGTAATTACTTCTGTAACTGCCGAAACAACAACTACTATTACGTTTCCTACCACAGAAACTCCTGCGGTTGGTACTCTTTCTGTATATCCTAAAGGTGTAGAGCTGATCGACACTAATAAAACTGCTGGTACACTTTCGGCAGGTGTATTTACATTTACCACAAAAGCAACTACAGATGGAGAATACGAATGTTTTTATCAGACTGCTATTACTGGTTCTCAGACCGTTACATTTAAATCCGATAAGTTCCCGAAAGATTTTATTTGGGATGGAGAAACCATTTGGAAAGGCGAAGATGGTACTACAAGAACTGAAATTTTCCATGCTTATAAGGTAACTCCTCAGCAGAACTTTACAATGAGTTATCAAAATACAGGTGATCCGGGAAAATTCGAGATCGTGTTTGATTTGTTTGCCGACAAAGATAATAATATCTTTGATAAGACATTTTTACCTGAAGAATAATATTAAAGTCTAGAAACCAAACCGATTTATAAATTGATGGGATGGTGATGTAGCTTATCACTATTTCACTATCCCA
>ENA-UOOE01001951-UOOE01001951.1-fermentation-metagenome-genome-assembly--contig:-NODE-1951-length-15898-cov-7.696270_pt1 | contig 15898 bp, 13 predicted proteins | sample MGYA00245776_ERZ724021 | MGnify/ENA primary metagenome ERZ724021 (study PRJEB28704, sample SAMN03018321) | fermentation metagenome | biome: anthropogenic terrestrial biome; feature: soil; material... | reverse complement strand
CCCGGATGGTGATGTAGTTGTGCGAACTCCGCTCGTTCGGTTTGTCGATGATGTTAAACCGATCCGCGATCCGGAAATAAAAAAGTTCTGCCGCAAGCAGCAAAACTAAGACGAAACCATATGATAATAATGTACCCATATTCTATTTTAAATGAAACTATTCAATAGCTTCCGTTTTTCTTTAAAGTTATTTTATTACAGACTCTCTGAGTTAATGGGTAACTCTACTCCTTGTTGAATTGATTTTAAAGTTCGATTTTGATAGAAATATTTGGATTGAATTTAAAGGAAACCGGTTTATTTGTTTTTATAAGGTAGTTCTTCTCTATTGCAAGTTTCAGCCATTCATCTAATTGGCTGGTGGTTAATCTCAAATCTTCTTTTATTTCTTTTTTTGAAACAGTTCTATTTTGATAATTCTCATTAAACTTTGCAATAAATAAATCAAAAAAGGATGCTTCTTTTATTTTTATCTTTAGTTCCTCAATTCTATATGTTGGTGAACTTTCATTTACTGACATTTCATTATGTACTAATACTGGATCGTTTGTAAAAAGATCAGGCTCAGTAGGAACTATTTTTTTTCGTGTTAATTGTAATAAATTTATCTCATCGAAAAAAGTTAATTTTCTTGCTCCTTTTTTGGCAAGCTCAATATTCCCTTTCACATTATTATCAAGAACCCAGACAGGAACCCAATTATTTTTAAGATTTTCTTTTGCACCTTCCCATGTTCCACCTTTTATATCTGATTTCACTACAATGGTTGCAGAAGATTGTGTGTATATTAGTTTATTTCTTGACATTGCATTCCCCACGTTAAAACCTGCTTCAGGATTGTATGGTGAAACAAGACAGAGATTTTTATTAATAATATGTTTTCGAAATAAACTTGAAGTCGATTTTTTAATTAAGGAGTCAGCTACATAACCCAATGAAAACCCATGAGATTCTAATGCACCCATCATAGCCCACTCGTCAACCCCTTTTGCTGCTCCAGAAACGACACCATAACCATCTTTAATAATAGATTGAGCAAGCTTTCTCGTTTCATTTAGTTCTTGTTCATTTGCGTCTCTTGAGCCAACAACACCAATATATTTCTTGTTTAATAATTGCATATTTCCAATGCCAAACAAAATTGGAGGTACATTTTCTTTAAGTAGTTCTTTTACTGATTTAGGATAATCCTTATCACCTCTGTTTATAATCCAAATACCAGCCTTGGTCCATTTATCCAGTGCTATTGCAAGACTCGATTTTCTTTCAAGTAAAAAATAAATTCTTTCAAAGGTGATAGTTTTATCCTGAAAGTCTTTCAATAACACTTCACAATCTCGAGTCAGAAAATCTTCCGGGCTAAGGGATTTTGTTTGTTGCCATCGGGCAAATCTATTCCATTCTGAAGTGGACAAGGGTTTTATCGTTCTTCCATTGTCTTTCACGAAAAACGATGTAAATAATAATATTGCTTTTGTTCTTTCTGAGATCATATAATTTTAATTTACAGCAGTTGAAGTTAACGTAGCAGGATAAACAACACCGCTACCAGCTCTTCTTAGTAATGCTGATGCAATCGTTAGAGTCCATCCAGAATCAATAGCATCATCGATAAGTAAAACCGGCTCATTTAATTTCACATTTTCGCTTATTTCAAAAACTCCATCCAGATTTTTGCACTGGTAATAGCTATTCTCTTGCTCTTTCTGTGGTGCAGTTTCTTGTATTTTGATGATTACAGCTATAAATGGTATATTCAATTTATTAGCAACTCTTTGTGAAAATGATGGGACTAATTCCGGATGCCTATAAGAAGGAATACAGGTAACCCAGGTGGGTGAAGGTAATGGTTTCCACCTTTCGACAATCATTTCGACAAAAGCTTCAACCAATTCATCTCGAAAATGATTATTGAACTTATCTATAGCTACAATTTGCCCCCAGCCAGCATCACCCCATCTTGAAAAAGACTTACCTATTTCACTTCTATATGCTTGTGATAAATTCCCCCTAAAATTATACTTTGATAATGCATTAGGTGGTATTTGTTTTTTTAATTCGAAATTAGCTTCTGAACTTTTTAGGAATGTCGCCGCACTAACTCCATTGTCATGTGAAACATCTTCAGAAAATTTATTTATATTATTGCAGTTTGAACATTTCCCGCAATCTGAAATTATTGTGTCATCCAATGCAGATTGTAAGTAACTCATTAAACAATCTTTTGTTTCAATATAAGATTTTACTTCATTCCATTCTACTATTCGCTGATTTGTTAATCTCAAAATTTTTTCTGAATCCATCAAATATTCAACAGCTGTTCTTTTCCATTTGGAACCAATTTTAATAACAGGAGAAGGCTGTTCAACTTGAAGATATTTTAAAACTTGTTCTATTTGTCCTTTCCTTAAATTCAGATGTTGCATTAATTCATTAATAGACAAACCATCACTCTCCTCTAGTATTTTAATTATTGCCTTTACTCTATCCTGAGTAGGAAAAGCAGATTTCCTAAAGTAAGCATGAATTTCAGAATCTTCTTTTCCTGATAGAAGAATTCCATATGCTTTATCAATTGCCCTGCCCGCTCTACCGACCTGTTGGTAATAAGTAATGATTGAACCTGGAGCTTGATAGTGAATAACAAACCCTAAGTCTGGTTTATCATATCCCATTCCCAAGGCTGACGTTGATACAACCACTTTTATTTGGTTGTTATATAAAGCTTCTTCAACATATTGCCGGTAAGTATCCGAGTCCTCAATTTCGTCATTAACTGCTCCTGAGTAATAATAAAAAGCCTTAATATTGTTTTGAACTAACCATTTTGTTACTATCTGAGCGTCCCTTTTTGTTAAAACATAAATGATACCGCTCCCCGGTATATTTGGTATATTTTCTTTTAACCAAGCTAATCTTGAAGGTTGATCATCCAATTTTATATTTTGCAAAATTAGACTTTTTCGTGTTAAAGGTCCTCTAATTATTTCAATATTACCAAGCTGAGAAACTATATCATCACATACACGACTATTTGCAGTTGCAGTAGTTCCAAGAATTGGCATTCCATCAGGCATAAACTGAAGTATACTTACAATTCTTCTGTAATCAGGTCTGAAATCATGCCCCCAATCCGATATACAATGTGCTTCGTCAACAACAAACAAACCTATCTTATCAGAAATTGGCCTTAGCACATCAGACATGAATCTTTCATTTGCTAATCTCTCGGGCGAAATTAATAAAGCATCAACTTCGTTATTTAAAACTGCTTGTTTTTGGATCTCCCAATCATTTGGATTTGTAGAATTAATTGAAATAGCATTGAGTCCTAATCTTTCTGCCGCTTCTACTTGATTTCGCATTAAAGCAAGCAAGGGTGAAATTATTACTGTTGCACCTTTACCTTGATCTCTTAAAATTTTAGTACTAATAAAATAAACATAACTTTTACCCCAACCAGTTCTCTGTACTACAAGTAATTTCTTTTTCCCATTAACTAGGCTATCGATTGCTTCCCACTGTCCATCTCTGAATTCAGCTGATGAATTATTCAATGCTTTACGCAATAGTTTAAGTCCATTCTCCTTATTCATTATTTTCTGGTATTAAGTTCTCAGGTCAGTATTTTATTGTGTCAGTATTTTGATCATAGCGTTAGTATTTGATGCAACTGCACTTGTCAACTTTGAGACAAAAAGTCAAGCGACATTTTTAATTGATTCTTTTTTAATATTATACTGCTCCCAGAATTCATCAGTGGTCAAATTACCTAACGCTGAAAAAATCAGTTTAAAGAATTTCACTCATCAGCACCTCTAACCGTTGAAATCTCTAAATTAAGTACTTTCTTGATACTCTCTTTCCATTTAACCTTGGAATTTCCTTTTAGTCTTCTATAAAGCAGTTTGACATTACTATCGGATTGCCAATCAATAAGTTTATTCACATTTCTTAGTGTCTCTTCATCCGTGAAGCCATTCATTCTTAATCTTCTATTAAGGAAATTGGCTTTTCCAATCCAAAAAAAATCGGAAACGTATTTTTGCAGATCAGTTACAAGAGAAATTGTATTATCATCTAACATAGGTTCACAAGAAACACTTGTTTCAAAACCGTTTTCATAGGCGAATTTAAGACATCTCTTTCTTTCTTTGTAGTCCGGTGCATCAGGCTCCCAAAACTTCAGAATTTCAGAATCCATCGAACCTATTGTAAATCGAAAAAGAATATTTTTTTTGTGATTAACGAATTCACTGCATATAGTTTCAATTACTTTAAAATGAGGTTTTGAAACTATAAGAACATTATTTCCTGCATCAATTATTCTTCTTAAAAAGTCTACTGTCTCTGGAAGATGACTCGGTGTGATATCATGACTTGAAGGAAACATCACAAATCCATCTACTTTCTTAAACTTTCGATTGAATTGATTATAATTTACCTCTTCAATTTTCCAGTTCTCAGTTGTTTTTCTTTTAAAGCGTATCGCCATTTCTCGACTATAGCAGTATTTGCAATTGTTGCTACATCCATTTATATAATTGGCATTGATCACCGCCCATTCATATGTCCCGAATACATGTTTTACCTTATTGTTCATAATAGTTATCTCTTCTATTCTGTTAGAAAGGAATGGATCTTTGTCCATCAAATCCTGTCCTGTTAATTTTCTCCCAAAATTCAATCCCTTTCTCATGGGATGAGGCAAACATCAGGTCATAGTAATTTCTGATTTTCCTTGAATCAAAGTATTTGTATCCAATTCTCCTGAAACTATTTATATAGTATTCTCTGAAAATATTTCTTCGTTGCAAATTGTCCGACGTTAGTAATCTTTGGTCATAGAAAAAATCATCATAACCCAAAAAGTTCCTGTATTTCTCAATGACTTTCTCATGTGTCTTCGGCGAACTAATTACATTACCTATATTCCTATTGAAATCGGAACCCACTGGAAAATTTATAATAAAATCGATATTCTTTATTCCTTCTTTTAAACATTTAATTAGTTCAAAGGGAACGCTACAGTCAGTTGGATCAATAAAAATCAAAAAAAGACCATTACCTTGGATTTCACTCATTATGTGATCGCGAATCTGTACTGGGTCATAATAGTCACCAACATATGCACGAGCAGTTGTAATGCCTCTATTTTCTAGTCTACGACCAAGCGTTTCTACAACATGCTGGTTATAATCAAAAAAAATGGCCTTTTTTAAAAACTTGAAAGCATGATTTTGTACGATACATAAAGAAGTACCATTAAATTCAGTTCCACTTTTACGATCAATACATCGCCCCGGGCCGCTACAAATCTCAATATAGTAAATATTACCTCCCCATTTTTCTTTCATCGAGATAGTAAAAATATTGAAATAATTTACTAAATAGTGTATCTTTTCCTGCGCCCATTCCCCAACGCATCTTATTGGTAAACCATCAATCACAGAGCGTGTCTCACTACACAGATTATCTTCTGTAATTTCATAACGTCTCTCCCTATTACATTTTCTTTCACAGTTAGGATTAATGACTTCCTCTAAATCAAATGTTTCCTTTTTTGCCATGGTTATTATGTAAATGATTATACTTTGCGAATGTAAGGTTAATTCCAACTGACTAATGCTCATATGTTAATCTATTCAATTTACGAATTTCTGTATATACAACGTTGCCAAAGACTTGAAGATGTCCTTTTGGATGAATAGGTTCATGGGTTTTAGCGGGTATTACTGTTTCGTCTATAATTGCAAAAATCTCGTCAACTGCTTTGTTTATTCCAAGAGCTTTTTGGATGGAAGTGTTACTTTATGCCATTGTCTTTACGTGTGTTTGAATGATAAATAAAAGATCCTCTATAATATTTTTCACGGGAGATCGTGCGATCTTGAGTGTCGCCTCCCTTGTGAATTGTTATTTTCAGTTTTTTATCGGTTAGCGGTGTTTTTCAATGTATGGTAGTGTTTGCCTATTAGAACCATCTTACCTAAAACTATCCAGCGTTTTTCGCATACCCTCCTTTGCCGACAGAGGCATCTTGTCGATACCCAGTGCCCCTTTAATTTTGGCATTACTCACCACGTAGTTCTCCGTGAGCTTACGCAACCGCTCTTTGTTCAGTGGCAGCTTCAAAACCCCACCAATGGCAGCGGCAGCATTCATGAACCTTTTCGGCAGTTGCCAGATATGCGACTTCTTTCCCACCGACTCACTGATCAACCTGATCAGTTCATTGGTCGATAATGGCTCATCATCACCCACGTGATAGATCCCACTCTCAATGTTCTCCTTCACAATCAGCTGCTCCACCACATAGGAGATATTACCGATGGAACAGAACGAACGACTGTTCTCATATGCACCCAGCGGCCAGGGGATACCCTTCTTCACCACGCTATACAGCTGGTTCAGATTCCCCTTGTTACCAGGTCCATGTATCATACATGGTCTAAGTATATAAACTCTTTTAGCTGATAGCTGATCGCTGACAGCTGACAGCTTTTTCAAAATATACTCCTCAGCCCTGATCTTCGATTCACCGTAGGGACCCACCGGCAATGGAACAACATCCTCCGTCAGCACATCACCCGGTACACTGTCCGCAGCCGCTTTCACCGAGCTGAAGAAGATAAACGTCCGTGCATCCGATTGCAGGAAGTAATCGAATATCTTTTGCGTAAGGCCTGTATTTACATCAAAGTAAGCCTGCGCTTCGCTCATGTTCTTCGTGTCATGCGCTTTTCCCGCCAGATGCACAACAGCATCCACCGGAGGCACCTTTCCCAGTTCATCCCATCCGAATATACGTTCAACACCCTCCTTTTCAGGCTGATGAATATCCAGACCAAATATCTTGTGGTTCCTGAACCAGCTATTTGTGATGTTGGTACCCACGAATCCGTTGATACCGGTGATAAGAATTCGTTTCATTAGGTTCTATGTTTTACGATTTAAGACAACAGCATGTTAAACTCTTGTTGTTATTATTGATTCTCAAACACACTTATCAATTTATCAATTATTGTTCCTTTGTCAAATTCATTCGCATAATATGCTTTACCATTATCACCTAATTTTGAGAGAGTCTCTTTGGGAGCATTATACGCTTTAATGATGTTCTCAGCCAACTTATCAGCATCACCAGCATTAGCTGTATAGCCACAATTGGCATCGTTAATAACCTTGTTCCCAATTCCATTGATCATTGATGCGATGGGTTTACCGAATGCAAGATAGGATTGAACTTTTGAAGGTATTGTCAACGAAAAGATATGTTCATCTTTTAATGTAAGAAGCATGATATCAGCTAAAGAAAAGAAGTAAGGCATCTCCTCTAAAGGATATCTTCCAAGCAGGAAAAATGTATCGGACAAATTACGTTTCTTTATCTCCGTCTCAACCCATTCTCTTTTTCTACCATCTCCTACAATCACCCATTTAATGTCATGAATATGCCTGGTTCTTTCTGCAGCGTTGACTATCGAGTCAAAATCCTGGGCTTCTCCCATGTTACCAGCAAACATAACAACAAACCCTTTAGGAATAATCTCCCAATATTTATTGCTGTTTTTTTCAACCGTTTTTGTAAAGATATCCTCAGCCCAATTTGGAATGTAATGAACTTTGTCTGGTAAAACACCTTTCTGTAAAACTGAAGGAATAAAAGCTTCTGATTGAACCAAAACTCCATCTGATTTTTTATAGATACTCCGAACCATCTTTGTCAATCCTTTCAAGATAGAAGAAGAATCCATTTTACCTGCCGCAGCAACACTTTCAGGCCATAAATCCTGCACCCACAGATAGGCTCGACTACCATAGAGTTTCTTATGCAATAATGCCGGATACATCTGAGTGATAGGCGAGATGGCAAAGGTCAGTGAAACATCAAACTTCTTTCTGTTAAATGCAACAAAAGTAGAGGCAGACACAACATAAGAGAGATAATTAAAGACCAATTGCATCCCCGTCCCTTTACCTCTCGGAATTAATGGCACTCGGTAAATTTTTGCACCAAAGTATTCGTCGCGATTATGGGAGAAAAAACCATACCCTTTATATATTTTCCCTTGTGGATAGTTAGGTTTACCCGTCAATACACTAACATTGTGACCACGTTCGACCAGTTCTTTTACAAGATCATTTATTCTAAAGGTTTCTGGCCAGAAGTATTGACTAACAATAAGTATTCTCATTAATACTTGTAAAAGTGTTGATACATATCTCTGTATTTATCCATCCAATTTTTCATTTCATCTAACATTGCACTGTACGAAGGTACATTCATATTAAACTTTGTCGATGATTGGAGAGATTTATCTACAGCATGCCCTTCAAAAAGATTTATATCGACATTATTTCTATTCCATATAGTTTTAAATAGATTAAGTAGATCATATTTATTGATACCTGTTCCATTACTTAAATGAACCAAACCCGTAAAGTTATTGTCGATTGCTTTATCTATGGCTTTAGCAAGTTCTAAGGTAGTAACACCACCCCAAATAGCATCAGTGAACCCGTTTACTTTCCCCTCTTGGTGCATGAACCAGTGAAAAAGACCCTCACCGTTTTGTTTCAGTTCAGGTCCAATGATCGAGGTACGGATGGTCACATCTCTGTCATTCTCAACTTCACCCAATGCTTTACTTCTACCATATACATCGTCAGCATCTCTGAAATCATATTCGGTATAATTTCCTTTCTTTCCAGAAAAAACACAATCGGTACTGATATGAATAAGCTTAGCATTAATTTCACTTGAAAGCCTCTCCAGCAAATGAGGAAAATATGCATTAATATAAATCGCATTGTCCGGATGCTGCCTCGAACCCTTAATTAAAATCCCGATACAATTCACAATTATATCGGGTTTGACTGTTTTAATCAACTCTTCTGTAGCATGTTTGTCTGTAACATCCAATACAATACTATCAGCAGTTAATTTATTACGAAAGACAACATCAACAATCTCATATTTGTTTGTTTCATTCAAATAATGATAGGCTACGTGACCCGCCATCCCCGTAGCACCAAGTAATAATATCTTTTTCTTTGTCATCACCTTATTCTTTATACCACACAGTTCTGTTTATATAATCCGTATATGATAAAATAATTCGAACAACTTTCTTAGAAACATTATCGGATGAATAATCACCTATGGAATGAATGGTATCCACTCCTTCCTTATAATGCGATGTGACTACATCAATCGCATTTAATATCGTCTCTTTTTTTAATCCAGTCATAATAACACTTGCTTCATCCATGCCTTCAGGACGTTCATGAGCCTGACGAACGGTAATAGCCGGGAATTTCAAAATAGACGATTCTTCAGTGATTGTACCACTATCGGAAATTACACAAAAAGCATTCATCTGTAATTTTATGTACTCCAGGAATCCAAAGGGTTTCATGAATTCAACCATTAGATTGTTATTGATAAATCCAATAGCTTCTAATTTCTTACGTGTTCTGGGGTGAGTAGAAACAATTACTTTCTTGTGGTACTTATCTACTATTGCATTCAATGAATCCAAAAGATCCGCGAAGTTCTTTTCCGAGTCTACATTCTCTTCCCGGTGAGCACTAACTATAAAATAATCACCTTTGCCAAGATTCTCCTTATCCAGGATATCACAATGGTCAATAGCCGTTTTATGAAACTCAAGCACTTCTCTCATAGGTGAACCGGTTTTAATAACCGTTTCCGGTCTAAGCCCCTCATCTAGTAAATATCTCCGGGCATGTTCCGAAAGAGGCATATTAATATCGCTTAAATGATCCACGATCTTGCGATTTATTTCTTCAGGCACACGCTGATCAAAACATCTATTCCCTGCTTCCATATGAAAGATAGGGATTTTTCGTTTCTTAGCCGATATCACAGAGAGGCAGCTGTTTGTATCGCCATAAAGCAACACAGCATCAGGTTTCTCTTTCGCCATCACCGCATCTGATTTCGTAATCACATTGGCAATTGTTTCAGAGGCATTGTTGCCCGCTGCATCCAGAAAGTAATCCGGCTTACGAATCTGTAACTGACTAAAAAAAATTTCGTTTAACTCGTAATCGAAATTCTGACCTGTATGAACGATTACCTGTTCCGTATATTTATCCAATTCATTGATCACGCAACTCAATTTAATAATTTCAGGCCGAGTTCCGATGATTGTCATCACTTTTAGCATATATCCTCCTTTAATTCATTCAATCTCAACAGTAATTCTTTCATGCCTTCCATATCCAGCCTTCTTGTATTGTGTGAATTGTAATCTTCAAATTTCGATATCTTTTCTTCACCTTCAACAAAGTATTTATCGTAATTCAAATCACGAGAATCACATGGAATACGGAAATAATCTCCCATATCTTCCGATTTAGCCATCTCTTCACGTGTAACAAGTGTTTCGTATAGTTTTTCTCCATGACGGGTACCTATAACCCTTACTTCAGTCTTCGCTTTGTACAAATCCTTCAATGCTTCCGCCAGAATATTCAAAGTAACTGCAGGAGCCTTTTGGACAAATAAATCACCGTTATTACCATTCTCAAAAGCATACAGCACCAAATCCACGGCATCATCCAGTGTCATCATGTATCGAGTCATGTTTGGATCAGTAATTGTGATTGGCTCACCTGATTTAATCTGATCAACCCAGAGCGGAATCACCGACCCTCGACTTGCCATTACATTACCATAACGAGTACAGCAGATTGTTGTGGCTGCATCATCTCCTAAAGAACGAGCTTTGGCTATTGCAACTTTCTCCATCATCGCTTTACTGATACCCATCGCGTTGATTGGATATGCAGCCTTATCAGTACTGAGAACAACCACATTTTTTACGCAATGCTCCACTGCTGAATCCAATACATTCTCGGTACCAATCACATTTGTTCTAACAGCCTGCATCGGGAAAAACTCACACGAAGGTACCTGTTTCAATGCAGCTGCATGAAAAACATAATCCACTCCCCGCATGGCAGTATCCACGGAACGTTTGTCTCGAACATCACCAATATAAAACTTCACTTTTGGATTCTGTAAACGATGACGCATGTCGTCTTGTTTTTTTTCATCCCTACTGAAAATACGAATTTCCTTAAAAAGATCTGAATTTAAAAACCGATTCAGTACAGCATTACCGAAAGAGCCAGTTCCTCCGGTAATAAGTAATATTTTATTGTTTATTTCCATAATAACTAGTGTAAATTTCTTCTAAGAAACTAAACGTTCCATTAGCTGTTATTTCCCATGAGTATTTTTTCACCTCTTCAAAATTTCTTTTTGCCATTGATTCTCTTTTCTCAGGATTTAACAACATTTCTTCAATAGCATTTGAGATGGATTCTACGTTTTTTGCATCAAAATAAAACCCATTTTCCTTCAAAAACTCCGGCATGGGCTGTTTATTACTACAAACAATTGGCAAACCGGAAGCCATACTTTCAATTAAAATATTGGGCATGTTTTCGCAAGTGGAGGCATAAACGATACCATCGGCTTTTTTATAAAATTCATCTATTTTGTCGTAAGGTATATGCCCATGATAATGAATGAATTTATGTTGCGGGTCAGTTTTCTGTATTATTTTTCTCAGCTTTTTTCCGGCAGGTTCAAAAATAACGCCTCCAACCAAATCGAGTACAATCGGGTAACCCTTTTTCCTTAACAGGTCAACCGCTTCTACCAAATTCCACTGATGTTTATATACATGAACTGTAGAAACATAAAGCAATTTAAATGGATTATTATCAGAATAATTTTTAATAGGAAACTGTTTTCTGACCTCCTCTTGAAACCTGGGTGAAATGCCATGATGAATTACTGCTATCTGTTTATTTCTTAGATTCAGCTTTTTTGATACATAGTCTTTGGCATATTGTGAAATGAAAATTATACCTGATGCGTTTTTAAAACAACGTTTTTGTTTTTGGTAGTTTAGCCAAAACCTTAATATTTCTTTGGGATGTTTAATTTCTTCCCAAATATCGCGTTCGTATAACAACATATTGCGCGACATACCCACAACCGGTTTAAAATTACCCAGATAATCACCGGTTATGGAAAATAAGATATCGCAATGTTGTTTTATGTTTTTATCATAACCAAAAAGCTGAAACCAAACACGATGAAAAAGGCCTTTGTTAAATGCAGAAAAAGTAATTTTCTGAATAACATTATCCTCAGGCAACTGTTTTAAAACTTTTTGCGAAGCAAAAACGACAACTTTTTCAATTCCTTTTTGCAATGGTAAATGAGCCAATATTTCCTTTAAATGGGTTACTCCGCCTCCACCGCCAATATTTGATGCGTCAATCCCAATTCTCATTTATTATAAAATCTAATGTTTTACCCCAGGTAATTTCCCAGGAAAGGTTTGTTTTTGCGTATTCCATGCCATTTTCACTTATTTCAAAAGCAATGGCTTTATCATTAGCTATTTGGTTAATTACTTCAGCAAGTGATTTTTCATCACCTGTTTTGAATAACAAGCCATTTTTAAGATGTTGAATTACTTCCTTGTTACACTCATAATCTGGTGCTATTGTTACACAACCCGCTGCCATATATTCCATAATTTTTACCGGACAGATAATATCTGTACTTCCAGGCAGCACGGCAATATCAGAGTTATGAAGAATTTCAGGCACTTCTTCTTTTTTTACAGGAGGCATAAAAAAAATATTTTTTCCTGATATATTTAATTCATTTGCAAGTATTATACATTCATTTTTATCTTTTCCGTCACCAATCATATAAATGGTAATGTTCGGATTTATTTCAAAAAGAATATTTGCAGCTAATACCAATCTCTTTGAATCATGGTAAAAAGCAAAACTCCCCAAATATGTAACAATTGTTTTAAGGGTCTTAAAATTATATTTTTGAGAATATTCCCTATTATCGATATTCTTTTTTGAAAAGTCTGTATAATTAACAGCATTTAATGCAACAAGAACTTTTTTTGAATCGATATTGTATTCATTTACTATCCAGTTTTTAAGGACATTTGATTCTATAACAACATATTCAGCTTCTAAAATTTTTTTCTTTTCTATGTACCTAGCTAACCTTTTTAAAAGTGATTTTTGTTCCGGAATTAAGTGGTCTTTCCACTCCAAAACATAAGGTATTTTTTTTATTTTTGAGAATATTAGTCCTGCCCAATGTAATCTAGATGAACGTTCCCAAATAATGGCAACATCTTCTTTTTTGTAATTTTTGATTAGATGAAACAATGTTATGAAAGTATGAATAATATCTTTAATTTCAGAAAAAGTGGTCCATAAATAAGATTTTCTAAATGACTGTTGGTGATAGTTAGCGCTTCCATAACTTTCTAAACTATTTTTTAGTGATCCTACCCCCAAAAACAAATCTCCTCCAAAAACAGAGAAAACGTTATATTTCAGCGACCAAACACTTATTATTTCTGAAATTTTTCTTCCGGGGTTCTTTGAAGATGCACTTCTTCCACTTATTAAATAGATTAATTTTTTATCCATAATTCTGTTAAACTTCTTATTGAAGATTTTATATTAAACTGGCTGTTCAAAATTTGTGTTAAGGCATAATCCTTAGAATACTCTCTATTATTCTCAAAATGATTGATGGTGATTTTAGCCCATTCTTTTGCCGAAACATTAAGACTCACCTTCTTTACCAGCTCTGAAATTACAATTCCTTCATCAGGTAGGGTATCAGAACAGACAACGGGTATACCGGCTGCCTGTGCTTCAACCATTACCAACCCCAATCCCTCGTATAGTGAAGGAAACAAAAAAACGTTGGTTAAATCTTTCAAAATATTGGGAATATCTGTTCTGTTTCCTAAAATCAAAACTTTATCCTGGAGGTTGCAATCAACTATTTGTTTTTCAATCTTATCCTGTAGCGGACCTGTTCCAACTAAAAGTAATTTTACGTTGTTTTTACTTAACTTTACCAGCTCTTTAAAAATCTCAATGATAAAACGATGGTTTTTTTCGGAAAAAAAACGACCAACATGGGTAAAAACAATGTCACTTTCAGAAAAATTGAATTGTTTTTTAGTTAACATGTTATCCTTTGTGGAATAACCTGTGAAATCCTCTCCAATAGGAATATAATGAAAAAATGAATTTGAAAAATAACTTTTCCCTGCGAGTTGTGAAACTGCAACCTTAGTTTTTATACGCGGGAACAAATATTTTTTAGATATTTTGAGATAAAGTTTTTCGACAAACCCGGTAGTTGATAATTTTCTGTTATAATCGTTGTGTGCATGAAAAATTATATTTTCTACGCCTGCTAGTTTCGACGCTATAAATATACTGAATGCACCCTGTATATTATGAATGTGAACAGCATCGTAATTCCTTTTTTTTAAGATTCGGGACGATATAATTATCTGTGAAAATGGATTCTTATAATGTCCGCCGTAAAGAATATTTCCGCCCAATTTCCTGATTTCATCATCAAAAACTGCGTTTTGTTTAATAAAAACTAAAAAATCGAATTGAATATTATCTTTTAAGACTTCACGATATAAATGCATTAACCATGATTCTATTCCTCCTAAATTCATGGCATACACAACGTGTAAGATTCGGTATTTTTCTTTTTTTTTCATGAAAGAATTTGCTTACATCTTTAATTGTTTCGTAATGAAATCATAGTACTTTTGCTTTTGTAATTCGTATGTGAATAACAAACTTTTTTTGTAACCATTAAAAGCAATTTCATTCAATTCTTCAATGTTATTCATAAGTTTAGCAATAGCTTTAAAAAGCTCATCACTAGAACCAGATTTCACAACAATTCCACAATTGTCTGATAATTGCCATCTTACGCTGCCCACATCAGTTGCTATAACTGCACATCCCGATGCCATTGCTTCATGGGTAACACGTGGAACACCCTCAGAACCTATGGATGGTAAAACAAAAACGTCAGAACTTCTAAAATAATTGAGTAATTTATTTCGGTCAGTTATTCTACCGTGAAAATTAATGCTATCATTCAAATTCAATTCAGTTGATAAGGAATCTAAGATCTTAAATTGTGGACCATCGCCTATAATATCAAGTTGAAAAGGATTGTTTTTGTATTCTGATTTGATTTTTGCTAATGCTTCAATTAAATAACGGATACCTTTTCTTTTTTGAATATCACCTACAAATAAAATCTTAAAAACACTATTTTTCTTTTTAGGTTTATATTCCTGTATGTAATCTTCTTTATTTAGTAAATGATTTGTAGTAATAAGAACTGGTTTATCTTTGGGAACAAATTTTTTGAGTCTTTCTCCAATAGTCATACAAAAAATACTGTCTTTTGAAATTTCTATCATCATTTTTTTTGCATATATTTTTCTAATTGGTCGAGTTATTCTGCGTAATATAGAATTTGAATCTTCATCTCTAATTGATTCTACCCAATCACCATGTAGTTCACTAAAAAAAGTACATTTGTATTTTTTTAAAATTTTATACGCCCATACTGCTTCATTGTTTGGTAACCTCAAATAAAAAATGTAGTCTTGATTCGTTTTGCAGAACTTTTCAATTGATTTTCTTACTGATTGCTTTCTTTTGAAATAGTTTTGAGAAGTTGTACAAACTTGATTAAATTCCCAGTTCAAATTAACTTTTTCCCATGAACTTGTTTTAACATTCAAATTGTTATCTAGTTTTGGTTTTAACAAAACTACTTTCTCGAAAAAATCAAATTGCTTTAAGGATGTATATTCAGTTGGAGATAAAAGTTTAAAATTATTTTCTTCAAAATATGGTGTCCCATTGATAATTGCAAGTTTTAATATTTCCATGACATATTAATTTTTTAAATGTGCTAAATTCAAGTTGTAAATGCAACTTTAGTTATTTTTAATTTTTTAGTTCATTA
>ENA-UOOE01001950-UOOE01001950.1-fermentation-metagenome-genome-assembly--contig:-NODE-1950-length-15902-cov-9.482804_pt1 | contig 15902 bp, 16 predicted proteins | sample MGYA00245776_ERZ724021 | MGnify/ENA primary metagenome ERZ724021 (study PRJEB28704, sample SAMN03018321) | fermentation metagenome | biome: anthropogenic terrestrial biome; feature: soil; material... | reverse complement strand
ATCGGATTTTGATAAAAGAAACACCTTTGATATTGAAAAATATCTGTCCACAAAACTTAAACCAAAGCCTGATGAGGTATACAATGTTTACGAAGTTGACCTTACAGATGAAACAGAAACCGCATAGTAGCGGTTATTTTTTTACCTAAAAACAAAACAAAGAAATTAGGAGGATATGATTATGGCTTTTTTTAATTCAGCAGTAGATGTATTACAGACACTTGTTATTGCCCTTGGAGCAGGACTTGGAATTTGGGGAGTTATTAATTTACTTGAAGGTTATGGTAATGATAACCCCGGTGCAAAATCACAAGGTATGAAACAACTCATGGCTGGCGGTGGCGTAGCACTGATCGGCATGACCCTTGTACCTTTGCTTTCCGGATTGCTCGGTTAAATTATGCAAAGCATCATCGACAGCATTACCCAGTGGCTCAAAGAGATGTTAGTCGGTGGTATTACGGAAAACTTATCGGGAATGTTTGATAACGTCAACCAAAAGGTTGGTGAAATCGCAGGGGAAGTAGGAATGACACCGTCAGCATGGAATGGCGGTGTCTTCTCTATGATACAATCCCTTTCCGAAACCGTAATTATACCAATTGCCGGCATCATCTTGACCTTTGTCATGTGCTACGAGCTGATACAAATGGTCATTGAGAAAAATAATCTTCACGATATTGAAACTTTCATGTTCTTTAAATGGATTTTCAAAACCTTTGTAGCTGTAATGATAGTAACCAATACCTTTAACATCATTATGGGGATTTTTGATATGTCACAGCATGTGGTATCCAATGCCGCAGGAGTAATTATCTCAGATACCAGTATTGATATTACCGCCTCTATAGCAGATATGGAAACCCGGCTTATGGAAATGGAGCTTGGGCCACTGCTTGGAATATGGCTGCAAAGTATGTTTATAGGACTCACTATGAATGCCTTAACTATCTGCATTTTTGTAGTCATCTATGGACGTATGATTGAGATTTATCTTATGACTTCCCTTGGAGCAATCCCCTTTGCCACCATGGTAAACCGTGAATGGGGAGGCATGGGACAAAACTACCTGAAATCAATGTTGGCTCTTGGCTTTCAAGCCTTTCTCATTATGGTATGTGTAGGCATATATGCAGTATTAGTACAATCTATTGCCACGGACAGCGACATTATGGGAGCTATTTGGACTTGCGTAGGATACACGGTACTCCTATGCTTTACCCTATTTAAGACAGGCTCATTGTCAAAGAGTATATTCAGCGCTCATTAACAAAAATGAAAGGAGAATTTTATGGCTTATGTACCTGTACCAAAGGATTTAAGTAATGTCAAAACAAAGGTTATGTTTAATCTTACTAAAAGGCAGCTAATCTGCTTTTCCATGGCTCTTGTGGTTGGATTGCCTTTGTTCTTCCTGCTAAAGGATAGAACAAATACAAGTCTTGCATCTCTGGTAATGATTTTCTCTATGTTACCTTTTTTCATGTTCGCTATGTATGAAAAACATGGGCAGCCACTTGAGGTTATTTTAAAACATTACCTTGCTGTGCGTTTCTTAAATCCAAAACAAAGACCCTATAGAACAAATAACTTCTATGCCGTTATCATGCGGCAAGCAAAGCTAGATAAGGAGGTAAAACACATTGTCACAGGTAAACAAAGTAACTCGCTCAAACGCAAAGCTGACAAGAGCAGATAGGAAAGAAATTAACGCTGCTATTTTACGGGCAAGGAATACTAATAAAAAGGAAAAGTCAGCACAAGACAGTATTCCTTATCTGCGTATGTTTCCCGATGGAATTTGTCATGTTAGGGATCAACTCTATACAAAGACTATAGCTTTTCAAGATATCAATTATCAACTGGCTCAAAATGAGGATAAGACGGCTATCTTTGAAAGCTGGTGCGACTTCTTAAACTACTTTGACAGCTCTATTTACTTTCAGTTTTCCTTTCTCAATATGACTGCCAATGCTAAAGATTATGAGAGCAGTATTGCTATCAAGCCACAGGATGACGATTTTGATAGTATCCGTACTGAATATGCAGATATGCTCCATAATCAGCTTGCAAAGGGAAATAACGGTTTGACGAAAACCAAGTATCTAACCTTTGGCATTGAGGCTGATAATATTAGAATTGCAAAACCCAGATTAGAGAGAATTGAAAATGACCTATGGAATGGACTAAAGCGAATGGGAGTATCGGTAGAATCCCTTGATGGAAAAGAACGACTAAAACTTTGCCATAATATTATTAGAATGGATGGCAATGAGCAGTTTAATTTTGATTGGAAATGGCTTGTGCCATCAGGATTATCTACTAAAGATTTCATTGCCCCCTCATCTTTTGAATTCCGTGAGGGCAGAACTTTCAAGACAGGTAATAAATATGGCGCAGTTTCCTTTTTGCAGATACTGGCCCCCGAGCTGAATGACAGGGTACTTGCTGATTTTCTTGATATGGAAAGCAATCTTTTAATTACCATGCACATTCAGTCTCTTGACCAAGTAAAGGCGATTAAGACTATTAAACGTAAAATTACTGACCTTGATAAAATGAAAATCGAGGAACAAAAAAAGGCAGTCCGCTCAGGCTATGACATGGACATAATCCCCTCTGACCTTGCTACCTACGGTGGAGAAGCTAAAAAGCTACTTGCAGATTTACAGAGCAGGAATGAGAGAATGTTCCTTATGACATTTCTTGTGATGAATACCGCCGATAACAAACAACAGCTTGAAAATATTGCATTTCAGGCATCTGGCATTGCACAAAAACACAATTGTATGTTAATTAGATTAGATTTTCAGCAAGAGCAGGGCTTTATGTCCTCTCTACCCCTTGGACTAAATCAGATTAGCATACAAAGAAGTCTAACTACTTCTGCCACAGCAATTTTCGTTCCCTTTACCACACAGGAGCTATTTCAATCAAGGGGAGAGCCGTTGTATTATGGCTTAAATGCCCTAAGTAATAACCTCATCATGGTAGACCGAAAAAGGCTGAAAAACCCCAATGGTTTAATTTTAGGAACTCCGGGAAGTGGTAAGTCCTTCTCTGCAAAGCGTGAAATAACCAATATCTTTCTTATTACCAGTGATGACATTATTATTTGTGACCCCGAAGCAGAGTATTATCCCCTTGTAGACCGATTAGGAGGGCAGGTAATTAAGATTTCCCCTACATCTGGAGACTATATAAACCCTATGGATGTTAACCTTAATTATTCTGATGATGAAAGCCCCATATCCTTAAAATCGGATTTTATACTGTCCTTATGTGAGCTTATTGTAGGTGGTAAAGAAGGATTACAGCCTGTGGAGAAAAGTATCATAGACCGCTGTGTCCGTCTTATTTATACCGATTACCTTGCTGACCCTGTACCAGAAAAGATGCCTATTTTGGAAGATTTATATAATGCTCTTGAAAATCAGCAGGAAAAAGAGGCACATCATATCAGAGCCGCCCTTGAAATTTATGTAACTGGTTCTCTAAATGTATTTAATCATCATACCAATGTGGATATTACCAATCGTCTTGTCTGCTTTGATATAAAGGAATTAGGTAAGCAATTAAAGAAACTGGGTATGCTCGTGGTACAAGACCAAGTTTGGAATAGAGTAACAGTAAACAGAGCAGAAAAACGTGCTACTCGTTACTACATGGATGAGTTTCACTTACTATTAAAAGAAGAACAGACCGCTGCCTATTCTGTGGAGATATGGAAAAGATTCAGAAAATGGGGAGGAATTCCTACAGGTATTACCCAAAATGTTAAAGACCTTTTATCCTCTCGCGAAGTGGAGAATATCTTTGAAAACTCCGACTTCATCTATATGCTTAACCAGGCATCGGGAGATAGACAAATTTTAGCAAGACAGCTTAACATCTCCCCTCATCAGCTTTCCTATGTAACCCAATCAGGAGAAGGTGAAGGACTATTATTTTACGGAAATGTGATACTACCCTTTACTGATAAATTCCCAAAAGATACGGAACTCTACCGTATTATGACCACTAAGCCAAACGAAATAGGAAAGGATTAGGAGGTGTTTTATGAGCCAAAAGAGCAAAAGACCATTCCGTCCTGCTGGTAAAGTATCAAGGCTTACCTTTACCGAGGAAGAACGTGCCGACCCTGAACTTGAAAAACCCTTGAAGAAAGCGGAAAAAGCGGCTGATAAATTAGAAAAGGCACAGACAAAAATCCCAAAGAAAAAAAGTCTTGCAAGAGAACGCACCCTTGATGCCAAAACAGGCAAAGCAAAGGTGCGTTTATATTTTGAAGAAACAGATAAACCAAAACCGTCATCTAAATTCTCCCATGCTGTTAAGACAATTCCACAGAGGGAGTTGCTTAATAAAATTCATAAGGAGATCCGTGAGGGTGAACAGGACAATGTAGGCGTGGAGGCAGCTCATAAGACAGAGCAAGGTATGGAGTTTGGAGCAAGACGAATACACAGTGCCTATCGAAGTCATAAGTTTAAACCCTACCGGAACCTTGCCAAAGCAGAAAATCAGACAGTTAAAGCAGAGGTAAATTATCTTTATAAAAAGAGTTTACGAGATAATCCCAAAGTTAGCACCAATCCAATATCCCGTTGGCAGCAAAAGCAGACAATTAAAAAACAATACATGGCAAATCGGTATGGAAAAGGTGCTAAGTCAGCTCACCAAACAGCTAAGAATACAAAAACAGCAGTAAAAAAGACAACAAGTGCCACTGAAAAAATCACACAATTTATTGTCAGAAATAAAAAGGGTATCTTGATTGCCTTTGGAATTGGGGCAGTCCTTATGTTTTTAATAAGTGCAATATCTTCCTGCTCTATTATGATGGAGGGCGGTTTTCAAAGTATAGTAGGAACTTCTTATACTTCTGAGGACGAGGACATTGTTGCCGTAGATGATGATTATACCCTACTGGAACGGACATTACAGGAACGCATAAACAACATTGAAAATGAATATCCAGGTTATGACGAATACCAATACCATTTAGATGAAATCGGACACAATCCCTTTACCCTAGCCTCTTATCTGACCGCAAAGTTACAGGTATATACCAAATCAGAGATACAGGATGAACTTAGGGCCTTGTTTGATGAACAATACTCCCTTACTATCCATGAAGAAATAGAAGTACGTTATCGAACAGAAACACGCACAGACACATGGACAGATGAGGATGGGAATACTCACAGGGATACCTATACCGTAGAAATCCCTTATGACTATTACATTCTTCATATTACCTTGAAGAATAAAGACATCAGTATTATTGCTGACAGCCATTTAACTGGTGACCAGTATGAAATGTTCAGCGTGTATATGGAAACCCAAGGTAATAAATCTTACTTGTTTGAGGGGAATATTTATGTTCCTAACAAGGGTGAATATACAGATTATGATATACCACCAGATGCACTGACTGATCCTGACTTCGCTGCTCTTATTCATGAGGCGGAAAAGTATTTAGGCTATCCCTATGTATGGGGTGGCAGTTCTCCTTCTACCAGTTTTGACTGTTCTGGCTTTGTATGCTGGGTGTTAAATCAATCAGGAGTATACTCCATAAACCGAACAACGGCACAGGGAATTTTCAATCAATGTGCCATAATACCACCAAGTGAAGCAAGACCCGGAGATATTATCTTCTTTACAGGGACTTATGCAAGCAGTGGTGCAGTATCTCATGTTGGTATTTACGTTGGAAATGGCATGATGATCCACTGCGGAAACCCCATACAGTATGCCTCTGTAAATAGCAGCTATTGGACAGGGCATTTCTATGCCTATGGGCGATTGAATTAAGGAGGGATTAAATGAGTAAGAAGAAAGAAAAAGTCATTTTAGATATCAAGAAAACTAAGGATAAAATATCTGTTTTACAAAGTAAGCTCCGAGAATTGGAGCGACAGAAAACAGAACTGGAAAATACCGAGATTGTAGAACTTGTTCGCAGTACAAAAATAAATACCAGTGAACTATCTACATTTTTAAAGGCGTATCGAGAAAATGATGCGTCTTTTTTCATTCAAAAAAAGGAGGAAATAACCCATGAAGAAAATTAAGATTCGTATCTTTGCTACTTTATTTGCAGTATTTCTTTGCTTATTAGCATTTCCAATAACAGCTCTTGCAGGTGGTGGTAAAGAAGTTCCACTCATTCCCGAAGAAAATGAAATGCCAAAAACTGACCCTGCTCCTCTCACTCCCGATGGCAATTTGACCCTTGTAGATGATATTGCAGAGGAACAAGCAGAGGATAAACAATTTGTAACCCTTGTTTCCAAGAACGGTAACTACTTTTACTTAGTAATCGACCGAGCTGGAGACAAAGAAAATGTCTACTTCCTAAATCTTGTGGATGAGGCAGATTTACTTGCACTTATTGAGGGAGAAACCCCAGGACAGTCTCAAATATCACAAGTATGTAATTGTACTGACCTTTGTGAAGATGGAAAGGTAGACCCGAATTGTCCTCTTTGTAGAAATGACCTTACTAAATGTACAGGAAAGACTACAACCTCTACTTCTGAACCTGAAATTAAGGAAGAGAAAGGTAATAGTGCAGGAAGTACATTACTTATCTTACTGATTGTAGGTATAGCAGGTGGTGGATTTTACTATTTTAAGGTGTTAAAAAATAAGGAAAACACCAAGGGCAATACATTACTTGAAGAATATGATTTTGAAGATGATGAGGACTACGACGATGAATATGAATACGAAAATGAAGATGAGGATGAAGAAGATGAAAGCGAGGATATTTAATGACCTACTTTACAGAAAGTGTCTATGAAAAAATGATGGTACAAAAACCTATATACGGGCGGGAGAAAACATCTCCTGCCCCCAATAATAAAAGGCGTAAAAAAAGAGATTGTTCTACAAATAAAAAAGAGACTATCTCTACACATAAGGAAAGGAAGAAAAAATAATGAAATTAGTTATAGCAGAAAAACCATCTGTAGCACAAAGTATTGCCACTGTAATCGGTGCTACAAATAGAAAAGACGGATATATGGAAGGCAAGGGCTATCTTGTGTCATGGTGTGTGGGTCATTTGGTGGAACTTGCATCTGCCGATTGCTATGATGAAAAATATACTAAATGGCAGTATGAAGATTTGCCCATCCTACCCTCTAATTGGAAATATGTCATCTCAAAGGGCAAAGAAAAGCAGATGAAAATCATTGGAGGATTGATGAAACGCATTGATGTTACGGAGATTATTGCAGCTACAGATGCAGGCCGTGAAGGGGAACTTATCTTTCGATTGGTATATGAAAAGTTCTCTTGTAAAAAGCCCATTAAAAGGCTTTGGATCTCATCAATGGAGGAAAGTGTCATTGATGAGGGTTTTAAAAATATTCGGAATGGATCAGATTATGAACTGCTTTATCAATCAGCACTTTGCCGAGCCAAAGCAGACTGGATTGTAGGCATTAACGCCACCAGATTGTTTTCCCTTCTCTATGGGCAGACCTTAAATGTAGGTAGGGTCATGTCTCCTACCCTTGCCATGCTGGTGGAGCGTGAGGAAAATATCACCAACTTTAAAGCAACGCCTTTCTATACTGTACTGCTTGATTTAGGAAGTTTTACCTTATCAGGAGAAAGACTGCAAGACAAAGAAAAAGCTGAAATTCTGCGTAAAGCCTGTGATGGTAAAAGCATTATTATTGAAAAAGTGGAACGAAAAGAAAAATCAGAAAAACCCCCTAAACTCTATGACCTTACTACCTTGCAAAGGGAGGCAAACAGACAGCTGGGCTTTACAGCAGAGCAGACCCTTGAATATGTTCAAAGTCTTTATGAAAAGAAATTAGTAACCTATCCTCGAACAGACAGCCATTATGTTACTGAGGATATGAAAGACAGTATCCCTGCTTTGGTAAAAATGACAGCAGGATTTTTTATGCCTGAAGATGTACAACTATCTATCAATACAGGACAAATAATTGATAATAGCAAGGTAAGTGACCATCATGGGATTATTACTACTATTGGTGTAGGAAGTTATGATATTCACTCCCTTCCCTTCGGTGAAAGAGAAGTCTTACTCCTTATCGCCCTACGTTTAGTTTGTGCAGTTGGAGATAGCTGCCGCTATGCAGAAACCCTTATAACTGCAAAAGATAGTGGTGCAATATTTACAGCAAAGGGAAAAACCATACTTGAGGATGGTTGGAAGGCAGTCCAGAAAATATATCTTGATACTAAAAAGGAACAACATCAAGAAGAAAAAGATACTAGCCTGCCACCTGTTGCCAAAGGCGAAGTATTTATAGCAAAGGCAACAGTTAAGGAGGGAAAGACCAGTCCAGCAAAGCATTTTACAGACGATACCCTACTTTCTGCTATGGAAAATGCAAACAATGCAGTAGATAATACAGAACGTAAAGGAATTGGTACTCCTGCCACTCGTGCAGGAATTTTAGAAAAACTTATCAAAACTGGATTGGCAGAGCGTAAGGGGCAGAAAAAGACAAAGCACTTTATTCCTACTCATAAGGGAATTGATTTGATTACAGTTTTACCGGAAGTCATAAAATCAGCACAACTTACCGCCGAATGGGAAGAACAGCTAAAGCAAATTGAACATGGAACACTCTCTCCAATGACCTTTTTAGATGGTATATCCCATATGACAAAAGACCTTGTATCCACCTATAAAATCATTGATGGTGCAGATACCCTTTTTCCCTCAAATGCTAAAGGGGAAACTATCGGTAAATGCCCTCGGTGTGGTAGTAATGTATTAGAGAATAAGAAAGGATTTTGCTGTGAAAGCAGAGCTTGTGGTTTTGCTCTATGGAAAGCAAATAAATTTTTTACTGCAAAGAAAAAGAAATTAACCAAGACCATAGCAAGAGAACTTTTGAAAAATTCCAAAGTAGAACTAAAAGGCTGTTATTCTGAAAAAACAGGTAAAACCTATGATGCCATTATCATTCTTAATGATACTGGTGGTAAATATGTGAATTTTAAAATGGAGTTTCCTGCAAAGAAAGGGGGAAAGAAATAAATGGGTAAAGAAATCAAAGGGTTTGTAGTCAACACCAAAGCTTATGACGATGGGGATAGGGATTGTGGTGAGTGGGTATCATTTCCTATTACCAAAGAAGAAATGAAATTGGTCTATGACCGTATTGGCATAGACGGAACTGATTTTAAAGAGATATTCTTTGATGATTTTAAAACTGATGTGGTAGGATTGCGTGAAGTGTTGTCTGTTTATACCGACATAGATGAGTTGAATTATCTTGCCCTTTACCTGTCAGGACTTCCCCCGTCTGAACTTGCTAAGTTGGATGCCATTGCAGAAACCTCTCCTTTTAAAGATATAAAGTCATTTATTAACTTTGCCCCCAATCTGGACTTTTATGTGCTGATTGATGGTGTAAAAAACACAGAGGATTTGGGCAACTATTATTTATATAAATCAGGTATGGTGCAGATGCCTGAAGAATGGAAAACGGGAATTGACCCAAAAACCTTTGGCGAGCATATCCAAAAAGATGAATTAGGAGAATTTACAAAAGCTGGATACTTGTTAGATTCCGGCGATGTTTGGATTGATGATTATTATAGCAAAGAGGATATCCATGATGATTTCCTCATATCCCCACAATTTGTCTTTAAACAGCCTGAAAAGGAGAAACCCTCTGTTGTGGAGCAATTAGGAAAAACCAAGGATCAGATAGGTAAACTCTCCAATCCTGCACATAAAAAATCGGATATAGAGCGATGAAAGGAGCATAGATATGGCAGATAAAAGTAAAAACATGAGTATTAAAAACATGATTAAGACACTTTTAGATATTGAAGTGGATACCGAGGATATATCAAAGCTGCGTGAAAACCCCAAGGAATATATCGCAAAAGAAGAGGATGCTGAAAAGCTAAAGGATTTGTTCTTACTCATGGATTTAGCAGAGGACCAGGAGGTGGTTGAAGATGGCAACTACTGATGAACTTCGCTATATTCAAGCCTTTTCAAGAATTATCGGTGTAAAGGAGGATGACGCTATAGAATATGTGCAAAGAAAGGGATTAAATGCCTTGGTGGACAATGCCACACAGCTCCTTGCTACTCCAGTTCAACGGGAAAAACATCAAGCCTTTCTCGATTTATATAGAATGAGCCGTGGTATCAATACTCGAAACCCTGTAATCAATTCACCTGAAAGTGCATCTGGCTTTTTTCATTCGGTGATGGATAATATTTATGATAAGGAAGCATTTGTCGTAGCATTTCTCAACACCAAAAATCGTGTTATTGACCATGAAGTTGTGTCCGTTGGAACGATTAATAGCTCACTGGTACACCCAAGGGAAGTATTTAGAAATGCCATCATTAACAAAGCGAATTCGGTTATTTTATGCCATAACCACCCATCTGGAGATTTAACTCCAAGTACAGAGGATATTAACATTACCAGACGCTTAGAGGAGACTGGAAAACTATTAGGGATTAAAGTTTTAGATCACTTAATTATTAATGGCATTAATCATAAAGAGCTATATTCCTTTAAGGCAAAGGGAGTACTGGAAACAGTAGAAACTTATGATATTAACGCATCACAATCAATAAAAGAAGGGGAAAATGGTTTTACTGGAACAGAAAAGGAACAAGAATCTGATTTTATGATACCAATACAAGAACATACCTATCCTCTGCCTGACACTGACATAAGCATTAAAGACCGCAATTCTTACGGATATTTAGACGATGAGATGCTACCACTATCAAGAGAACGTGCCGCAGAATTATTTGAACAAGATTTGCCGGTCTACCTACTTTATGAAGATGATACTGAGGCAATGGCACTTGACCATGAGGATATAGATAAGCACAGTGGAATATTCGGGATTCATCGTACTGACTGGATAGAATTACAAGATTATGAGGCTATGAAAGACAAGGAAAAATCTCATGTATCGGAACTTGAACAGAGATTTTTAGAAACTCCAACTGACTCCTTTGCAATTTATCAGATTAAAAGTGGCGACGAACTCCGGGATTATCGATTTGAAGGATTAGAACGATTACAAAATACTGGAATCTCTGTAGACCATGATAATTATGAACTTATCTATACCGCACCCTTAACAAATTATAACAGAAATCAAAATCAAACCCTTAACAAGCTCTATGAACAATTTAATATAAACCACCCTACTGATTTTAAGGGACATTCCCTTTCTGTTAGCGACATCATTGCCTTAAAGGTGAATGATAGGATATCTTTTCATTACGTTGATAGCTTTGGTTTTGTTGAACAACCACACTTTCTTCCTCAAAGAAACTACTTAGAAACAGCTGAAAAATCAGTAGAGCAAAATTATAACCAACTGGACGGTATTATCAATAATAAACCTACTGTAGCAGAGTTGGAGCAAACCGAAAAAGCAGAAAGAAAGGAAAAGAAATCTTCTGTAGTGGAACAACTTAAAACAAAGCCTTTCATAGAAAAAGATAAGCAGAAAAGAATACCTCAAATAGGTACAGAAAAGGAGCGATGATTAATGAGTAAATTTACCCTAGAAGAAAGGAATTTAATATGTATCTACAATACAGGCACAAGAACGGATTTGCTTTCGGAACTTACTCAAATGAAAACTCATTTGGGAAAAGATGAAACTAAACTTTTGGAGCTTACACAATCAGTTATGGATAAGATAACTGTTATGAATGATGGAGAGTTTGACAGTATTATAGCAGAACTGATTGCTGATTTTAAAGGATAGTTTTTATTAATTCACTAACGAAGAAGGGAGAAAATAAATGAGTATGAGAAAGATTTACCGTGAAGTAGCAAAGAAACATGGTGTTTCTGTAAAGGAAGTTAAAGAAGAAATGCAGAAAGCTTTAGACCTTGCATATACCAACACACCAGATGATGGAGTTACAGAAACCTATCAAAAACAAGTACCATCAAAAGGAGAAATACCTACACCTGATGAGTTTATAAGGTATGCAGCAAACAAAATAAAAAAATAAGATTAGCTACCCAATACAAAGTATTGTTTTTGCATTGGGTAGTTTTGTAGGTGGATTTTTTTAGAATAAAGGATATATAGGAGTTATGTAGTTTCGCTAAATTTTATATTATTGTCTGCTATATGAAATTTAATATTGACAATTTGGTTTACTTAGGATAGACTTACAACATAAAGTCGATATTAAATAGACCAAGGAGGTTTATCATGAAGTATTATAAACTTGCAGAAACAGAAGAGAAATTTGCAGAATTAATCTGGCAGAACGAACCAATTGGTTCTGGCAACCTTGTGAAGTTAAGTGAAAACGAGATGAACTGGAAAAAATCCACAACATATACAGTACTTAAAAAGCTATGTGAAAAGGGCATTTTTCAAAATGAAAATACTGTGGTTTCGTCCCTAATTTCAAAAGATGAATATCATGCCAAACAAAGTATACGTTTTGTTGAGGATACCTTTGGAGGGTCACTACCGAAATTCCTTACAGCTTTTATCGGTGGCAAAAAATTAAGTAACCATCAGGCTGAAGAGTTAAAAAGATTGATTGATCAGCATAAGGAGGCGTAGTAATGGGTGAACTGTTTATTGCCGTTTTAAATATGAGCCTTACAGCAAGCTATGTAATTATTTTTGTAATGATTATTAGGCTGCTACTTAAAAAAGCTCCAAAAGTCATCTCCTATGCCTTATGGGGTTTGGTCGCATTTCGTCTTATAATTCCATTTTCCTTTGAAAGCATATTTAGTCTTATGCCACGCAATACAAATACTGTACCAATATCCTATAATATAATCTATCAGCAAAGTCCGCAGATTAATAGTGGGATTGAACTGGTGGATTCATTTGTAAGTCAATCACTTTCCGCACCGACTATTGGAGCAAGTGTAAATCCACTTCAGATTTATGTGGAAGCAGGGACATACATCTGGATTTTAGGCATAATAGCACTGCTTGTTTATAGCTTTGTATCTATTTTAGTATTAAAAAGACAACTTAAAAGTGCAAAAATAATAAAGAAAAATATCTATGAAGCTACAAGTTTGAAAACACCATTCATTCTTGGATTTATAAAACCAAAGATATATTTACCAGTTGGACTTAACCTAGAAGAAAGAGGCTATATTCTGCTACATGAACAGATTCATATCAATCGTAAAGACCATATCATTAAGGTATTAGCTTTTCTAATATTGTCGGTTCACTGGTTTAATCCTCTTGTATGGATTGCATTTATTTTAATGAGTACAGATATGGAACTTTCGTGTGATGAAGAAGTACTAAAAAGGATGAATGAAGATGTTAAAAAGTCCTATGCTAATTCGTTATTATCGCTTGCAACTGGTAGACGGATTGTAAATGGAAGTCCTCTTGCCTTTGGTGAGGGAAATGTAAGAGAAAGGATTAAAAACGTGCTAAATTATAAAAAACCAAGATTCTGGGTGGTGCTTGTTTCGGTTATTGTCTTAATAGGTGCTGGTATCGCACTGCTATCAAATCCTACTGGTAGTCAGGATTTATCGATGCTCAACATTAAAAACCTTGCGACAATATCATATCAAAAAAATGAACTGCTAGTTTCACGTGCACCGGGAAAAAATGAAGGCTTTAATGTTTCAGCACGGGCTATAGCAGAATATTTAGATAGTGTTAAATGGGATGAAAAGAAAATGGACTTACTGGTTGAGCTACCAGTTACTCTCCAAATAGAATGGAATGAAGATCAGGAACTACGGTTTTACGGATCAGAACCACTTCTTGCAATGGTTCGCATGAATGAACAGTGGAGATATTACACAATAGGCCAAAACGACTATGAAACAATCCTTTCTATTATTGAAACGGCATCAAGTCCTCAAAGTATTCTTAATGGAACTGTCGAGGAACTTTGGAAATCTCGTACAAAGTATGTTGGCGATAACTCTGCAGTTGGCAAGATAATTAGTTTTTTGCCTGTGCCAGGAGATATACAGTACGACCATTTTGAATTGCATACGAGTGTACAGCCTTATGATATTGAAATTGTATATTCTACTTCTTCTGAAATACTTAATAAATATGATACTGAGGAAATGATAAAATCAAATCCTTTTCGTAAAAATGCACTAATCCTACTTGCTCTAGTTGATAATGCAGAAGGTGTTCGTGCAGTACTAACAGATAGCAAACGTGAAGTAGGTTTTATCAATACTCGCGAATGGGCAGATTATACAGTTGGAGAGGATATAAGAAATTATGCCGAAAGCTCAGAAAAGCTACTGGAATTAATAGAGATGCCATTAACAGAAGCTGTATCAAATGAAGATATAATAATAGATATTGGGCAATCTACAAAATTTACCGAAGAAGAAATAATTCAAGCAATAAATACTGTAATAGGTGATTTTGATTTTAAAGGATGTATTCTAAAAAAGGTATGGTATGATGAAGAAAAATCTGATTATGCAACCAAAGGATATTTAGGAACTGGGAAGGGATCAGTAAATGGAGTTAAATCTGAAAATGTAATTATAGTATTTTCTGAATTTGATGTAGATTCTTTAGGAGGAGATGGCAGTTTTGAACCAAATTCAACTTATGATGATTGGCAGTTTATACTAATAAGAGATAATAATACAAGTGATTGGAGAATTGATGATTGGGGTTATTAATAATGTAAAAATTAAATAAACCCAAAGGCTGTAACAAAAAAATAATAAAAAATACCCATTACAAGAAATTATTCTGTATTGGGTATTTTTTGCATTAAGGAGGATAAACATGGCAAGTAAAGCACAAGTCTATGCACAGCTATCTAAGGATACCGCCAAACGTCTTACAAGCAGTCTTGAGCATTGGACTGGTTTTCTTAATACTGTGGGAAGGCTTTACAGATACAACTATCATGAACAGCTCATGATTTATGCACAAAGACCTGATGCTACGGCTTGTGCTGAATATGATCTGTGGAACAACAAAATGAACCGATATGTACGCCGTGGCTCAAAGGGAATTGCATTACTCGACCCCACTGGCGACACTCTAAAATTAAGATATGTTTTTGATGTCTCCGATACAGGAGGCAGAGAAAATTCCCGTTATCCTTATCTTTGGAATATGCAGGAACATCATAAAGAACCGATTTTAGAAATGCTAAAGGATAAATTTGACGCAAAGGATAATAATCTTTCCGATACCTTTTATAACATTGCAAGAAATATGTCCAAGGAGTATTATGATAATCACAAAGGGGATATAAATTATCTCATAGAAAACAGCTTTTTAGATGAATATGATGAGGATAATATCCGAAAGGCTTTTGAAGATGCCGCTACCGTCAGTACAGCATATACTTTGATGAAACGATGTGGATTAGATACTGATGAATACTTTGAACATGAAGATTTTCTACCCATATTTGACTTTAATACTGCTGATACTGTTGCCTTATTAGGTACAGCGGTTAGTGAACAATCAGAGCAGATATTTAGAGAAATAGCAGTTACTATTATTAAAACAGAACGTGAAAGGAGTCAGGAATATGAACGAAATCACTTACAGAAGGAACGGGGATTATCTGATACCCAACATCGGGTTGACAGAGCAGACCAGCAACGAAGAACAGAGTCCACTAGGCAAATACGGAAGAATGAGGAAACAATATCTTCAGGAACACAGGAAACCATTATTCCATTCTCTACTCCTATCGGAGAAACTATTCCCTCACCTACTGGAAATAGACCAAGCAGCCAACAGGAGACTCACACAGATAATGACGGACTTACAGAAAGCACAGACCCCACCGGACAAGATAAAACATCAGATGGAATGGGTGGGTTACATGAACAACCTGAAAGCACAGGCGGAGGAAATGATACTGACGGAGCTTATATACAATTAACTCT
>ENA-UOOE01001949-UOOE01001949.1-fermentation-metagenome-genome-assembly--contig:-NODE-1949-length-15906-cov-4.630370_pt1 | contig 15906 bp, 14 predicted proteins | sample MGYA00245776_ERZ724021 | MGnify/ENA primary metagenome ERZ724021 (study PRJEB28704, sample SAMN03018321) | fermentation metagenome | biome: anthropogenic terrestrial biome; feature: soil; material... | reverse complement strand
GAGAAATTACCGCTACATCTGTAGTTCCTCCACCTATATCTATTACCATATTACCACTGGCTTTTGTTATATCAATTCCTGCCCCTATAGCTGCAGCTAAGGGTTCTTCAATCAGGAACACCTTCTTTGCCCCTGCATTCTTAGCTGCATCAATTACAGCTCTTTTTTCAACTTCAGTAGATTCACAAGGAACACATACCACTATTCTAGGTGCTGACATTCTCTTTTTCCCACAAGCTTTACTTATGAAATACTTTAACATTTTTTCTGTTACATCATAATCAGATATGACCCCTTCTCTTAGTGGACGAATGGCCACAATATTTCCTGGTGTCCTTCCAATCATCTGCCACGCTTCTTCTCCTACAGCAAGCACCTTATTTTTAATCTTATCTATAGCCACAACTGACGGTTCCTTTAAAATTACTCCCCTCCCTTTAATATAAACAAGTACTGTAGCTGTTCCCAAATCTATACCCATATCAGTTCCTATATTAAAAAACATTCCTTTTTCACTCCTAATCTTACTAGCTTTTCATAATAAAAATATAAAATTATCATATTTATTATCATATCATATTCTAATTGTAATGGGAATGTTTTTACCCTTCAATGGCCTTATATTTCATCTTTGTTGCCTTTCCACCCCTTATATGCCTTTCTGCCTTATTATAATCCAATATATTTTTAGCTTCTTGGGCAATTTGCGGATTTATCTTTGGTAATCTTTCTGTCATATCTTTGTGTATAGTACTTTTACTTACTCCAAAAACTTTAGCGGTTTTTCTTATAGTAGCTTTAGAACCTATTATATATTTGGCAACTTCTAAAACTCTTTCTTCAATGTAATCTTTCAAATTTATTCAACTCCTTTATACACTTGACCGCAATAAATAAAAACTTCTAAATATACTCATTACTCTCATAATCTTTCACAGTTGCTCGTCCCCCCTATATTTATAAATATGCTCATTAACATTTTTAAATTCATGGTGTGTTGGCCATTTCCCCATAAAATAGTAAGAAATGGCCTAATATTAATATTTTATATATTTAGCTGGATTTACAAACTCATTGCCTTTTAGAACTGCAAAATGCAAATGATCTCCATATTTCTCATATGCTGCTCTTAATGTACTTTTTCCTACTATTCCTATAGCAGTTCCTTTTTTTAATGTTTGACCGACACTAACTTCAACATTAGGATCCAAGTTAGAATAAATAGTTTTTAATCCATTTTGATGATCTATAATAACTTCTACTCCATCCTGAGTTGCTTTATTCACTTCTTCTACTTTTCCATCCATAGCTGCAAATACAGGTTTCCCCAACTCTGTTTGTATATCATATCCCAAATTAGGTCTATAGGTACCTGTAGAATCCCAATATACTGGATCTTCTGAATATGCTCTTGCAATATTTCCTTCCACTGGTTTTTGAAAAGAAGTACTAACTGAACTAGATACACTTTTTGAAGTTTCTTCGGATTCATTACTATTTGTTTCTTCACTCTTTTTTACTTGGAGAGCATTATCATAACTGGAAGAAGGCTTCTCATCTGTCTGGGCTGTTTCTTTGGTTTGTTTTTGCTCTAAGCTTACACTTTTCTGTAACTCAGCACTCTGATTTTTATTATTTCTAGCAGTTATTACTGCAACTGTTGCTACAACGCAAAGACAAACAAACAGTATTATATAAAAGCCCTCCTTTTTCAAAAAGTTAAATGCTCTACTAAAAATTTTTCTGTCCATATGAACACCTCCTTTTTGTAGTTTGTCCAGACAATAACAAAAAATACATATTTTATAATTTTTTCTTTATATTTTTTATAAAAAATAATAAAGAGACAAAATGAAATTTCATTTTATCTCTTTATTATCTGAGCTTTAGATAAACTTTATTTATTGCGAAATATTTCTAAATTTTGAAGCTCTGTTTTATTGTAATAATGGGCTAATATTTCTTTATAAGTTTTACCCTGTTTTGCCATGGCATTTGCTCCCCACTGACTCATTCCCACTCTATGCCCATATCCAATACACTCAATAATAATATTGTCTTTAAAATAAATATTAAAATCTGAAGAATTTAATGACATAATAGTTCTAAATTTTGCTCCAGATATAGCAATTGATCCTAATTTAATTTCTTTAACAGACCCTCCTTCATTTCTAGATTCTATACATACTTGATCAGATAAATTTTTTACGGACAATCTCGAATTAGGATATTGAGAATTTATTTTATTTATAAAATTAGTATAGGATAATTGTATAGAAGTTTTATACTTAGATGCATCTTCTTCCCCAGGGCTTTCTACACTCTTTAAATATTCTTCTCCCTTTCCAAACACATCTACTGCATTTTCTGTCCTACCCCCACTTACCGCAAAATAATAAGGTTCCATAACCAGTTTATTTTTATAGGTTAATATCTGTCCTGAAGTAGCTTCTACTGCATTTACTATTTTATCCCAATATTCATTTCTCTCAGATTCAGGCCAGTTTTTCATTCTTTCCTCTTTATTTGTGAATACTTGACATTTAACTGTATCACATACGTCTGCTCCAGTATTACTTTTATATTTTTTCCCTCCATATATCTCCATATGGGCTGCCCCAAAGGTTCTAGCTGCTACAGCTTGAGCCTTAATTGCTTCTTCCGAAAATTCCGCTGGCATTTCAGCTGCTACAACTCCTATTACGTATTCTTCCAAGGTCATTTTTTCTATTTTATTTTCTTCACTTATATATACTTTTATATACTGCGGATTATAATTATAGCTTTTATTTATGGATCTCATTAAAAATTCTGGTATAGTGTATTGGCTAATTTTCATGCCGTTTATGCCCAAAGAAAGTAATACTATAAATGCTGTACTCATAGATACTAAAATAATAAGTTTTTTGAAAAAGTTTGTAATACATCTTTTCATTTTGTTCTCCCGTATTATGACTTAATATATCCTTATTACATTAGCATTTAAATTATTCCAATGAAAATCTTTGAACAATAAAAAAGAAGAAAATTTTTATTTTACTTTTCTTCTTTTTTCTACTAATAACATAAAAATTATTCATTTATTCTTTCAATATCAGCGCCCAATGCTTTTAGCTTTTTTTCAATATCTACATATCCTCTATCTATATGATATACATCTGTAACTTCTGTTTTTCCTTCTGCCGCTAGCCCACAAAGTATAAGTGCAGCACCAGCTCTAAGATCTGTAGCTTTTACTTCTGCTCCTGTAAGCTTATCAACTCCTTCTATGACTGCACTTCTTCCATCTATCTTTATATTTGCTCCCATTCTTTTCATTTCCATTACATGCATAAATCTATTTTCAAAAATGGTTTCAGTTATAATACTTGTACCTTTAACTGTACTTAATAAACCAGTTACTTGTGATTGCATATCCGTAGGAAATCCTGGATAAGGCATAGTCTTAATATCTATAGGATTTAACTCTCTATTCCCATCTACAATTAAACTATTTCCTTCACATTTTATATATACCCCAGCCTCTGTAAGTTTAGCAATTATAGGCTTTAAATATTCCTCATTTATACCATTTATTCTAATCTTGCTCTTAGTTATGGCTGCAGCTACCATAAATGTTCCTGACTCTATCCTGTCACATATTGGACTATGACTACTACCTTTCAAATTTTTTACTCCTTTTATATGAATAGCCCTAGACCCTGCACCAGTTATATTTGCACCCATACTATTCAAAAAGTCTGCCAGATCTTTTATCTCCGGTTCTTCCGCTGCATTTTCTATTATAGTCTCTCCTTCAGCAGTCACTGCTGCCATCATTATATTTTCTGTAGCGCCTACTGATGGAAAATCCAAATATATTTTATTTCCTATTAATTTTTTAGCTTTTGCTTCTACAAATCCATGTTCTACATTTACCTTTGCACCAAGAGCCGCAAACCCTTTTAAATGCAAGTCTATTGGCCTAGTTCCAATATTACATCCTCCAGGAAGACATAATTTAAATCCTCCAAATCTTGATATCATAGGTCCCATTATTAAAAATGATGCCCTCATTTTTTTCACTAGTTCACTACAGGGATCACAATAACTTATATTAGAAGTATCTATAATAATCTTATTTAAATTCTTATCTATAATTACATCTGCATATATACTTTTTAATATATTACTTATTACAAAAACATCCTCTAACATAGGAACATTATCTATAATGCACTTATCCCCACTTAAAATGGAAGCCGCTATAATAGGTAATACTGAATTTTTAGCAGCACTGATGTTAACTTCCCCATGGAGGTTACTTCCTCCTTTGATTACTATCTTATTCATAGTGTTCCTCCATTCTATAATTGCTGATATGTTAATTAATTTTTACCAATTCAATGACCATTTTTTAACGAGAGGCACTATTTATTTTTAAGTTAAATAGTATCAAAGTAAATTACAAGTCAAAGATGGTAATCTCATTTCACTTAAAATTAAAGAAATAAGCTCCTTTGATAGTTTTTCTATCATGTAGGATTTTATTAACAAAATATTATGTAAGACAGTTCATCCTAGCAGACAATTATTTTTAAAAAACAATAATATGAAAAAGACAGTACTTATGTTGCAAATTAAAATTCCATTATAATTCAATAGTATATATTATTAATATGCAGTCATTATCTCTGGAGTTCCCATAATTATATAAGTTTCCATATCATATTTCATAACAGCATAATTAAAATCTATTAGATCTCCATTGCTTTGTATACTTTCATATCTATGGGTATATGCAGTATTAGTATATCCTTCTTGTAAGGCTACAGTTTTGATATTACATGCATCCCAATATTCTAAAATTTCTTTTATCTGTTTATTTAAAGCTTCAACCTTTCCATATTCAACTTTTGCCTTAACATATTGAAAATATCTGCATTTTTTTGCTTCTTTTGGAACACATTCATTTAAATTGTTTTTTATATTTTTTAATTCATATACATTACTTTTTTGTATAACGTTAATCGTTATAATATTATAATCTTCATATTTCACACTTTGTATATAACCTTCAATATAGCTATTATTAAAATCTACAGAATACATTTGATTATTCTTACATACTTTCTTATTTAATTTATAATACTCATCTAATTTTGTGAATATCTCATTTGCTGTTTTTTCCCCATAGTTTGTAGTAGTAAAAACCAACATTCCTCCACATTCTGTAGGATGACTGTGAGTTCTATCCAATATATCTTTAAATAAATCTACTTTTTCTAAAGAAGTACTATACCCTTTCTGAAATATTCGTTTATTATAACAGCCATTTACTGGTACTTCCAAATAACATTGAAAAGATATTAAATATATCAGTAAAAAGAATATTATTCCTCGTTTCTTCATATAATATAGTCCTGCGATATATTATACAGAACTTTTCACCTCCTTACCCTTATTTTAGAAATTATGGACAACTTTTTTATTACTATTCGTAAAAGCTTTTATTTTATATTATTTTTACTAAAGTTTAGAAATAATAGATTAATTACTGTTTCCAAAAAATAAGAATTCTATAAGGAGGGCCTTATATTAATATATAAATTTACATAATAGAATGTGCATATTTAATATAAAAAAACACTATCAAGATTATCACCTGTTATAGTGATCTTGATAGTGTTTTTTAATTTACTAAAATAATCTAAATTACTGGATTATTTCAGTAAATTAATTCTAGCCAAGGCCCTGTTTAATGCTAACTGTGCTCTCTTCACATCTATTGCATCTTTATGGGCCAATCTTTGTTCTGCCCTTTTTTTAGCCTCTTCTGCTCTTTTCAAGTCTATTTCCTCCGGCCATTCACAAACATCACATAAGATTTTTAATTCATCATTTTTTATTTCCAACATCCCATTTGAGGTAAATGCCTTTAATTCCTTGCCGTCCTTTTCGACAATGCGAGTATCTGTGGATTTTAAAGTAGTAATTAAAGGCATATGTCCCGGAAGAATAGTTATATTACCTTGAATGCTCTCTGTTATTACTTCTAATACCTCTCCTTTATAGAATTCTCTATCAGGAGTAAGGATAGTTAATTTCAGAACTTCTGCCATATTAATTCTCCTTTTTAAAGTATCTACACTTTATCCTTTTTAACATACATTTAATTTTTTACTATATTTTTAGCAGACTCAACAACTTCATCTATGCTACCTTTAAATAAGAAAGCTGTCTCTGGTAAATCATCGTACTTACCTTCAAGTATTTCTTTAAAACCCCTTATAGTTTCTTTTACAGGTACATATTTCCCTTCATATCCTGTAAATTGTTCTGCCACAGAAAATGGCTGTGACAAAAATCTCTGTATTCTTCTTGCTCTTATAACCACCAATCTATCTTCTTCTGAAAGTTCATCTACACCTAAAATTGCTATAATATCTTGAAGTTCGCTATATCTTTCAAGTATATGTTTAACATCTGAAGCTACTTTATAATGTTCCTCCCCTACAATTCTAGGGTCAAGTATTCTTGATGTTGAGGCTAAAGGATCAACTGCAGGATAAATACCAATTTCTGATATAGACCTTGAAAGCACCGTAGTGGCATCAAGATGTGTAAAAGTTGTTGCTGGTGCCGGATCAGTTAAATCATCCGCTGGAACATATACTGCTTGAACAGATGTGATAGAGCCATGTTTCGTAGAAGTTATTCTTTCCTGTAAAGATCCCATTTCTGTAGCAAGCGTTGGTTGATATCCAACAGCACTAGGTATTCTTCCGAGTAGTGCCGAAACTTCTGAACCCGCTTGAGTGAACCTGAATATATTATCTATAAATAAAAGTACATCCTGCCCTTCATCTCTAAAATGTTCTGCCATAGTAAGTCCTGTAAGTGCAACTCTCATTCTTGCACCCGGTGGTTCATTCATCTGCCCAAATACTAGGGCAGTTTTATTTATAACTCCAGATTCTTGCATTTCATAATATAAGTCATTACCTTCTCTGGTTCTTTCTCCTACTCCTGTAAAAACAGATAATCCACCATGTTCTTTTGCTATATTGTTTATAAGTTCTTGTATAATAACTGTTTTTCCCACACCTGCTCCGCCAAACAATCCTATTTTTCCACCTTTTTGATATGGTGCAATAAGATCAATAACTTTTATACCTGTTTCAAACATTTCAGGTTTAACAGATTGCTCTTCAAAACTTGGTGCTGGTCTATGAATAGGAGAATATTCATCTGTTTTTATCTCTCCACTTTCATCAATAGGTTGCCCTAGCATGTTGAAAAGTCTTCCTAAAACCGGTTTCCCTACAGGCACGGATATAGGTGCTCCAGTATCTAAAGCATCCATACCTCGCATTAACCCATCTGTACTTTCCATAGATATAGTCCTTACTATATCATCGCCTAAATGTTGTGCTACTTCCGTAATAATTTTTATATTTCCCGATTCTATACTTATGGCGTTATATATATCTGGAAGGTTTTCTTCATCAAATTTTATATCCACTACAGGTCCTATGACCTGAACTACTTTGCCTATATTGGGCATGAACATCCCTCCTTACTTTAGAGCTTCTGCTCCTCCAACTATTTCAGTTATTTCCTGCGTTATAGCAGTTTGCCTCTCTCTATTATATTGAAGATTTAGTTCATCTAACAGATCATTTGCATTTTTGGTAGCCCCATCCATTGCTGTCATTCTAGAAGATTGTTCACTAACCTTTGAGTTTATCATGCAATTAAGTACTTTTTGCTTTAAATGAAGTTCTACTATATCTTCTATCATTTCATCCGCAGATGGTTCAAATTTTACAATAAAATTTCTTTTTTCCATTTTCTTAACTTCCAACGGAAGCAATTTTTCAACAATTACATTTTGTTTAATAGTTGAAATAAATTTAGTAAACACTATATTAACTTCTCCAACCTTGCCACTTTTATAAAGTTCTAAGGCTTTATATACTACATCATCCGTTTCTTTTATTGTAGGAACATCTGGAATATCTATGTATTCTGATTCTATATTATAATCAAGTCTTGTAAAATACATCTTTCCTTTTTGCCCTATGGTTATTAAAAGAAAATCTTCCTTCTCTTTTGACCTTATGGCACTTAACTCGTTTACCACATTAGCATTAAATCCTCCACACAATCCTGTATCAGAATTCAAAGCTATATATAATTTTTTATCACTCTTATTACCCTTTATATAAATATTATTTTGTTCAGCTTCTATCACCAATTCATTTACAATAGAACTAAAAAGTTCGCAATACTTATTATTTGCCTCAAGTTTTCTTCTCACTTTTCTAAGTTTAGAGGTGGCAATAAGTCCCATGGCCTTAGTTATTTTCTGAGTGCTAGTTATTGATTTAATTCTTCTTTTAATTGTAACAAGTCCTGCCCCTGCCATATTTCACCTCCCTGAGATAAAAACAACTATCCCTCTATTAAAAATATTTTTTTGAATTCTTCTATAGCATTTCCAAGTTTATCACTTAATTCATCAGATATGACTTGTTTTTCCTTTATTTCATCTCCTATTTCTCTATGATGGGTATCCATATAATCAAGAAATTCTTCTTCAAATTCTGATATTCTTTCTACCGGTATATCCATTATGTAATTTCTGCTGGCTGCAAACAATATCATTACTTGTTTTTCCACAGCCATTGGCTTATATTGAGACTGCTTTAATATTTCCGTTAATCTCTTACCTTTTTCAAGAGTTCTCTTTGATTCCTTATCCAAATCAGAGCCAAATTGTGCAAAAGATGCAAGCTCTCTATATTGTGCCAAATCTATTCTAAGGGTACCTGCTACTTGCTTCATGGCTTTAATTTGTGCATTACCTCCAACTCTAGATACAGATATACCCGCATTTATAGCAGGCCTTTGCCCGGAATAAAAAAGTTCTGTTTCTAAAAATATCTGGCCATCCGTTATAGAAATAACATTAGTTGGTATATATGCGGTAACATCTCCTGCCAATGTTTCTATTATGGGCAGTGCTGTAAGTGACCCTCCTCCTAACTTATCTGAAAGTTTCGCAGCTCTTTCTAAAAGCCTTGAATGGAGATAGAAAACATCTCCCGGATATGCTTCCCTTCCCGGTGGTCTTCGAAGTAATAGAGACATAGCCCTATATGCCACTGCATGCTTAGATAAATCATCATATACTATAAGCACATCTTTTCCTTTATTCATAAAATATTCTCCCATGGAACAGCCTGCATAAGGAGCAATATATTGAAGTGGTGCTGATTCAGAAGCAGAGGCAGATACCACTATAGTATAATCCATGGCATTCGTTTCTATCAGATTATTCACTATATGTGCTACTGTAGATTGTTTTTGTCCTATAGCTACATAAATACATATTACATCTTTTCCCTTTTGATTTATTATGGTATCCATGGCAATAGCAGTTTTACCAGTCTGCCTATCCCCTATTATAAGTTCTCTTTGTCCTCTTCCAATTGGTATCATAGCATCTATGGCTTTTATTCCTGTTTGCAAAGGTTGCTTAACTGCCTGCCTGGTTATAACCCCTGGTGCCACAAGCTCTATAGCTCTCGTTTCAGTGGTATTAATAGCACCTTTACCATCAATGGGATGTCCTAATGAATTTACAACTCTTCCTATGATATTTTCTCCTACAGGCACTTCCACAACTTTACCTGTTCTCTTTACTGTATTCCCTTCCTTTATTCCCTCCTGAGAACCCAAAAGAACACATCCTACATTATCTTGTTCAAGATTTAGAGCCATACCATAAACATCATTAGGGAACTCTAAAAGTTCTCCTGCCATACACCTATTAAGACCATAAACTCTAGCAATACCATCACCAATTTGAATTATTGTACCTGAATCAACTGTCTCTATTTTCTTTTCATATTTTTCTATTTGACTTTTTATAATTGAAGTTATCTCTTCAGGCTTTACGTTCATAAGCTCACCTCTGTTCTCCTTTAAGCATTATTTTTTTCATTTCAGAAAGCTTTGATTTTATAGTTCCATCAATAACCACATTATTTACCTCTACATAAACCCCACCTATTATTTTAGGATCTAACTCTTCTTTAATCAAAACTTCTTTATTAAACTTTTTCTTTAATTTTTCAGTTAGAGTTTCCCTCTCATCATCTTCTAAAGGAATAACAGTTTTTACTGTAGCAATAACTGTATTATGATTTTCAAGATATATCTTTCCCATTTCTTTAAGCTTACTATACAGTTGATTAATTCTTCCTTTATCAATAAGCAGTAATAAAAACGAAAGTATATCTTCATTTATTTTACCTTCAAAAATATTTATAAATGTTTTTTTCTTTGTGGAAGTACTAATTTCAGGATGCTCTATAAATTCTAAAAATTCAACATCATTATTTATAATATCTGCGACATCTTTTAATTCTTCTAAATATTCTTCAACTTTTCCTTTTTCCTCTGCAATCTTATAAAGTGCAAGAGCGTATCTTCTATCTAAATATTCATACATATTTTTAGATACCTACCTTAGCTATAAAGTCCTTAATAAGTTTTCTATGTTGTTCTTCATCAATAGATCCTTCTAATGCTTTTAATGACACTAAAATAGCTAAATCTACCACTTGATTTTTTATGTCATCCTGGGCTTTTTCTCTTTCCCTGTCAGCTTCATTCTTTGCCCTGTCTAGTATTAACTGTGCTTCTTTACGTGCTTCACTTAACACATTTTCCGAGATTTCTTCTGCTCTATTTTTATAGCCCTCAACAATATTTTTACCCTCTTCTCTTGAACCTTTCAATAATGCCTCATGTTTAGTAACTAACTCTTTAGACCTCTTTTCATTTTCATAGGCATTTTTAATTTTAGAATCAATTTCCTGCTGTCTATTTGTAAGTAGATTATCAACAGGTCTAAAAAAGAAATGTCTTAAAATAATGTATAATACAATAAAATTTATTATTGTCATAACAACTGTAACCCAATCAACTTGCATGTTAAACTTCAATCCTCCCCTCTAAAATGTATGTTTAAATTTGGTGAGGTATAAAATAAAATCAAACTTTAAATGCTAAAATAAGAGCTATTAATAAAGAATAAATAGCTGTTACCTCTGATAAAGCTGCACTTACAAAGAACATACTTAATATCTTACCACTTGCCTCTGGCTGTCTTGAAACACCTTCAACTGCCTTTCCTGTGGCGATACCAATTCCAATACCTCCACCTAAGCATCCTATAGCTGCTAATCCTGCTCCTATAGCTGCCATACCTGATATAAATGATTGTGAATCTAAATTCATAATAAAAAATCCTCCTTGAAAATAAATTAAATATATATTAGTGTTCAGCAACGGTTTTTATATTCATTACTGTTAACATAACAAATACTATCATCTGTATTGACCCATCAAATAAGTCAAAAAAAGCATGCAAAGGAATGGGTATTAAAAGCTGTGAAAACCATGCAATATTTCCTAATCCTTTATATACTATTCCAATAATTACAGCTCCGGCAGTTAAGTTTCCAAATAGTCGGAGACTTAAAGACACTGGAAGAACTAATCTCTCTATAATATTAAGGGGCAATAACATTATAACTGGCTTAGTATAACCTATAAAATAATTTTTCAATCCAGTTTTTTTAATGGCATTAGACTGAACCAACACAAAAGTTATAAGTGCTAAACCTAATGCAACACTCAAATCTTCCGTAGGAGCTTTTAATCCTATAATTACTGGTGCAATATTCATTACCAATATATATATTGCAAGAGTTCCTACATATGGTACAAATGATATGTATTCTTTTCCCATATTATTCTTAACTAGATTTTGTACTGCCTCAACAATTATCTCAATAACATTCTGTCTTCTATCTGGCAGTTTTTGCATATTTCTTGTAAAAAACTTTGCTAAAACAGCTAAAATTAAAATGATACCCCATTGTACCACAACACTAGAAGTTATAGGAATCTCAAATGATCCCAAATGTATTGAAAACAATGGTGAAAAGTGTTCCACTTCATCACATCCCTTTTATAAATTATTATAAGTTTATGTTTTGTTATTTTCAAAAACTGAATATATGTATATACCTAATAGATTACAAGTATAGCCAAACAAATATGCTATTGCATTATATTTATTGTATCTAAAAGTAATATACCCTATCCCTGTAGCAATCATAATTCTAATAATAAAGCCTATAAGATATAAAAATGCCGATGAATTTTTAAATTTATGTAACATTGCCCCACCTAGTATATTGTTAACAAAAAAATTAAACATGGCTATAGATATTCCAAGTAAAATAAATAATCCATACCTTTTAAAAAACAACTGTGATAAACCTGCTAATAATATACCTATTAGTACATTAATTAAAAATACCATCTTTGTCATGCCTAAAATATTTTTATCCATTAATTTCTCCCTTTACAAATAAGTACATATTAAAAATTAGATTACTATTTTTAAACACATTTTATCATAATATAGAAAATTTCAAAAGCTTATTACATACTTTTACTAAGGTATGTAATAAAGTTATAATACCATTTAATCCTTTACAGCTAATGTAAATACATAGCTTTTGTAGCATACAACTTTAATTATATACCCTAAAAATATAATCTAAAAGCTTGATTTTTCTCTAAATTGCTTATTTTTCTTCAATCTAAGTAAATTAATGCTATATTTTTCAGTAATTACTCATTAAATCTGTATATTTAAAATTTTATATGGCAATAAATATTTAATAATATAAAATTAACATTACACGTAAAACAGATAGTCAGAATATCGATAAAGCGAACTGCACCCTTTCACATTTTTCTCTTATCTTGATATCTACTTTATTGTATCATTTCCATTTTTTGTATAAATCGTTAATCAAAAAGACTAGTATTTTTTTATAACGGTATGCTAGAAAGATAGTCGCGATATTCCAATGATGCCATACAATTTAAGCATTTCTGGTATCACCTAGTGTTATAATTATAATAGTCTACATATTTCAATGAATTTCTTTAAACTTTCATGATCATTGAACTTATGAAGATAATACATCTCAGATTTTAAAATTCCCCAGAATCCCCTGACTTACGGACAGTTAAAAGAGGATATTAACCAAGGAATAAGGTTGAAAAAGAAAGTATATTTAGCCTGTAACATAAGAGGACACGATAAATAGACCACCTTTCGCTGGTCAAAAAATAAATATTAAAGAGATAAAAGTTAGGTAGCTGAGAGGAAAGTAAGATAAAAAGAATATATAGATTTTTTAGAACTTCAGCAATAAATCCAGATTATCTATATAGTTTTTTTGTTGAAGAAATTTTAAGAAAATATATAAAACGAAATAACAACAATAAAGCAATTATAATATTTGACATATGACTATTGATGACAGGTTCTTAATATTAAAATTTTCATTAAAAGTTGGCAAAAGGACAATTCCCTTATGGTATAAAATATTTTAGCATATAGAAGAAATATTTAGAGATTCAGAACCTAATGGATTTCATATGGAAGATACATAGACAGAAGATATAGTTTATTTAAAGAATCTATATTTATGCTTAAGTATAGCATATACATGGATGATAATATTAGGAGCAGATTGTTCTAAAAATAAAAAATTAAAATTATGGAAGTTACACAAAAATTAAAGAACAGAATAGTTAGAATATACAGCCTATTTAATTGTGGTCTGAAATAGTTTAATAGATGTTATGACTCTAGCATTAAAAAGTACAAACTTAAATTTGATTTTATATTTTATGATATATAACAATAACAATAAAATTTAATATTTAATAAAGTATTACATGATACTTATAGACTTTTATACTTACATAAACTTCATATGAATATATATTTATCATTTTGAGGATATTATTTTATTAATTTACAGTGTAAATATTATCTACAACAGGATTATTAATCTACTTAAACATAATCTATTCTAAATCACTGTCCGTAAGTCAGCTGATATTCCTCCTATACCCGAAAATTTTATCTTTTCATAACCATTATATTTTAAAACTCAATCTGATAGTTGAGCTGTTGAACGGATGTTGTATTTTTTACATATATCTAGTTTCAAACTAATACCTGAAATGTAAACCTTAACAGCTTTGTATTTCAATTTTTGCAATAATCAGAATTTAATATATAGTTATTAATGCTGATTCTCCCATTGATTGATATAATGAAATTCATCGTTGTACTAAGGTTTCTAAAACACTATATTCTTTCGATAACTGCCCTTTGCTTTTTCTGCTTTCTAAATAATCTTTTATTGCAGATAACTAGGGAATTATGTTAAAGTCGACACTCTAAGCTTTTTTAGATTAAAATAATATGGATGGTAAAAATGTTACCTAAAAAAGAAAAGAGTTACGAGATCAGATTGAATTTAATAGTTTGGAAAATTTAGTACCAAAGAAGCATTTACTAGGGAAAATAAATACAGCTATTAATAAGAGAAAAATAGTTTGATGATATATGAAAGATAGGAAAACATGAAACATAAATAAATATAGGAATAGAAAGTTTTGGTGTAGAAGATATTATGTTGACACAGCTAGTAAAAATGATAGAAAAATTCAAGAGTATATTCAAAAACAGTTAAAAGAAAATCAATTGGAAAAACAGTTAACTTCCGATACTACAAGCTTACAGGTAGCAAATAACAATATATTCGCATGTATCAAACGTATAACACCTAGATATAGCTAATAGAAAAAGGCTATGCCCGTTAAAGAAATACCCCCGGCTATGCCGGGAGATAATTATTTTTACATCTTAACTATAAAAAATATATTTAAACTATCTTTCAACTATTAAAGCAGTTCCCATTCCACCGCCTATACATAATGTTGCAAGACCTTTCTTTGCATCTCTTCTCTGCATTTCATGAAGTAATGTAACAAGTATTCTTGCACCTGAGCAACCAACAGGATGTCCAAGAGCTATTGCTCCACCATTTACATTTACTTTGCTCATATCAAATTCCAAATCTTTCGCTACGGCTAAACTCTGTGCAGCGAATGCTTCATTTGCTTCTATTAAGTCTAAATCTGCTATTGACATATTAGCTTTTTCAAGTGCTAACTTTGTTGCGTAGAATGGTCCATATCCCATTATTTTTGGATCTAATCCTTTACTTCCATAAGAAACAATTTTTGCAAGTGGTTTGATTCCAAGTTCTTTTGCCTTATCTGCACTCATAACAACCAATGCTGCTGCTGCATCATTTATTCCTGAAGCATTACCTGCTGTAACTGTTCCATCTTTTTTGAATGCTGGTTTTAATTTTGCTAATGTTTCGACAGTTGTCCCAAATCTAGGAAACTCATCAGTATCAAAAACTACTTCCTTCTTTTTCTGCTTAACAGTTACTGGTACTATTTCATCTTTAAATTTTCCTGATTTTATAGCTGCTTCTGCTTTTTTTTGGGATGATGCTGCAAACTCATCCTGCATTTCTCTTGTTATATTCCACTTTTCTGCTATGTTTTCAGCTGTAATTCCCATGTGGTAATTATTGAATGCTTCCCAAAGTCCATCTTTTATCATGGAATCAACTATTTTTCCTTCTCCCATTCTGTATCCCCATCTAGCTTTTGGAAGTAGATATGGTGCAGCAGACATATTTTCTGTTCCACCAACTACAACTACATCATCATCCCCAGTCTTTATAATCTGAGCTGCCAAACTTACTGTTCTAAGTCCTGAGCCACAAACTTTATTTAGTGTAAAAGCTGGTACTTCTACAGGAATACCTGCTTTTACAGCTGCTTGCCTTGCTGGACTTTGTCCAAGACCTGCCTGTATTACGTTTCCAAATATAACTTCATCTACTTGTTCTGGTTTGATATTTGCTCTTTTTATTGCTTCTTTTATAACTA
>ENA-UOOE01001948-UOOE01001948.1-fermentation-metagenome-genome-assembly--contig:-NODE-1948-length-15906-cov-6.826320_pt1 | contig 15906 bp, 11 predicted proteins | sample MGYA00245776_ERZ724021 | MGnify/ENA primary metagenome ERZ724021 (study PRJEB28704, sample SAMN03018321) | fermentation metagenome | biome: anthropogenic terrestrial biome; feature: soil; material... | reverse complement strand
TCTCGACAGCTTTTATAGTTTATCATGTATTCCTTACTTTGTCAACATCTTTTTTAATTTATTTTTAAGAACTATGTGACTTATTTACGTGACAACATTTGATATGATATCATACCTATAATTTTCTTTTATATACTTATATATTATATACATGGTTTATCTAAATAATACTATAAATTTCTATAAAAATCTATAATATTCACATACCGATACACGAGGAAACGTTATTACAATAAATTTGCCAAAAAAGAGAAATTACTCATATGTGGCAATCTCTCTTTCCGTATCTTTTATAAATTATTTATTATATCTTTAAACATATTTCCCCTAACTTCAAAATTAGGGAACATATCAAAACTAGCACATGCAGGTGAAAAAGTCACAATATCACCACTAGTTGATGCCTTTCTAGCAGTATTAACTGCATCTTGTAATGAATCTACAACTATTATAGGCACGTCAATTCCCTTTTCACACTTAAGTTTCTCAAATGATTCTTTAATTTTATCTTTTGTAGCTCCCATAAGTATTAAAGTTTTTATTTTTGAATATCCTTCCTCTGCTAAAACATCAAAAGGTATTTTTTTATCATATCCACCTGCTATTAATATTACAGGTTTTTCAAAAGCCTTCAATCCTGCCAACGTTCTTGTAGGACTAGAAGCAATAGAATCATTATAATATTTAACTCCATCTAATTCTCTTATGAATTCACACCTATGTTCTACTCCCTCAAACGTAGTAGCAACTTTTTTCATACTATCTACAGAAACATCATTTTTGATTGCAGAAAATGCAGTAAGCAAATTTGCAATATTATGCATTCCTCTAAGTTTAACTTCATTTATTTTGCATACTTTTGCCCCGTCAATACATAAAGCATCTCCCTTTAAATATCCACCAGAAGTTAATTCTTCTTCAATACTAAACTGTCTCACATTTCCTTTAGCTTCTTTTACCATAGAATTAGTATACTCGTTATCTCTATTAAGAATCACCATATCCCGGCTTCCTTGATACTTAAATATACTTTTTTTTGCATTCACATACTCTTCCATATCTTTGTGAATATCAAGATGATTCGGACTTATATTAGTAATCACAGCTACTTCCGGTGATATATCCATACCCATAAGTTGAAAGCTTGAAAGTTCAAGAACTACTTTATCCTTAGAACTTATTTCCTCTATCCTAGAAAATAGTGGTGTACCTATATTTCCACCAATCCAACTTTTATATCCCTGTTCCTTTAACATATTATACATAAGCGTAGTAGTTGTAGTTTTTCCATCACTGCCAGTTACCCCATATATCTTAGCAGGACAATATTTAATAAACTCTTCCATTTCTGAAGTTACATATGCACCATTTTGTTTAGCTTTTACAAGTGCAGGACTATCTATTCTCATAGAAGGAGTCTTAAATATTACATCAAAGTTATCTAAATGTTCAAGATAATTTTTACCTAATACTAAATTTACTCCTCTTTTTTTTAATTTCTCAGCAACCTCACCAAGTTCAGCTTCACTTTTTTTATCAAAAGCACTTACCTGTGCGCCTAACCCTAATAAAAAATTAATTAAAGGTCTATTACTTATTCCTATTCCAACCACTGCCGTCTTTTTATTTTTTATAAACTTTTTAAAGTTATCAAAATCTTCCTTCATTAAAAAACCTCCAAAAATAAATCTGCTAATTATAAATTATGATTATATCATAACATAATTTCCTATAAATTTATATTAAGTAGGCATATAGTAATGTAATAAACAAGCAAACTTATCATCACAAGTTAAGGTTACAAATCTAAAAATTATATTATTCTTCCTAATACACTAATAAAATCTAAATTGTGAGAAAATATTTAATTTACCGACTTTATGCAACTCTATTGAAAATTATTATTGTGTTATGTTATACTATATTCATGTCATAAGGAAACATTAATATAATTCCCCAAGTTTTAATTAAACATATAACATATTCCCATGATTAAACCCTAATTTACCGAATCTTCGATTCGGTAAATTAGGGTTTAATCACAAAAGGTGTCATATAAATTTTCTTATATTTACATGACACCTTTTTACTAAAATTGTACTTTTTCTTGCATAAATATCGCTAATTCTTCTATTTTTATTCTAAACTGCTCCATAGTATCCCTATCCCTTACCGTAACGGTATTATCATCCATTGTATCAAAATCTACTGTTATACAATAAGGTGTTCCTATTTCATCTTCTCTTCTATATCTCTTGCCTATACTTCCTGCATCATCATATTCTACATTAAAATCTTTTCTTAGAATGTTATATACTTCCAAAGCTTTTTCTGATAATTTTTTACTAAGAGGCAAGATAGCTGCTTTAAATGGAGCTATAGCAGGATGAAAATGTAGTACTGTTCTTACATCTCCTCCTTCTAATTCTTCTTCATCATATGCATCAACTAAAAATGCAAGTACAGCTCTATCAGCTCCTACAGAAGGTTCTATACAATATGGTATATATTTTTCCTTAGTTGCCGTATCTAAATAAGTCATATCCTTACCAGAATGCTCTTGGTGCTGTTTTAAATCGTAATCCGTTCTATCTGCCACACCCCAAAGTTCACCCCATCCAAAAGGAAATAAATATTCGATATCAGAAGTGGCATTACTATAATGGGACAGTTCTTCCTTATCATGATCTCTAAATCTTATATTTTCTTCTTTTATTCCAAGGCTCAATAAAAAATTCCAGCAATACTTTTTCCAATAATCATGCCATTCTAAATCAGTTCCTGGTTTACAGAAAAACTCAAGTTCCATCTGTTCAAATTCTCTAGTTCTAAAAGTAAAGTTTCCTGGAGTTATTTCATTCCTAAAGGATTTACCTATTTGTGCTATTCCAAAAGGTATCTTTTTTCTACTTGTTCTTTGAACATTTTTAAAGTTTACAAATATTCCCTGTGCAGTTTCAGGTCTCAGATATATTTCTGATTTTGAATCCTCTGTAACTCCCTGAAATGTTTTGAACATAAGATTAAATTGCCTAATATCAGTAAAATTCTTTTTTCCACAACTAGGACAAACAATATTGTTGTCATCTATGTATTTCTTTAGTTTTTCATTGCTCCATCCATCGGCACTGGCCTTTTCTACTCCCTGTGCTGTCATATGTTCTTCCACAAGTTTATCAGCTCTAAATCTAGCCTTACATTCTTTACAATCCATAAGCGGATCAGAAAAGTTTCCCACATGACCTGAAGCTACCCAAACTTCATTATTCATAAGTATGGCACAATCTATTCCTACATTATGTTCACTTTCATGGACAAACTTTTGCCACCAGGCCTTCTTTACGTTATTTTTCAGTTCTACTCCAATAGGGCCATAGTCCCATGTATTGGCAAGACCTCCATATATATCTGACCCCGGATATACAAACCCTCTACTTTTAGCTAACGCTACTATTTTATCCATAGTTTTTTCAAAAGACATTATTTTTTCCCCTTTCTATTTTAATTCGTTACTTATTATTAAACATTAAATTGAAATTTTTAAAAAATTACAATTTTTAAATATAAAAAAAGAACTTGATTCATAAGGGACGAATTTTATTTCCGCGGTTCCACCCTTTTTAGCACAAGCTCATCTTTAAATACATAGTTAACTCAAAAGTTCCTTCATAAATAAAATCCCAGTTGTTTACACCGTCCACAACTTCTCTGTAGAGATTTACATTAATACTATTCTTTATCACGGCATATATTAATTTTTCTATATAATTTTTATTTTATCTTATTATCTTTAAATGTAAATATAAGCCTTTAAATATTACAAAAAATGAAATGGCTCCGTGGAGAGGGCTCGAACCTCCAACCCTTCGGTTAACAGCCGAATGCTCAACCATTGAGCTACCACGGAATAACTTACACATAATATTATATCATGGGATTTTAAAAATGCAACATTTTTTTATTTTTTATATGATAAAATTTTAAAGACAACCGCTCCGTAAAACTTTCTTGTAAATTCATTTGAAAACCTAGGGATTTTAACTGCAGCCTCCTTAGGTCTTCAAATGCCTTATATATCTACTGCTGTTGATTCGGTTTCATTGTAGGAAATAGTATAACATCTCTTATGGAAGAAGAATTTGTAAGGAACATTATAAGTCTATCTATCCCTATTCCTAGTCCTCCAGTTGGAGGCATACCTATCTCAAGTGCATTTAAGAAATCTTCATCCATCATATACGCCTCATCATCACCTAATTCTCTCTCTTTTAACTGCTGCATAAATCTTTCTCTCTGTACTATAGGATCATTCAACTCTGAATATGCATTACATATCTCTCTTCCAAATATAAATCCTTCAAATCTTTCTGTAAATGCAGGATTACCTCTTTTCTTTTTAGTAAGAGGTGATATTTCAACAGGATAATCTAATACAAAAGTAGGTTGAATGAATTGTTCTTCACAAAATTCTTCAAATAGTCCAGCCAATATGTCACCTTTTGAACAATCCTTCAATTCTTTCTTTAATTCAATATGTTTTTCTTTAGCAATTTCTCTAGCTTGTTCATCGTCTTTCACTTCATCAAAGTTCACACCTGCAAACTTTTTAACTGCATCTACCATAGTAATTCTGTTCCACGGCGGTTTAAAGTCTATTTCTGTATCTTCATAAACTACTTTTGTAGTGCCAAGAACTTTCTGACATACATAGGCAATCATATTTTCAGTAATTTCCATCATATCATTATAATCTGCAAAAGCTTCATATAACTCGATAGATGTATATTCTGGATTATGCCTTATATCCATACCTTCGTTTCTAAAGCATTTGCCGATTTCATATACTTTTTCAAAACCACCAACTATAAGTCTTTTAAGATATAGTTCTGTAGCAATTCTTAGATACATATCTATATCCAGTGCATTATGATGGGTTGTAAACGGTTTTGCTGCAGCTCCTCCAGCTATTGATGAAAGTATCGGAGTCTCTACCTCTATATAATCCCTGTTATCTAGGAATTCTCGTATTGACCTTATTATGGCAGTTCTCTTTAAGAAAGTATCTCTAACTTCACTATTTATTATTAAATCCACATATCTCTGTCTATATCTTAAATCTGGATCTTTTAATCCATGCCATTTTTCTGGAAGCGGTTTGAGAGACTTAGCTACCAGTTTAAAATCCGTAATATGAATTGATATCTCTTCGGTCTTAGTTTTAAACACTCTACCCGTTACAGATAAAATATCACCAATGTCATAGGATTTGTACTCTTTTAATTTCTCTTCACCTACATCATTTATCTTTATATATAGCTGAATCTTTCCATATCTATCATATAAATCGGAAAATCCTGCTTTGCCATGAACTCTTTTTGAAATAAGTCTTCCTGCTACAGTCACATCTTTACCTTCTAAAGTATCGTAGTTGTCCTTTACTTCTTTTGAAGTATGTGTCCTTTCTACTTTATATACGTCAAAGGGATCTTTTCCTGCTTCTTTAAGGTCTTTAAATTTCTGCAGCCTTTCTCTAATGAGCTCATTAGACTTTTCTTCTAGTGCATGTAATTTCTTTTCGTCTTTTGACATCAATGTTACCCTCCAATTATCTTCTTATACTAAGTATCTGGTACTTACTAACTCCATCTGGAACTTGTACTTCAACTACATCCCCAGCTTTTTTGCCTACAAGCCCTTTACCTACTGGAGATTCATTGGATATTTTATTGTTAATTGGATCCGCTTCTGCAGACCCTACAATTAAATATTCTACTTCTTCATCAAAATCATAATCCTTAACTTTTACAATAGATCCTATACCTACTACTCCTGGCGGAATTTCTTCTTCATCTACTATAGTAGCATTTTTTAGCATATTTTCAAGTTGTACTATTCTTCCTTCTACAAATGCTTGTTCATTTTTAGCACTATCATATTCTGAATTTTCACTTAAATCCCCAAAAGAAAGTGCTACTTTAATTTTTTCCATAATTTCTCTTCTTTTAACTGTTTTTAAATATTCTAATTCATCCTCAAGTTTTTTTATGCCTTCATAGGTCATTACATATTTTTTTGATCCACTCATTTAACTATCCCCTTTTAAAAATTTATCTAAAATTCTTATAGATAACTCTATTCAAGCGTCAACACACTCGCCTTTACTCATACTAATTATTATTTAAGTAATTATAAAACAGCACTACTTTAATGTCAACATTTTCAAAATTGAATTTTAACATCGCAATTTACTCTAAGTTACAGAATTAGAACATTCTCATTAAACTTTATTTTATCAAGAAATATGCCATTATAAGATAAAGATTTTTCGACATTTTTTTCATTCATTTGACAAAGTATAGACCCTAGAAGTTCAAAAGATACTCCATTGTACTTACAATTCCATGGAACTTTATAACTAACATCGTTTACTATTACGCCTCTATTACTAGGTATATAACTATTATCTAGATACCATACATATGTATCATTTTTTACAGTGACGTTCTTAGAACTTATTACAAAGTCTGCATTTTCAAAAGAAAACTTGATGTCAGATGTAATTATAGGAGTTACTCCATAATTAGCAATAATATATTGTCTAATGTCATTAGTTTGCATGATATTTCTAGAAAGCAATATTATAACTTTAGCTTCTCTAGCTAAATAACATATAGTATCAAATAAAATTGGCTCTGAAGCATCATAAACCACTATACAGCTATGTCTTATACTTTTTTTCTTAATTCTAAGTATAATTTTTAAACTCTTTACAATACTAAAAGCCATTAACTCCCTCTGAAATTTATTATATAAATTATAATCTAAATACCTATATACTTTAGGGGCTAGTTCCATATCCCTTATCCCTGATATTTTTTTTGCCCTTAGGATGTTACTATTATATGAATCTATATTAATATTGGGTGGAAATTTAACATTTTTTATTTTTAATTTTAACTCTTCTATAAAAATTTCTTCCTTCAATTTTATCCTAAATCTATCTTTAATTTTTCCCCAAAAACTGCTGTCATTATAGAATCCCGTTTTTTGAGATGCAGCATACAAAATAGATTTCACATTTTTATTCCTATTAGATTGCTTACAATAATATCTTATTCTTCTATCCTTTTAAAAATTACAACAAGGATTTATATTCATTTAAAATTTTAAATACATTTTCACTCTTTTTTTCACAATTTATTTTATCTTTTATCTCTTTACTATTTCTTAGTCCTTTTATATACCATGCTATATGCTTTCTCATTTCTCTTACAGCTCTGTCTTCACCATTGTAATATATTGCCCTTCTATAGTGTTCCATGCACAAATTTATTTTTTCTGAGGAATCTGGAAATATAACAGGTTGATGATTTCTGATTTCATATATCTGTTTAAATATCCATGGATTTCCCATAGAGCCTCTTCCTATCATTATTCCATCACATCCCGTACTATTAAACAGTCTTACTGCATCTTCTGCTGTAAATACGTCTCCATTTCCGATTACAGGAATGTTCACTTTTTTCTTTACTTGACTTATTATATCCCAATTTGCACTGCCATTATACATCTGTGTGCTAGTTCTACCATGAACAGTTACAGCATCAGCTCCTGATTGTTCCATAGCTTGGGCAAAGTTCACTACATTTATATTATCAAAATCAAATCCTATTCTCATTTTTACAGTAACTGGTTTTACAGAAGCTTTTTTCACTTCTTTTACTATTTGAGAAGCAAGAGAAGGATTTTGCATAAGTCCAGAACCCTCTCCATTTTTTACTATTTTAGGAGCAGGGCAACCCATATTTATATCTATAATAGCAATATCTTCATTGTAATTAAAAAGATCACAAATTTTAGCCATTATAAGTGGATCACTGCCAAATATCTGAACACCTAAAGGTTTTTCTATAGAAGATACTTTGAGCATCTGTTTAGTTCTATCACTGTCATAAAAAAGAGCTTTGGCACTTATCATTTCTGTATAGGTAAATCCACACTTCATCTCTATGCACAATTCTCTAAAAGCCATATCTGTAACCCCAGCCATAGGAGCCAAAACCACATTGTCTTTCAATTCAAAATTTCCTATTTTCATTAAGGTACCTGCTCTTTATTTTTCTCATAGATTATCTTAAGTCCCGTTAATGTCAGTATAGAATCTATTGTATCTATAGATTTTGACTCCTCATTTATCAGTTTAGCAAGGCCACCTGTAGCTATTACAAAAGGTTCATCTTCTCCTAAATCCATCATTTCTTTTTTCATTTTCTCAACTATATAATCCACCTGACCAATATAACCGTATACTATACCAGATTGCATACTAGCAATTGTATTTCTGCCTATTACTTTTTTTGGCTTGGTTATTTCCACTCTTGGAAGCTTAGCCGCCTTTTCAAATAAAGCATCCGAAGATATTTTTATTCCTGGACATATTACTCCCCCTAAATAGTCTCCGTTTCCACCAACTGCACAAAATGTCGTAGCTGTACCAAAATCTATTATAATTATAGATCTATTATACATTTCATAAGCTGCTACAGCGTTCACTATTCTATCTGCCCCTACTTCTCTTGGATTATCATACTTCACATTTATTCCAGTTTTTACTCCAGGTCCAACTATAATTGGAACTACCTGGAAATATTTAATTATCATATGCTCTAACGAGTACATTATATTTGGAACTACAGAGGATATTATAACTCCTTTTATATCTGAAGAATCCAATTCCTCCTGTAAAAAAAGATCCATTACTTGTATCCCATATTCATCTGCTGTTCTTTTAGAATCTGTAGACAACCTGGATACTGAAATAAGTTTATCTCCATCATATACTCCTAAAACAATGTTAGTATTTCCTACATCTAGAACTAAAATCATTAAACAACACCACCCGTCTAAATTAAAATAATAAAAATTATTTATTTATAAGATATACATAATTAAAGAGCAGCTTTGTAGCTGCCCCCTAGAATCCATTAACTTAAGTCAGAATAATAACTTAATTGTATCAATAAAATTTTATTTGTCAAGATTAAATTGCTATCACAAGGACTTACTACTTTAAATATGTTCAATTAAGCCTGTGCAAATATTTCTTCGAATTCATTTGCTTCAAGTTTTTCTTTTTCTAAAAGTTTTTTTGCTACCGCATGAAGCTTATCTAAGTTATCTGAAAGAAGATTTTCTGCTTTATCATAACTTTCGTCTATTAACTTTCTTATTTCCTTATCTATTTCAAAAGCTACTTCTTCACTAAAATTTCTGCCTTTACCTAAATCTCTTCCTAAGAATACCTCATCATGTCCTGATCCAAATGCAATAGGTCCTAAACCACTCATACCATAATCCATTACCATTTTTTTAGCTATAGTTGTAGCTCTTTCAATATCATTTTTAGCTCCGGTACTTATATCACCTATAATCAATTTTTCCGCTACTCTTCCTCCTAGAAGGCCTACAATTTCATCTTCTAATTTTGACTTTGACATATAAAAACTGTCCTTTTCAGGAAGATGCATGGTATATCCTCCTGCCATTCCTCTAGGTATTATACTTATCTGATGAACAGGATCCGAATCAGGTAAAAGTTTCATAACAACAGCGTGGCCTGCCTCATGATATGCTGTAAGCCTTCTATCTTCCTCATCAATTACTCTGCTCTTTTTTTCAGGTCCTGCTATTACTCTAGTTACTGCTTCTTCTAACTCATCCATACCAATTAGTGTTTTACTTTTTCTAACTGCTAAAAGTGCAGATTCATTCATAAGATTTTCCAGATCTGCACCTGTAAATCCAGGTGTCCTTTTAGCTAAAACATCTAACTTAACTTCATCTGATAAATGCTTATTTTTAGAGTGAACTTTAAGTATTTCTTCTCTTCCCTTAACATCAGGTGCTCCTACAAGTATTTGCCTATCAAATCTTCCAGGTCTCAAAAGAGCAGGATCCAATATATCAGGTCTATTTGTAGCAGCTATCATGATTATTCCTTCATTGACTCCAAATCCATCCATTTCAACTAAAAGTTGATTCAAAGTCTGTTCTCTTTCATCATGTCCTCCGCCAAGTCCAGCACCTCTTTGTCTTCCAACTGCATCTATTTCATCTATAAAAACTATACAAGGTGAATTTTTTTTGGCCTGTTCAAATAAGTCCCTAACTCTAGAAGCTCCTACACCAACAAACATTTCCACAAAATCTGAACCAGATATACTAAAAAACGGTACTCCAGCTTCACCAGATATAGCTTTAGCAAGAAGAGTTTTTCCTGTTCCTGGAGGTCCTACAAGTAAAACTCCTTTAGGTATCCTAGCCCCCATTTCTATATATCTTTTAGGTTGTTTTAAAAAGTCTACTATCTCTGCTAGTTCTGCTTTTTCCTCTTCTGCTCCTGCAACATCTGCAAAAGTAACTTTCTTCTTATTACTGTCTGGTGCAGCCATTTTAGCTCTGCTCTTTCCAAAATTCATCACATTACGATTTCCACCGCCACCTTGCGATTGCTGCATAAACATAAACCAAAATGCTACAAGCAAAAGTATTACAAGGACAGTCGGCAAATATTGTACCCACATGGGTATTGTTGCAGGTTTAACATACATTTCTTGAATTTCGCCATCTTTAGGATGCTGACCTATAAATTGAAATAATCTTTCAGATGGAACTACAGTCTCATATGCTGTTCCATTTTTCAAACTACCTTGAACTGTCATTTTATCTTCTCTAAGCTGAAAACTTTTTATATCATTACTTAACCAGTATTTCTGAAAATCATTAAAACTAATAGATGTTGAACTTTCATTAGTTTTTAGCAGCAACATTGCTGCAACTATCACTAATATAAAAACTGCTGCCCAGACCGTTGCACTTGAAAATTTTTTCATTAAAGGCCCCCCTCTCTTTCTAATTTTACACTGTAAAATTGTATCATAATTAAAATTCCTTTACAATAAAATTTATCACTAATTATTTATACACTTTCTCCTTCAATATTCCAACATACGGAAAATTTCTATATTTTTCAGCATAATCCAAGCCATATCCTACTAGAAAATAATCAGGTACTTCAAATCCTATGTATTTTGCCTTAACGGTAACCTTTCTTCTATCGGCTTTATTTAAAAGACATGCTATTTGTACACTCTTAGCTTTTCTTCCTTTCAAGTAATCCACAAGATAGGCTAAGGTTATACCTGAATCTATGATGTCTTCTACTATTAATATGTGCTTATTTTCTATTTCAAAGTCTAAATCTTTTAAAATTCTAACAACACCTGAGCTTTTTGTAGAATTTCCATAACTTGAAACTGCCATAAAATCCATACTACATGGAATAGTTATTTCTCTAAGCAAATCTGCCATAAATGGGACAGAACCTTTTAATATGCCTACAAGAAGCAAATCCTTTCCATCATAATCCTTACTTATTCTTTCTCCTATTTCCTTAACTTTCTTTTTAATTTTACCTTCATCAATCAGTACTTTCTCGATATCATCACTAATGTTGGCCATACTTTCTTAGTTCCTCACTTTCAAATTTTATAACTAAAATATTTCTAGTATTCTTATCGACTTTAAAAAGTTCACTTATTCTATATCCAACAATCCATCCAATTTTGTCTCCAAAACATATGATAGGAACATCATCTCTTTTATCTTTAGATACTTTTAAGTCTATGAACAAGTCTTTTAATTTCTTATTTCCAACCATCCCAAGTGGTGTAAACTTATCCCCTTCTCTCCTATTTCGTAATATGATATCTCCTTCTATTTTATTGTAATCAAAATACTGTATAAATTTATTTTTCTTACAATGTATATATTCTTTAGCTCCAACCAATTCTATGTAAATGGTAGATTTAATTTGAAAAATATTATTGCATCCAACTTGCAGTATATACTGTTTTTTATGATCTGATACAGCTTTTTTTGTATTTTTACTTATTATAATATTTCCATAGTCGTTCAAAACCAATATATTATTGGGAAGCATCTGTTCCTTACCAGTAGAATGTTTCTGAACTTCTATTATATTTAGAATATGAATTCTTTCAAAATCTTTTAAATTTCCAACTACAGTTTTTAAGGACATTCTTATTATCCTGCTTAATATTGCTTCCTTTTCTAAGAAGGCCTCTCTAGATATTATAACCTTTTCTCTCTTTATGTCACAATATTTTTTAAATTTTTCTTGTGAAATATAACTTAAATAGTCATTATCTATTTTTATTGTATCAGAAAATCTATTTAACACTTTAATTATATCCTTATTAAAGTTTTCCTGTATATATGGTATAAGTTGTAATCTTATTTTATTCCTAGAATATACAGTTTCTAAATTAGTTTTATCAATTCTAGGATTAAGATTATTTAAACTACAATATTTTTCAATTTCCTCTCTAGTGCTGCATATCAAAGGTCTCACATATATATTATCTCTTACAGGTCTTATTCCTACTAAACCATCTAATCCGGCACCCCGCATAATTCTCATTAAAATTGTTTCAGCCTGATCGTTGGCATTATGGGCTATAGCTATTTTTTGAGCTTTTAACTCATCTTTAAGTTTTTGAAAAAAACTATATCTTACTTTTCTTCCTGCGCTCTCACAGGATATGCCTTCCTCTTGTGAAACATGATTTACATCTATTTTTAAGCTTTTAAATTGTATTTTTAAATTTTCACAAAACTTTTTTACATATTCCTCATCTCCGTCTGCATCTTTTCCTCTCAAGCAATGATTTACGTGAGCTGCACATAAAGTTATATTTAATTTTTCTCTTAAAACATACAATATATGTAATAGGCATATAGAATCTGGTCCTCCCGATACAGCTACTATTACTTTATCTCCTCTATTAAACATTTTATTTTTTGTTATGACCTCTAATACAGATTCTATCAAAATAAACACTTCCTAAAAATTATTTTTTTAGAAACAATACGCTATTTTATTATAACATAAATGAATTATTTTTTGTGGGAGAATGACATAAAAGCTATATTTAGACTGCCTACAACACCAATTCACAATTTACAACGCACAGTTCACAATGCACAATTTGAGTAGATTTTTCTCCGCCAGTGTTATGAAAAATCTAAAAACTAAGTGACAAAAGAAATTTATACTTAATTGTGCATCGTGCATTGTGGATTAATTACTTCATATTATTTTTAAACTGCGAAAGTTGAGTACTTAAAAAATAATGCTTATCTCCATTAATAAAGGCTGTATACCTTTTCTACTATTGCTGTCATATCATCTTTTACTTTTCCCCCAGAAAGTTCTTTTGCTTTATCCGTAATTTTCTTGCACATTTCCTTAGGGTCAGTACAATCTAATTCTTTTAGAAATTCTATCATCCAATATAAATTTCCTGCTGCCTCACTTTCATAATCAATTACCCCATCACTTACCATTATTAGGAAGTCCCCATTCATTATTTTATTATTACTAATATCCACATCCACTTTATCCAATATTCCTATAGGAAGTGTTTTTGATTTTATTACTATAACATCCTCCCCTCTTTTTATAAAACTAGCCGCTGCTCCTACTTTCATAAAATCCACTTCACCTTTATATAAATCCACGCTGCTTAAATCCAATGTGGAAAACTTTTCATCTTCAGTAAATTTTATACCCATTATAGAATTTACCGTATTGATAGCTGTCATTTTATTGAAACCTGCACTTGTAAATTCTTTTATAAGTGCAACAGATGCACTGCTTTCCTGTCTTGCCTGAGGACCTGAGCCCATTCCATCACTTATAATCGTCATATATGTTCCATCCGGCAATTTTCCAAAGCTATAGCTATCACCATTATATTTTTCACCATCTTTACAAACTCTACTCACATAAGCTGCTATATGATATTTAGGGGTTTCTTCAAAAGTTATACTACAGCTATCCATAGAAGAATTTATATTGCATCCATCTTCACTTACACACATTAATTTTTTAGTTACATTGTTTAGAAGGGGAAGTATATTTTTAAGACACTCCTGTTTGCCACCACAAGCTTCCATTGATAAATTTACAACTAAGTGTCCCTTTTTATTATTAAAACAAAATACATCTTTATAATGTATATTGCTTTTGTTTAAAATTCTTCGTATATCATTTTCCACCTCAGGATTAAACTTCATATTCAAATTAAAATCTTCTACTATATCACCTATAGTTTTTCCCATATTTTTTATTTGGGATGCTAGCAATTCTCTACATTCACTGAGCCTATTCTTCCTCATCTCACTTACAATATAATTATTTACAATCTCTTCCGTATTTTTTATGAGTACTGTTCTTTTAGTACATTTTCTTTGAAGTTCACCAGGCATATGTTTTTTATTGTCGGCGTAATTTTGTATTAATTCTGCAAAAGCACTATAGGTATAAAAAGCTTCTCTATTCCAACACATATGCTTCATATCACAATCCGAACACACCCTATCTGCCAAATTTTCTATAAGTGCACTACTTTTATTTTTCAAAGCAAGTTTATCGTTATCTGCTAATTTAGCCAAAACAACTGACATGTTATTAAGTACTTTAGAAAAACTATCAAATTTATGTGAAAAAATAGATTTGATTTTACTTGCATAATTTTCTTTTAAATGCTCTTGTTTTCTTTCCCAATCCAATTCCATTTCTATTTTTTTATATATTTTTTCAGGTATTATAAGAAATATACAACAACTTATAATTATTTCTATTATTTTAAATTCTGTTCCTATATTAGAATACATCTTTAACACCATAAATCCTATAATATAAGCGCTTCCGCTCATCCACTTACCCGTTTCCCTAAACACACCTGATATAAGCCCGCATAATCCATAAACTGAAATATATATCATCATATCGCTAGAGGTAACTCCTATTATAGTTCCCATAGCTACACCAGCTGCTGAACCCGATGGACTTCCTTTTACATAACCTAATATAAGTATAAAACCTAGTGCTATTATATTTCTAAAAGATACTCCATAGATATTCATTCCCCAAGTTCCCGCTATAATCAAAGATGCTGTTATAGATATACTAATTATTTCCTCACTACTGTATAAATGTCTAGTTTTTAATTTTTTCAAGCATACTATAGAATAATTAATAATAAAATATATTGGAAAGATACACATAACTTCAAAAACAGAATTAAAAGCAGCTACCCCAGCAGTTAAATTTACTATTAAAAACTTATAAGCAAAAAATTCTATTAATGTAGCAGAAAATAATAATATCAACTTCTTTTTTGCACTAATATTATTTAATATATGGTTTAAAGCTGCTAATGTTACAGTTACTATACAATATACAGGAAGATATTTAATATTTCCATACATTGAAGCATATCCTAGTAGTGTTCCCAATGCAGCTACCAGGGAAGGTTTTCGTTTTTCACATACTGCTATTGATATAAAAAAAGCTATTCCAAAGGGCGCCATAAGGTTTACCATCATAACCCTTCCCACTAAAAAACCTGCTAGGAAATAAAATATTATTTGAGCCGTCTTTGTTAAATCTCTAGTCTCATGTTTTTTTTCTTCATCTTTTAGCTTTTCTGTCCTTTGATAAGGAAATACTTCTGCTCCATATTGCATATAATACCACCCACCTTATAAAATTACTGCTTACATTATAGCAGTATGTTCTGGAAATAAATGTCATAACATGAGACACTCCTATATTTTTTTTAGGACATTAATTTTATGTTTTTTTCATAATTTTTATTTGTGATTTTAATTTATTTATTATTTAATAATTTTAAAGACAAGATTAATAATTTTAAAGGCAAGCAAATTGGAAACTAAAAAAACTTGCAACATGTGCAAGTTTTTGGTAGCGGAAATAGGAATTGAACCTACGACACTTCGGGTATGAACCGAATGCTC
>ENA-UOOE01001946-UOOE01001946.1-fermentation-metagenome-genome-assembly--contig:-NODE-1946-length-15911-cov-4.654011_pt1 | contig 15911 bp, 18 predicted proteins | sample MGYA00245776_ERZ724021 | MGnify/ENA primary metagenome ERZ724021 (study PRJEB28704, sample SAMN03018321) | fermentation metagenome | biome: anthropogenic terrestrial biome; feature: soil; material... | reverse complement strand
GTGCCCTTATAGGGCTTAGGAAAAACCACCAGCTAAGCTGGTGGATATTTATTTGCCCTGGTTACAGAGCTGCTGGTATTACCCCATATTAGACAGAAAATGTATAATGTCTAGTTAATATACTCACTAAAAAATAAAACTAGAGCATTTTTAACTCTAGCTAATAAACGGAATATGGTATTATCATTACTGAATGAGATACTTCTTTGTATTACACAAAAGTATAATTGTGTGGAATTGATGACATTACCTTTGTATTGAAATGTTCCTTTTTCCTTTAATAGTAGTAGATACTCGTTCAAAATATTCTTCTGATGCTTTTATACCTGTCTTAGAAGTAAAATTCAAGTTTCTTTTTGATGTAGTAAGATCATAATTCCTATTTATTTCCCCATAATATCTGCAATTCGTAATTTAAACTAATGTAGAAAATTTTCTAGCGGAAGAATGCGGCTTCAAGGCATTTTCAAGTATAATATTTATGCAAAAACATATGAATATTTAGTGCATGCAGTGTATATTACGAATTGCAGATTATACACTATATGAAACCTAGCATACTACTTTTGTAGGCCGGTTTACTTTTTTATATATTATCCATTTTAGTAAAGTTCGCATTTATTTATATGATAATAAAAGAAACATTTATATATATAGAGAAATGTAGAGTTAATTCGATATCATCAGTGTTTTATATCCAATTATGATTAGTATCAACATAATTGGATATTGAAGTATATTAAATTTTATAATATACTTTGTATATACTTGTTAAGAGTTATTAAAAACCATATTAGTAAGAACTAAAGAAACTATAGAAGCCTTTGGTTATAAGATAACTAAAAAAGTTGTACAAGGATCAAAAATTACTCAGAAGATGTTTTGTATTCTAAGGTTTATGGTCATTTAAATAAGAGGATATATTTAATGAGGAGGATAATATTATGGCAAATATTCTTTCTGTTGCAGGTTCAAATTCAAAGTATAAGTTACCTAATGCTAAACCTGCTGGATTCTGGGCTGGTTTATGGCATGGACTAATATCACCTATTACATTTATAATTAGTATATTTAATCCTAAGGTAAGAATCTATGAAATAAATAATAGAGGGCGTTTATATGATTTTGGTTTCATTTTAGGGGTTTCGATTTCATTTGGAGGAAGTGCTTCCATGTCAACGAAATAGTTCTTGATACATATTTATTAGTGACACTCCTTTAAAAAATAGTTTAGTGGAAAGTTTAAACTTACTTGATATACTTAAGCCAGAAATTATAGCAATTTTAATTTTTGAATTTGACCTTATAAGAGAAGTTAGAAGGAATTCTGGAAAATTTGCAAACAAAATTATGATAAGATTGGTAGTGTAGTAAAAACGAATTATCGCAAAATTTAATAAGGTTACTTCCACAGAATGGATGTTGTGTGGAACTCACAGCTCAGGTATAAAACCTTGGTATATAAGGGGTTATACCTATTTTTTATACTCTAAAATATAAAATCGAAATTTTTAATTACGCATAATGTAATATATATAGATAATAAGTGTAATTAATTGGAGGTAAAAATGGAAAGAGTAGAACCAATAAGATAGGTTAAAAAAATAAATGATTTAAAGAAGTATTTAATTGGATCAGGAAACATGAGAAATTATGCTTTAATAGTTTTGGAACTTAATTCAGCATTAAGAATATCAGATATGCTTTCACTTACCTGGTCTATGGCTCTTATTTCTTTTGCTCCACCTGTGGCTTTGATGAGTTTGTCATGAAGTTTTAAAATATATTCAATTGAAATGTACTTCATTTAGCTAATTCCTCAAATGCTTCCATGTTCTCTTCTAATATTCTATCAGCAATATTATCTAACTTTTCTTCTTCTGATATAGCATTTTTACTGAATTCTTCAAAATCAAAAATAACATATTTTCAATGATTTTTCTATGGAAAGCTGTTTTCGGGATATAAAACAGTATGATGAAATAATAAGCATGAATTATTGTTTAAAAGGCAAGTATGAATGTGAATTTAGAGACGACTCCCTTATTTATATTGGAGAAAGTGATTTGGCTGTAAATTCTTTTAAAAACAATGTATTGAAATATTAGTGAAAAAATTAATAAAAGTTTGATATAATAAAATTAATAAATCAATTAAAGTATAAGGGCGTGAATAACTTTTGACAAAGAAACATGATTTTGATGCAGCCTGGAAAACAATATTGGAAGCTTTCGAAGTAGAAATAGTAGAATTACTTTTTCCGGAGCTTTTTTATGAAATAGCATGGGAACTTGGAACGGAGTCTTTAGATAAAGAATTAAGTGAAATACAAAAAGAGATAATTTTTTGGAATATTTATTTTTAATTGAAGACTCAGAGTTGGAAGGTAAATATGAGGAATTTAAAAAATCACAGGGAGGTGTATTTAGCATGTCTGTTGATGAAATAAGGAAAATACACTACACACAAAAAGGCAGAGAGGAAGGAAGAGAAGAAGCTAGGTTAAGGGATGTAGAAAGGGTTTTAAAACTGATTAATAAAAAGTTTAATTATTCAGATAGAACTTTTAATGAGAGGATAAAAAAAGCAAGTAGTAATGAACTAAATTTAATTATTGAAAATATTTTAGATATAGAAAAATTAGAAGATATAGATGGATATTTATCATGATTAGGGCAGCGGCTCTCCTTGGGACAGTAGCCAAGTTCGGGCAGATCCTTCACAAAGAAATGTAGAAAAATTGAAAAATTCGTGGCTCATACCGGATTTAGTAAATGTTACAGCTGCAGTTGTCATTTTAATTGCAGCCATGAATTTATTGAAAATTTACCTAAGGGATATGAACTCTTATTGGAGAAGGGGAGTTTATTTGTCCGACGGCGAGGAGCAGTGGGTATCTGTTGCAATGGCAATTTTAAAAAATTCTCCTATACTTGTTTTGGATGAGGTATCGTTACTTAAATGGTTCTCCTGCAATATTGTTTTTCAAATTTTTTACCTTCAGAGTTTTACCAAAAGTGGAACTTTGTAAAATAACACTGTAGTTACAAATTCCTTTATTGTGTTGAAAATAACTGTAGGACAGGGTCATTGATTGTACCGCCTTTATTTTTAACAGAGATTGGGTTTTATTAAAGCTATTGCAGCACATATAGACCATATTTTTATCCATGCCAAAAGCAGTGTTTTTAAACTCTAAATGTCCCATGACAAATAAGAATAATAAGATTATTAAACTGGGTAATACAAATACAGGTTTTATAAAAAAGCAGATAATTGCTATAACAGCCCAGAGTATAAATTTTTTATATAAAAATCTAAAGTAAGTATGTTTCTGGGGCTTGTTCACTTCTCCGCTATATTCAAATTCTCCAAGTATATTTTTAAAAATATCTTTTTTTAACGAATCACTACATATTGGATAGAGTATAGCTTTTTCACCTTTTTCATCTCCATAGCCTATATTTTCAATTTCCAAGGTGAAAAATTTAAAATGCTGCATCAAAATACTTTGTTTTATGTGTATGCCTTTTACTTTTGTTTTGTCAAAGGAGTAATTTTTTTTATTTGCAATGCCATAATTTACATAAATATTTTTCTCGTCAGCCCACAGTTTAAAATTATAATACTTAAAGACATTATATATAATAGATAAAAAAATACTTATAAATATTAAAACAAACAGTAAAAATATTATTATTGTTATACTGTGATAGAGATCATTTTTTTCCAGTTGATTAATATATTTTGAAGTATTTATATTGATAAAGGACTTTAAATAATCCTCAAAAAATTGTTCTGCAACAAATAACAGTCCAATTCCTTTAAAGAGTGAATTTGAAATAAGTGAATATATAAATAAATGCTTTGTATCTATAATATAATGATAATTATCCTGTGTTTTTTGAGAATCATACTCCTGATTTTTTAGCAGAATATTTCTTAGGCTTTCTGCCCTATTTTTATTTAAAGTAAATTTTAGTTCGCTTCCACTGGTAGAGGTATCTCCTGTATCAATTTTAATAGTGGCTACCTTGAAAAGTCTTTCTAAAAGCTTCTGGGAAATATCTATTGTATTAATTCTATCTAAGGGGATTTCAATTTTTTTTATACTAAAAACCCCTTCTTCATGATATATTGAGTTCACTTTTACTATAAAAAAATTTCTTCTCCATGCTGCCAGTTCACATAAAAGTATAAGTATAATTAAAATGGATAGTATTAAGATGGATTTTATAAGTCCTGTTTTGGTTGCTAAAAACCCTATTAGTATGATTCCAAGGGGTATAAAATTTTTAATCATATTTATAAAATTATAAAATAGTCTTAAAATATGGTTTCTTTCTATGTTAGACAACTACATCACCTGCTTCTATAACTTTTTTGAGATTTTCTGTGATTTTTTCTGCTTTCTCCAAAGGCAGTGCAGGTATTTCATAATGGCCTCCTGCAGTTATTATATTTACAGAAGTTATTTTATAGATTCTTTGAATGGGACCTTGTTTTATTTTTAAATTTTGAATTCTTGAGATAGGGATTATTGTCTTTTCTCTTATGATAATACCCTTTATTAATTCAACTTTATCTTCAAATATGGCATACCTCCATTGTTCATACTCTAAAAAGGATCCTATAAAAGTATCTGCTATGGAGATGGATATTATAATCAATGCTAATATATAGACTATATATTTAACTAAAAGGATATGCCCAAATTTTGGGATAAGAAACAGCTGCATTACTAAAGTATAAATAGCAATAATTATGATGCTTGTTATAGCTTTTGATATTATCCATGTTTTTATAGCGTTTTTATGAATTCTTTCATAGGTTTTAGGCTCATTTTCTATATTCATATTATCTCCTTGCATGTTATGAATTTTTTATACTCACTATTATATTTTATAATAGCAGGTACTCATTATCAATAATATAACTGCAAAACTGTTATGAGATTGTGCTGGCTACTGCAATTTCTTTTGAAGTTGAATTTTTTAAGGCTTTCAGCTTGTTAAAAATCTGTCATATAAAAGCAGGGTAAGACAGGAAATTTTAATATATTAATGATAAGGTATTTACATCGATAGGCTCTATGCCACATGCAATACAGAATATATGGTCAAGAATTTTTGAAGAGTGGTTTCCGTCAGTGGGATTTGAGCATGCAGATGCACCTGAACTTGAAGTATATCCTCTTGGAGATCTATCATCAAAGGATTACAAATGTGAAATATGGATACCCGTAGTAAAAAAATAATCAAATGATTCTTAGATTCAGGTGGAGTTTGTTTATGAGAAATACTTTCTCCATCTGAATCTTAGAAGAACTTAATAATAATTTTAACATCATTAATAAAAAATTCACATTAAAATAATATTATTGCCATAATTTCGTAACACATTCATTATTATAATTAAATAAATAAATTTAAATGTGGATAGAGGTGAAAATTTTATTAATGAAAATGAAAAATGTATTAAAAAAGTTTCAAATTTTATTGTTATCAGTATTTTTACTTTTAGGAAGCAGTTCTGTTATTGCCAAAGAACAGTCTTATAATATTGTTAATAATAAATATGTTCTATCAAACTACTGCTTTCCAGGCTCAGATTTAATCCATCCAATCCAAGATTATCAGTCTCAAAATAATGAAACTACAATAGATCTTCCCGATAATACAGAGAAATCCAGCAATTGGGCGGGATATATAGTTACACCTGCTTCTGAAAGTGATAGTTATACTAGTATCTCTGGAAGTTGGACAGTTCCCAGTATTTCTTCAAATAATGAAAATACGGTGGCTGCACAATGGATTGGCTTAGGTGGAATAGATTCTTCAGATTTACTTCAAATGGGAACCATGGAAGAGCTAGAAAATGGACAACCTGTTGCAGTAGTATTTTGGGAGCAATTACCTGATGTTGCCCAAAATATAATGACCATACCAATTAATTCTACTATTAGTGTGAATATATATAATTCATCAGGTTATACATGGAATCTTACATTTACAGTCACTACACCTAGTGCTGAAGTAAAAACTCAAACTATATCCACTACATTAGATTCTTCTTATGCTGAAGGAATTGGTACATCAGCAGAGTGGATAAGTGAAGATCCGTCAGATGTATACGGACAACTTGTGCCTCTGGCAAATACAGATGTAGTAAAGTATGAATCTGCAAAAGTTAATGGCAATTCTTTGAGTGACTCTAGTAATACAATTTGTCCTGTTGCAATGGAGTCAAGTAGTGGAAATATTGTGATTTATCCTTCTTCATTGGGAGTAGATGGGGAATCTTTTACCACAACTACAGCAGTTTCTAATGGTAATTCAAATAATAGACCAGATAATAATCAAAATTATGTCCCTAACTTTAGACATAGATTTAATAATACTCCACCAGGGCAAAGGCGTATAGATAATCTTAGTGGCCGATTCCATTTTCAGAAGAGTCCATAACATTACTAATTTATTATAATACAAGTTTTTATCCGAATGCGGCAATTAGCTAATACTCTCATCTTTTTCAAAGTAGGAGATAAGCACTGCTACGCGTCTGGATAAGTTCTTCTAAGGTTCAGATGGAGAAAAGCATTCATCTATAGCAAACTCCACCTGAACCTAAGGATTACTTGATGTGCTTTATTTGTTACACACTATTTTGATACTTTATCTCCCTCGGCAGCTTCTGCCTCTGCTTTGGTAACATGAACTGTGCCGCGTGGATGCTTGGGTGGTGCATAAATAGAATAAACTTTAAGAGGTGTATTACCTGTATTTACAACATTATGCCATGTACCAGCAGGTATCATAATTGCAAAGTCATCATAAACTTTTGCTTGAAAATCTAAATTATGTTTGCTGTTTCCCATTTTAACAAGTCCGTGCCCTTCTTCAACACGTATGAATTGATCAACGTCAGGATGAATTTCAAGACCTATAGATTCCCCTACAGGTATGCTCATCAAAGTAACTTGAAGATGAGATCCTGTCCATAAAGCAGTACGGAAAGTATTATTTTTACTGGTGGCTTTATTAATATCGACTACAAAAGGTTGTGGTCCATAATCTCTTAATTGAATTGAATTCTCATTTTTTGCAGAATGTGAAGAATCAAGTCTTGAATAATACTCAATTCCATCATCGTAAGGAATGTATGGATCATTATATACCCGCCAAAAATCCCAAGGATAAATTGTACTTACAAAGTAAGGACAGGGATAAATATCATAAGTATTATACATACTATCTGAAGCGTAGTTTTGTGTGTTTCTACAGTAGTGACGTGGATACGTCCTATAATTATTATACATATTTTTTCTTCCTCTCATAATCTTACAAAATTATAATATGTTATAATTTCTAGAAATGTGATCATGGGAATTATAACTTATATTTTATATCCTGTGGGATAAGATAAATGTAGCTGCAAAAATGAAATGGTATGCAAAATTGCAACATAAGTATATATGGCATAAACGCTCTTGTATTATACAAAAATTTAATAATTCTGTTGCATTAATGCAATAAAATTATTTGGAAAATCTATATATCCTTAAAATCAGGGTATCTTTTAAGGTGGCATGGTAATTGCTTTAGTTAATGTAATCAATATATTTTTGGAGGGATATACTCATGGAAAAACTAGATAAATTCAACAAGATAATTTGTGATACCTTAAATATAAAGGATACAGCTGATATTAAAGACGATTTGGGGCCGGATGAAATAGAAGCATGGGATTCTTTAGCCCACGTAGAACTGGTTACAGCGCTGGGAGAAGAATTCGGGGCAGATTTTGATGTAGTGGATATATCTAGAATGTACACTATTGGAGACATTAAGAAGATATTAAAAAAATATGGAGTAGAAATATGACCTTTACAGACTATATTTTTGAAAAGTCTAAAGATTTAGACGAAGTAGCGATAATAGATAAAAGTAAAATAAGTTACAGGGAAATTTATGGGGGCGTAAATTATGTAACTTATTTATTGCAGGAAAATGGATGTTCAAAAAAAAATAGTGTACTTGTTATTTCAGACAATTCTGTTTTTTTTATAAAAACTTATTTTGGAATAATTAAAAATGGAAGCATATGTGTCCCTGTAAACCCCACTATATCTGAAAACGATATGAGGTATATTATGGATATTTTAAAAATAAAGATAGTATTTTGCCAGAAAAAATACAGAAATAAAGTGGAGAAGATAGTCTGTAGGGACACCATGGTGTATAGTGAGGAAAGTGTTTGGGCAAGTAAAGATGAAACTAATTCAAGAGGCTTTATAGATGAAAAAGAAGATACGGCACTTATTATGTTTACATCGGGTTCTACTTCAGAACCAAAAGGGGTAATGCTTACTCATTATAATCTCATGTACAATACCAATTCCATAATAGAGTATTTGAAATTGACTAAAAATGACAGAGTGGAAGTGGTACTTCCCTTCTACTATTGTTATGGAACATCTCTTTTGAACACACATTTTAGATGTGGGGGAAGCCTTGTAATAAATAATAGATTTATGTTTCCGGAAACAGTTATAGAAGATATAAAAAAATATAACTGCACTGGTTTTGCAGGAGTACCAAGTACCTATCAGATATTACTTAGAATGACCAGTATTAAGACGGCCAAACTACCTTCACTAAGGTATGTAACCCAGGCAGGCGGCAGGCTCCCAGAAGTATTCATATCGGAACTATGTGAAGCACTTGAAGAAACTGATGTATACATTATGTATGGACAAACTGAGGCTACAGCCAGATTGTCATATCTTCCTCCAGAGCAGATTAAAAATAAATTGGGTTCCATAGGACGTGGTATTCCGGGAATAGAGCTTGTGGTAATAAATAAAGAAGGAAATCCTACCTCTGTGGGAGAGGTTGGAGAAATAGCTGCAAGAGGCGGAAATATAATGAAGGGATATTTTAATGACCAGGAAGAGACAAAAAAGGTGCTAAAAAATGGTCTTTTGTACACGGGAGATTTAGCTTTTAGGGATGAAGATGGATATATATTTGTGGTTTCAAGGGAAAAAAATATAATAAAGTGTGCGGGAAATAGAATAAGTCCTAAGGAGATTGAAAACACTATATGCAGCATAAAGGAAGTGGTTGAGTGTGCTGTCATAGGGGTTGAAGATGATATTCTAGGAGAGGCTATAAAGGCTTTTGTGGTTTTAAAAGATAAAAATTCTTCTATAGATGACAAGTATATAATTGACTATTGTTCTTCAGTATTACCAAGATACAAGTTGCCTAAATATGTTCAGTTTTTATCACAGCTTCCCAAAAATTCTTCGGGAAAAGTATTATTTGCAAAATTGAAAGACATGTAAAATAAGTATGGAAATAGGTGAGATATGCTGTGGATATGAAACTTTTAATAGAAAATATAATTTTCAGGGATCAATTTGAAATGTTTCAGGAAGAAAAAGAAAGTATGCTGCTTGAAATAATTAAAGAACAGCTTGCATTAAATGAAGTGAATCCAAATGTAAAGAGTATGTATGGGAAACTTTCAATAGATATTTCTAAAATTTCAAAGCTTAGCCAGGTGCCTTTTATTCCAGTAAATATGTTTAAGATATTTGACCTTTTAACCTGCAGAAAAGAAGATGTAATAAGAGTATTGAATTCCAGTTCCACAACTTCAAAGACTCCAAGTAAGATATATCTGGATAAAGGTACATCTATAAGACAATCTCAGGCACTTATAAATATATTAAAGAGTTTTTTAGGAGTTACCAGAAAGCCCCTTTTAATTTTAGATACGGCAGGTGTAAACAAGAACAAGGAAGTGTTAAATGCCAGGGGGGCGGCAGTGAGAGGAATCAGTAATTTTGCCAGCAGTATAACCTATGCTATGGACGAAAAAGATGGAGAGCTTGAAATAAATCTGTCTAGGCTAAGGAAATTTGAAGAAGAGAATAAAAACAGGGAAATATTGGTTTATGGATTTACCTATATAATATGGAGTAAATTTGTAACACAGTTAGAGGAAAAAAATATTAAATTATCCTTGCCTAAAATGAAACTTTTACACAGCGGCGGGTGGAAGAAACTTGTGTCAGAAAGTGTTGAAAAAGAGGAATTTAACAGAGTGACAGCTGAGATATTTGGTACTGAAAAAAGTAATATAATGGATTTTTATGGAATGGTGGAACAGCTGGGTGTGGTGTTTGTGGATTGCGAATGTGGATATAAACATGTACCGGATTTTGCAGATATTATAATAAGAGATTTCAATACTTTAGATGAAGTAGAGATTGGACAACAGGGAATAATAGAAGTCTTGAGTATCCTTGGAACCAGTTATCCTTCTCAAGGTATTTTAACAGAAGATGTAGGTAAATTTATGGGAGTTGATGATTGCAGATGTGGAAGACGGGGAAAATATTTTAAGTTTAGATCTAGAATAGAAAAAGCTGAAACAAGAGGCTGTGGAGATACTTTTGCAGAAAGGGAGGAGAAAAAATGATAGATTGTTATTCATTGGATGGATACCTTTATGAAAAAGAGATAAGCTTCAATAGTTTCAGTCGTGTAAATGATATTTTGAAATCAAACTTAAAATTATTAAATTCTATGCCCACCCAGGCTATTGTACTTATATTGGATGAGTATAGTAAAAAATTGTGCAGAGATAGACAGCTTCTAAAAATTCAAGGAGTATCCTATTTATCTTTTTATTTTAGAAGATCAAATATAGAAAAGTTAATAAAAATCAATTTGAAGGATAAAAAATATTTAGATGAATTTATATCCATAGGAAATGATAAATTTGTAAAAGCACAGGGTAGGGGAATAAGCTGTCACTGGATAGCGGGAAATGTAAGCACTCTTGCACTTTATTCAATTTTTCAATCGCTTATAGCAAGGAATTCAAACCTTGTAAAAGTTCCTGAAAAAAGTATGGCCCTGGTTTTAAGACTGCTGAAGCTTCTGGATGATATACAGGTAGTTTATGAGGAAAAAATATATGATTCTAAAGATTTACTTAAAAATATATGTTTAGTATATTTTCCGAGGGAAGATGAATCCTTAAATAAATCCATGTCCATTATGGCAGATGCAAGAATTGTATGGGGAGGAGAAGATGCAGTAGATTACATCACATCACTTCCTAAAAAAACCACCTGTAAAGACTTGGTATTTGGACCAAAGTATTCTTTTGCCCTATTTGACAGAGATGTTCTTGAAAGTGATAAATGTTTTTCATATATGGATAAACTAGTGAAGGACATAGTCTTATTTCAGCAAAAAGCCTGTTCTTCTCCCCAGGTACTATTTGTTGAAAAAAGCCGTGTTCCCCTGAAAGATATAATTAAGATGTTAAAAAGATCCTTTGAAAAGATAAATAAAAGATATAATGATTTGCTTGATGAAAGTATCTGTGTAAAAATTATAAATGAAAGAGGAATATACAGTCTTGACCCTGATAAAGATATCTGCTGCAGCAGGGGACTTGAATATACCATTTTAATTAATGACAAAATAGTATTGGAAGAACCTGTAGGTGGAAGATGTATTTTTGTAAAGGAAATAAACAGTATATTTGATGTAGAGAATTTGATTACCCGGAGAATTCAAACTATAGGTTATGCTATTTTAGATAAGAGTAAACTTTTTAAATTTGCAGATAAGGTTACATCACTTGGCGTAAATAGGGTGGTAAATGTGGGAACTATGAATATTTATGATTCTCCCTGGGACGGAAATTTTATGATAAATGAACTTGTAATGTGGTGCAGTCTGAATATTTAGTTTAAGATTGATTTATATGTGGAAGGAATATAAATTTATGAGAGGTTTAACTATTGATGAATTAAATATTGGAGATAGAGGTTGTATTGAAAAAGTTGTAACTTGTGAAGATGTATATTCATTTGCAAAAATAACTGGAGATTTCAATCCTCTTCATACAGATAAATTTAAATATAAGGATAAATTTAAAAAAAGAATAGCCCATGGCATATTGTTAACCGGTTATATATCAGCCTGTATAGGCATGAAATTTCCAGGACCAGGAACCATATATTTAAGCCAAAATTCCAAATTTAATTTACCCGTATATTTTGGAGATAATATAAAGGTGGAAGTAGAGGTTTTGGAAATATATAAAAAAGAAAATATAGTAAAACTAAAGACAACTTGTATAAATCATAATAACAGTAAAGTTCTAACAGGTGAAGCTTTCGTCATGCCTCCATTAAAATGATCAAAAAAATTACAGTAAAAGCATATGTATATCTATTGTGGTAATTTTTTGTTTATATGGGAATAAGGTATAAGCCTAAAAACATTGTTGACTTAAAAATTTTTTTCATATATACTGAAAACTAATGACAGTGATGAGGCGGCTTCAAAATGTAAATATTTTATATAATTTTCATAAATTGTATGAAATATTTTTAGGAGCTGCAGGCGGTTAAAATAGAGAAGAGGATTCATGAGGATTCTCTTTTTATTTATGGCTAAATTAAAAAGTTACTATGGTTTGTGTAATTTGAAAGGGGATTGTAATATGAAGAATAAGGAATTATTGGATTTTGATGATTTGCATAAGGGGAAAAAAGTATTGGATCCAACAGTAAAGCAGTTATATCAGGTTATTGAAAATTCTTATGATGGTATATATATAACTGATGGAGATGCAAATACTATATTTTTAAATAAGTCCTATGAGAAAATTACTGGAATGAAAAGAAGTGACATGATAGGAAAGAATATGAGGTACCTTGTAGAGAATAAATATCTTTCCCAGTCTGGTACCCTTTTGGTTCTTGAAAGTGGGAAAAATGCTACTGTAGAACAAAAATTTAAAACTGGTAAAACAGTGCTTGTTTCAAGCAGTCCTATTTTTAATGACAAGGGAGAAATAACAATGGTAGTTACAAATGTAAGAAATGTTACAGAGCTTTATGAGCTTAAGGAACAGATGAAAAAGAACATGGAACTTACCCAAAAATATTACTCCCAATTGGAAGGAATGCGTCAACAACTTCTTAGATTTTCAGATATCATAGCAAAAGATGAAAAAATGCTTAATACATTGGAAATGGCCAGAAAAGTAGCTAAGGTAGATACTACCGTACTTTTACTTGGAGAAACTGGTGTGGGTAAAGAAAAAATAGGGAAGTATATACATAAAAACAGCAGCAGAAGTAATAGAAGTTTTATAAAAATAGATTGTGGATCCATACCTTGTAATCTTATAGAATCAGAACTTTTTGGATATGAAAAAGGAGCCTTTACAGGTGCAAATAAAGGAGGAAAAATAGGACTCTTTGAACTAGCAGAGGGAGGAAGTATTTTTTTGGATGAAGTTGGAGAACTTCCTCTGGATATGCAGGTAAAGTTGTTGAGAGTGCTTCAGGAGGGTGAAATCAAAAAAGTAGGGGGAACAGATACTATTAAAATTGATGTAAGGGTAATTGCGGCCACCAATAGAAATTTAAAGGAAATGGTAGAGAAGAAAACCTTTAGGGAGGATTTATACTATAGATTAAATGTAGTGCCTATTACAATTTTGCCTCTTAGGGAAAGAAAAGATGATGTTGAGCCTCTTATAAGTCATTTTATGTGTGTATTTAATAAAAAATATGACTTTAATAAGATAATTACCACTGCAGCGGTGGACTCTTTAAAAAAATATAAATGGCCGGGAAATGTAAGGGAGTTAAAAAATATAATAGAGAGAGTTATAATTATGAGTTCGGGAGACAAGATACTGAGAAGTGATTTGCCTATTAAGGAAGTCTGGGATAGTGATGTATCAGGCAGTAATATGTGGAATGAAAACTTGACTTTAAAAGAAGCAGTAGAAAATTTAGAGGAATCTATAATAGAAAGTTCACTGGAGAAACACGGAAATGTAAGGGATGCTGCTAAGGAGCTGGGAATAAATGCTTCTACTTTAGTAAGAAAGAGAAAAAGGTATAAAAATAAGCATGTGTTGCAAAAGTAAAATTTGTTGCAATTATGCATACAAAACATTCAATTGACAATATGAGCAGGCAAGCAGACTCTTATGGGCACATAAGGGTCTTTTAATTGCAATATTGCAGCAAAAGTATAATTTTGTTATACAGATTATAGATGAAATAAAGCATTGAAATTTTTAGAATATAGGCTTATACATAGTTTGTAAAATTTTTTTAAAGATCATATAAAAATTTGGCATGAAAATTGCTAAATAATATAGTGTAATCAAAAATATATTTATTTATGAAAGGAATGATTTTCATGTCTTTAATGACTGGAGAAGAATATGTAGAAAGTTTACGTAAATTGAAATTAAACGTTTATTATTTGGGAGAGAAGATAGACAATCCAGTAGACAATCCTGTACTTCGTCCATCTTTAAATTCTGTTAAAATGACTTATGATTTAGCCAAGCAGCCTGAATATGAGGATTTAATGACAGTAACATCAAATATAACAGGTAAAAAAATAAATAGATTCACAAATTTGCATCAAAGCAGTGAAGATTTAGTGAAAAAAGTTAAAATGCAGAGATTGTGCGGACAAAAAACTGCAGCTTGTTTCCAAAGATGTGTTGGTATGGACGCATTTAATGCTGTATACAGCACTACTTTTGAAATAGATAAAGAATATAACACCAATTATTTTGAAAATTTCAAGAAATTTTTAGCATATGCTCAAGATAACGATTTAACAGTAGATGGAGCTATGACAGATCCAAAAGGAGACAGAGGATTGTCACCAAGCAAACAGGCTGATTAAGAGTTGTAAAAAGAAGAGAAGATGGTGTAGTTGTAAGAGGAGCAAAGGCTCACCAGACAGGTATATGTAATTCTCATGAGGTACTGGTTATGCCGACTATTGCTATGAGACCTGAAGATAAAGATTATGCAATAGCTTTTTCTGTTCCTACAGATGCAGAAGGAATAACTATGATAATTGGAAGACAGTCCTGTGATACTAGAAAAATGGAGAAAGATGCTGACATAGATGTTGGTAATAGAGAGTTTGGCGGAGTAGAGGCATTAGTGGTATTTGACGATGTGTTTGTTCCAAATGACAGGATATTTTTAAATGGCGAAACTGAATATGCAGGAATGATGGTAGAAAGATTTGCAGGGTATCATAGACAAAGTTATGGTGGATGTAAAGTAGGAGTAGGAGATGTATTAATAGGTGCTGCTGCGGTAGCTGCTGACTATAATGGAGCTGCTAAAGCATCTCATATAAAAGATAAATTAATAGAGATGATGCATTTAAATGAAACTCTTTATGCTTGTGGAATCGCCTGCTCAGCTGAAGGACATGCAACAAAAGCTGGAAATTATCAAATAGATCTACTTCTTGCAAATGTATGTAAGCAAAATGTAACAAGATTTCCTTATGAAATCGTAAGATTAGCAGAAGATATAGCTGGAGGATTAATGGTTACTATGCCTTCTGAAAAGGATTATAAGAGTCCTGAAGTAGGAAAATATGTAGAAAAGTACTTAGTAGGAGTTGCCTCTGTGCCTGTTGAAAACAGAATGAAAATACTTAGATTAATAGAAAATTTATGTCTTGGTACAGCAGCAGTAGGATACAGAACTGAATCCATGCATGGAGCAGGTTCACCTCAAGCTCAGAGAATAATGATATCAAGACAGGGAAATCTAGCACAGAAAAAGATACTTGCTAAGAATATAGCCAGAATAGAAGAGTAAAGAAAAGGTGGCTTTTCACCTTTTCCCTAAAAATGGGGTGCTGTATTTTATGAAGGAAAGAGTATTAAAAATAATTGAAGAAAAGGTAAGACCTTATTTGAACAGCCATAATGGAGATATTGAAGTTGTTGAAGTAAAAGAGGGTATAGTTAAAGTAAAGCTTTTAGGTCAATGCAGTGGCTGTATTTCAGCTAAGTATACAGTACAGGAT
>ENA-UOOE01001944-UOOE01001944.1-fermentation-metagenome-genome-assembly--contig:-NODE-1944-length-15945-cov-23.765576_pt1 | contig 15945 bp, 14 predicted proteins | sample MGYA00245776_ERZ724021 | MGnify/ENA primary metagenome ERZ724021 (study PRJEB28704, sample SAMN03018321) | fermentation metagenome | biome: anthropogenic terrestrial biome; feature: soil... | reverse complement strand
ATTCATTTTCACATATTGTTATATCTATTGTGTCTATGATTGTTTGTGGTGCAAAGATTATATTTATAGTATCTGTGGCTTTGCAAAATTTCTTTAATAAAATATTATCTACTGCAAAGTCATTACCACTTCCATCTGTATTATCATCTACAACTTTAAAAGTTGCTGTTGTATTAGTCCCACTATACCATTTATATTTGAATGTATGCCAATTACAATTATAATTTGAAATTACATCCACTCCCCCTAATTGCTCATTATTAATATAATATTTCAATCTTGGATAGTATGAAGAGCTTAATTCTGAAAAAGCTAAAAATACTGATTGTACTGAAAATTCATATAATGTATTTGGTTCTACATTTACTGTAGATTGAAAGAAATATAAATTTGGAGTTCCTATACCATCCAAAACCATATACTTTCCACCATTATTGCATGGTGTAAATCCTCCACTAACTGTATTAGCATTTGTTGTAATTATATAATTTCCAAAGACAAATCCTCCAGATGTCCAATTATGATATTGTGTTAAAAAACCTGTATTTCCTAATTCAAAATCTCCATTATAAACCAAATTAGAGTCAATCAAATAATATGATTCTACAATGTATTGAGTTGTATTATTTACTGTTGCAATTGGATTTGGGATTGTGTCATTGCTTAAATCTGTTGAAGGGCTCCAATGACAAGTGTCTGCTTCTGGAGAAATATTTAATTGGATTTGAATAGGAGAATTAGTATAAACTATTGTATCGCTTGGTAAAATATTTACTATGCATGTATCTATATTTATATATGCTTCATTTAAAGCATAAGAGTGAATAGATATTAATAACAAAGAGATAGCAAAAAGACAGAATGCTTTTTTCATTAAAAATTTTTCTTTAATTAGATTGCAAATTTAATAAAATATGAGTACCAAACACTTATTAAAACTTATTTTCTTATTTTTGCAGATATTAATTCATTAATCCTTATCTATGAAAATCAAAATTCAAGTCCTATCACTTTTACTATTAATATTATCCACAATTTGTTTTGGACAAAATAGTATTGATATTATTCCACAACCGGTAAGTGTTAAATTGGACAATTCTTCTAAATTTTTAATTAACAACAATACAAAAATAATTTGCAATATCGACAGCAAAGAATATTCTGTTGCCGAATACCTTCACTCACAATTACAATCTTTTAACCCTAACATCAAACCAATTCTTCCCAAAAAGGATAATCCAAAATATAATATAGCCAACTCAATAATATTTGTTCTATCAAGCGACAAAATTCTTGGAAAAGAAGGATATCAAATAGATATTATGAATGATAGAATTATTCTATCTGCAAATGAAAATGCAGGATTTTTTTATGGATGTCAAACTATAATTCAAATGATTATGCCTTCTTGGGCAAGCGAAAAGGATAGCACAAATGAATTCAAAACTGCTGAAATTCCTACTGGAAGAATTATTGATTATCCTCGTTTTTCTTATCGTGGAAAACATTTAGATTGTGCTCGACATTTCTTTTCTAAAGAAGAGGTTAAACAATATATTGATTTATTGGCTTTTCATAAGTTAAACACTTTTCATTGGCACTTAACTGATGATCAAGGTTGGAGAGTGGAAATAAAGAAGTATCCTAAGCTTCAAACTATAGCCTCAAAAAGAAAAGAAACTCTAATTGGCCATTATTCAGACAATCCTATAAAGTATGATGGAAAAGAATATGGAGGCTATTATACTCAAGAAGATATTAAAGAGATTGTGGAATATGCTAAACAAAGATATATTAATATTATTCCTGAAATAGAAATGCCTGGCCATGCTCTTGCTGCACTTTCTGCTTATCCAGAGCTTGGTTGTAAGGGAGAAAAATATGAAGCTGCAACAACTTGGGGAGTTTTCGAAGATGTATTTTGCACTAAAGAAGAGACTTTTGTTTTCCTTCAAAATGTTTTAGATGAAATTGTGGAGCTTTTCCCTTCTGAATATATTCATATTGGTGGTGATGAGTGCCCAAAGAAGAGTTGGAAAGGATGCCCTGTTTGTCAAAACACAATTAAGACAAACAATCTGAAAGACGAATATGAACTGCAGTCTTATTTTATGAATAGAATTGAAAAATATTTGGAAGCTAAGGGAAAGAAAGTTATTGGTTGGGATGAAATTTTGGAAGGAGGATTAAAAGGAAAGGCAACAATTATGTCTTGGCAAGGTGAATCTGGGGGTGTTGCTGCTGCAAAACAAGGTCATGATGCAATTATGTCACCTACTGCGTTTCTATATTTCAATTATTATCAAGGCTCTGCTGAAGTTGAGCCTTTAAGTATTGGAGGGTTTGTCCCTTTAAAGAAGGTTTATGATTATGAACCAGTGCCAAAAGAATTGGATGAAATTGAAGCTAAACATATCTTAGGTGTTCAAGCCAACACTTGGACTGAATATATTTCAGACTTTAAGAAAGTTCAATATATGGATATTCCAAGAATTGCTGCTTTAAGCGAAATTGCTTGGACTCCCAAAGGAAGCAAGAACTATGAAGATTTTCTTAAAAGACTTGAGAGACAAATTGGAAGATACGACTACTTAGGTTATAATTATGCAACTTCACATTATTCAATTCAAGCATCAACTAATTGGAACGCTAAGAAAAGACAAGTGGAAGTTTATTTATCCTCTCCAATGAATAGTTCAGACATTTACTACACTACCAATAATGAAGAGCCAACAATTAATTCTCTTAAATATTCTAAGCCAATAATTATTACCGAAAACACAACCCTTAAAGCAAAAGCAATAAGCAAGAGCAAAAGGAATAATAATGCTTCACCTCTCTCTTCTCCTCTTTTCTCACAAAAATATACTCTCAACAAAGCTACTGGAAAAGAATATAAAATGCAAAATATCAATCCTGCTTATTCTGGAAACTCTTCTTTCACTCTAACTGATGGACTTTTTGGCACAAGACAAAGCTACGACCGTTGGGTTGGAACATTGGGAGAGGATTATATTGTTGAATTGGATTTAAAAGAGAAAACTCAAGTACGTAATATCTCTATAAATTTCTTAGATGAAAAAGGTTCTTGGATATTTGCACCAATTGAAGTTTCTTTCTTTATTTCAAAAGACGGGAAAGAATGGGAGAAGATTAATACAATAGAGACAAAAGATATTAAAGCAAACGAAAACAGCATTTACACATATAATTCAGAGGTGCAAAAAGAAATTGGAAGAACAAAATGTGAGAACGTGCCAAAATATGTAACTACAATATTTGATGATGTTAGGTATATTAGAATTGAAGCAAAGTCAATTAAAACCTGCCCTGAAGGACATAGTGGATATGGTTATAAAGCACATTGTTTTGCAGATGAAGTAACGGTTGAATAGCTTTAGTAAAAAACACAAACTTATGACAGTTAAATTGAAATTTAAACAATTAGAAAAAGGTTATCGACCTACAATACTTATGCGAATTATGTTGCTGATTTGCATAATATCATTTAGTTTTTCAGCATTACTAAATGGATTTTTCGGTATCTTCAATCACGCCTCACAAGAAATGATTCAAAGCTCAAACCTTCCTTCCTATCTTTATTTCTATCGCAATTCAATTTTAGATATTCTTTCCATAAGTAGAGCATATTTTATCCTGAAATCATTGCTAAGCATATTCTTAGTAAGCAGTTTAGTTATTATGTTTAGAGAATTTACAACAGGCTATTATTTATTTTTCATCACACAAATCTTCCTTATAATCATCCCATTACTCTTTGTTGGATTAAAGGTCATAAGCTTAGGAGATATAATGATAGCTTTGTTTTTGATTGTATTTTTCTTTTTGGAAATCCTTATCCATCAAATAAAACCTAATAAGGAAAAAGAAGAAAAACATCCTGAAAACAAACTTCCACTATCCCAAGAATAGATATACGTATACTCCATATTACCAATCCATTATACCATTATAGGCGATATACCCTAACCAAATCAGCGATATTGCAAAAGCATATTAACTAATATGGGTAGGGCATATTAACTGATTTAGATATGGCATATTAACTAATATGAGGGTAGCATATTAGTTAATATGCTTTTGCAATATCCTTGATTTGCTATAGCCATATTAACTGATTCACTTCTTTCATATCGCTGATTCACTAATTCAATATCCCTGATTCGCTTCATTCATATCGCCGATTTATTATATTCAAATCTTAGATACGACTATTTCTGCTCAACTTAAAGAGCAAGTCAAGACTTTATATTGTCAACAATATTTATTAAAAAAGAATGATTTATAATTAAGAACAAGAACTGGAGTTTAGTCTTCCAATTTCATTGCATAATGAGGGATATCGGCTTCGTAGAAAAGTTCTCCATATTGTTTAAAGCCAATTCTCTCATATAAAGGAATTGCTTTGAGTTGAGAATGAAGGGTTATTGGCTTATTGGTTTTTGATTTTATGTCTTTAATAACTTCTCTAACAAGCATCTCACCATAACCATTATTCCTATATTCTTCCAAGACAGCCACTCTTTCCAACTTTATTTTCTCTCCCAAATCTCTCCAACGCATGGTTCCAATTGCTTGTTCTTCATCATTTAATATCAAATAATTCTCAGAGTATTCCTCATCCCAATCCTCTTCAAAAGGCACGTTTTGTTCCTGGACAAAAACCTTAACACGAATTTGTTTAGCTTTATCCATTTGATTTTGATCTTTAAATTCAATATGTACTACCTTCATAATTTATTTTTTGAAAATTAGATTACGTGAAAAAACTGCCATTAACACACTTCTTCCCAATAGATAAGTTATAAATGCTATCCAAAGAGCTGAATTGGAAAATAAAGGGTTAAGAGTAAAGAAAAGAATAAAGAAAAGGGCTGTAGCAATAAAGATTGCATTTCTCATTATGGCTGATTTTGTCATTCCAATAAGAATACCATCGTAAAGAAAAGCGACAAAACCTGTTAATGGGATAAGCAAAACCCAACCCATATAGTCTTTTGCTGCTAAAATAATATGTTCTTTATCAGTTAATAGTCTCAGTAGGTTTTCTCCAAAGAAGAAATACAAAACCATAAAAACAAAACTTATTCCTAATCCCCAACTCAATATGTATTTAATACTCTTTCTTAAGTTTTTGCCATCTTTAGCACCATAATATTTCCCACAAAGACTTTCTGAAGCATAAGCAAAACCATCCATAAAGTAGGAAAAGAGCGTGAAGAGTTGCATAAGTAAAGCATTAACTGCCAAAATAGGATACTCCATTTTGGATGATGCAATGGTGAAATAGGTTGTTACAAGAATCAAGCAGCAAGTTCGAAGAAAGATATCTGAGTTTACCTTAAAGAATAACTTCATTTTATCCCAATTAATACTTTCTCTTAAGTTGAAGTATTTCCTTAGTTTGCCATATTTCACTTGCCAAAAAATAATGGTAGTTATTAATCCAGAATATTGAGCAATTAGAGTTCCATAAGCCACACCTTCAATCTTCATTTTAAATTTAATAACAAACAAAAGGCTAAAGAATATATTAACCAAGTTAATCATTATTGCAATAAACATAGGAGTTTTGGAATCCTGCATACCTATTAACCAGCCTTTCAAAGCATACATACCAAGTGTTGCAGGTGCAGCCCAAATCAATATAAAGAAGTATCTTAGACCCAAATCCAGCACTCCATTTTTATTCTCAATAAAACTTCGAGTTAGTAAAGATATTGGATATTGAAGAACGATTAGACTTAAAGAAATCAAAAGAGCAATAAATAAAGCTCTTGTTAATATATTCATTGACTCTTTTAAATCTCTTGCTCCATAGGATTGAGCTGTAAAACCGCTTGTTCCCATTCTCAAGAATCCAAAGTTCCAATAAATAAAGTTAAATATCATTGTTCCAACAGAAATTGCTCCAATATAGTCAATTGTGCTTCCATCAGAGTCTAAATGCCCAACAATTGCAGTATCAACCATTCCTAAAAGAGGAACAGTTATATTTGTAATAATATTTGGTAGAGCTAAGCTTAATATTCGCTTATTCATTTACTTTTGGTTATGAATTAACCTTTTTATTGCGAAATAGTTTGATGAAATATGGCAAATGCCATATTATGTGAATTATAGAAATTAAAGTCATTGCAATTCCAAACTCAACATGTAGTTTTAAATTTGACATATAAATAGATTGAAATACATTGTAGTTTAGCTGAATTACTAATAGTAAACCTAAAAGACAAGACATTAAGAATGTCAATAAAAGTATGGTATTCCAAATCTTTCTATGAATAATTTTTCTTATCACTTTGAACTTAACCAAAAGCATAGTAAATAAATAACAAATTAAAGTAATTGCACTTATCCCTATTAATCTATATGGTTTTTCTTTCTCAACTATTTCTTCTTCTTCTTCAGTTTGAGATTGTGATTTTTCTTTGTTTGATTTATGAGTTACAATCTCTGCAACCTCAGCCTCAACAACAATATCATCTTCATTAATCATTGAATCTTCTATAAAAGAATTAGAATCATTCAAATTAATAGTTTCAACACTACCATCTCCACTCTTCTTTTTAATTTTAAGAACATTTTGAGCATTGGTTTGAGTTTCTTCAGGTTTAATTTCAGAAGGGTCGCAAATTCCATTGCCATTTTCATCAACAAAACGACCGCACTGACCTTCACAATTCACAAGTCCTCTTGGACAAGTGTTTTGTGCTTGAAGAGAAAAAGAAGCTATAAGTAATGATATAAATAGTTGAAATATATGTTTAGTTTTCATTTTATTTTATTGTGATTTTGTAGTTCCAATATTATTTTGCAAAGTTATGAATAAGTTTTCTACTTAACAATTAAAGAATATACAAAAAAAACAACACTAAACTTATATATTATTACTAACTGAATTTCAATTCAATTTATTTTCAGTTTGTGAATCATAATAATCATATTCAGAGGTTAATTTCAAAAACATATCATGAACTGAAATAATTTCTGTAGCCCTATAAGCATTAACTCCAGCAAAACAAAAACCTTTATCTACATTCCCTTTGTAGGCATTTAATAGTGCCCTCATTATACAATATGGACTTGTCTCAATATTACATGTCTTAATGCAATGGAATGGACAGTTCTTTGGATGCGTTTCTCCCCTTAAAACACTTTGAAGGAATGCATTATTAATCGCTCTTCCTGGCATTCCAACAGGGCTTTTAATAATTACTATATCTTCTTTACTGGCATTAATATAGGATTGCTTAAATTCATCGGAAGCATCACATTCATAAGTTGTAACAAAACGTGTCCCCATCTGAACTCCAGAAGCTCCAAGCTGCATTATCTTATAAATATCTTCTCCTGTATAAATTCCTCCTGCTGCAATAACAGGAATTTTCTTTCCATATTTTTGTTCAAAACGAGATGCTTCTTCAATAATTTTTGGCAAGTTTATTTCCAATTGAAATTCTTTACTCTCTAAATCATCAATCTTATAACCTAAGTGCCCACCAGCTTTTGGTCCTTCAACAACAATTGCATCAGGAACATAATTATAATTTGATATCCACTTCTCACATAAGATTTTTGTTGCCCTTGCAGAAGAAACAATTGGCACTAATTTGGTTTCAGAGTCTTCTTCCAAATATTTAGGTAAATCTAATGGCATTCCTGCTCCAGCAAATATTACATCTGCCTTTTCTTTTACTGCAGTTTTAACCATATCAGAAAAATTATTAAGAGCAACCATAATGTTAACTCCTATTATTCCTTTAGTTTTTTCTTTTGCTTTTTGAATTTCTTGTTTTAGTCCATAGACACAAGCATCTATATAATTGTTGGCTTCTTGCATGTAGTACAAGCCTAAGCCTGCTGCCGAAATAACTCCTACACCGCCTTCATTAGCAACAGTTGCAGCCAATCCAGACAGTGATACGCCTACGCCCATTCCGCCTTGGATGATTGGGTAATTTGCAACTAAATTACCAATAGTAAGTTTTCTCATTTATTTTATTTATATTTGCAAAGATAATTCTATTTATTAACCTATCACTATGATTAACATTTTTTCTATTATTATAGAAACTATATTTCCACATTATTGCTATGGATGTAATGATATTCTAGTTAATTATGAAACGGTATTATGTACAAAATGTTATATGAAACTTAATAAAAGTTATAGCATTTATGATCCAAATAATGATTTAAGCAATAGAGTTTCAATATATTTTCCAGTAAAAAATGCAGTATCTCTTCTTAACTACGACAAAAATTGTTTAGCAAGTAATTTAATTCACAAGTTTAAGTACAAAGAAGATATTATTGTCGGAAAGTATCTAACAAAACTCTTATGCCATGAATTGAAAGATAAAGAATGGATTAAAGAAATAGATTACATTATTCCTCTTCCACTACATTGGAAAAGAAAATTAAAAAGAGGGTTTAATCAATCTGAAGTTATTGCAAAAACAGTAAGTAAAAATTTCTCAATAGAAATGAAGACTAACTGCATAAGAAGAATTAGGAATAACAAAAGTCAGACATCAATGTCTAAAACTGAAAGATGGACTAATGTTGAGAATATATTCAAACTTAAAAACTCTACCATACTTGAAGGAAAGCATATATTACTTGTTGATGATTTGGTTACCACAGGAGCTTCACTAAACTCTTGCATTAAAACACTTTCAAAAGTAAAAGATATTAATATTTCCGTTTTGGTTATTGGTCAAACAAATCATTAGAAAGTTAAAATATTATCATTTTAGCCTGCTTTGGATTATAATAACTTTTGTTTTTACACTATTTTAAGTCTTAAAAAACTATATCCCTTACATAATAAAAATTAAATAAGGTTTAGACGACCTTAAAACAAGGATTTTACGAACCTTAATCCTTATTTTAGGAATGCGAAATGGCATTTCGTTGCGATGAAATGCCATTTCGTTTTTGGTGAAATGCCATTTCGCGACAACAAAATGCCATTTCGCATTCATCAACTCCTTATTTAGAGTCCATAAAAACGCTATAAACGTTCGTAAACTCTTTATTTTAATGCCATTTATTCTTAATTTCATAGTTTTATTGGACAATAAATGATAGTTTTTGGAAATAAATTTTCTTGAATTGGAGTAAATATATTAAATTTGCATCTTCATTCTAAAAGTAATTTTTAATCTAAATTAAATATAATAAGTTATGGGAAGAGCATTTGAATTCCGCAAGGCAAGAAAATTTAAGCGTTGGGGAAATATGGCAAGAGTTTTTACTCGTTTAGGACGTGAAATAGAAATGGCAGTTAAAGAAGGTGGTTCTGATCCAACAGCTAATTCAAGATTAAGACTACTTATCCAAACTTCTAAGAGTGAAAACATGCCCAAAGAAAATGTTGAGCGTGCAATAAAAAGAGCTGTTTCTAAAGACACATCATCATATAAAGAAATGGTATATGAAGGATATGCTCCAAATGGAGTTGCTGTAGTTGTTGAAACTGCAACTGACAATCCTAATCGTACTGTTGCAAATGTTAGAAGTTACTTTACAAAATTTGGAGGTTCTTTAGGAACAACTGGTATGTGCGACTTCTTATTTGAAAGAAAATGTAATTTTGTTGTTTTAACTAAAGAAGGGCTTGATATTGAAGAATTAGAATTAGAACTAATTGATTTTGGTGTTGACGATTGCTTTTTAGAAGATGGAGAAATAAATATCTATGCTGAATTTGCTAATTTTGGTCCTATTCAAAAATATCTTGAAGAAAATAATTTTGAAATCAAATCATTTAAATTTGAACGTATTCCAAATGATTTAAAAACTTTGAACGAAGAACAACAAGCTCAAGTTGAAAAATTAATTGAAAAATTAGAAGATGATGACGATGTTGTCAATGTCTTCCATAATATGCAATAAGGAAAGAATTATTTTTTTGCATTAATATCTCTTGCCACTCTAAATCCTGTTCCAAAACCAGCAGTGTTTTCACCTGAGCCTCTTCGGTGAGAAGTTCGCATTAAGTTATAATCAAAGCTAAAACATCCTCCGCGATTAACTTTGCCTAAACCTTTTTTGGGTCCTTTAGGATTTAAAGATGAACTTGTTTTATAGTAGAATATTTCATAATTATCGGCTACCCATTCCCAAGCATTTCCACTCATATCATAAATTCCTAATTCGTTTGGAAGTTTTTGACCAATAGGATGAGTTTGATTTGAAGAATTTTCATAACACCATCCTACTTCATCATAATTATTACTTCCCGAATAAGTGTATCCTTTACTATTTATTCCTCCTTTAGCAGCAAATTCCCATTCAGCTTCTGTTGGTAGTCTTCCTCCTATCCATTTTGCATAATCCGTAGCATCTTGCCAAGTAATATATACTATTGGATGAGAATCAATAAATCCATAAGGAGGTGGACTTGGCATATTTCTTTTGGTTGCCTTGCAAAACTGTTTGTATTCTCCAACAGTTACTTCATATCTACCAATCTCAAAAGTAGAAATAGTTACCTTATGTTTTGGCTGTTCATCGGGATAACATTCTTTATCACTCTCTTCGCATCCCATCATGAAACTTCCTCCTTCAACCCTTACCCAATCAATTTCAGGTTTTACTTGAGCAAAAAGGAAAATACTTGTTCCACAAAAAAGAAAAACTAATAAATAATGCTTTATCATAATCTCACAATTTAAAACACCAAATTAACATTTTTCACCCTCTTTGTCTTCTTCCCTCCAATAAATCCATAAGCATTTTCTATACCATCCAAAATAATTACCGGTTCATTCATATATGAAGAATTATAATATCTATTTAAAGTAAAAAGATAATTATAAGCTTGTTTTTCAATTGAAGAAACTCTTATATCTCCATATATTCTACCATTTGCTTTTTCAACTGAGTAAGTATTATCATAAATCTCCAAAGCAAATTTTACTTTGTAAACCTCTCCTTTAAACTTCTTATTTGAAATAACTCCAAAACGATTTATATTTGATTCAAAAGTGGAGGAATTTTCTTGGAATACTCCTTGAATATTCTCCCATAATAGTTCTGAACTGCTTAATGTTATTTTCCTAACACCATAATTATCATCATAATTTATATTTGGTTCAATTTGATAGTAATTTTCGTTATTGCCATTATCTCTAATTTCTAAATAAACAACAAGTCTATAATAAGTATTACCAAATTGGTCTGTTCCTCTTTGCAAAATAACATTGGAAGAGTCAATTTGAGGAATAGGCAAATTAAGATTAGCCTTACCTATTGCTTGATCTAAATCCTTATAGTTTATCTTTATTTCAACTTTCTGATTGTCTCTTGGAATTGTTGAAAATGTGTAGGTATTATTGTTTGAAGCTTGAAGAAGTGTTTGTTTTAATACTCCGTCAATATAAAGCTCAGCCTTAGCATCATTAACATAAGCACTTGATATATCTTTTTGACTATTACTTGCTTTTTCAAAACCTATACTACCATTATCATATGTTCCTGGCTTAGCACTCTTATATAAAGCAAAAGATATAACACTATCAGCCTCAATAAAAGATGCAACTACTAATTTGTCTTTTGGTAACTCACCTTTATAGTCTATTTCATATTCGCAACCATAAAGAGAGAACATAACTATTAAAACTACTAATATATATTTAATTGTTCTCATCTTACTTTAATTTATATGTATAAGAAATTGTTGGGATTATTGGCATAATGCTATAAGCCGTAAGTTTGTTTGGATCATTACCTGTCATTATTAAGAAAGCATTTTTCCTATTATAAACATTATAAATATTCAAACTCCATGTCCTTGTTCCATGTTTTTTCTTCTTATGAAAGTTCACACTTGCATCTAATCTATGATAAGAAGGCATAACATAATTATTTCTTTCTCCATATACTTCTATTACATTTGGAGAGTAATAATTATTATTAGGATCTTCAACATTATAAGGATCATAATAAGATGCTATTGGAACAGAAACTCTATTTCCTGAATTATAAACCCATGATAAGGTTGCATCTATATTATCATTAAATTTATGAGTTATCACTATATTAACTTGATGCCTTGAATCAAATTTATCGTAAAATCTTTTTCCTGCATTAATTTCTCCATTTGAATATTCTCTAAATGCCCATGAAAGAGTGTAAGAAACCCAACCAGTTGTGTTTCCTTTATCTCTTTGAACCAAAAACTCCATTCCATAAGCTTCACCTATTCCTTGAGCAACTTTATCCTCCCATTTTTCTGAACTGCTATTAAAAGACGATACGCCATCCTTATAGTCAATCACATTATTTAATCTCTTATAGTAAGCTTCATAGCTCAAATTTACCCAATCTTTCAATTGATAAAACACTCCTGTACTTACTTGATGAGAAGTTATTGGAGAAATTCTATGAGTAACTGGAACCCATAAGTCTGTAGGAAGTGAAAGAATTCCATTTGCAAGAAGATGAATATTTTGATTCATCATTGAGTATCCTGCTTTTAGGGATAAATTCTTTAACAAGGAGTATCTTAAAGAAAATCTTGGTTGAAGGGAATGGTAGGTTGAATTGCCTACTTTAAATAAGTTATAATGCAATCCTGACGTTATTGAAAACTTTTCAGTAAAGTTCATTTGGTCTTCCAAATAAAATATTACTTCATTTCCATATACTCTGTTATTCACATTATATTTTTCATCAATCGTTGTTCCATCAACTGCCAAAACAGAAGTTATTTCTGGAGAGTAAGTATGGTAAGTATAGTTAACTCCAAAATTCAATGAATTCCATCCATTCAAATAGAAATTATAGTTATTTTTCATTGACCAGTCTTCAATTCCTGAAAGAAAGTCAAATTCATAGTTATAATCATAATTACTTCCATTTTCAATATAAGTGCTCTCAAATATTGAATTCATACTTGAACGATATCTATTGTATGAAAAAGAAAGATTAGAAAAGAGTCTATTGTTAATTTCGTAAGCCCAATCAATTGTACCAATCAAATTTCCCCACTTAACATTTGCTGTACTTTTATCTGTAGAACTGCTGTAAACATCCTCTGAACTAAAAGTAAATTTATCTTCTCCCCAATACAAACTTGCAGTTAATCTATTACTTGGAGAGAATTTGTGGTTTAATTTTAAATTTATGTCACTGAAGAAATATCCAAAATCCACATCAGTATCATTAGTTTTATTCATATATGCTACAAGTGGTTTTGTTAATATATCTATATATGTTCTTCTTCCTGAAATACTAAATGTTGTTTTATCTTTAATTATTGGTCCTTCAAGATTTAATTTAGCAGAAATTAATCCAATGCTGGCTTCTCCTTGAATTCTTTCATTATTACCATCCTTCATCCTAACGTCAACAACCGAAGAAACTCTTCCTCCATAACTTGCAGGAAAAGAACCTTTATAAAATTCAATATTCTTAATTGCATCTGTATTAAATGTTGAAATAAATCCCATTAAGTGATTAGGATTATAAATTGGAATTCCGTCAATCAAATAAAGATTTTGATCTACATTTCCACCTCTAACATATAATCCTGTTGTTCCTTCTGTTCCACTTTTTACTCCTGGCAATAGCTGTAATGATTTAAGTAAATCACTTTCTCCTGTTAATGATGGCAAAGATGTTACAGTTGAAGGATTAATCACAATCTTTCCTGGTGTTGGGTCTTCAATAAAACGCTGAGCACTACTCTTATCTTCAATAACAACTTCTTGAAGAGTTGAAGAAGAAGATTTTAAATAAATATTAAATGTGGTGTCGTGATTAAGTTTTTGTTTAATTAAAATCTTCTCATAACCAATATAAGAGACAAAAAGCTCAACCTCTCCCATAGGAACTGACAATGAAAAGAAACCATAATTATTACTTGTTGTTCCCAACTTACTTTTCATTTCGTAAATGGTTGCACCAATCAGTGTTTCTTTAGTTTTATCATCAAACATATAACCACTAATCCTAATATATTTTGATTTATGATTTTGAGCATTTACATAAGTTGATAAACTTAAAAGCAGCATAAGCAGAACAAGGAATTTCTTTTTCATAAGTACATTCGAATTCATGCAGTAATATATTTTATAATTCTAAATTAGGGCAAAACACAATGATTAACGAATAGTTAGATAAATTATTTTCAATAAAAGATTATTATATTAAAGCCACAAAAAAACAAATCCCTACTTAATCAAAATTAATCACCGACTTTTTTTGCTTAAATGCCGACTTTTTTAATTTAATCACCGACTTTTTTGAAAAAAGTCCCGTTTATTTTCAAATAAGTGGAGTTTATTTTTAGCTATTGAAGATTTGAATTTAAAACCCAAGCTTTTTTAACTCTAAATTCTTCTAACACTATCAATCCCGTCAATGCTATTTTAAATTAAAACATCTTTCATTCAGGAATATTTCTTAATTCAGCATTCCAATTCTTTAGATATTCTTCAATTGGCTTTAAATCCATTTCTGCCCTTCTCTTATTTAAATTTATTGGGTCAATTACTTCATTTAAATCCAAGTAATAAATACCTTTTTTATCATCAAAACTTATTTGTGTACCATAAATTTGTTTTACTCCTAATTCATTAATCATCCTATCTGTCATTAATGCTAAAGAACTTTTTTCCGCTTCTCCTTCCTCAACAAATTTTTTTTAAAGTTCTATAATATAACTGTCTTAATTCTGGATCACTATGTTGTATAATTAAAAAAGCAACTCCACTAATTTTTGAATTAAGTTCTGAAATCTTAGGCCAGCCTCCGTTTTCACGAATTATTTCTTCCAGCTCTTTTAAATTTTTCTTGTTAATCTTCTCCTTTATAGGCCAATACTTATCACCTAATTCCTTACTATAAGGTAAATTGTCTAAATAATAATAGTAAGATTGATCTTTAATCCTCATATCAATAAGTCTTTTAGCAAGCTCTATCTTTTTAATCTTTCCACTCTTAACTTGTATCTTATCCAATTGCTTATCAATAACTATTTTCCAACGTTTATCCTTAAGTAATAAATAATACTCTCCTACGTCAAATAGCTCCGATGTTGAATCTTTCTCATATACATTATTTAAATGATAGAAAGCAGAATCTTTATTTCCTAATAAAGCATGAGCTTTTGAAAGTTTAAACTCACATTCCTTAATGCCACATTCATAATAAGCTTGGGTATAAAGTAAAATAGACTTCTTTAAGTCTCCAACCTTATTATACATACTATCTGCCTGACTAATAATTTTATCACAATTAGTTTTATTATCTTGAGGATAAATATCTTTTGTAACAAATAAACTTATCAATAATAAATACAAAAAATTGCACTTCTTAATATTAGAGACATTAATCATAATTTATTGTTTAAGTTTATTACTTATATTCTTCTAACACTATCAATCCCGTCAATGCTTTCGATATTTTTTATTAGGCGGCTTAGTTGTTCTGCATCGTAAATATAAACCATCATGGTTCCTTCAAACAATCCTTCACTGCTTTCCATTACAAGCCCTCTAATATTAATATTCCATCCTTCTGAGATTACTCCTGTTATTTCCTGCAAGAGCCCTTTTCTGTCAATTCCTTTTATTTTAATACCTGCCAGGAAAGTAATCTTTTCATTTTCTCTCCATTTTGCCTTGATGATTCTATGTCCAAACTTGCTCATTTCATCAATAGCTTTGTTGCAAGTTGTTCTGTGAACCTCAATTGAATTTTCTCTAATCAATCCAACAATATCATCTCCTGGAACTGGACGACAACATGGAGCTGTTATATATTTCATATTCTCCATATTTTGTTTGATTACTACCTGTTCAGGATTTCTTTCAATTTGTCTTTCTATCTCTTCTTTAAGTGTAAGCTTTCCTTGTTCTTTATCTCTTTTGGGAGCAAAAGGATTTTTCAAAAACATCCAAGTTGACT
>ENA-UOOE01001942-UOOE01001942.1-fermentation-metagenome-genome-assembly--contig:-NODE-1942-length-15955-cov-4.242390_pt1 | contig 15955 bp, 13 predicted proteins | sample MGYA00245776_ERZ724021 | MGnify/ENA primary metagenome ERZ724021 (study PRJEB28704, sample SAMN03018321) | fermentation metagenome | biome: anthropogenic terrestrial biome; feature: soil; material... | reverse complement strand
ATGGGATGCTCAACCTGCAGGCGGGTGTTCATCTCCAGGAAGTAGAAGTCCCCCCGGGAGTACATGAACTCAACCGTCCCTGCGCTGGCATATCCAATGGCTTTGGCCGCTTTGACGGCGATGGAGCCCATCCTCTCGCGCAGCTCATCGCTCATCACCGGGGAGGGAGACTCCTCTATTAGCTTCTGATGGCGGCGCTGAATGGAGCACTCCCGATCGGATATGTATATCGTCTTTCCCAGCTCATCCGCCAGGATCTGGAACTCGATATGCCTTGGCTCTGTGAGGTACTTTTCAATATATATGGTATCATCGCCGAAGGCATTGCGGGCCACAGACTGGGATGAGGTCAGAGCGGGCAGCATCTCCTCCCTGCTCCTCACGATCTTCATGCCGATTCCCCCACCTCCTGCCGCCGGCTTGAGGATGATCGGATAGCCAATGCCATCTGCCAGGTCCATCGCATCATCTGGATCGTTGATCCCCTCTTCAATGCCCGGAACGATTGGCACCCCTGCCTCTTTCATAGTCTGACGGGCGGTGATCTTCGAGCCCATGGCGTCGATGGCAGAAGAAGGAGGGCCAATGAACACAATGCCGTTTTCCTTGCAGGTGGAGGCGAAGACGGTGTTCTCGGATAAAAAGCCATATCCAGGATGGATAGCCTCGGCACCGGTCTCCAGGGCGGCCTTGATTATGTTGTCTATCTTCAGGTAGCTCTGGCTGGATGGAGATGGTCCTATATAGACCGCTTCATCAGCGTACTTGGCGAAGAGGGCATTTTTGTCCGCCTCGGAGTAGACGGCCACGCTCGGGATGCCCAGCTCCCGGCAGGCTCGCATAACCCGGATGGCGATCTCTCCCCGGTTGGCTATCAGGATCTTGTTGAACATCCGCATATGAAAGACTCTGCCAGGGTAAAACCTTTTTGGCAAAAGATAAAAACCTGGAGGATCAAATGCAGATCATGAAACCCAGGGAGCTATCAGATGATGAATGCATAGCACTCCTCTCCTCAGCCAGATACGGCAGGCTAGGACTGTCCAGAGAAGACCAGCCTTATGTGATTCCAATGTCCTTTGTGTACCACGAGGGCAAAATCTACCTTCACTCCCGAGGGATGGGAAGAAAGGTCCAGTACGCTGCTGAAAATCCCCGGATCTGCTTTCAGGTAGACCATCTGGAGAAGGGAAAATGGACGAGCGTCAATGCCTTCGGCAGGGCAGAGCTATCGGATGATATAGAAGCCAAGCTGAGGATGTTTGATGCCTTCACCAAAAAGGGTCTGGGCGGCCATGGAGGCAAGAGCTTTCAACGCCAGGACCTGGAGAGGATGGATATGACCATATGGGAGATTGTCATCGATGAGCTGACGGGAAGAGAGGGCGTCTGGTAGATGCCCGCACCTTTAAAGTGGACGGAGAAGTATCGTCCAGCCTCCCTCAAGCAGGTTCTTGGCAATGGCAAGGCGATAGACGGCCTGCGGGAGTGGGCACTCTCCTGGGAGAGAGGCGAGCCCATCACCGGCGCGGTCATTCTCTACGGCCCGGCGGGAACGGGAAAGACTTCGGCGGCTTTAGCCCTGGCACATGATTTCGATTGGGATTACATTGAGATGAATGCCTCAGATGCTCGCACTGCAGGCATGATCGAGAAGATTGCCGTTCCCGCATCGCGAAGTCAGACATTCTCCGGAAAACCGAGGCTGGTTATTTTAGATGAAGCAGACAACCTCCATGGCACTGCTGACCGAGGTGGAGCGGCGGCCATGCTCCGCCTGGTCAGGAATACTCTCCAGCCAGTGATACTAATTGCCAATGAGTACTATGAGATCGACAAGTCCCTACGAGATGCGACCCGAGGAATTCAGTTCCGGTCGGTGCGCTCAACCACCATCGCCCAGGCATTGAGGGCGATCTGCCAGGCGGAGGGCATAGACTGCGATCCCGATCTGCTGGTTACGATTGCCGAGAGGGCAGGGGGAGACATGCGCTCCGGGATCAACGATCTGCAGGCAGCCGCCGAAGGCCAGGAGACGCTTAGGGAAGGGGATCTGGCCACTGCCCAGAGGGATGTCAAATCCTCCATCTTCCGGGTGCTGGAGGTGATCTACAAGGGCAATAACGCCAAGGAGGCCCTGGAAGCGTCCTATAATCTGGACGAGAGCCCGGAGGATCTGATCAACTGGGTGGATGAGAACCTGCCCCTGGCATACTCCGGCCAGGATCTCCTCCGGGGCTTCGAGACCCTGGCTCGAAGCGACATATTTCTGGGCAGGGTACGGCGGAGGCAGAACTACGGCCTGTGGCGCTATGCCAGCTATCTCATGACCGGCGGAGTGCAGGCGGCAAAGAAGGAGCGCGGGCATGGTTATGTGGCCTTCCGTCCACCCAGCCTGTGGCGAAGGATGGGCCAGACCCGCAAAGCCAGATCGATAAGGGACTCTGCCGCCAGAAAGATCGGCAGGCACTGCCATGTATCGCTCGCCTTCGCCCGCTCGGAGCTGATGGACTTTGTGGGAATGCTGCTCAAAGACAAGAAAGGCGCTCCCCAACTGGCCGCCCGGCTGGATCTGACCGCAGAGGAGATCGCTCTGCTCCTGGGAAGCTCTCCTGGCACAAAGAAGGTGCAGAACATCTTCGAGGAAGCGATGAGAATTCGAAGCAGAGAACAGATCGAGGAGATAGAGCTGGCATGGAGGAAGAGCAGCCAGCCCACCCTCAATAAGACCTCTGAGAAAGAGCCAGGGAGAAGTGGCAGGCCAAGGAAGACAGAGGGTGAGGCCAATGCAGGCAAAAAGGATATCAAGGAATCAACCTTCACGTCAGGGAAAAGGCAGAAGTCCCTATTCGACTTTTGATCTCTGGCTGGAGCCTAAGGCTTCTTGAGCAGCGATCTGTCTGAAGATTCCTATATTTTCAGAATCTGAATAACCAGCAAGCTTAACCGAAAGGGCTAACTAGCATAATTGAGAAAATGAACTGCAGCGGGCGCTGCAAACCAAAGCGCAAGAGCTGCAAGGGGTGTTAATTATGGCAGTACATAGCAGCAAATTTCCTAGAATGAAATCCGGCATACCTGGATTTGATGAAATGGTGGGTGGCGGATTTCATCAGGGAACTGTAAATACCATAACCGGTTCCTCAGGCACCGGCAAGACTGTTTTCGCCAGCCAGTTCATTCACCACGGCATCGGACAGGGGGAGAAGGGAATGATCATCACTCCCTCTGAGAGCGCAGAATATATGAGACGGGAGATGATGTCCTCCTTTGGCTGGGACTTTGGCGCATTGGAAAATGATGGGAAGCTGAGCCTCATAGACGTTACAGACCCAGTTCTCAGGCTGCAGAAGAGCATCGATGTCGATCCGGTGGATTTTCTCATCAACTTCAGAAAGCTTGTGGAGAGAAAGCTGCAGGAAGAAAAGCCTAAAAGGCTATTCATCGACGATCTGACTGCATTTTTTATGGCGGTAGAAGCGCCCTTCAAGATCCGTTCGCTGACGGATGACCTCTTCGGCACCATCCGTTCCAGCGGAGTGACCTGCTTGGTCACCATAGGCACCGCTTTTGGCACCAATCAGTTCCTGGAGTATGGAGCAGACTCCGCCACCATGCTGAACCGGGAGAGAATAGGCAATACGCTCATCAGATCGATCTATGTAATGAAGATGAGGGGCTCGAAGATCGCTAATAGCATCCGGGTGCTGGACATATCGGACGATGGCATCTCCGTATCAACGCTCTCCCCATATCCATGAGGTTAGAATGATAGAAAGATGGATCATCCTGGCAGCAGAGGAAGCGGGCCCCGTCTCCAATAAAATGGGAGGCATATGGAATGTGGTGGATGCCGAGGCCACGACCCTCGCCCGTCTGGTAGCTAAAGGGGAATTAGATAGCGAATTTCGTATCCTGGTAGTCGGCCCCAACTATCCCACTGCCGGTTCGGACTGGAATACCGGCCGAAACCGGGTGACGGACATATCGGCACTAAACCGGCTGGACATGGGTGAGGAGCTCGCCCTAACCCTGGCGGAGTTGAACTCCCTGGGCATGGAGAGCGTCACCGGACAACGGGTTGAGGAGAGCGTTCCCATCGGCTATCTTCTGTTTAATACCAATTACTATCAGTCTCGATTAGTGCGCTGGAAGGACCGAGAGATGACATTGAATAATGCCATTAAGACAGAGGCCTTCGATCTATTGGGACTGGACTCAATGAGATTTGAGAAGGAGCACTATGGCTGGGAGTATAATCACTATTTAAACCTCTCCTATGCGGTCTCGGAGCTGGTGCGTATCCTCGCTCAGTCCCCTGAGGAGAGCACAAAGAAATATGCAGATAAGGCGGTGGTCGAGTTTGCCCGGTCGGTTATGCCCAGGGTGAGGGTCTCACTGCACTGCCATGAGTTTGGGATCTTCTATGCTGCCGCCAGGCTGGAGAAGCTGGGCATTCCGGTAAGAACTCTCTGCACCTTCCATGCAACCGTTCCCGGCAGGACGGCCGGCTACCGGTCGCTGGAGAAGATCAGAACGAATGACTCAAAAATGGAACCCGGAACCCCTCTGGGCTTTGCCGCTCTGGAGGCGCTGGCCCGCTATGCCGATGGGGTCACATTCGTGGGCGACTCGACGATGAAGGAGGCAATGCTCTTTTACCGCATGAAAGGGGTCGTTATTCGCAATGGAATCGATGTTAGGGGCGATCGAATCGACTGGAATAAAAAGGAGCGCTGCCGGGCACGGATTCAGGATTTCATCATCAATAACCTCTATAAGAACTGCGAGGGCAGCTGCCCGGAGAGGGAAAATATCATTCCCGTATTCTCCATTTCCAGGATAGAGATAGAGAATAAAGGTTATCCTCAGCTTCTCGATGCCCTGGTGCTTCAGGATCATCTCCTGCGGCACAGAATGATGGGACAGCGACATGCAGATCAGACTCGGGTGGTGTGCTTCCTCATCGCCTCCCATGGGCCCAAATCCAAGGATAAGCTTCCCGAGGGCTTTCCCATCAACCTTCCCATAGAGGTTCTGTTGGGCGATGAGATCCGCCTGGAGAATATGATCAATGATCGACGGCTCAACAAGGATGAGCTGATCTCCGGCCGGAGGTCGGTGGCTGCCGTTCTGTATCCCCAATGGCTGGGACCGAATGACGGCGGCCTGGGAATGAGAACGGACGAGGTCATGGCCGGCTGCGTCGCAGGCATCTTCCCCTCCCAGTACGAACCCTTTCTTCTCACCGCATTGGAGGCGGGAAGGGAAGGAACCCCCAGCATCGTCAGCCGGAGCGCAGGATTCAGCGATGCCCTGAAAAAGGTCGAGCATCGGGTGCCAGGGCTGGGTGGGGTTGTAGTTGTGGACAACATCGAACTTCAGCCTCAGGAGACGGTTATGGACTATGCCCTGGCTCTGGATTACTTCTCCCGGACCTATCTGGAGGATGATGTGAAATACCGGCTGCTGTGCGAGGAGTCGTTCTCCCTGGCCAGGCAGTTCAGTTGGGACCAGCCCGTAATGGAGTATTATAAAAATCTGACCGTCTGACCTCGGATTAAATTCCGGTCTGAATTAAAATAAACCATCATCAGGAGTGACATCGATTGAAGTCAATGCGAATCGCCTATTTCAGCACCGAGTATCCCCCCCTAGTCTATGGTGGGCTGGGGGTCTATGCAGATAACATATCTCGCTCTTTGGTTGCCCTTGGCCAGAAGGTTACCGTCTTCTCCTGGGGTTCGAAAGAGTCTCCCAGGCATGAGATGCTGGTCGGGGTGGATGTCTTCCGAGAGATGCCCCTTGCGATGAGGGACGGAATGGAGATCTTTCTCTCCCCCCAGACCCTTGGCTGGGGAGAGGGACTGGAGTATCTGCTCAACCTGTTCAGCTACAACCAGCTCGCTCTTGACCATCTGAAAGAAGAGGATCGGTTTGATCTGCTCGTCTCCCATGACTGGCTGGCCCTCCCTGGTGGCATGGCCGCCAGGAGAGAAGGGATTCCACTGATTTATCATGTCCACGGCCTGGAGACCGGCCGGTCCTCAAATCCAAATCCGCAGCTCATGGCTTTAGAGCACAAGGGCTCAGAGGTAGCAGACCTGGTGATAACCGTATCCGAGGCCATGAAAAGGGAGCTGGCCGGTCAGGGGATTTCTGATGACAAAATCCGGGTCTGCTATCATGGAGTGGACTGTGAGTTCTTCGATCCTGAAAAGGTGGATCGAGAGTCACTGGTTGCTTTGAGAGAGAGATACGGCTTTGATGAGGATGATGTCGTAATTCTCTTCGTAGGACGGCTGGAGCCGGTCAAAGGTATCAGAGAGCTCTTCTCCGCCCTGCCCAGTGTTCAGTCGGAGCGCAGCAGGGTTAAGCTCCTGGTGCTGGGGGTCGGCAGCCTGGATGGATGGGCTAAAGTAGAGGCTGAGCGGCAGGGCAATATAACTCTCGTCACCGATTTCGTCGATGCCGAGGAGAAGAGGCTTCACTATGCCCTTGCCGACCTATGCGTATTTCCCAGCCTGTATGAGCCATTCGGAATAGTGGCCCTTGAGGCAGCGGCCATGGGCAAGGCGGCTGTGGTGGGGGCAGCGGGCACCAGCGGCCTGGCGGAGATCGTTAAGAATCCGGCTGAAGATGAGCCGACCGGGGTTCATGTCAATGCCCGCGATCCAGCCGATCTGGCCTGGGGAATTAACCTCGCCCTGGAGGATAGAGAACGTCTCCTGTCCTGGGGAGAGAACGCCAGAAAGAGAGCCCAAATCTCCTTCAGCTGGCAGAAGGCGGCAGAGAGCACCCTGGCCATCTATGAGGAGGCAATAGCGCTTTTCAGAAAGAGATCAGAGGGATTATAGGCATGCCCGAGATCAGACGGCACTATTTTCTGGAAGAGTACTGCATCATCGCCGCCGAGCGCAACAAAAGGCCCTCAGATTTCCTGGTGGCCAAGGCGGTCCCGGGAGACGAAAAGGACTGCCCTTTTTGCCCGGGACACGAGGATAGGACTCCGCCGACCATCGCTGCCTACACCGACGATGGCATCCTGACCCAGGATAAAATGGGATCAGAGCTCTGGCAGATCAGAGTGTTTCTCAATGCTTATCCCACCATGATCCCCAGGCCCGAGCCTCCGGCGGCAGAATGGATATCCCTGCCCGGCCAGGGCTACCACGAGGTTATTGTGGATTCGAGAGACCACCGCAAAAATCCGAGGGATTTCGGCAAAAAACACCTGGAGATGCTCGTTTCGGCCTACACGGATCGTTACCGACACTATTCCTCCCATGAGGACGTGAAATATATCACCATCTTTAAAAACTGGGGCAAGGAATCGGGGGCCTCGCTATCCCACAGCCATTCTCAGCTCATCACCCTTCCCTTTCTACCCCCGCAGATGAAGAGAGAGGAGGAGGCCATATCCAGGTCATCCTTCTGCCCTTACTGCAATATCGTGGACCGAGAGAGTGCGTCATGCCGGCTCATCAATGAAAACGATCACTGGATCCTATTTGCGCCCTTCTACTCTCTTATGCCCTATGAGACCTGGATTCTTCCTAAAAGGCATTTGGGAAACCTGACGGATTTGAGGGACGAAGAACAAAAAAGCCTGGCCAGTATACTGGCAGAACTCCTTCGGATCCTCTATTCCACCCTGGACGATCCACCCTACAACCTGATGATCTTCCAGCTTCCAAAAGAGTATCACTTCAACATCAGGATCCAGCCCATAGTCTCCAGGATAGCAGGCTTTGAGAGGAGTTCAGGCATATATGTGAACCCCGTTCCCCCGGAATTGGCAGCAGCAGAATTGAGAAATTTCTGCCTGCCGCCGAAAGATTAATGAATTATCGGACTTAAGTGATTTAAGGATTAGATCTGCCTGAAATGCTTTTAAACAGGCAAACAATAAGAAACGACAGCAAAAAAATGGTCGTACTGATAATAATTTGGCATCCTTTAGGGATGAATGGTGAATAGATGCGAATTGGAATGCTCTCCTGGGAGAGTCTGTATTCAATAAAAGTAGGTGGCGTTGCCCCTCATGTCTCAGAGCTATCGGAAGCGCTGGCCAGGCGGGGCCATGAGGTCCATATTTTTACCCGTAGAGGGGACTTTGAGTCCTATGACAAGATAAATGGGGTGCACTACCAGCGGGCTGATGTAGATGACCATGGCGATATCGTCGATCAGATGAACCGGATGTGCGATGCCCTCTATCATCGTTTCGGTGCGGTGCAACAGCTCTTCGGCAACTTCGATGTAGTGCACGGCCATGACTGGCATCCCGTCCTCGCCCTGACCCGAATAAAGAGCGACTATCATCTACCCTTCCTGCTGACCATGCACAGCACTGAATGGGGTAGGAACGGGAACACCTTTGGATACGGCATATCCGAGGAGATATCTCATCGAGAGTGGCAGGGATGCTATGAGGCGGCTAAGGTTATTGTGACCACCAGGAGGATGCAGGACGAGCTGATGCAGATCTACAGCCTGCCCAAGGACAAGATTCCCATCATTCCAAATGGCATTATCGTGGGCAAGATGAGGAGAGGCGTAGACGCCGGCCGGATCAAGGAGAAGTACGGCATCCATCCCCTGGCCCCTGTGGTGCTCTTCTGCGGCAGGATGAGCGTCCAGAAGGGTCCAGACCTCCTGGTAGAGGCGATACCCAATGTGCTGAGAAATAGACCGGATGTCTGCTTCGTCTTCATAGGTGAGGGTGGCATGAGATCGGAATGCGAGCAAAAGGCTCGCTATCTGGGCGTCGCTGATTCCTGCCGGTTCCTGGGGTACACCTCCAGCGCCGATAAGCAGATGCTGATCAATGCCTGCGATATGATGTGCGTTCCCTCTCGCAATGAGCCATTTGGAGTGGTCGTGCTGGAGGCATGGGATGCCTGCAAGCCGGTAGTGGCCACTGATGCGGTGAGCATAATCAACAACTTCCAGGATGGCCTGCTGGCTTATATCCAGCCCGAGTCCATAGCCTGGTGCATAAACCGGATTATCAGCAATCCGAAAGAGATGAAACACCTGGCCCGGGCTGGCTGGACCAGGATAGAGAGCGAGTTCTCCTGGGATCACATAGCCGAGAGTACGGAAAAGGTCTATGAGCAGGCCATTGAGCAAAGCCACTGAGCAAAGCCACTGAGCAAGGGTGGCCATAGGTCATGGTTTGCTTGTCAATTTTGCTGAAAACTTTATTCCTCCTCTTTTTCCTCATTCAGACCGAAAGATTCATGAAGGGCGAGCACAAGGGGCTCTTGGCGCCTCGATAGCTTAGCCCGGTATAGCGCGTCCTTGGTAAGGACGAGGTCGCGGGTTCGAATCCCGTCCGAGGCTTAAAATCTCATTTTTTTTTAAAAACCTGTCCTAGGAACTCAGAAAGTTATTTGATGTTTGCGATCTTGAGCAAAATCGATCCAGTATAAGACTATTAACCCACATCCCGCAGTAAGAGAATATCAAATCATCCTTTATTTTGGCTGATATTGGATTCGATAATTGATATTATGAGCATCAATGCCAGGAAACTGTTACACAGGTTCTTTTCAGCTGGTTCTTGCTCCATCTCATTTGTGTTCATGCTATGTATAGTGCGCCAACATATGGTCTGCTAAATCATGAAAATGTAAAATATATTTAATATAAATTTCGAATATTAATACATTGGATTTTAAAATTTCCAATCGATGGCAGGAAAAATGGTGGCATTTAGAGCAACCCTCCTGCGGGATGTGGGTATTAATTTTTAATATCAAATTTATGATTCGAACTAATCAGGGAATATTATGAACAAATTTAAAATTTGGAAATTGCAGGAAAATGATCAGGCAGGGATAGCAGCCTGATTTGCCCCGCCTTGGATTGCAACTGTTGCAGGATTGTTGATTTGCTCTTGGACTTTCGCCTTGAACTCAAAAGGTGCTGGAATCAGCTGATACCGTTCGCTTGCTTGACCTGTGCCCCAAATGATGACAGACCCATAACCTAACATTTTTGCAAATGGACCTTGGGAAACATCTATGCGTTCAATTTTCTCAAGCTGCCTCTCGAATGTCTTTGTGCCGAAAAACCCTTTCTTCATGATAACACGCCTGTTCGTTATTCCTATCTCAGATCCCATATAAGTCAAACCTGCCCATATCAACCAGAGAACCGATAGAATCCAGCCTACTGGAAAAAAAATAAACAGAACCGTAAGTAAAAGAGGAGCCATCAGAACCGACCAATGAACTTTTGTTCTGAAAACTACGCACTCATCTTTCCCTAGTGATTCGTCAATATAGCTATCCATTTAATCCACCCTCCTCCTTTACATTTGATGTCTCGACCATCACCATTTTACCGCAACTGCTGCAAGTTGCTAAAATTTTATAGCCTTTGTATTCTCATATTCCCACAATGAGGGCATCGCAACGGTACAGTACGCCTTTCAGCATGCAGGAAGTAGTAGTGGCAGTAGATTAAATATTCTCCGATAAAGTGATGAAAACTCAGCGTCAACGACCTCAGTCGTTCGATTGATAACGAAAGCCTGATATCAAATTAACCTGCGACTGCCAGAAGCAAGCATAGAGATGCATGCCCTGCGTCAGAATAGCATTATCGATTTGAAATTGTCGCTCTTGTGGATGAGGAAAAATCAAACTGCGTGCGGCTGCCCCGCCCCAAAGGATGGGATATGCTTCGGGCTGCACGCCCTCACGCCCAGTTTCATTTTATTTTATGGAATCCCGAATTTGTCACGCTTTAGATCAGATCCCATTGATCAGAATTATCGCAACTCTGTTTTAGGTTCCCAGAGAGTTCTTATCAATCAAATTTAAAAACTGGCGAGGATTCATTTCATCCCCGACCGAAGGTCAGAGTTCGTGATCCTCCGCACTCCCGATGTAATAAAGGTGGTCAGGGAGGATGGCAGCCCCATAGACATGAGCCAGGCGTTCACAAGAAACATCCTGCGCATAATTGACGGCCTATTTGCCTACCTCATTGGCGCAATATTGATCTGGCGATCCGATAAACAGCAGAGATTGGGCGATAGCATGGCCAGAACAGTGGTGGTGAAGGCCAGATAGATCATCAATAGATCGCTAAATCAGCAGATCATTTAATGCATCCAGCGACCTGCTCCGGGCAGGGCTGGATCTGCCTGACCGGGAGCACTTGAGATGGAACTGGTTTGGCCTTCAAAAGCTTTATCTCACTAAAAAACGAACCAAATATCGACAAAATCGTGCACAGGAGTAAAAGGATATGACCCGAACAGAGGATTTCTTGAGGGAGGCGTTTGCCGGCGAATCTGGAGCGAACAGGAAGTACAGCGTATTTGCCGCTCAGGCGGATAAGGAGGGCTACACTCAGGCCGCCAGGCTCTTTCGGGCCGCTGCCGAGGCGGAGGCGGTGCACGCAGCCAACCACCTGCGCGCCCTGAAGGCCATCAAGACCACCAAGGAGAATTTGCGTGAGGCGATCGCCGGAGAGACGCATGAGTTCAAGGACATGTATCCAGAGATGATAGCTATAGCAAAGGAGGAGGGCGCCCGGGATGCTGAGAAGTCGTTTAACTATGCCAATGCGGTGGAAGAGCATCATGCCAGGCTATATCATGATATGCTCGATGAGCTGGATATCCAGAAGGAGTCATTCCCCTATTACGTCTGCCCGGTATGCGGCATGACTGTGGATCACAAGGCTCCCGACAAGTGTCCGGTCTGCGGGGTCAAAGGAAGCATGTTCAAGAAGATCGAATAGAGCAAAACGGATTTATCCTGCACCCCCATAATCATCCATATGAGATATCTAATGATTCTGGCAATGGCCTTGCTGCTTTCAAGCTCTTGCGCTTTATGCCAGTCAACTGACCGCTCCCAGGATGATCCCGTATCATCCATTTTGAGGGAGCTGGTGGTCGCATCATCGGACGACCTGAAATCCTACACCTTCTCCATGGAGATGGAGCAGGATATGATGCTTGAGAACCTATCTTCTGGCCAGTCTCAGCAGGTTCAAACCCGGTCCATCGGCTTTGGCCTGGTAAATGTGACCGATCAGGCCCTGAAGCTCGTCATGGCCACTCTGACTTTTATTCCCGGTGATGAAGGCAACTCCACGGCATTAGCCCTGGAAGAGTATCTGCAAAACGACACCATTTATATGAAGATCGATGGCAACTGGACCGCTATGGAGCTATCCGGATTGGGCGATGTATGGTCCCAACAGAATTCCCTGGACCAGCAGATCGATATGCTCAATCAGTCCCGGCTTACTCTGGTCGGCTCGGAGATGGTGGGGGACGAGGACTGCTATAAGGTGCGAGCAGAGATAGACATTGCCTCCTATGCAGATCCCCTTTCCCAGGAGGTGGCTTCCATTGTGCCATTCATCCCCCTGAATTTCTCCGATCTCTTCCGCAATATGACCATGGAGGTCCATTACTGGATATCCAAAGAGAGTCAGCTCTTAAAGAGGGCGGATATGTTTGAGACCCTTTATATGACTCCCCAGTCACTGGGACTGCAGTCATCAGAGGAGGAGAACATGGCGGTTCGCATGAGCTCCACTACTTCCGTGGTCTTCGATGGATTCAATGAGAGCGTAAATATCCTTCTGCCGCCTGAGGCCAGCGCTGCTCAGCTCTTCAATATGTCATCTTATCCTGAGAGCGAGGCGGTTGCTGTCTCCTTATTGGATCAGGATGGACTGAACGAGACTGCGGTCATCGAGGCGCTCCCCGCAACAGTGGCCGATGAGGCTCTGCCCCAGGATGAGGCAAGCGTTGTGCTGCCGGAAAACCAGTCCCTCTCGGCCTGAGGGCTCACAATAGGACGATCGCGCCATCCGAATCGAGCCTTCACCCGTTCGATCAACGCAGCTGATCATCCTGGGTGGGCTCAACCATACCTTTTCCGAGGAAAAATCATAAGCTGCAAAGCCCTTGCAACTCTATCGAATAGTTATTATATACCATATTCCTTATCGACCTTTCAACGCTCAGCAAGCACTGATGGTGCGACAGATGGCAACCTTGGACAGGGATAAAGTATCAATGGCCGGCGATAACCGGGATCAGCGAACAGATCCTGAAATAGACAGGGACTTTGCCCACCAGGTCATGGCGACTGTAGGGCAGGGAATTGTGGTAAGCAGTGAAGGATGGCGCTTTGAATACGTAAATCCTGCCTTTGCCCGCATGGTAGGCAGTAGGCCAGAAGAGCTTATCGGCAGATCCATGGATGAGCTCATCCACCCCCATGACCTCCCTATCCTGATCCAGGCAAGGTCAAGGCGGCAGGCGGGAGAGACATCCTCCTACGAGGCCAGACTGATACGGTCTGATGGATGTGTGTTCCCCGTTCAGGTAACCGGCACGCCGCGCTGGCAGGATGGCAAATTTTTTGGATCCATTGTCGCAGTCACAGACTTAACAGAGCGCAAAAGGTTCGAGGACGAACTCAAGAAGAGCGAAGCCAAGAACAGGGCGCTCCTCGATGCAATTCCCGATGCCATCTTTCTCCTCGACAAAGAGGGCAACTTCCTTGATTATAGAGCCCCTAATTCTTCAATCCTTTACGCCCCTCCTGAGGCATTCATGGGGAAGAATATTCACAGTATAATGCCGCAGGATCTGGTAGAGTTAACGATGAATAATCTCGGATTGGCAAGGCAAAGCGGAAAAATGCAGGTCTTCGAATATCAGCTGCCGACAAATGGTGAGATAAAACATTTTGAGGCGCGCATTAACCTCTGCGAAGGGGGGGATTTCCTGGCACTGGTACGAGACGTAACAGAGCGCAAAAGGTCTGATGAGATGCTCTGGAAGGCCAAAGAAGAGACGGAGGCTGCTGCCAAAGCTAAAAGCGAGTTTTTGGCCAACATGAGCCATGAGATAAGAACCCCTTTAAACGCCGTTATAGGCCTGACAGGGCTTCTCCTTGATACCGATCTGACTCATGAACAAAGGAATTATTTGGAGATCGTCAGGGACAGCGGCGATTCATTGCTCAGCGTTATCAACAACATACTGGACTTCTCCAAGATCGACGGAGGCATGATGGAGCTTGAACATAGCCCCTTCGATCTGCGCAGATGCATAGAGTCTACAATGGATCTGATGGTGACAAGAGCGGCGGAAAAGGGGCTGGTGCTAAAAGTTGTCTTGGACGACCAATTGCCGACGATGCTGGTGGGCGATGCCAGCCGGCTCCGCCAAGTGCTAGCAAACCTATTGAGCAATGCCGTCAAGTTCACAGATAAAGGATTTGTAGAGGTATCAGTTAGAGGAAATGCCATTCCGGAAGGATTTGAGCTTCGCTTCGATGTGCTGGATACTGGCATTGGCATGCCCCAGGATAAGCTGGACCGCCTGTTCATGCCGTTCAGTCAGATCGATTCATCAATAACTCGAAGATATGGGGGCACGGGCCTGGGGCTTGCCATCTCAAAGCGTCTTGTGGAGATGATGGGGGGAAGGATCTGGGCTAAAAGCGATCTCGGAGTTGGCAGTACATTCTCATTTGCCGTAAAAGTCAAACTGCCATGCATGCAGTCGGTGCAGCATAAGGTCAAGGACTTAATACCTGTTATAAAGCCTCCTATCGAGGGACATTTTCAGCAGGCTCGGCCTTTGAGCATACTTCTTGCCGAGGATAATGCCGTCAACCAGATGGTTTTGCTGCAGATGTTGCGCAAGATCGGCTACCAGGCAGATCTTGCCTCCAATGGTTTCGACGTCCTGGCGGCCCTGGATAGGCAGGCCTATGACGTTATTCTGATGGACATACAGATGCCCGACATGGACGGCTTTGAGGCAACCAGGAGGATTTTGGCGCGTTTCCCCAAAAAGAAACGCCCCAGGATCATTGCACTCACCGCTCATGCCTTAAATGGAGATAGGGAGAGATGTCTGGAAGCAGGCATGGACAGCTATCTCAGCAAGCCTGTGAAGATAGAGGATCTGCAGTCAGCGCTGCGGTCCACAGGGCATTGAACTCCCCTGCAAACCAGAGGCTACGCAGAAGTTGAAACAAGTCTTTCCTCTCCGGGGACAGTCTACACTGCCGCTCAATGTCCCGGGTAGCCACCCGAGCCGCCCTCGATGGGGCCGGCGTCCTCGTAGCCCTGCCGCTGTCCAGTTCCTGCCAGGCGGGTGAGTGTCTGGGGATGAAACAGCAGACTAAGGGCATTCAGGGCGTGCTCTGCCGTCCTCTTCTCCGCCAGCCAGGCGAGCGTCTTCTCATCCTTTGCCTCATCCTCGTGCACGAACACCTCCAGGATATGCTTGTTGGTCATGAGCTGGGCCATGATCAGGCCGCTGGATGCCTCATGGGCGCACATCTTGTCCTTATCTGCAGGGCCGGGCATCCCTAAAGCGATGACGATATCGCAACCCTCCTCCACCAGCAGTCTCTTGGCTGCAACAGGCAGGTCTTTGATTCCGGGGACGGTGTAGCGGACAATCTGGACTGATGCCTCCTTCTTGATGGTGCTCACTGCTGCCCGGGCCATATCGACCCGGGCGAAGGTGGTGTCGGCAATGCCGATGCGTTTCATAAAAGTACAGTTGGTTGGATTGGCTTTTAGGTTTATCGGCATCATCTGGACCGCAGAGCACCCTTGAGTGCCTGCTGGCTGCTAGATGAGAAGCGGCAGCGTAAACTACTCCGGCCTAAAGACCGGAGCTTTCAGTAGCCCTGAAAGGACTGCCTTGATACTTGGAAGTCCTTCCGAGCCTCCAGGCCGGTCTACAGTTGGACTTAACTTGCATCGGACGGTTAACACCTGCTCAGTCATCAGTAGGCAGTATAGTCACTAAGTGATATAAAGGTTTTGGTGGGCTACTTACGGCTTTCCTCCCCGCCCTGAAGAGCGGGGCTTCCAGCCTGTGTTTATGTGACCACTCCCGCCCCCTAAAAGGGGCAGGCTTCTACGGTTTTGATTCCGACAG
>ENA-UOOE01001941-UOOE01001941.1-fermentation-metagenome-genome-assembly--contig:-NODE-1941-length-15961-cov-4.702502_pt1 | contig 15961 bp, 14 predicted proteins | sample MGYA00245776_ERZ724021 | MGnify/ENA primary metagenome ERZ724021 (study PRJEB28704, sample SAMN03018321) | fermentation metagenome | biome: anthropogenic terrestrial biome; feature: soil; material... | reverse complement strand
CCATTATCTTGGCTGGGATGGCAGGATTTGAACCTACGAATGGTGGAGTCAAAGTCCACTGCCTTACCACTTGGCTACATCCCATTAAATTGGGGTGAGCGATGGGACTCGAACCCACGACAACCAGAACCACAATCTGGCGCTCTACCAACTGAACTACGCTCACCATATATTTTGGTACGCCATCGGGGAATCGAACCCCGGACACCATGATTAAAAGTCATGTGCTCTACCAACTGAGCTAGTAAACCATTATCTTGGCTGGGATGGCAGGATTTGAACCTACGAATGGTGGAGTCAAAGTTCACTGCCTTACCACTTGGCTACACCCCAATATAAATACTATCAACTATAAATGTAACCTTTTTATTTAAACAAATTATCCCCTACCTATAAAAAATAGGGGACTTTTACAACTGTAAAATAAATTATAGGACAGAACACTTATAATGTCAACATTTCCTTTCATTTTAAGAATTATATTACAGATTGTTTTTTAAATAAAGTTTCTATATGTTCTGAAGGCATAGGTTTTCCAAAGTAATATCCTTGAATTTTATTACAATTTTTCCCTTGTAAAGATTGTATTTGTTCCTCTCCCTCTACACCTTCTGCTACTACTTCTAGCTCCATCCTATGGGCTAATTTTATTATTTCTTCGGTTATAATATCTTTATAAGAATCTTTACATATTCCATCTATAAACGTTTTATCAATCTTAAGAGTATTTATGGGAATACTCTTTAAATAATTTAAAGAAGAATATCCACTTCCAAAATCATCTAGTGCTACTCTTATGCCCATACTTTTAAGTTCATTTATAACTTTTAAATTTACCTCAAGAGATTCCATCATAACACTTTCAGTTATCTCTATTTCCAAATGTTGTGACTCTAACTGAGTCTCTTCTAGAATCTTCTTTACTATACTTAAAAAATTTTTATCCTTCAATTGTATAGGAGAAACATTTATGGATATAAAATCATAGGGGTATCCTTTACTCTTCCACACTTTATTTTGTATACATGCAGTTTTAAGAACCCATTCTCCTATAGGTACTATAAGTCCTGTTTCTTCAGCTAGACTTATAAAGTCTAAGGGCATAACCCATCCTAACTTTGGATTTTTCCACCTGATTAAAGCTTCAAAGCTTACGGCCTTTCTGGTCTTTAAGTCTACCTGGGGTTGATAGTATAAAATAAATTCATTATTCTGTACTGCTTTTCTTAATTCTTTTTCCATTTCTGCCTTTTTTAAAATTTCATCATACATGGATTTTTCAAATAGCTTATATGAATTTTTCCCTAGTAATTTAGTTTTATTTAAAGCTATATCTGTATTTCTAATCAATGTAGTAAACTTATCTCCATGCTTGGGATAAACTGTTATACCTATACTAACTGATATCAATACTTCATTTCCATCTAAATTCCAAAATCCACTTATGGCGTTCAAAATATACTGGGCTGTATTATTTAAACTCTCTACACTTTCACGTCTATCCTTTAAAATCAAAAATTCATTTCCAGAGGATCTTGAAACTATTCCCATATGTAATGAATTTAAAGTATTTCCTATTTCCCTTAGTAATTTATCTCCACATTCATATCCAAATATATCATTTACATTTTTAAAATTATCTAAATCTATTTGAAATATAGAGAAGCCTTTCTTAGGATTTTCTTTAATTCTATTTTCAACTTCTATACCGAAAAAATTCCAATTTGGTAGTCCTGTTAACTGATCATAATAGGCTATCTTTTCAATTTCGTCATATTGAGATCTTAATTCATTTTGTGCTATACTCAACCGTTTATATACATTTGAAAGCTTTCTATAACTTTGATTTAGCATTTCATTTTTATCTAAATCCTTAATAAGCCTATCTCCTATTTTGCCTAATATTAAAGAAGAACTGCAAAAAAATTTAATAATTTTTTTTAACTTTCTCCATCCTATAACAGGTATTTTTTCTATATTCACTAGATACTCTTGTTTACTAAAATTATTGAGTTTTAGTTGTTTTTTAAAAGATTTTTTATGACTTTCTTTAAAAAATACGGGACTTAAAAATATGGTTCCAACGTGTTTTTTTATCATAAATATAGGTATGCCTATATAGACTAATCCATTATTACATTTATAAACTGCTACCTTTTTTCCCATACTAATTTGTTCAAGTATATTTAAATGACACTTATTACTTTCTAAGTTATCAAACATATCATACTGGGAGACCACATTTATTATTTCTCCTTGAAGGTCTTTAATAACACATGCTACCCCTGTTATGTCATAGATACTTTCCATAAAATCTTTAAGTTCAGATATATTTAGCATATCTGAAACTCTATAATCCATATTAACACCAACTTTCATCTATCACTACACTTTTTTCTATTCAATAATACATATAAAACTATATATCTTACAACATTTTATTACATAATTATTCACTTATTATTCATCTATTCTAAATTTTTTATTCTAAACTTTAAGCATTAATATTTATCATAGATTATATAATTAATTTGAAAAAGTCAAGTATCCTTTTAATTAAATTTCATATCTTTTAATTTATCTTTAAATAAATCCCCTAATGTAATTTTATCATCATCTTTATCTAAATATTCTTTATATTCTTTAGAATTTTTGAGGAATTTATCTTTAGCTTCTTTTATGCTCAATGATATTCTATTAGCTTTTGCATCTATACTAAGTATTTTAACCTTTACCTTATCTCCTACTTTTAATACTTCTTCAGGTGTAGTAACATGTTCTCGTGATATTTCAGATATGTGGACCAAACCCTCAAGTCCTGGTTCAATTTCTACAAAAGCACCTATATTTATAATTTTACTTACTATTCCATCTACTATATTATTTAATTTATACTTTTCACCTATGTTTTTCCAAGGACTATTTAAAATTCTCTTTATGGAAAGAGAAATTCTGTTTCTATCTTGATTTAAATTTAATACATAAACCTTTACTTTGTCTCCTACAGCCACAACTTCTGAAGGATTTTTTATTCTTTTCCAGGACAATTCAGATATATGCACAAGCCCTTCTACACCACCCAAATCTACAAAAACTCCAAAATTTGCTATTCTACTTACTATACCTTCTATTTTATCTCCTTTTGATATAGTGCTCCAAAATTTTTTAGACATTTGTTCAAGTTCTAATTTTTCCACCTCTTTTGCTGATAATACAATTTTGTTTTTACCTTTATCTAACTGTATCAACTTCACCCTTAAAGTTTTACCAATAAATTTTTGCAAGTCATCTGTATATTTTACCGAAATATGAGAAGCAGGTATAAAAGCCTTAAAACCATATAAATCTGTTATAACGCCTCCTTTAACTACCTCTTTTATAATTACTTCAAAAATACCTTCATTTTTAAATTCATTTTCAAGTTTACTCCATACAGACTTTGTATCAGTTTCATTTATTATTCCATCTACTGAATTTATCTGATCATTATTTATCAAAAATCCCATCTCCTTTTATCTATATTAATGCAATTATAAGTTATATTTTATCATAAATATAGGGTTTCCTGTTCAAAAGTTAACTTATATACATTTTTTGTTTTCCATCAGCAATATTTAGCTAAAAAGTTACAATTAAAAGTTACAAAATATAGTACAAATTAAATATCTTTACAACTTTTATAACCTAAAATAGATTCAGAATTTTTTACAGCATTTATAATAGCTGTTTCCATAACTTGTGCAGATAAAAAACCCACCACACTCAAATCTGCTTCTATTTTTCCTGTAGACATAGAAAAAATAGTATCTCCGTCAAATATAGAATGGGCAGGTCTCATGGCTCTCGCATAGCCGTTATGTGCCATGGAGGCAATTTTATTCATTTCTGATTTTGTAAATTTTCCGTTATTTACAATAATTCCAATAGTAGTATTTCTGTTAAATAAATTTTTCTTTTCATAATACGTTTCAAGCATTATATTTTCTGTATTTGCAAAAGATTTTCCATCTTCATTTAAAACTCCTGCTATTATATTTCCAGTTTTACTATCTACCACATCTCCAAGACAATTTACCGCCACCACAGCTCCAACTTTCAAATCTCCTACTTGAACTGCGAAGGATCCAAGTCCTCCTTTCATTGAATATTTACTCCCCTTTATTTTCCCCACAGTTGCTCCAGCACCAGCTCCAATATTACCATTTTCACACAAATTTAATTCAGAATTCTTACAAGCTTCATATCCCATAATTTTATCTGGTCTTATAGTAAAATCTCCTATAGTAAGATCAAATAAAACAGCTCCACAAACTATGGGAACTTTTGTAACCGTTACATCAAATCCTATATTTCTTTCTTCTAAATACTGCATTACACCACTTGATGCATCCAACCCAAAGGCACTTCCTCCCGCAAGAACTACTGCATGAATTTTATCCACTAGATTTACCGGATTTAAAAGATCTGTTTCTCTGGTGCCTGGCGAACCTCCTCTTACATCAACTCCAGCTGTTGCCCCCTCTTCGCATATAACCACAGTGCATCCTGTAGGTCCATCTAAATTTTGTGCATTACCCATTTTAATTCCTTCTATACTGTTAAATAAAATATTCTTCATTTTTACCTCCTACTATTAAAACCCTAAGCCTATTCAGACTTAGGGTAATTTTTTTTAACCTAACTTTCAATTTAATCATAAACTACTTAATTATTTATGTCTAATCTTATTGACTGCAGTAATAACGGATACCGTAATAATTACAGATAAGATCATCTCCGGTATACCATTAGTAAAAGCTACCGCCAATATACCTTTTTTGGCAGCACTTAAACTTATATTTAAAGCCTTGGAATAAGGTTCTAAATATATAAGGTATATCATTCCTAAAACCCCTACAGTATTTACTAGGGAACCAACTGCCGCAGCTATTCCCATAGGTATAATTCTTCTATTTTTACTGCTAATAGCCTTATATAAATAATAAGATACTAGTCCTATTAATATCCTTGGTAAAACTGATACCAATGGATTTATAAAGACAAAAGAAACTGGTGTTGGTGCTGTTATAGACTGAATTATACTAAATATACCAAAAATAAGTCCAACCATAGCCCCTACTAAAGGGCCTTCTAAAATAGCTCCTATTATTACAGGAACATGCATTATAGTAGCCTTAATTGGAGGAATAGGTATAAAACCCAATCCAGTTAACCCAAGTACAATAGAAATTGAAGACAACATACCAATTACTGTAATCTGCTTAATATTAAACTTTAATCTTGTTCTTATTTGTCTTTCCATCAGTTTTCTCCGTTGTTATTCTCTTTGAGATACAACACGGAACCTCCTTCATAAATTTAGTTCAGTTTTTCTAGAAATACTGACAATTTTATTTTATCACTTTTAAAAAAAAGTTCAATATATTAGTTAAAAAAAACACAATTATTTTATATGTAAAGTCATAATTATCTATATTTTTTACTTTATTAGGGAGTGAAATCGTTATTATTTTTTAATTAAAGCATTACATATTATTGATGGAAACAATATATTTGTGTATTAATTAACAATTTCCTTTAAGTATCAATCTAATCCATATCATCTAATCTCTTTTTATGGGAAATCCTTCCTTAAAATAATCTTTAGGATATAGTACTTCTATTACTTTCTCCCTGCTTACCTTTCCATCTTTCATAAATATATCTGGTATTCCTTTAAGGCATACTCTTATATTTTTTTCTGAAAATATGTCAAATACATTCTTTATACATTCTACTACAGAGTTATTTCTTGATCTTCTCATGTATTTATATATATTTTGTCCTATCAGCCAGTCTTCTCCTTTATATTTTTCATCATAATTTATTACAGTACATTTTAATTTGTTTTTGTCATTTCCAGATATGGAAGACATAAAAAATGTTTTAACCATTATATCATCCAAAGGTAAACTATATCCTGCAAATACTATATGTTTTGCATTTTTCATAAGTAGTCCCATCTCAGTTTTTAATTCTTCCAAAGCCGCCACATTTCTTTGCCTTGAGAGACTCTGTATTATAAGTGTCATATCATAGGGATAAGTTATCTGTCCACAATAAGGGCATTCTATGGCACCTTTCCTATATTTATTCTCCTTATATGTCTTATATTTCCAATTTTTCTGTAAATCTTGTAGAATAGAAGGTCCAAAAATTTCTGTGGATAACCTATCCCATTTTTCTTCAAAGGTGATTATAGATTTACCGCACTCCGGGCAAATTCTAGAGCCAAACATACCATGTGGAAATAATACTTTGCCTATTCTGGCTATTCTAGACGGATAATTATAATCATTAATACTTCTACATTGAGATTCATCTGAAGTATACCATATCTCAGATTCATCTCCATCTAAATAGTTCGAGGCTACTTTCGTGCCAAAATCATCATATAATTGTAGTTCCAACCCATCTTTAAGACATATAGGATTTTTATTTTTTTCTTTATGTACATTAAATATATTCCAGAGTATCAAAGGATCCCAGTTAAATGATATTATGGCATAGGAATAAAGATAAAATCTTCTGGTATCTCTTTTATATCCCCTATCTTCAAAAGCCCTTGCTTCTTCCACCATAAGTTCTGTGAGAATTTTAGCAAATTCATAATAAGGTTCTATTTTATTTTTGTCTACATATCCTGGTATTTTCTGTATACTTAATCTTTCCAATTCTTCAATAAGCAATATAAGACATCTCTTCGCAGCTTTTACCCTTTCTACCCTTAAAAATTGTCTCTTACCATTACAAAATGCATTGAATCCCATATTATTCTCAATAAGTTGATCTAACATAGTAAAAAGATCATGCATATTAAATTTATCATTAGTACTTATTATAATATCAAGTGCCTTTAAATCGTATATTCTAGAAAGCATTGGATCTTTTATTAAGTCTTCTGTTACCAATCTTTTAAATGCATCAGCTAATTTTTTAATTTTATCTTTTAAAAATGAAAAATCATTATTGCTAATATTTAAAATTAATTTTATCAATTCTTTTGTTGCATGAAGTCCTAAATTTTTAGTAGCACCAGCTCCCCAAAGTATAACTGTTTCAGGCCAATATTTTTCAGGCATAATCATATTCTCCTTCCAATAATAAAGTTTGTATCTATTTAATATATAATAAATATATTTTATATATATGTAAATATATATATATATAAATTAAGACCAGGTGTTAAATTCCACCCAGCCATTTTTATCATAATAATTATATTACTTTAAATCACGTTCATAAGCCTCTATCATCTTTTTACCATCTGTCCTCGGAGTCTGCTTCCTTTGATGTAATATCTCCATTATAGCCCTCTTTTAAGTTTACTCCAACTTTTTGCTGATTTCATTTTAGATCTATCTATAGTTACTTTTAATCCTGGAACTAATACTCTATTTCTTCCTCTTGCCATTATTAATCACTCTTAATAATTAGATAGATTTTGTTTAATTATTTGTACTTGTACAAATAAAGTTTATGCAGTTTGAAAATTAATACTCTATAAAATTAATGCCAGAAAAATTAACATAAATCGAATAAATTATAATTATACCTGTTTAATAGCTCCTCTTTTTAAAGCTAAATTTATAATGTTAAATAAAATTGAACCTACTATAGTATTTATAACTGCTGCTGGTAAAACCACCGAGAAAAACATTACACTAAAGCCAGCGCTAAGTCCTACTGTAAGTAGAACTACCGTTAAAAATACAGAGCCGCTAATTATAGTTCCAAGGGCAGTAACTATTATAATATTTATTTGATTGTTCAATTTATCTCTAAATGGTTTAAAAAGCAGAAACATTACATTTATAGTTATAATTTTATCTATTACATTGGCAAATTGTCCACCTGGAAGAGTTGTTGTTGCTGCAGCTAAAATGCCAGCTACAATACCCGCGGCAAGGCAAGTTTTATATTCTTTATTAAATATAAGTATTACAAAAAGCATTGCCAATGAAATATCTGGTTTCATTCCTAGTACAATAGGTGGCACAATCTGATGTAATATAGCCCCTATAGCAAGTAATATAGAATTTATAATCATCCTTTTTAAATTCATAAATAACACTCTCCTTAAATTATAATCTTAAATACAAATTTTCTTAAATCAATATGATTATTTATATTATAGCTACCATGATGCTTTCATAACATAATGGGCACCCCCCTATATACTGCTTTTTAATAGTGAAAGAGATTAAGCTAAAGTTTTTTTTATTAAACCACAGATTAAATTTAAATAAAATAAAAAATCCCCATCCTAAAAACTAGGACGGAGACATTACCCGCGGTACCACCTAAATTGTGTTCTTTAAAACACCTCTTTTTCAGACACTAACATGTCCTATCCGTTATAACATACGGCTAACGTTAACCACTACTCTCTATATACATAGATTTCAATTTACTCCTCTTAGGCCCATTCACTACATGCTGTAATATTGAGATTCCACCATCCTCAACTCTCTAAAACTCAACAACATAGCTACTATTCCTCGTCAAAGGATTTACTAATTAAATTATTTACATAATATCACTTAAATATCATGCTGTCAATAAATATAACTGATTAAATTAAAAATATTTATCTTACATTTCCAATAAAATTACAATTTTTATTAAACAACTCCCTGTAACAATAATTTATTATATCACTTCGTTTGATAATTCCTATGAAAACATCATTGTCATCTATCACTGGTACAAAATTTTGATTCACAGCTAAAGATACCAAGTCCTCCATGTTGGAATTAATTCTGACAGGTTTGTTATTCATATGCCTCGGTATTTCTTTTAACAATATCTTACTTGTATTTTTAAAATTAAACTCTGGAGTATTTTTTAGCTTCCACAATAAATCTCCTTCTGTGAGAGTCCCCACATACTTACCTTTATTATCAATAAGCGGAATAGCTGTATATCTGTACTTCTCCATCCTCTCAAGTGCTTGTCTCATGGATGAATTAGGAGTTTCACAAACTACATCCTCTTTAGGTGTGAGAAAAAATGCTATATTCATATATTTTCTACTCCTTAATATTACATAATTTTATATATTTAAGGCTAAATATTTTATTTAACCTATCTCAACAAATAAAATATACCCTTAAAATTAGAAAATTATTCATTAAATACATAACTTAAGCTCCATCAACCAGACCAATTATTTACTTTAAATTATAAATCAAGAACTTTAATTAACCCAGTCCTCAATATTACCTGGAGCATTCAGCCTCTACTTGAAGTAATTTTCTAAGTACGTCTTCTATATTATCTTCCAATTCTTCATCAATGTTTAAATTGTCTTCATTGACAGCCTCTATTGCAAGTTTTAAACCCTTAGTTATATTACTTATTTCCTCTAGTGTTAACAACATAAGTATATTCTCTTTCATGTTAATAACCCCCTTATCTAACTTAATCTTTTAGAAAGTGACCTGTATTCATTATCCCTTTTATTACATTTCGTAAAATTTAAGTTAATATAGAGTGCCTATTCAGAGATAATTTTATTAAATAGTACTGATAGTCATAAATTTTATAATAACCAACCCCTCTAAAAGGGATTATTTGTTATTTATATTCAAGCTCTACTTAATAATAATATAACAATTTATAAAATAAATTTTCAAAGAACTGTTTAAAAATTAGCTGTAAAATCATAATATTCTTCCATCATATATTCTGCGTATGTCTTATTACCCATAAGCCTATATATAACATCAATACTTTTATATCCTTCTTTATACAGCTTATAATCCTTTAAAAGCTTTTTTAACATTCTTTTATTAATTTGGAGAAGGGTAGTTAACTCATCCAGCCTGTAAAACTTCTTACAAAGTAATTTTTGAAGCTGCTTTTGCATTTCTAGCTTATATTCCAAATCTATTTTTTTATTTTTATGAGGTCCGTTTTTCCCTCTATGGTGTTCTGAACAAAGATATTTAAAATTCAAAGGAAAATCTAACCCTCCCTGACTTCTATAAACTATATGATGTTTGTCTGCCGGTTTCCCACATGTTTGGCATTTTAGCAATTTTTCCCCTCCCAATTTATATTGGATTTTCATTATAATTTATATTATTATTATATCACAGCTTTTGCTCTATTACACTTATAAAAAATCATGAATTTTATTTAAATTTTTATAAAAATTTATGATAATTTTACACTTTATAGCAATTATTTTTCACTAACATTATATTATAAAGTTTATATCTCTAATATTTCATTAAAACTACTATTAATTTTATATTAATAGTGTATATTATTAATTAGATGACAATATATTAAATTCTTAATATATTATAAATACAATCAAGTAATTTTTAGATTTAGATGGATTTTACTATAATTAACACTTTAATACTTTTCTTCACCTAAATCTTAGAAGAACTTATCTAGGCTCATAGCAGTTCTTATCCCCTATTTTAAAAAAGCTGGGATATTAGCAGAGTGATAGCCTTTGGATAAAAACCAATATAGATATTTTTTTATAGTATTTATTCAAATTTAAAATAGCCTGTTTTCTAGAAAGAGGTGATAAAAATATGAGAAATATCTTCTATTTTGTAATTATAATAAATGCCCTATTGTCTGTAACAGTTATAATTTTAGAGAGAAAAAATCCTGAAAAAACAATTGCATGGTTGTCGGTTTTTATAGTACTGCCAGTTTTGGGATTAATAATTTATATATTTTTAGGTCGTAATTGGAAAAAACATAAACTCCATGAAGAAACAAATATAAATATAGAAGAATTAATATATGAAGCCATAAAAGACATAAAGGACAACACCTACACTCCTTTAATTGAACTTCTTTCTAAAAATAGCGAATCTCCTTTATTTACAAATAATTCTATAAAAATATTCAAAAATGGAATAGAAAAATTCAAATACCTGAAAGAAGAACTTTTAAAGGCACAGCATCATATTCATATAGAATACTTTATAATTAAAAATGATAATATAGGAAATGAAATAAAAGATATTTTAATAGAAAAGTCTTTAGGTGGTGTAAGTATAAGACTTATTTTGGACAGAGTAGGTTGTATAAGATTAGGTAGAAAATATATAAAGGATTTAAAAGACGCAGGGGTAGACGTAGTTCAATATTCCTACTTTTTAGCTCCAATTTTAAGACATATAAATACCCAAATAAATTATAGAAATCATAGAAAAACAGTAGTAATTGACGGTAAAATAGGATTTGTTGGAGGAATAAACATAGGAGATGAATACCTTGGTCATAGCAAATATGGATACTGGCGTGATACACATATAATGGTAGAAGGTGATTTTGTCTTTGGACTGCAGGCAGTTTTTATAGATGACTTTGCCACTATAAAATCCGCCAATAAAGACTACTTCTTCTATGATGGAAATTTTGAGGAGTTTTTTCCTCAACTATCAAATAATACTACAGGAAATAAATTAATGCAGCTTGTAAAAAGCGGCCCTGATTCTCAATTTCCTGCTATTGAACAGGCAGTTTTAAAAATGATAAGTATGGCAAAAGACCATATTTATATAACAACACCTTATTTTGTACCTACGGAAAGTATATTAAATGCACTTAAAATTTCATCTTTAAGCGGCGTGGATGTGCGTATTATATTTCCTGGCAGATTTGACCACATACTGGTATATTATGCTTCCCGAACTTATTTAGAAGAGGTACTCAAAAATGGAGTAAAAGTTTACTTTTATGATAAAAATTGCTTTATACATTCTAAAACCACCTCCATAGATGGTAAGGTGTGTACCATTGGTACCGCCAACATGGATATAAGAAGCTATGAATTAAATTATGAAATAAATGCAATGATTTATGATGAAGAAACTACAGAAGAACTTGAAAATTTATTTTTTGAGGATATTCGAAACAGCAAAAGAATTACTCAGGAATATTTTGATAATTTATCACCTTTTGTTAAATTCTTTGAAGCTTTTTGCAGGATATTTTCTTCACTACTATAATAGATCAAAAGTGGTAAAATTATTCTTTTTGAAAAATTATAATTTTACCACTGACTACAGGATCATATTTTATAACTTTTTATTCCGATTCATTATTGTCTTCCTTAATTAATCCCTTTCTATAGGCAATTAAAAGTTTTTCAAGATCAGCTACCTGTCTTCTGATTTTCGCCCCCACATCTGTATCCATTACCCTCTTTCTTCTGGCAGCATGTTCTAAAATTATTGTAGAAGATAATATATCCTTGTCCTCCTCTATAGCATTTTTTATAGCAGAAAAAGGTTCATGGGAGGTAAGTAGCAATCCATAGGAATTATATATAAGAGTATATCCCGCAATACCCGTTTCAGGTTGATATGCCTTACAAAATCCTCCATCTATTACAAGCAGCCTTCCATTTGCTTTTATAGGACTTTCTCCCTCTTTAGTCTTTACAGGAATATGACCATTTATAATATGGGAACTATCTGGAGATAGATTGAATTCTTTTAATATATTTCTGCAAACTTTTTCATCATCTCTATATTTATAATAATAATTTTTTTGTTCATAATGTGAGGCTTTGTCACTAATAAAATACCTTTCAAAAGTTGTCATTCTTATTTTGCCAAATACAGGTGAGTCTTCTCCACACCACATATACCACATCATATCCATTCCATATTTCTTATTATAGGTATTATGTTTAAAGAAAAATGCGTCTCTAGCCACACGATCATATCTATCAAGAAGTTCTTTTCCGCTATAATTTATTTTTCCTATTTTAACTTCTTTAAGACTTCCATCTTCATTTAATGGTATACAGCCATGATATAAAAGATTGGAATTATAGACCAAATACATACTTCCTTTACTATATAAAAATCTAATATGTCTTTGAAGCTTTTCACTGTTTACAAAAGAATTAGTCAACTTATCAATAATCTCTTCTTCCCTAGCTGTAAGTTTGTAAGGATCATTCCAATCTATTGTAGGAAAATTGATATCATTCAATTTATAAGTATTTCCATATACATTTATTTCCCACTTTTCCACATCTATTTTATCTAATAAAAGCCTGTCTTCCATTTTAAATTCAGGTCGTCTTTTTATTATCTGACCCTCTAATTTAAATTGAATTATAGCTATAGCCTTGTGCATTTTTGCCAGTAGATACAGTTCATTTTCATTTACTTCTTTATCTAAGGTTTTAGGAATAAATCTTTTACAAGGATCATCCTGATAAAATTCTAAAGCAAAAGTTGCGAGAGGCAACAAATTTATTCCATACCCATCTTCAATAGTCTTTAAATTAGCATATCTTAATGATATTCTCAGTACATTAGCCACACAAGCTTCACATCCAGAAGCTGCTCCCATCCAGAGCACATCATGGTTTCCCCATTGTATATCTACAGAATGATGTTTCATAAGGGCATCCATTATAATTTCCGCACCTGGTCCCCTGTCATATATATCTCCAATAATATGAAGTCTGTCTACCACCAACCTTCGTATTACATTTGACATAGCTATAATAACTTCAGGTGCCCTATCTATCTCTATTATAGTTTTTATTATTCCACTATAATAGGCTTGTTTATCTGATCTATCATCCTGTTTATTGAGCAGTTCTTCTATTATATAAGAAAAGTCCTTTGGAAAAGCTTTTCTCACTTTAGATCTAGTATATTTAGATGCTACATCTCTACATACTTCAATTAACTGATACAAAGTTATCCTATACCAATCCTCTAAATTTTCTTCTTTTTCTTTAATAATTTCTATTTTTTTCTCTGGATAATATATTAATGTAGCTAAAGCAGCCTTTTGTTCTTCTCTAAGTGAATCTCCAAATACATCATCTATTTTTCTTTTTATCACTCCAGATGCATTTCTTAACATATGGGTAAAAGATCCATATTCCCCATGAACATCACTTATGAAATGTTCCGTAGCCTTAGGTAAATTTAATATAGCCTGAAGATTTATAATTTCCGTACTTGCACTAGATATTGTAGAATATTCTTTAGATAATAATTTAAGATATCTCAAATCTTTTTCTATTACATCTAAATTATTCTCATCATAGAAAATCATTCTCATTTTCTCCTTTTTATTTTTATAAATATAAGTGATATACTATAATATATTATAGTATATCATTATTAGCCTGTATAGTATAATATGTATAAATTAATATACCATGTATCTACATAATAAAACAATTTTATTCTTCAATGAACTTAGATATATATACAAATGTTCTACTTGATTTCAATGGGTCTTAAACCTGTAATATCAAGCTCTTTATAATCTATTAAAAAAGATTTTAACTTATCTATAACTATATTTGAAGAACCTGATAAATCACATTCGATATTTAAACACAGCACAGGTTCATGAAGAGATAACCTAAGTAAAAACCAACCGGCTCCTCTGGATTCACAGCAATTTACCCTGACATAATTACGAGATGCTATAGACCATCCTTCAACTTTTTTTATATATAATTTTAATTCTTCCAATATTTTATTCCCATACTCTTTAAAGTTTCCATTTAAAATATTGAATCTAAATTCCAAACTTTCAACAGGTGTTTTCATATTTTGTATTAGATTTTCTATACTTTTGCCTTCTAAATTCAGCCTAGCCATTTTTATTAACACCTTAGCTATTAAATAAGCTCCATCATCTAAGAAATAATTTTCTTTAAAGGCTGCATGTCCCGAAGTTTCCATTGCCAAATAACATTCTTCATTTTGATTATTTAATCTTATTCCTTCATTTATTACATTTCTATATCCTCTTTTAAATCTATGATGTTTTCCTCCCAATTCTTCAATAAATTCACTTAATCCATTAGAAGTTACTGAATCCGTTACTATAGTAGTATTTGGATGTTCTTCTAAAACTATTGCAGAAATTAAGGCTATCAGTGCATTTCTATTTATTTCTCTTCCTCTGCCATCTACAATAGCTGCCCTATCTACATCCGCATCAAATATTATGCCAAGATCAGCTTTATTTTTAACAACCGCCTCTTTAATAGAATACATAGCTTCTTTAGCTTCAGGATTTGGAACATGATTTGGAAATCTGCCATCAGGAACAATAAACTGACTTCCCTCAGTTTCTGCTCCTAAAGGTTCTAAAACCTTATTTGTAAAGAAATCTCCCACTCCATTTCCTGCATCTACAATAATCTTAAACCCTAAAAACGGTTTATTGTAATTTACCTTGGAATTTATACCTTCTCTAATTTTTTTAACCAATATACCAGAGTATTCATCAATAAAATCTATCTTATAAATATTTCCTCTACTATGTGCGCTTTCATCCCATTTATCCAAAGCTCCATTTAATATATATTTTATATCTTCTTTTTCACATCCCCCACTTTCAGTAAAAAACTTTAATCCATTATAGTAATAAGGCAAGTGACTACCTGTTACCATAATAGCTCCATGACACCTGTAATTCCCGGTCACTGTAGTCATAAACATAGCTGGAGTTGTGCAAAGCCCACAATCGTATACATAACATCCTAAATTTAAAAGTTCCTCACAAATACATTGCTTGAATTCAGGCCCTGATAACCTAGAATCCATGCCTATGGCAATTTTTATTTTGTTGTTTTCCAAATTTTTTTTATTCTTAATCTATTTTATAAAACCTCTAGTTATAAGCCTTACTCTTTCCACGGTTAAATTAACCTCTTTTTCTGGATTTTTAGTTGCAACTCCCCTTATATCCGTACCATTTTGTAATTTATATAATTGCTCTACCATATTATCTTCTCCTATATTTTAATTTTCATATATATTATACACCTAAATAAAAATTAGGCCGGTAATAAATTACCGACCCAATTCCATTCATTAAAACTCTACATCTGCCTGGCAAGTACCGGCTAAACACATATTAGGCTTTTTCTATGCCTTTCACTTCATAC
>ENA-UOOE01001938-UOOE01001938.1-fermentation-metagenome-genome-assembly--contig:-NODE-1938-length-15987-cov-3.895493_pt1 | contig 15987 bp, 16 predicted proteins | sample MGYA00245776_ERZ724021 | MGnify/ENA primary metagenome ERZ724021 (study PRJEB28704, sample SAMN03018321) | fermentation metagenome | biome: anthropogenic terrestrial biome; feature: soil; material... | reverse complement strand
AAAAAATACTTCTTTATGCATATACCGAAGATGAAGTAAGGCAAGGTACTCTTGATGACAGTATAAAATCGGGTAGTAATTATTGTTATACAATCGAAAAAGACATTTTGTATAATCAAAACTATTTCGAGGGGTTTGATTTCGATAACATCTGGATAATGAAGAACGGATTTCCGACGCTTAGAATATTTATATAATTCAATATTATCACAATATTTTTATAAGTAATTTAGCTCCTTATGCAAATGCTTTATCAAATGGAAAATTGGTTTATCCCATTCATGACAACTTTTTTGCACTGGCAATGCGTTTGACAAATATGCTACAAATAAATAAAGTGGACTTATCAAGAAAAGTGCAATAAATAAGCACACTAAATTTGATTTTCGTATTATTGCTCCCTCTTTTAAAGGAAGGGTGTCGGAAAGACAATTTTTCACGAAAAGTTGTCTTTTCGACGTGGTTGTCGTCCATTAACTGTAATTCGATATGATTTAAATTGAATTCAAACTGTTTCTACTTACTCCGCAATCTGTATCACAAACACTCATTAAGAACACAATTTTCCCACATGTCAAAAAACTGCCTATTTTTAACCGAATAAGCAGTTTTTTCATGCCCGAAATATAATATGTTACAAAAATAACCGGAATAATTGAACTTGACAATACATACAAAATGATTTATAATATCCGTGTAATATTATGTTCATTTGCGGTATGAAAAAAGACACCTTCAACCTCTCAAACCCTTGCAAGCACGGTCGGTGAATTTAACCCCTTCCGCTACCGCAGTTATGGATTGGCAGGATGGTTTTTCGGTGACTATGTAGCTCGCTCAATTGGATTATATGATGGTAGATGGTGGGAATGGCAGACTTATGCATATTGGGCGGTAAGAGGTTTAGTCGTAGTAGGCGGTGCTGTATTATGTTATGTAGCAGGTACCGTCTTGTTAAACATAGCGACAAAGTATTTACTTGCTAATCCAATAGTGGCTTCAAAACTACCATGTATAGCATTATGGTTTCTTGGCATGGGTGGGACTTCCGGTCAAATTGCAAATCAGGTTTTCCAAAGATACAGTTCTCATATTTTCGAAGCAAAGCATGGTCTGGATAGTCTAATATCGAAGCTCGGAAGTCGTGGAGTTTTCAACAAGGCATTTCAAATAGTCAGCTCAAAAATTGCTCAAGCCCAGAATGGATCAAATCAAATTTATACCACGATTAATGGTGTAAAAGTCACCATAAGATTCTGGTTCCAAGATGGAACATTTGGTAGTTTCAATATAATCAAGGGCCATATATCAAGAATAATTGGAAAGCTGTTGAAATAAGTATGAATTACTTTAAATATAGTCTAATAAAAGAAAGTGAAAGCAAAGAATTGTTTATTCTTCAATCATCAATACTTTCGCTCGAGACTATAACAGAGGTAGAAAAGACTCTGACACTGGCGCTACTATTAATGCAAAACCCGATTCGCGATTATGAAACAGCAATTGCTATGTTAAATGATGTTTCTTTAACCGAAGTAAATCTACAAGTGCTTATTATTGGAGCAGAAATTGATTCAGTTTGGCCAATTATTCAGCCGAATCCTTTTATTGATCGATTGAAAGCGATTTATCCCAAATGCCTAAATCACGAAAAGTCCATTATAGCCTACCTTGAAGCAATCAATATTGACAATTTGTTGGATGTACAGCACGAAAAGATCCTAAGGGTTCCACAGTTATTAAAGGAATCTGTGGAATTATGTGATGATTATGTCTACAATTATTACCGTCTTGCTCTGCTGTCAGATCGAACAACAGCAAAGTTGCTAATGGAAAAAGCCCTCTCAAATGTTACATTAATTGAGACGGATGGTGAAGAGACGAATGTCTTAATAGATCCATATTTGTCATTTGAAAGATATCTAAGTGAACATATTACAGGAACTAGGATTGGAGTTGAGCAATTTTCATTTCTCAAAAATTATTATAGTTCTTTATAAACAAATTTTGCTACCTAATAAAACTACATCGTCTTAGTAAGCAATGAATGTTAATCAAAAGTTATTCCTTAAGTATATATTTGCACTTTGAAAAGCTCGTCTGTGGAATCCACATAAAATATTTCAATCAGCATTACACCCTCTGACATACTCCTTTGGAGAAGCAGATACACGGAAATCAATCAACAGTATTTATTATCTTGTGTATTGGCCTAGACTTAAGAACCAAGAAGATGTTAAAAAATATGTTGAAATTAGGAACAAGGTTTCGGCAGATTTTATTAAGTCAAGAGGGTTATATGAATCATCTTCCATTTATGGAAGAACTGAGACACAAGTTTTTTATCAGCAACTCAAAAAATCGTTATAATATTTGTAGATGTCAATGCTCGTTATGTTTTCTTAACGCTGTTTGTACGAACTTAATCGACTTCCCAGTTTGTTTTATGACATACAACAGAAGCAAAATCTTATTATTTATATAATACGATAATGACTAACGGTGAATGAGAGTAAAATTACATAATACAAAATATTTATTAAGAAAGGAAAAATCATGCGTAAAATAGCTTTTTATACGTGTATTGTTTTAATCTCTGTTTTTATATTTTCGTGTACTTCAAACGACAACGACATAGTGCAAAGCGAAGTAACATCATCATCACAAAGTCAAGCCACAAAGTTATCTGAAATCACTCCTCAGTATGATTCAGTAAATGATTTTTCGGAAGGTTTAGCGGCAGTTTGTATTGATAATAAATTGGGGTATATTGATAAAACTGGTGAAATAATTGTTTCACTAAAATATGAGAATATCGGATACTTGGGTTGCCAAGAAGGAGTAAAAACTTCTGACTTTATTGATGGTTTGGCATTAGTAAAAAGAAATGATAAATACGGTTTTATTGATAAAACCGGTAATGAAGTTACACCATGCAAATATGATGAGGCGTATTCATTTTCAGAAGGAATGGCATCAGTTAGAATTGATACTAGATGGGGATTTATAGATTCAACTGGCAAGGAAGTTGTTCCCCCAAAATATGATAGTGTGACATATTTCAATGAAGGCATGGCAGCTGTAGCGAATGGCGGAGATTTATATATAAATCCCGACGAAGAAACGGATCGTATTATAGAATACACGAACAGTAAATGGGGCTTTATTGATAAAGCAGGTACGGAGGTTGTTCTCTGCCAGTATAATTTTAGTGGGAAATATAAAGAAGGTGTAGCAATAATGAATACTGGTAGTGATTTAGACAAAAGAAATCATTATAAAATGATAGACAAAACGGGCAAAGAGATTGTTCCGGAAGGAAAGTATACTTGGTTTGGTGAAATATCTGAAGGTTTAGTGGCAGTCAGTGTAGACAAGTATCCAAATGACAAATGGGGATTTATTGATTTATCAGGTAATGAGGTTATTCCTTGCGTTAATGACTTTGTTATTACAGGATTAGTTCCCAGTTTTTCTGAAGGTTTGGTATGGTTTAAAACGAAAAATGGAAGATATGGTGTTATTGATACAAGCGGAAAAATTATTGTTCAACCAGATTATTATGAATTTATTTGGTATTTTAAAGAAAGCATGTCAAGAATAAAAGTAAGCGATAAATATGGATTTATTGACAAAACTGGTAAAGAAATTATAAATCCTAAATATGGATGGGCTAGTGATTTTAAAGAAGGTATGGCAAGGGTTTGTATGAACTATTCTCAAATCGGAGAGTGGGGATTTGTTGACAAAACCGGACGGGAAATTACATCATTTAACTACTTTGAAGCACATAATTTTAGTGAAGGTTATGCAGCAGTTAACATCGGTAATAGAGATATAGGAAAATGGGGATTTATTGATAAAAATGGAAATACAGTTGTAGACTGTAAATATAGTGATGTTAACAGTTATAAAGAGGGTATGGCAGCAGTTTGTCTTAACAACAAATGGGGATTTATCCCCTACCCAGATTAACTCTACAAAATATTTAATCTGGGTAACTCGAGATGCTTTCTAAACTTCCCATTATGTTTATGACATACATCAAGGAGATCAATCTTATAATTTATGCTTTGGAGAATATTATGCAATAAAAAGCGTTTAGGGGGAGTGGTAATGAAAAAATATAAAATATTCAGCTTAATTGAATCATCCGCGTTTCTTGTATACATGAGTCTGTATTTGTTTGTCTTTAAAATACCATCGATAATACATGTAATTATCTTGCTTCTTTTTATATTTTTATATATATTTAGAATATTTTTATACGTTAAGATGAAAAAACAAAACAAATAAAAAATGATATATGTTATAGTGTAGATGCCAGAATTTTTGAAAGTTGGATTTAGAGCATCGATTGATTTTAACTTTTCGGGATTTTGGAATAGATTAATTGAGTGATAATCATTGACAAGAGTAAAACTTTTAAAATAGCCAAAATCACCGGAAAATGAGCAATATCCGGAATATATCACCTTTCTGAAATTGTGTATAATGTTTTGTGGTATGGCAACAAAAAGCCGTGTACGATTTGCAATATGATAAAAAAGATTATAAATATTACAAGGAAGGTGAATTGAATGAAACGAAATTTTAGATTAATAAGTAAAGCAATCTCACTTCTGCTGGCGCTGACAATAATTATGTCTGTCTCATCTACAGTATTTGCCGCTTATGAGGTGGAAAAAGAGCAAAAATTGATGCTGTCCAGCGAGGAACTGTTGGGGTTCAATTCAAACGATATGGTAAGACAACTGGCGGGAAATCTCGGTGCGGTGGCACTTAATCAACTTGGCGGCGGCGCTATTGTCCAAAGCGTGGATGGATTTGGCATGAGCCAGGCGATGAATGCAGTTTTCGGCGGCAAATCAGATGCGCAGTTGATATTAAAGGCTAACGCCTCCCTAACCAACGAGCTCAATGGAATCAGCAATCTATTAGCAGAATTGCAAGCAGCCATTAATAAACCCGCTTTGAACATATTGTTAAACAGCTATCAGGAATTTTTATTAGGGTATTCCGTAATGTACGATCGTTTACAGGCTAAGCAAAATGACTATGCCAACGATCCCGAAATGACAAATGATCTTCTGCTTAAAATTTACGAGGGCCAAGATGCGAATTACAAAATTGGCGGAGATAGCTTACTGATGCTTACATCATCCTTAAAAGCTAAGCTATTAGAAGTAAAAGGGGTAGATGGTCAATATTGCAATATCTTTGGTGCTATTGACGTGCTTGACAGGTACAAAAACAAATGGGAGCATCAGGGCTATGACGATAGAGAGACTATCAGGGGGGCTGCTATAGCTCTTTATTGCCAATTTGCGGCGCTGACCAAGCTTGCCTGCATCGCTAAAATGGACGATAGCCTGAGTAAAGGAGACAACAAAGCTTACCGCTACGCAGAATCCGATTTAAAACAATTAATGAAAGAAATTAATGAAGTAAAAATTATGCTGGAACGTTGCAAAATTATTAAGCACCCCGATCTACGTATTTTTCGAGACACTTCAGAAGGAATAGATCTTGTAGCATTTTATGAGCGGGTAGATTTAGCTCAAATGAGAAATCCTAAAAATGAGGATGTCACCTCCAATACGTTTATTCAATGTATGACGACCACACCCCATATCTTTTCACGGATACAGCTTGGAAAAGGCCCTGAACGGCGTATTGAAATTGAATCCGCGCAAATTACCGAAGCAGAGTTATTAAAAATATACAATTCATATGGCGGGAAAAAAACACTGTATGATATTTTTTTCGGCACTGAAGAAGGTAATTTTATTAACATTTCAAATCTTCCAAAAAACGGAACAGTGTTTACTACCAGCAAATATAAATATGACTTTACGTCCAAAAAATGGCAATATAATCCTATTAATTCGAACGGAATACTAACTCAAAACAAATCGATCGGTACAAGTAACAGGGATAATCATTTCAGCGTTGTAAAATATCTTGGGTTTATTCAACAGGGAGTGCTTCGGACATCTCCCGGTCAGACAGAGGAAGCACCTGTTATTTCCGGAATGGACTATTCATATAAACTACCGTACAGCGGCACCGTTAACCTCTCAGTTGAAGAAAAAGTGGGCGCCTCTTATCAATGGTATGTAGTTGAAACCGGTGTTGGAGAGAAATATGACGACATTCCCGGTGCAACAACAAAAACATACAGCCTCCCCATACTTGAACCCTCTATGAACGGGTGGATGTATATGAAGGAACCGATGAGGAAATATTCACTTCTGCAAATCCCGTGACCCTCAACCTCACAGGGGAAGGAATCCCCTTGCCTGTAACAGAGCATAATGTGAGCAATGCTGAAGAACTGGGTGCCACTCTGGATAAAGTGTCGGACGGTACTTGGAGCGGACACACCATTAAACTGACAGCAGACATTACTTATCTAAACCCGATTACCTTGATTGAAAACAGCATGACAATTGACTTAAACGGTCATACGCTGACTATACAGCCAAGCAGCGATTCGGAACCAAATATTAATCCCATGTCAAACATGGCGGAAACCGCAGCAATCTATTCGCTTAGAGGTAATTTGTATGTAAATGGCGAGGGCATTTTGAATGCGATTGCGGGGCAAGGCGTTGATTACGGAGTTTATGCTAATGCCAGTGAGGTCACGGTCAATAATATTGACTTAACAGACGGTGGCACTGCAGTCTATGCCACAGACGGCGGGTCTGTTGAAATTACAAGCGATGTTTCGGCAAAAGGAGAAAATACTTACGCTGTAGAATGCTTTGGCGGAAGCACTGTTAAAGTCAACGGCAACGTAAATACCGAAGGGCATACCTCCTGCGGTGTGTATGCGGAGTCATATAACGGGGAGAAGGCTTTGGTTGAGATCGGCGGCGATATCGTAGTATCCGGCGAAAACAGTCAAGCGGCTTTTTTGAACGAGGATTACACGGTGCTAAAGGTACAAGGTAACATTACAGTCACCGGTGCAGGAGCATCCGGCATCTCAGCAGGAGGCGGAGATGGTGAAAATCGTTGCACTGCTATCATTTTCGGCGATATCAATGCTCCTATGGATGCGGTGAACGCATGGGACAACGCAGATGTCCGCGTACATGGCAATGTCACCGCAACAGAAGAAGCTGCCACAGCGGTATCCGTGGCAGGAGCATTGGTGCAACTACGCGGTAATGTAACCTCCGCGGGCAAGGACGGTACCGGAATCAGCGCCTCAGAGTGGGATTTGGTTGACCCTATTGTAGGAGCGATGGTTAAATGCGACGGCAAAATCACTGCCAATACGCCCTTACGGATCGAATCTATGCCTGTAGAGGAAAACGAACATAGCAAAGAATCCGTCTATGCAGGCTATTATACATTTACAGATGGAACAAACACCGTCTGGGCAAAGCCGGGGTCCTTTATAAAATTAACCGACGTTGATCCTACCCCGAACTCGAACTCGCAGACAGGAGATTCCTTAAATATGGTTATATGGTTTTTGCTTGGAATCATTGCATTTGCAATGATTGTTATGCAAATAATCAGTGTAAAAAACAGGCGGTATATAAAGCTATAAACCGCTTATAGCTCTATAAGGGTACGCGAACCTGTGGTTCGCTAACAAGCGGCAAAGACGCCCTTGACAAACCTCTCATAGCATTTAGTGGATTGATAAGGCAAAATCAAGCTATGAGTAAAAACCTGCGTTTTTGCTTTTCTGATAATGATAGACCTGCAACCTTAGCAGGCGTCAGGTTATTCAATCCCTTTACAGCCTCAAACAGAGTAAATGCCTGCGGACTGTCTCTTTTTGTAATGAGGGCTTCTTCCTTTCCGAAAGGTAAGGTTTTTATGGTGAAAACATTGTACCACTAAGGACTGAAGTCCTCAACTTTCATTTAACTTTACAATGCGCTTAGTTATTCCGGGATTGTTTTTATGATAGCACTCCGGTGCTGAAAAAGAGGGAGAAACCATGAAAAAGAAAAACATTCATCTTTTACTTATTATAGTTATTACAACCGTTTCAACATTTACAATGTCATGTAATATCATTCATTTAAATGAGTCCGAATTTTCGGATGATAAAAGCAAAAACGGCATAAACACATCTGCTCTTTTGGCAGATGAGTCTAATGATACTAATACTCAAAGTGGGTCAGAGTATATATCACCAAAAGTATCTGCGAAAGATTGTGAAAATGCAAATAATCAAAACAATACATTTTTTAATTCAATTAGCTTTTTTGAAGATGATAATACTTTATTTTACTTAGGAAACGATGGATATTATAAGACCGATAAAATAAATGATAGTAAAAAGATATCAGATAATTATTTAAGCTACTGCTTGAAAACAGATGATTGGATATACGGTGTAAAATGTGTACATATTCAATCGGCAGAAGCGGATCCTGATAGTAATGAACATGACAGTCTTATTCGCGTTTCTGTTGATGGAACCAAAGAAGAAGTTTTGCTTGAAAGGTGTAATGAAGAAATATACTATACAAGCGATTATATCTTCTATTCAGTTTTTTCAGGTAACAATATTAAAATATCAAGATGCGATTATTCGGGAGGGAATATTAAAGATATTACAACAAATAAAATATTTTGTTGGATGGTAACAAATGATTTTGTTATTTTTGTAGAACAATCGGAAAACTGGGATATACCCGACAAAATGTTTTCTGTTGACCTCGAAGGAAATAATAAAACATTAATTTCTGAGATTTCTAAAACAACAGATGATTTACCGGATTATTCCGGAACGATATGTAACATTCTTTCGAAAGATAATGAAATATTTTATCGTCAGATTTTCACTGATGAGCTTCTTCAGAATCCCATAACAAGGCTGTATAAAAAAGCTTTGAATTCTGATAACAAATTAATATTTTCGAATGAGGGAGTTAATAATTATGTATTTGCCGAAGAGGGCATCATAATAAGCAATTCTGATAATATCAAATATTATAGCTTTGATGAATCAAGCGAAATGTTACTTTATACAAGCCCGACTGATTCATTTTTATCATCAGTATTTTACAACAATAATAACATCTATTTTTGCCAATATAAAACCGATAGTATGTCAATTATGCAATATGATTTAAACAGTCATAATTTTATAACTGTCGTTAAAGAATTACCGTTGACCGGAATGATCGAAACATTTGTTGAGATATTCTGGATTTAATTACCAATATATATTTTTAATAGCGTTGTGAATTTACCGCAATTGCAGAAAGAAAATCAAAAACTCTATTATGTAGAATTTGGCAAGCTATTCAGAGTTTTAGGCTCACCCTGTAAAGCGGAAGCACTTCCTCTAAAATGAGGTAAAATCAAACGGAAAACACTTAAAAAGGAATCGAAAAAACTCTACAAAGAAAAGAGCTGAACTTATTACTGCTTTTCGACAAAGTTGATTGTCGCAAAAGATGGTGTTGTCTGTATGACGAAATTACCTTTGTTATTTTTGAACATGAATTGTAACATTCTAACCTAATACCCTTTTCCCCAAACTCTCATTAAGAACACTATTTCCCACGTGTCAAAAAACTGCCTATTTTTAACCGAATAAGCAGTTTTTTCATGCCCGAAATGTAATATGTTACAAAAATAACAGGAATAATTGAACTTGACAATGCACACAAAATGATTTATAATAAACGTGTAATAGTATGTTCATTTGCTACATGAAAAAAGATACTTTCAACCACAGGAACCCTTGTAATCACGGTCGGTGAATACAACCTCTTCCGCTATCTTATTATTCAACCCATGGTAATTCTTTATGTTGTACTAAAACAAATTATGAATATAAACTGATTGATACAGATGATTTTCGAACTTTAAAGTATGGTGGAAGTATATATGGTACGAGGAGATATTCAGAAAAATATTATACTAATAATAATTGCACAATGATTATATTGTGCTCAGGTAGTAAAGCAAGTATACATGAATGGCAGCATTTAATGATTGTAGATTATTATAATATAAATGAGACAAAAAAACCCGAAAATAACTTAAGTTTTTACTAAGAAAGTTGGGTATATTATGTATTTATTTATTAGTGCCGAGGTTCAAGCATCCGCAGAAGAATCTATCGCGAGAATTCAAAATGAAATAAAGGAAAAAGTAAAATTTGTTACCGATAAAACAACTCCGAAATCAATGCTATAAAATATGGAACTGAGTTTGAATCAATCGCAGTTATTTCTACTTGCATAAGTAAAAGTTGGCTTAAAGGTTTAGGATGGAAGAAAAGAAAACTTATTAAAAGAAAGTCGAAGGAAGCAGATATAAGACTTATGATAGATTACGAGAAATTCATTACTCTACCATACGAACAACAATGGGAAATGTATGTTGATCATTTAATACAATTATTGAATGTTGTAAAAGAGAGATCAAAAGGTGATTTTAGAGGTGATTTGTTAATAAATGATATACTTGAAGCTTTAAAGTAATTTAAAATACATAATATTATACTTAAAACGAATAGAATTCGGCATTTTTTAACGTGAATTAAAGCTCATCACTTCGTTAAGAATGACGGTTTATATAGTTTCCAATAAGAAGGAGCAAAATGGATACATCAAAAACTATTATTTATTATGAAAATAAAAACGGTCTTGAAAATGCAATATTTAATGTACAAAACGAAAAATGGTTAATTGATTTTCGAGATAAATTAATTCAATTAAATGAAATAAACATTAGTTCAATTTTATTCAATTCTATGGATATGGATGTTTTATTGTTTAGAATTGACCAACTTACGATTAAACGAATTGACGGAATATCCCATTACGTGAATGTTGGCGAAAATAATGGAAATCCAGTTTTGGAATTATATATTAATAGCAGTAATATTATGACTATTATAGAATGTATTAACGACTTTTTTTACGATGTAGAACCTCGGCATGATCATATAACATTGTCAATTGAAGAAGAGAAAGATGTAGAAATAGAAATTTCATTCAGGGAACGCGAGGTTGGTTATATTTGTTATAAATATGCGTTTATAATCAAAGAACTTGAAGATATCTGTAAAGAGAAATTACAAATCGATGAAAGACTTAATGAAATCCTTGATTATTACATGGACATTGAATACTGGGAAAAAAATACCGTAAAACATTTTATTACAGCAGATACCGCCGAACTATTAAATGAATTTGTGATAAGGAATGGTAGTGACAGAAAGTTGATAGCGAAACTTGCAGAAATGGGTATAAAAATCATCTTGTAAGGGTGTATGGTTTGAATGGTAAAAAATGGCAATCAATGTAGAAAGCCTTGGCAGTATGTATCATATTCACTACGCAAGAAACTAATTTATTAGCGGAATCTACTCTGATTTCGAAGTAAAAGACAAGAAATAATTGTAAAGGATATTATTATGAAGCTCTGTATTACGGATATTAAATTATATTTAAAAGAAAATCTGCCTTTTTTTGATGAAGATAGTTATAGGATTGAGTATTCCGTTCATGCAATTGTTATCTTTAAGAAAGAAAAAAATTATTTAGTATACGGAGAGCATGATTTTAAATGGCTTTCTGAAAAATATGTTAAAATTTTAGATTCTAGAACTCCATTACTTTGGGAAGAAAAAGTATTTAAAAAATCATTACATTTGAAGAGTGAATATTATCCGGAATATATAATGAAAATTAACTACTTTTTCGGACCAATAGAATTTTTAAACAATCGCGAATTCTTTTATGATATATATGAAGATTGGGACAAAGCTTATAACTTTTTCATGGATGTGAAAAATAAAAATGAAGATGCAGATCATTAAGAAGCTGCATTTTGCTTCCAGGAACGGGGCAGGGGATTGCATGGTATACCGCAGACTCAAATATTTATAGTATAAGTAACCACAATTTATTAATTACCATTAACTTTTAAGGAGAATAATAATGAAAATAAAAAATAAAAAAATATTTATTATTTTTGCGTTTTTGATACTTGCTATTGTTCCAATAACGGTTGTTCCAAAAGAACCCGACCTCAAAAAAGTCGTATTTGAAACATTTCAAATTGAAGATGACAACACAGTAATAGCAAAAGTAGACGATAAGAATATATATCAAACTGAACTTGATATAAAAAAGAAAACATCTTATAAATCAGATGATGAGATTTTAAAAGACATAATTATTAAAAAATTGATTAAGTTGGAAGCTAAAGAAATGAATATCTCTATAAGTGATGAAGAATTAGAGACATTTATAAACAGTCAAAGAGATTTTTATCTGAAAAACACAAATGAAAAAGACGAAGGATATGTTCTCATTAAGGGTATATGCGATAAAATGAGTATTACAATGGCAGAATATTATGATCTACCGGAAGTACGTGAAGCTTATTATAGTTATCTGTTAGAAGGTAAAGTATTAAACTCTATTTTACTACAACATAAGAAGACTTTAAGTGCTGAAGAAAAAAGTGAGTTTATAGTAAATTTCAAGAATGAATTATATGAAAAAGCTAAAGATAGGATAGAAATTTATTAGTTGTCAATACAAATAGTCACTTGTACTTAGTAATGCTTGCTCTCTGTGTTGACGATAAAGCAATCATGCTTGTCCTTTGCGACATCGATACTAATTAAAGCATTCGGATTCCCCCAGTAAAAGAATTTTGATGCTGTTTAAAATACACAGTTCTCGGTGCTCTTGTAACCTCGTTCTGAATAAACCATCGAGTGGTAAAAGTTTACCAATTCACAGCATCCTAAACAGTATACCATAGTTCTTGGAGAGGAACTCTAAAAAATTACTACTTTATTATACAAGGAAAGGTTATAAACATGAAAAAAAGTTGGATTCTCAGTTAACAAGATATTTCTACGAAGATGGAATAGATTTTTCGGGTGGAGAACGCCAAAAATTGTCGATAGCAAGAGCTCTAATCAAAGATAGTGAAATGATTTTCTTTGATGAACCTTCAAGTTCTCTTGATCCGATTTCAGAATGCGAATTATATGAAATTATTAAAAATTTTGACGACGATAAAATCGTCTTGTTTGTTTCTCTTCGACTATCAAGCGTTTTTATTTCGGACAGAATATTGTTTTTTAAAGATGGTAAAATTCATGCAGACGGTAAACACGAGGTATTGTTAATAAGCTGTGAAGAGTACAAGAGACTCTTCGATACAACAATTACGGTTAAATCAAAATAGCGAATATATATCAATTAAAGGTTTTATTTGCATTGTATATGATATATTTTCGTTTTATTAATGATATTATGAGGTGAAAATACCAGTGAAGACGATAACGAAGATAGTTTTTATATTATTCTTATTATTTATTTTTATATTATCCGGTTCATGCTCAAATACTGCAGTTGACAATTTAAGTAATGAGATTGAGTCATCATGCGAAGTATCATCGGAGTCTGAAGAAATCCCACCGATTTACACCGAACAGGGAATACCGCTTGAGAATAAATTTTCAGCATCGAGTAACGCAAGAACTGTTTGGGATATGATAATGTTTGACGGCTATCTGTATGTCGGTTGCGGTGATTACGATAAAAATGCAGGTCCTTGTGATGTAATGAGGTATAACCTTACAACAAAAAAGTGGGAAAATAGCGGGACAGTTCAGGATGAACAGATAAATAGATTTCAATTAGTTAATGGTGATCTGATTATTCCGGGCATGGACGCAAAAGAGGGTGTTTATGACTGGTCATACGGAAATTATTATCAGCTGGAAAATAACGAATGGAAAACAGTTCGTTCAATTCCTAACGCTCAGCATGTATTCGATATAATAAAACATAACGGGTTGATTTTCGCCGGCATCGGTGTTGGGCGAGGTAGTTATCCTGTAGCAGTTTCAAGTGACGAAGGAATCTCCTTCATACAGGTTCCACTTTATAAAAACGGAATCGCTGTTAATATCGATGACAAAGATGATTATAGGGTATATGATCTATTTTATCTTAACAAACATGTTTATGCTTTATTTGAAAAAGATGTTTACAGATATGAAGAAGGAATTTTTATTTATGAATTTTCATGGGGAAATAAAATAGTAAATGCTAATGAGTTTAATCTATCCATGCAAAAGGTATTTTTTAAAGATATGTGGTTCTTTTCAACTGGCTATGTTTTTTGCGCAGATGAAGTAAATAATTTTAAATATCTGCCGCTAGCTGAGGGTGTAAATATTGTAGATATGTATGTTGATAATGATATACTCTATGCACTTCACTCAAAAAAGATAGACGTGGGTTACGAAGTAGCGGTATATAAAAACGAAAGCGGAAACGCCGAGGATTTTATTAAAGTTACAGATTTCGATTATGAAATACCTGCAATAAGTTTGGCCGTGGAGAACAATACTTTTTATTTTGGAATGGGTATACCGTATGTATTTTCTGCAAAAAATGGTATAATTTTGGAGGTAACTATAAAATGAAAAAATATTTTTATTGTATTGTAGCTATTATGCTTGTGACATCTTTTATGTGTTCATGTAATAATACGTCTGATCAAAACAGCCAAGATAATTTAATCAGTAATGCGGAGTCTTATGAAGAAACAACTAGTATCAATAGTGATAGTAGCGAAGTAGAAGATGGCGTTCTGCTTTTATGGAAGCAAAAAGTATTAAACAGTAGAGGAAACACTACAATTACTTATACATACGATTACGATAACAACGGACGCGAGATAAAAATGATTTCAGAAAGTATTTCATCTAACAGCACTACGATTAAAGAATATAATGAACACGGATATCTCTGTCTGGAATATTTAACAGCGACCAACGGTATTTTTGTTCAATATAAAACCATAGAAACCGATTCAGAAGGTAAAATATTGTCTGAAAAATATCTCTCCGAGGATAAAAAGTCAATTATAAATGAAGTGGTATATGTTTATGATGAAAGCGGAAGATTGATCAGTAAAGCCGATAAATATGCTACTTACACATATACCTATGATGACAAAGGAGGTTATACTGTTAATAATACAGATAACGAAGGTAAAAGTGTATCTTTACAAAAGTATGACAGCAAAGGCAATATACTAGAAATCGATACAGGATATTTAACCTCTGTTTATACCTATGAAGAAGACAATATGATCAAAATCGTCACTACAGCTGATGGAGAAGACTCTTCCACCGAGTTTATATATAACTCGTTTAATAAATTGGAAAAAGTCGTAAGTTATGATTCTAACAACGAAATCAGCCAAACTACTTATTATGAATATGATGAGCACGGAAATGAAATAAAGAAAACGGAAAAAAATGCACTTGGAATCACATCCTTTACTTATATATCTGAGTATAAAATGTTTAAGGTAGGTTAATATGAAAAATCGATCCGGAAAGGTAATCATTAAGTTCGTATTTTATGTATTTTTATTTGGTACAGTTGCGACTTTGTTATACTTATCAAATAGCAAATCAGCTATAATGGCTTCAAAATTAGTTGCTTCGCTCGGTGCATTAGTTTCTATTATCTATTCAAAAATCTATTTGTTTTTAACGCCAAGAAAAAAATGTGGGGAAATCATTAACTTAGATGTGAGAGTTGTTAATCAACGAAATCATCCGGGAGCAATTGGAGGAGAACATTATAGCACTCATATATTTTCGGAAGTGGTTATAGATATTGAAACAAAAGACAAAAAAATAATTAGCAAGGTGTTTCCCTATAAAGGAAGTAATAGAATGTTGCACATAGGTGACCAAATTGCGTTTGTGCGTTTCAGCGATTATCCTGTCAAGATATAAAATCCGCTTTATTTGGATATTTAAATTATTAAAATATAGAGGGCGTTAAATCACACAAAATTTTACGCAGTGCCTATGAAAAAGCTAAAGATAGGATAAAAATTTATTAGTTGTCAATACAAATAGTCACTTGTACTTAGTAATGCTTGCCCTCTGTGTTGACGATAAAGCAATCATGCTTGTCCTTTGCGACATCGATACTAATT